>Ga0180217_1002859_pt1 | contig 15223 bp, 13 predicted proteins | sample eDN3rd37CBELigOP_FD_128521 | JGI IMG/M metagenome (GOLD analysis project Ga0180217, IMG submission 128521) | Enriched Organic Plus compost microbial communities from Emeryville, California, USA - eDNA 3rd pass 37_C BE-Lig OP (version 2) (version 2) ... | reverse complement strand
GGTGATCCTGCGGATGTCCGGGCCCAGTTCGCTCATCTCGGCGATGCCGCCGGCGTTGTCGGTGATCGGGCCGTAGGCGTCGAGCGCGACCACCATGCCGGCCATCGACAGCATCGCGGTGGCCGCCACGGCCACGCCGTACAGGCCGCCGATCCAGAAACTGGCGAGAATCGCGATCGCCACCGCGATCACCGGCAGCGCGGTCGACTTCATCGAAACCGCCAAGCCCGCGATGATGTTGGTGGCGTGGCCGGTCTCGGAAGCCTTGGCGACCTGCTGCACCGGCGAATATTCGGTGGCCGTGTAGTACTCGGTGATCACCACCATCGCCGCGGTCAGCACCAGGCCGATCACCGCGCAGCCGAACAGCGGCATCAGCAGTTCCGCCGGGAACATCGACCGGGTGACGAAGAAGAACGCGATCGCCGCCAGCACGCCCGAGACGGCCAGGCCGCGGTACAGCGCGTTCATGATCTTGCCGCCGTCGCGCGCCTTGACGAAGAACGTGCCGACGACCGAAGCGATGATGGAGACCGCGCCCAGCACAAGCGGATAGACCACGCCGGCCCAGCCGTAGGACGCGAAGGAAATGCCGGCGATCAGCATCGCCGCGATCACCGTCACCGCGTAGGTCTCGAACAGATCCGCCGCCATGCCGGCGCAGTCGCCGACGTTGTCGCCGACGTTGTCGGCGATCACCGCCGGGTTGCGCGGATCGTCCTCGGGAATGCCCGCTTCGACCTTGCCGACCAGGTCCGCGCCGACGTCGGCGCCCTTGGTGAAGATGCCGCCGCCCAGTCGCGCGAAGATCGAAATCAGCGAGGCGCCGAAGGCCAGGCCGACCATCGGCTGCAACGCCGCCTTGATCGCCGCCTCGGTCGCCTGGCCGTTCCACACCACCAGGAAGTAGCCGGCCACGCCCAGCAGGCCCAGGCCGACCACCAGCAGCCCGGTGACGGCGCCGCCAGTGAAGCTGATCTTCAATGCGTGGTTGAGTCCGTGGGTGGCGGCCTCGGCCGTGCGCACGTTGGCGCGCACCGAGACGAACATGCCGATGAAACCGGCCACGCCCGACAGCAGCGCGCCGATCGCGAAGCCGATGGCGGTGGGCCAGCCCAGCGCGGGCACCAGGCCGATGATCAGGAACAGGATGACGCCGACGATCGCGATGGTGGTGTACTGCCGGCGCAGATAGGCGCTCGCGCCTTCCTGCACCGCCGCCGCGATTTCCTGCATGCGCGGGTTGCCGGCAGGCCGCGAGAGAATCCAGCGTGCCGAGAAGATCCCGTAAAGAATTGCCACCGCGGCGCAGACCAGCGACAGCGTCAAACCGTGTTGTTCCAGCATGACCCCTCCCAAGGTTGGATGGATGACGTCCGGCGAGTGCGTGACGGTCGAATCCGGGTGGGGCGGTGATCCCGATGGAGCCTGTCGAACGGGATACAGCCACCGCGGCGGATGCCGCGCGGATACCGACGTGTTCAGACAATCCCTGGAGCGCCCCGAGTATGACCCGAGCCCGCCCCGCCCGCCAACCGCGGGGCGGGGTTCAGGCGGGCCGTGCCAGCCTTGCGCGGTCGTGTTTCCGAGGTTGCCCGATGCGTTCGACTTTCCCCCTCGCCCTGACCGCCACCCTGGCCTTCATCGCCGCCCTGCCGGCGTTCGCGGCCGAACCGCAGCCGGAAATCAAGCGTCCGGCGCCGGCCACCGCCCAGGCCGTGGGCGCGATCCACACCATCCGCCAGATTCCGGAAGCCTGTGCCCGTTTCGAGGGCATGTTCACCGGCGATGCGGCGCAGCCATACCGCTTCAGCGTGGTCCGCACCAGCGCCCAGTGCCAACCGCGCGCGCGCCTGCTGGATGCCGCCAAGGCCAAGCCGGACACGGCGTCGGGCTGGCTGCTCAACGATGTGGTCCGCATCCCCAGCGCCGCCTGCGCCTCGCAGCAGGCGGTGGTGCGCGTCTGGCGCAAACCGGTGGCGGTCAGCACGCCGGACAAGGACGGCCAGGGCCAGGCCCGGATCTACCTGGAAGACGCCAGGCAGGACATCGCCGCCGGCAAGATCGCGCACGCGAAGATCCCGCTGTTCGCGGCGGAAATGAAGGTCGAGGGCCAGTGCCCGTAAGGCGGGCCCTGGCCCGCCGTCGCCATGCGTCGATTGCAGCGCGCTGGCCGCGGAATGCGGTCAATCAAGCGGACGTGCTCACGCATTGCACGTCACGCGATGGGAATCTTCATCGCGGAGTCCGGGCGAACCGGACTCCATCGCCTCGTTTCGACGTGCCTCACCCTTCCCACTTCGGCAGTTTCTGCTTCACCGCCACGTTCTTCAGCGCGACATATTTCGGCAGGCCATCGCGGCCGAATCCGGGATACGCCTCGCCACGGATCAGCGGTTCCAGGTATTTGCGCGCGGCGGCGGTGATGCCGTAGCCGTCCTTGCGGATGAAGCCGGCGGGCATTTTCTTTTCGTGGTTGGCAACCTTCTCCAGCGGTGCCGCCTCGATCTTCCAGCGATGCGGCGCGTCCGACGTCCGCACGATCACCGGCATCACCGCGTTCCGGCCCTTCAGCGCGTACTGCACCGCGGCCTTGCCGACCGCCTGCGCCTGTTCCCAGTCGGTCTTCGAGGCGATGTGGCGGGCCGAGCGTTGCAGATAGTCGGGCAGGGTCCAGTGCACCTTCAGCCCCAACTGATCCTTGACCCGGCCGGCCAGGTACGACGCGACGCCGCCGAGCTGGGTATGGCCGAACGAATCCTTGCCGCCGCCGGCATCGGCGACGAAGCGGCCGTCGGCGTGCTGGATGCCCTCGCTGGCCACGACCACGCACCAGCCCACCCTGGCGACCACTTTCTGCACCTGCGCCAGGAATGCCGCCTCGTCGTAGGCGCGCTCGGGGAACAGGATGATCTGCGGGGCATCGTCCGGCGACTGCCCGGCCAACCCGGCCGATGCGGCCAGCCAGCCGGCGTGCCGGCCCATGGCTTCGTACACGAACACCTTGGTCGAGGTTTCCGCCATCGCCGCCACGTCCAGCGCGGCCTCGCGCACGGACACCGCGGTGTACTTGGCCGCCGAGCCGAAGCCGGGACAGGTGTCGGTGACGGCCAGATCGTTGTCCACCGTCTTGGGCACGCCGATGCAGGTCAGCGGGTAGTCGAAGGCCTTGGCCAGTCGGGACACCTTGAGCGCGGTGTCGGCCGAATCATTGCCGCCGTTGTAGAGGAACCAGCGCACGTCGTGGGCCTTGAACACCGCCAGCAGGCGCTCGTAGCGCGCGCGATCGGCTTCCAGCGACTTCAGCTTGACCCGGCACGAGCCGAATGCGCCGCCCGGCGTCTGGGCCAGCGCGCGGATGGCGGCCGCCGATTCCCGGCTGGTGTCGATCAACTCTTCGCGCAGGGCGCCGAGGATGCCGTTGCGGGCCGCCAACACCTTGATTTTACGGGCGCGGGCCTCGCCGATGACGGCCGCGGCCGTGGCGTTGATGACGGCCGTGACGCCGCCGGACTGCGCATAAAGTAGGGTGCCCTGTGTCATGGGGAATTCGTTCCGGGTTGCCTGGATGCGGTAAGCTTCACACAGATGACGCGGTGCAGCGAGGCGCGGTGGATCCCGCCGCCCGGCGCCGCCAGCAGGATTCTAGTTCGGGAGTTACACAATGCGATTGGTTCTACTGGGCCCCCCCGGGTCGGGCAAGGGCACTCAGGCGGCGCGCCTGAAGGAATATCTGCAGGTTCCCCACATCTCCACCGGTGATCTGCTCCGCGCGGAAGTCGCTGCGGGCTCGCCGCTGGGCCTGCAGGCCAAGGAGATCATGGCGCGCGGCGATTTCGTCAGCGACGAAATCCTGCTGGGCATGCTGGAGGACCGTTTCGCCCGTCCGGATACCGCCAACGGATTCATCCTGGACGGTTATCCGCGCAACCTCGCGCAGGCCGACGCGCTCGGCGTGCTGCTGGACAAGATCCGCCAGCCGATGGATTTCGCCGTGCAGCTGGAAGTGCCCACGGATCTGCTGGTCGAGCGCATCGCCGGCCGGGCCAAGGCCGAGGGCCGCGACGACGATTCCCCGGAAGTGGTCCGCAATCGCCTGGACAAGTACACCAGCCAGACCGCGCCGGTCATCGAGTATTACCGCCAGCACGGCCAGCTCACCGTCGTCGACGGCGTCGGCTCGCTGGACGAAGTGTTCAGCCGCCTGATCGAGGCGCTGTCGCCGGCGAAGGAAGTCGGCTGAGGCCGGCGTCCACGGCGCCCGGCCTGCCGCGGTGGCGGGCCCGCGCCGGAAGCGGGGCCGGCAGCCGCCGCGCCCCGGCCCGGTCCTGATCGCACCGCGAGGCCGGTGCGCCATCCCGCTCCGATCCGCCCGCGTGCCGAAAACCGGACACTGGGCTACAGTCTCGTCGGTCACCACGGAAGCGTCGTCTTGAAGATCCACATTCTGGGAATCGCCGGTACCTTCATGGGCGGCGTGGCCGCGCTTGCGCGCGAGCTCGGGCATGAGGTCGAAGGCAGCGACCAGGCCATCTATCCGCCGATGTCCACCCAGTTGGAAACACTCGGCATCGCGCTGGCGCAGGGCTATCTTCCGGACAACATCTCGCCGGATTGCGACGAGATCGTGATCGGCAACGCGCTCTCGCGCGGCAACGCGGCGGTCGAGGTGGTGCTGGACGAAGGGCGCCGCTACACCTCCGGCGCGCAGTGGCTGTCGGAGCGGGTGCTGCCGGGCCGCGACACGCTCGCGGTGGCGGGTACGCATGGCAAGACCACCACCACCACCATTCTGGCGTACCTGCTGGAAGCGGCCGGGCGTTCGCCGGGTTTCCTGATCGGCGGCGTGGCCGAGGATTTCGGCGTGTCCGCGCGGATCGGCGGCGGCCGCGAGTTCGTGGTGGAGGCGGACGAATACGACACCGCCTTCTTCGACAAGCGCAGCAAGTTCGTCCACTACCGGCCGCTGGTGGCGATACTCAACAACCTCGAATACGACCACGCGGACATCTTCCCCGACGTGGCCGCCATCCAGCGCCAGTTCCATCATCTGGTCCGGACCGTGCCGCGGCGTGGCCGCCTGATCGTCAACGGCGAGGACGCGCGCCTGGCGGAAGTGCTGGCGATGGGCTGCTGGACGCCGGTGGAGCGCTTCGGTTTCGATCCGGCGCTGGAGTGGAGCGCGCACCTGATCCGCGAGGATGGCAGCGCGTTCGCGGTCCGCCATCGGGGACGTGAACTCGGTGAAGTGCACTGGCCGCTGCTGGGTCGCCACAACGTGCTGAACGGGCTGGCCGCGCTGGCCGCGGCGCACGCGGTCGGCGTGGAGCCGGCGTCGGTGATGCCGGCGCTGGCGCATTTCCGCAGCGTCAAGCGGCGCCTGGAAATCATCGGCGAAGCGGACGGCATCACCCTGTACGACGATTTCGCGCACCATCCGACCGCGATCCGGACCACCCTGGAAGGACTGCGCGCGAAGGTCGGCGACGCGCGCATCGTGGTGGCGATGGAGCCGCGCAGCAATTCGATGCGGCTGGGCGCGCACGCCGACGCACTGGCACCCTCGCTCGGGCTGGCCGACACGGTGGTGTTCCTGCATCGTCCCGAACTTGCGTGGGATGCCGGCAAGGTGATCGACGCGGTGCGCGGCGAAGCCCGCGCGGTGCCGGATGCCGATGCGTTGATCGCCGCATTGCGCGCCATCGTGCGCCCGGGCGACCACGTGGTGTTCATGTCCAATGGCGGTTTCGACGGCGCGCCGCGCCGCTTCCTGGCCGCGCTGCGCGAAACCGCGTAGGGTGGCGCTGGCCGTACTGCGGCGGCGCGTCGCGCGGGTGCGCCGCCGGATTCGCGCTCGCCGTGGATCGTGGCTGACGGAGATCCGATGAGCGAAACCCTGCCATTGTTTCCCCTGCATGCCGTGCTGCTGCCGGGCGCGGGCCTGGGCCTGCGGGTGTTCGAGCGGCGATATCTGGATCTGGTGCGCGACTGCGGCCGGACGGGCGGCGGTTTCGGCGTCTGCCTGATCCTGGAAGGCGAGGAGGCCGGGCAACCCGCGATTCCGGCCGCCCACGGCACCGAGGCGCTGATCGAGGATTTCGATACCGGCCCCGACGGCCTGCTCGCCTTGCGCGTGCGTGGCGCGCGCCGGTTCCGGGTGGCGCGCACGCGGGTGCGCGACAACGGCCTGGTGATCGGCGACGTGCAATGGTGCGAGCCCGATCCCGACGACGAACTGCAACCGCAGCACGGCCTGTTGGCGACGCTGCTGCAGAGCCTGCTCGAGCAGGCGGGTGCCGACCTGGCCCGGATCACGCCGGCGCAGATGGACAACGCCGCCTGGGTCGGCTGGCGGTTGGCGGAACTGCTGCCGCTCACCGCGCAGCAACGGGCGATGCTGTTGCAGGAAGACAGCCCGCACGCGCGCCTGGATCGGCTGCTCGCGGCGATTGCCTGATCGCCGGCGTCAGCGGGCCGCCGGTGGCGTCCGGACCGGCGCCGCGGGAAGCGCACCCGCCGCAGGCGCATCATCCGTGCGCACGCGCAGGACCGGGAGGCGCGATTGCGGATGTGGTTCGATCCGGTGCTGCATCGGCGCGGTGGCCGCGCTGACCGCGTGCAGCGCGGCGTCGGCCTCGCGCAGCGGTCGCCACACGCCCACCAGGCGGAACGCCTGCTGGTGCTTCAGGACCTGCGCGCTGCCGATCCACAGCGGCGTGTCACCCGGCTGCAACAGGGTGTTCGCCGGCCACAGCCGCAGCACGAAACGCAGGCCGGGCTGGGCGCCGTCGCGCACCATCAGCAGGCTTTCGGCGCGGGTGTCCAGGGTTGCCGGCAGCACCGGCTGTTCGGCGGGAGTCAGATCGGTATCCAGCAGGTTGAGCGCATCCTGCCAGCCCGCCTGCGGCTGCGCCCGCCAGCCGGCGGCTTCCAGTCGCGCCTGCAACGGCGCCAGCGGCCCGGCGACCTGGATGTCCAGCGGCCAGCGCTGTTCGTCGTCGAACTCGTTGCGCCGCGCGGGCAGGCGTTGCCAGCCCTGCCGCCACCACTCGTCCATCCCCATCGACTGCACCATCACCGGCGTCTCGAACTGCGCCAGCATGCGCTCCACGTTGCGCGGCGCGTGCCACAGCGCGGCCGCGACGAACGCGCCGTAGAACAGCCAGCCCAGCGGCGTGATCCAGAACGAGCGCAGCATGCGCCGGCGGTAGGCGATGCCCAGCACCAGCAGCCAGACGATGCCGAACAACATGCCGCCGATGATGTCGCTGAGCCAGTGCGCGCCCAGGTAGATGCGGGCGAAGCCGATCAGTGCCACCACGATGCCCGACACCAGATAGGGCCAGACGCGCTGGCGGCCCGGCAGTTCGCGCGCGATCAGCACGGCGAAGAAACCGAAGGTGATGGTCGCCATCGTTACCGCGATGGAAGGAAAACCGAAGCCGCTGCTGACCGAGGGCGGCTTGGGAATGTCGACCGAGGCGCCGAGCCAGGCGGTCAGCGCGAGCCCGAACGCCAGCGCGGCCAGCCAGTGCGCGGCGGCCATCCAGCGCCGCCGCCAGCACAGATACACCAGGACCAGCAGCGAGGCCGGCGCCAGCACCTGCTCGTCGCCCAGCGAGGCGATGGCCGCCAGCGGCTGATCGGCCAGCGGGTTGCGCAGCGCCTGCATCAGTTCGTGCACGGCCAGATCGATGGCCAGCGGTTCGCCGTGGCCGATGACGATGATCAGGAACGCGAACCACACCCAGACGATCGCCAGCAGCAGGATGGCCAGCAGCGCCAGCGGCACCGACTCGCGGCGCCGGGGATCGAACACCGCCGCCGAATAGCGGCCCAGCACCGGATGCGCGTGCGACCAGGCCAGCGCGCGCGCCAGCAGCGCGTCGGCGTGGGCGGCGAACCAGCGGTAGCTGTACAGCACCAGCGCCCACGCCAGCGCCAGCACCACCAGCAGCAGGCCCAGCACCAGGCCCAGCCGGCCGGCCACCGCCGCCACCGCATCGTAGGCGTGCCCGAAGACCCAGCCCGGCAGCAGGAACAGTGCGGCCCACGACACCGCCGCCAGCAGGCTCGCCGGCAGGTAGCGCTTCATCGGCATCCGCAGCATGCCCGCCACCGCCGGCACGAACGGCCGGATGGGCCCGACATAGCGGGCGATGAGGATGCTCTTCACGGCATTGCGGCGGAACAGGACTTCGCCCCGATCCAGCAATTGCGGGTAACGGCTGAAGGGCCAGTGCCGGCGCAGTTGCGGTCCCCAGCGGTGGCCGACCCAGAAGCTGGTGCCGTCGCCGGCCAGCGCACCGAGTGCGGCGCAGATCAGCGCATAAGGCCCGGAGATTTCGCCCAGTCCGATCAGCACGCCGACCGCGAACAGCAGCGGCAGCGCCGGCACGATGGCGCCCAGGATGATCACTGCATCGCAGAACGCGATCGCGAAGATCACCGCCCCCGCGGCCACCGGATGTGCGCTGATCCAGGCCAGCAGCGAGTCGAACCAGGACGGATTCATCGGCTGGATTATAGGGGGCGGTTGATGACTGGCATCCCGTCTGATGGGCGTGGACTTTCAACGCGAAAAGTGGCTGGCGACGCAAGCCCGGCACCGGCGGCCGGCGGCTCGCCCCCGCGCCGCGGCCGGCCCGCCGCCCGGCCGGGGTATCCTGAAAGGCATCTCCCATCCACCGTCGGACACCGATCGCCATGTCCAGTCTCCAGGGCAAGACCCTCTTCATCACCGGCGCCTCGCGCGGCATCGGCCTGGCCATCGCGTTGCGCGCTGCGCGCGACGGCGCCAACGTGGCGATCGCGGCCAAGTCCTCGGTTCCCAATCCCAAGCTGCCCGGGACCATCCACAGCGCGGCCCAGGCGGTCACCGACGCGGGCGGGCAGGGGCTGGCGCTGAAATGCGACATCCGTGAGGAAGACGACGTGCGCGCGGCGGTCGCGGCGACCGTGGATGCGTTCGGCGGCATCGACATCCTCGTCAACAACGCCAGCGCGATCTGGTTGGCCGGTGCGCTGGACACGCCGATGAAGCGCTTCGACCTGATGAACCAGGTCAACGCCCGCGGCAGTTTCCTGTGCGCGCAGGCCTGCCTGCCGTACCTGCGCCAGGCGGCCAATCCGCACATCCTCACCCTGGCGCCGCCGCCGTCGCTGGACCCGCGCTGGTGGGCGCCGCATACCGGTTACACCCTCGCCAAGATGGGCATGAGCTTCGTGACCCTGGGCCTGGCCGGTGAATTCGGGCCGCAGGGCGTGGCGGTCAATGCACTGTGGCCGCGCACCATCATCGCCACCGACGCGCTGAACATGATTCCCGGCGTCGAGATCGCGCGCTGCCGCACGCCGACAATCGTCGCCGATGCCGCGCATGCGATCCTCACCCGGCCCGCGGCGGGTTTCCACGGCCATTTCCTGATCGACGAAACCGTCCTGCGCGACGCGGGCGTGGAGGATTTCTCCGGCTACGCCGTCGATGCCTCGCAGCCGCTGCTGCCGGACCTGTTCCTGGATCCCTGATGGACTGCATCTTCTGCGCCATCCTCGAAGGCCGGGCCGCGGCCAGCCGGGTGGCCGAGGAGGCCGACGTGGTGGCGTTCCTGGATCTGCGCCAGCCGGTGCCGGGCCACGTGCTGGTGGTGCCGCGCGCGCACGTCGAGACGATCTACGAACTGGCTCCGGACACCGCCGCCGCGCTGATGCGCATGGCCGTGCGGATCGCACACGCGCTGCGCGCGGAATTCGACCCGCCCGGTTTGAATCTGTGGCAGTCCAACGGCGATGCCGGTGGCCAGGAAGTCCCGCACGTCCATCTGCACGTGCAACCGCGCCGGCATCGCGACGGCCTGTTCCGGATGTACCCGCACGGGCTTCCGGCGCCCGCCGCGCGCAGCGCGCTGGATGAACTGGCCGCGCGCCTGCGCCCGCATTGCGATGTCGCCTCCTGACGTTCGTGGTCTTGCCTCTCCGGCGTCCGTCCGGGCATTCGGATGAATGCCGACGCTTCGTCCCTGCGGCAGGCTGGCCGTGATCCGTTGTCCCGGCCGCCTTGCAGTTCGTGCAAGGTGCGGCGCGCCTGGCTGCCGGCAGGGGGGACGCCGCTCGGGCCGTGCCGGGATTGCCGTCCGGCGCGGGCATCGCCTGGTTCATCACCGTGTTCGAACCGTCGGCTAACCTGTTGCGGGTGCGGGACTGGCCGGCGCACGCGCGATGGGCGGGTTCATGCCGGATTCCGGCCGCTGCGCAAGGCGTACAGCGTGCTGGTCCCGGCCTCCCTGCACTTTTCCCTTGATCCGATTCGACGAGTCACGAGAACGAAATGAAATACCTGCACGCGATGATCCGCGTCCACGATCTGGACGCGACCAGCAAGTTCTTCACCGAGGGCCTGGGCCTGCGCGAAACCCGACGCATGGACAACGAAGCCGGCAAGTTCACCCTGGTCTACTTCGGCGCCCCGGCCAATCCGGAAGCGGAGATCGAGCTGACCTACAACTGGGGCTCGGACGAGGACTACGGCAGCGCCCGCAACTTCGGCCATCTCGCCTTCGAAGTGGATGACATCTACGCCACCTGCGCGCACCTGCAATCGCTGGGCATCACCATCAACCGGCCGCCGCGCGACGGGCGCATGGCGTTCGTGCGCACGCCGGATCTGATTTCCATCGAGCTGTTGCAGAAGGGCGAGGCGTTGCCGCCGCAGGAGCCGTGGACATCGATGGCAAACGTCGGCGTATGGTGAACGCCACGCCGCGCGGAACACTTGGATTCGCCATCGGGATCGGGGAAGCTGTGCTCCCGCGATGACGTGACGGATCCCCGATGAGCCTGGCGCTGCTGGTGATTGATGTGCAACGTGGTCTGTTCGAGACGGATCCGCCGCCGGCCGATGCGGCGAGCGTCGTCGACCGCATCAATGATCTGGCCGCGCGGGCGCGCGCGAAGGGCGTGCCGGTGATCTACGTCCAGCATGAACGCGCCGGCAGCCTGGAGGCCGAATCGCCGGCCTGGCAACTGGATCCGAGGCTGCAGGTGGATGCCTCGGATCGCCGGATCCGCAAGTGCACGCCGGATTCGTTCCTGCGTACCGGACTGGATGAAGTGCTGGCGTTTCTCGGCGTGGAAGAACTGGTGCTGTGCGGCTACGCCACCGAGTTCTGCGTGGACACCACCACCCGCAGCGCCGCCGCGCACGGCTACGCGGTGACGCTGGCGGCCGACGCCCACACCACCCACGACAAGCCCCATGCGACCGCGGCGCAGATCCGCGCGCACCACAACGCCACGCTGCCGGACATCACCAGTTTCGGACCGCGGATCCAGGCGGTGCCGGCCGGGCGGATCCTGTTCGCCTGACCCTGCCGCGCGCCGGCCGCGGGCGGCACGGTCCGGGATCCCGCGGCCCCGCCGGATCAGCGACAATGGCGGACTCGCACCTCCGTCCGCCGCCGCCATGACCGCCAGCTCCGCGTCCGAACTGCTCGCCAAGGGCAAGCAGTACTACCTGCCCATCTACCGCCAGCGCGAACTGGTGCTCGAACGCGGCCAGGGCGCGCGCATCTGGGACAGCGAGGGCCGCGAGTACATCGACCTGTCCGCCGGCATCGCCGTGTGTGGGCTGGGCCACAACGATCCGGATCTGGTGGCGGCGCTGGTCGAGCAGGCCGGCAGGCTGTGGCACACCAGCAATGTGTTCCACAGCGAACCGCCGCTGCGGCTGGCCGAGGAACTGGTGGCGTCGTCGCGGTTCGCCAGCCGCGTGTTCCTGTGCAATTCCGGCGCCGAAGCCAACGAGGCGGCGATCAAGCTGGTGCGCAAGTGGGCGGCCGGGCAGGGCCGCGCGCCGGACAAGCGCGTCATCGTCACCTTCCGCGGCAGCTTCCACGGCCGTACGCTGGCGGCGGTCACCGCGACCGCCCAGCCGAAATACCAGGAAGGCTACGAGCCGCTGCCCGGCGGTTTCCGCTACGTGGATTTCAACGACCTCACCCAACTGGAAATCGCGATGGCCGCCGGCGACGTGGCGGCCGTCATGCTGGAACCGGTGCAGGGCGAAGGCGGGGTGATGCCGGCGGCGCCGGGTTTCCTGAGTGCGGTGCGCGAACTGTGCGATCACCACGGCGCGCTGCTGGTGCTGGACGAGATCCAGTCCGGCATGGGCCGCACCGGCACCCTGTTCGCACACTGGCAGGACGGTGTCACGCCGGACATCGTCACCCTGGCCAAGGCGCTGGGCGGCGGCTTCCCGATCGGTGCGATGCTCGCCGGTCCCAAGGTGGCCGAAGCGATGCAGTTCGGCGCCCACGGCACCACGTTCGGCGGCAATCCGCTGGCGGCGGCGGTGGCGCGGGTGGCGCTGCGCAAGCTGGCGGCGCCGGCCATCGCCAACAACGTGGCGCGGCAGTCCGCGGCGCTGCGCAAGACCTTGGCCGGGATCGATGCCGAACTCGGCCTGTTCTCGCAGGTGCGCGGGCGCGGGCTGATGCTGGGAGCGGTGCTCAAGCCCGCCTACGCCGGCCGCGCCGGCGAAATCCTCGATCACGCCGCGGCCCAGGGCGTGCTGCTGCTGCAGGCCGGCCCGGACGTGCTCCGCTTCGTGCCGGCGCTGAACATCCACGACGATGAACTGGCCGAAGGTTGCCAGCGCCTGCATGCGGCGCTGCGCGCGTTCGCCGGCAAGTAGGCCCGGCGCTCAGGCCAACCGGTAGCGCCTGAACACCTGGCGCAGGCTGGCCGCGTCGGTGACCGTTTCCGCGTGCAGGCCCACGCTGCGCGCGCCCTGGACGTTGGCGAACACGTCATCGACGAACAGCGTGCGCGACGCATCCCAGCCCAGCCGTTCCAGCGCCAGGGTGTAGATGCGCGGCTCCGGCTTGCGCAATTGCAGTTCGCCGCTGCACAGCACGCGGCCTTCCAGGCGCGGATGGATCGGCGCGACGATGCGCGGGATGGCCCGCGCCATCAGCAGGCCGTTGTTGGTGAGCACGCCCAGTTGCAGGCCGGCATCGAGCGCGAGGATCTGCGCCAGCACCGCCTCGTCGGCGCGGCTGCCGGCCACCCGCGAAGCGATCCACGCGTCCTCGTCGATCGCCCGGGCGATGCCTTCGCCCAGCCGCGACAGGTACAGCGCCGTGCTGATCCGGCCGCCGTCGTACTCGGTTTCCAGTCCCGAGGTGAACAGCACCTCGCGCACGCGTTCGTGTTCCGCGCCGGCGTAGCCGGCCAGGTGCGCAATGCGCAGCTCGTGGTGGTAATGCGCCAGGACCCCGTCGAAGTCGAACAGGACCCGTTCGATCCGCGGCGGCACCATCATCCGGCCGCCACCACCTTGAACGCCCCGCGCGCGGCGGCGATGGTCTGTTCGATGATCGCCGGATCGTGCGCGCTGGACATGAAGCCCGCCTCGAACGCGGAGGGCGCCAGGAACACGCCGCGTTCCAGCATCGCGTGGAAGAAGCGGTTGAACGCAGGGATGTCGCACGCCACCGCCTGCGCGTAGGTATCCACGTACTGATCGGTGAAGAACATGCCGAACATCGCGCCGACGCGGGTGGTGGAGAACGGTACGCCGGCGTCGCGCGCGGCGGCTTCCAGGCCGTCGCACAGCGCGTTCGTCGCCTCCGCCAGCCCAGCGTGGAAGCCCGGCGCCTGGATGAGTTCCAGCATCGCCAGGCCAGCGGCCATCGCCACCGGATTGCCGCTGAGCGTGCCGGCCTGGTAGATCGGGCCGGCCGGGGCGATCTGCGAGAGCAGTTCGCGGCGTCCGCCATAGGCGCCGACCGGCATGCCGCCGCCGATCACCTTGCCGAAGGTGGTCAGGTCCGGCGTGATCCCGTAATGCGCCTGCGCGCCGCCGAGGGCGACGCGGAATCCGGTCATCACCTCGTCGAAGATCAGCAGCGCGCCATGGCGCGTGCACAGTTCGCGCAGGTGCTGCAGATAGCCTTCGCGCGGCGGCAGGCAATTGGCGTTGCCGACCACGGGCTCGATGATCAGGCAGGCGATTTCCGGCCCGTACTGTTCGAACAGCGCGGTCGCGCCGTCGAAGTCGTTGTAGCTCAGGGTCAGGGTCAGCTCGCTCAGTCCCGCCGGCACGCCCGGCGAAGTCGGCACGCCGAGGGTGAGCATGCCGCTGCCGGCCTTGACCAGGAACGAATCGCCGTGGCCGTGGTAACAGCCTTCGAACTTGACGATCCGGCTGCGGCCGGTCGCACCGCGCGCCAGCCGGATTGCGGACAGCGTGGCCTCGGTACCGGAATTGACCATGCGCACCATCTCGCAGGACGGCACCAGCCGGGTGATGGTCTCGGCCATGCCGACCTCGGCCGGGCAGGGCGCGCCGAACGACAGGCCGTCCTGGATGGCGGCCTGCACCGCTTCGCGCACTGCCGGATGGTTGTGGCCGACGATCATCGGCCCCCACGAGCCCACGTAGTCGATGTAGCGGTTGCCGTCCACGTCGTACAGGAAGGCGCCGTCGGCGCGCTGCACGAAGAAGGGTTCGCCGCCGACCGACTTGAAGGCGCGCACCGGCGAATTGACGCCGCCGGGCAGGAGTTGCCGGGCGCGGGAGAACAGGGCGTGGGATTGATCGTGGTTCATCGTTGTTCCGTACGGGGGAGGAAGGCGCGTCCTCGACGCGGTCGGGCCGCGGAAGGCGCCGGAGGCGCGCCGCTCAGCGGGAAAACCCGCGCAGATAGGCGCGGACCGCCGCGACCGGATCGGCGGCGTCGAAGACCCCGCCGATGACCGCCACCAGATCGGCGCCGGCGGCGGCCAGCGCAGGCGTATTGTCCGGGGTTATGCCGCCTATCGCCACCCGCGGCACGCCCAGCCCGGCGGCGTTGGCCAGCAGCGCCGGCGACGCGCGCCGGGTGGTGGCCTTGCTGCGGGTGGGAAAGAACGCGCCGAAGGCCACGTAGCTGGCGCCGGCGGCGACGGCGCGGCGGGCGCGGGCCAGTTCGTCATAGCAGGACGCGCCGACGATGGCGGCGGCGCCCAGGCGCGCGCGCGCGGCCGCGAGATCGCCATCGTCCTCGCCCAGGTGCACGCCCGCGGCGCCGACCGCGGCCGCCAGCTCGACGTCGTCGTTGATGATCAGCGGAACCCCCGCGGCCACGCACAGGGCCTGCAGGGCCCGGGCCTGTTCCAGCCGCAGCGGCGCGCTGGCGCCTTTCTGCCGGTATTGCAGCCAGGTGACGCCCTCGGCCAGCAG
>Ga0180217_1002852_pt1 | contig 15237 bp, 20 predicted proteins | sample eDN3rd37CBELigOP_FD_128521 | JGI IMG/M metagenome (GOLD analysis project Ga0180217, IMG submission 128521) | Enriched Organic Plus compost microbial communities from Emeryville, California, USA - eDNA 3rd pass 37_C BE-Lig OP (version 2) (version 2) ... | reverse complement strand
ACCAACTAATAACAGCCAAGTGATGTTATTCCAAAGCGCGTGCAATATCCCCGACCTTCCAAGAATCAGACAAGTGATATAAATCAGTATAAACTCCTTACTTCAATGCAGGAAGTAAGGAGTTTTTATTGAATATGTAAAATTAGGATAATCTGGAATTTAACCAGGGATAGGAGAGATTACAATGTCGTTTACGATGGTTAGGAAGGAATTTAAGCTTGTTGGATTAAAAGGTTGTGGGGAGTTTATTAACTTTGGAAACGAAGTACCTTTACTTGCAAAAAAACTATTAAATCGCTCAAACGAAATTCAAAATCTAACGGAGACAGAAATTGCTTTATTTGAGCCTAAAAAGGACGAGGATCATAAGATTGGCCATTATTATGTAGGATTAATAGTACGTGAGAAATCAGATGAAATACCAACAGGAATGGAATATATTGAGACAAATAATCGGTACATAACCACACGGGGGAATATCACAAAATTGGGAGAACTGCATTTGAATTTATTGAATTGGGCAGCAGAACAAGGTTATCAAAGAGACAGCCATTCTTATATAATCGAGACTTATCACCCTATGGGTGAAGGTGAAGAAGAAGTACAGATTTATTTACCAATCAACGATTAAAAGTACAAATCAAGGATCTACTAATTTTATAAGGTATAGATAAAAAAAGAAATTTATACGGAGGTAACAATGAGATTGGAAAACTTCGATGGTTTTATGATAAAAATGGCTACAAATGACGATAGTAGTGAGATTATTAAAATGTTAAAACAGGTAGCTCAGTGGATGAAAGATAATGAAATAAACCAATGGAGGTATCTATTAGATGGTGGTGATGATGAAGAGATTATACAAGCTGTTCATAATCAAGAAACATACATTGTATTGAAAGATAAGGAAATTGTGGCTACCTTCACATTATTAGCTAAACAAAGTGAATGGGATAGACATATTTGGGGAAGTGATCATTCTTCAGAATCTCTTTATCTACATAGAATTGCAGTTATTCCAGAATATATGAAGAAAGGTGTAGGTAAAAGTATATTGACTTGGATACAAGACAATGCAATTGATAAAGAACACCTTAAGTTAGATTGTGTTGCAGAAAATAGTAGACTTAATTACTTTTACAAGAACAATGGTTTTGAACTAATTGGTATTACCGATGGACATAGTAAATATCAAAAGAAAATAAATCAGTACTAAATGACTTAACTACTGGAGGAGGGAATAGTGAAAAAATGAATAGCTGTATAGGACTTTCAGGAAGTGTCATTATGACAGAAACGGATAAATTCCCTCAATTATTTAAAAATAAGAATATTAGTCATATTGAAATTGGTGAGTTTCCGAGCGAAGAGTCTTTACATCATTTCTTAGAACTCTTACATAAGAATAATGTTACATTTGGGCTTCATTCTCCTTTGTATAGAAATCAAAGTAAATATGATTTGCTGGAAAAAGTACATTATGAACCGGAAAATGCCTGGGAACAGTTTGAATCCGAAGTTAAATATATGTCCCAATTAGGAGCTGAATATATATTAGTTCACTTTCCTTATTTTAAAGAAGAAAAAGACCTAGATACGACTGAGATTATTGAAAATGGATTAAAAAGATTACATTTCCTGCAGGAAAAGTATTCTATAACGATCGTATGCGAACCAAAACTAGGTTTTAATCGGTCTGCGTTTGGGATAAAAGCTCTTGATCATTTTCCAATTGAGGTTTGGGAAAAGTATGGAATCAAACTTTGCATAGATATTGGGGATTACTTATTAGCCACTGGTGATAAGGTGTTAGATTATATAGGGAAGTGGAAAAAGCATATAAAGGTCGTTCATTTACATAATGTAGAGTTTCATTATCATAAATACATATGGGTACCCGTTCATCCATCTCATGAAATAGACAATACACATTTTAAAGTAAGTGATTTAATTTATAAGCTGTCAAAAAGCTCGGGTGTGTATTTTATATTTGAACATACGCCCCATTCAAATCCAACAGAAGCATTTGTTAATGAGGGAATAAGCTGGGTGAAGGAAATAATTCGAGGCTAAACCTAAGTGAACTTAATTCCATCTCTTGCGACATTCACTGCTGTTTTGCGTGATCCAGACGAGCAGAGACTGGAAGAGCAAGCACTTGCAAACTATCTTAAAGAGCTAGCAGCATCTAAAGGAGTTTCTAGTACAACAGAACGACTAGTACGTGTTCAGCCAGTCACTTTCGATGAAACAATCGTTACACTCATAGAAAAAGCTACGAAAGGTCGTGGACTCCAATCAAAACGAATGACATCTGGAGCGGGACCTGATGCTCAAATGATGGCAGTGTGTACCCTACTGCAATGTTTTTCGTTTCAAGTATCGATGGGATTAGTCACAATCCAAAGAATTTACACAAGATACAGACTTGGCAGCGGGAGCCAATGTATTACTTGATGTAGTTAGTAAACTAGCAGGCACCACGTTGAAAGGAGATTAAAAATGACTAATGTAACAGATAGCAAATCCGAAATTCAATATTTAGTAAATGATAATACAAGAAAAACAGATTCAGAGAAAGCATCTGCAACATTTATGAGTCGGGAAGTCATTGAAAAGGTACGAAATTTTCATAAGAGCTTTCCAGAATATCAAGTAACTCCGCTTCACAGCTTAGATGGGTTGTCTAAACAATTTGGAGTACGTCATATTTGGGTTAAAGATGAATCTTACCGATTTGGACTGAATGCTTTTAAAGTATTAGGTGGTTCCTATGCGGTTGGTAACTATCTAGCAGAACAATTAAACATAGATATCTCAGAGCTATCTTTTGAACAATTAAGAAGTAAAAAAGTAAAAGAAAAATTGGGTGATATTACTTTTGTAACAGCAACAGATGGAAATCATGGTAGAGGAATTGCATGGGCTGCAAACCAGCTAGGTCAAAAATCTGTTGTATACATGCCAAAAGGTTCTTCGGAAATCAGGCTCACTAATATTCGCAAAGAAGGAGCAGATGCTTTTATTACAGATTTAAACTATGATGATACGGTCAGATTGGCAAACCAACAGGCTAAAGAAAATGGCTGGGTCTTGGTACAGGATACAGCCTGGGATGGATATGAAGAAATTCCTGCGTGGATTATGCAAGGCTATTTAACAATCATAGATGAAGCAATGGAGCAGATTGCTGAAGCTTATGCTGATCGACCAACACATGTATTTTTACAAGCTGGTGTAGGTTCTTTTGCAGGTAGCATGCTCGGATATCTCGTAGAGAAATTTGGAGATGAGCGCCCTATGACAGTTATCCTGGAGCCAGATAAAGCGGATTGTTTATACCAATCGATGAGAGTGGGAGACGGGAAGCCTCATGCCGTAACAGGTGCATTGGATACGATTATGGCGGGTTTAGCATGTGGGGAACCAAGTAAAACGTCTTGGGGTATTTTAAAAGATTATGCAGAAGTGTTTGTTTCTTGCCCAGACTATGCCGCATCACGAGGAATGCGAATTCTTGCAACCCCACTAGGTAATGACCCACGTATTGTATCGGGTGAATCCGGTGCAGCAGTGGGTATAGGATTCGTTAGTTTAGTAGTACAAAATAGTAGGCTCATTGATATGAAAAATGCATTGAATCTAAATCAAGATTCAAAAATTTTAATTATCAGCACGGAAGGTGACACGGATCCCGATCATTATCGAAAAGTAGTATGGGATGGGGCATATCCATCTTTCTAATTATTTTTGAAAAGGAGTGCGGTTACGTTGAAAAGCGAAGATTTTGAAAAACAGCTTATTGAGTGGAGGCACTATCTTCATTCTCATCCTGAAAGTGCATTTGAAGAAAAAAACACGTCTGATTTTCTTGCTAAAGTCCTAACAGAAATGGGATTAGAGGTTCACAGGAATATTGGAGGTACTGGGATCGTTGCTAATCTTACAGTTGGTGCTGGGAAAGGAATCATTGGGATTCGATCAGATATAGATGCGATTAATCTAACAGAGGTAGGACAACATCCATACTCCTCTAAAAATCCAGGCAAAATGCATGCGTGTGGTCATGATGGACATATGGCAACAGTTTTGGGTGCTGCCAAGCTATTAACGGAGCGCAAAAATTTCAATGGGACCGTTCGATTTATTTTTCAACCCGCAGAAGAAACGGGTAAAGGTGCTTTTGCCATGATGAAAGATGGATTATTCGATCGTTTTCCAGTAGATGAGATCTATGGCATGCACAATATGCCAGGAATGCCAGCTGGTTCCATCTCAACTCGAGCTGGAGGAATAATGGCAAGCGAAGATAACTTTGTGATCCGTATTAAAGGTCAAGGCTCACATGCATCAAGTCCTCATATGGGGAAAGATCCAATCGTGATTGCATCTGAAATTGTTCTTGCTTTGCAAACCATTATTTCTCGTAATATGAATCCAAATGTTCCAGCGGTCATTTCGTGTACTGAATTCATCACAGATGGAATTCGCAATGCGATTCCAACAAATGTTGTGATTAAAGGGGATACGAGAAGTTATACGCCAGAGGTTCAAAAGTTACTTGAGGAACGAATGCGAACGATCAGTGAAGGAATTTGCAAACTAAATGGAGCGGAGTGTCAATTTGAATATACGCATGAATTCGCACCAACCGTTAACTGGGAAAAATGTGTTGAGATTGCGGTACAAGCAGCCAAAAATGTAGTTGATGAAAAGAATGTGGATGGAAATTGTCAACCGTGGATGGTTTCTGAAGACTTCGGTGCATTTTTAGAAAAGATTCCTGGGTGTTTTGTATTTATAGGGAATGGTGATGATGCCGATGGAGTCGGCAATATTCCACTTCATAATTCACGCTATGACTTTAATGATAAGATCTTATCGATTGGAGCCGAATATTTTGCAGAATTAGTTAAGGTCCGTTTACCAAAGGATTCCTCTGTTTTAGATGCAAGGTATAACCAAAATGTATAAGCACAAATGAAAGAATGATTCTTAAAAAACATATCATCGAATCGATTTATGGCCGATAATCCAAAAATATGGCTGATAAACCAAAAATACGGCTAATAAATAATATTTATGGCCGATAATTCAAATTTATGGCCGATAACTAAAATTTGGTTGCAACTTTGTCCACACAAGTAGGAGAGGCAAAACCAATTTGTCTATACCCCATAGCCGAAGTCTAGGTTTTAGCGCACAACCTGTTTAGAATTGGACTGCAAGACTCTTTTTGTAAGTTTAATTTCCCATTAATCCATTGTTGTTAACGGGATTTTATTATGCCTATTGGAAGTGGTAGGATTATTCAAGAAGAATTAATTCACCAGTATGTTGAAACTAACTGATAAAAGAAATAGGTTATGGAAGGGAGCAATTTTATTATGATGATAAAGGGTTTCGGGGGAATCTTTTGGAGAACTAAAAATGTAGATGCAATCAAAAAGTGGTACAGTGAGGTCTTGAATTTAGATTTTGAAGGTTGGAATGGGACAATAATTAAACCGGAACCAGGTAATGAAACGATTTTTTCTTTTTTTACTGAAGATGACGCTTACTTTCCAGTAGAACAGCAAGTAATGTTAAATTTCCAAGTCGATAATTTAGACGAGGCGATTAAGCATCTTAATCAAATGGGTGTACCACTTGAAAAGGAAAAAGAGACGAGTGATTATGGTGCGTTTATTTGGATTAAAGATCCTGAAGGCAGACTGATTGAGCTTTGGGAAAAATAAAGGGTTGATTGAACAAACGGAGGGTTAAAACCTCAAGTAATGATTTTATGGTTATTGAAAAATCTGCACATTATCCGCAATTCGAAGAGGAGACTGTTTTGGCAGATTGGCTCATTCAAACTTGGAGACGCTTAGAGAAATAGTAAACAAAATAAAAGTCGAAAGGAAGATGGCTATGGTTTATATCGCTCTTCTTCGTGGAATTAATGTGGGTGGAAACAATAAAATTGATATGAAGTTGCTTAAACAAACCTTCGAACAAGTCGGGATGAAGGATGTAGTAACCTACATCAATACTGGTAATATTATTTTTTCATCTAATGACTCATCCAAAACAATTCTATCACGTATTTTGGAAGAAGCAATCCATGATGATTTTGGATTACGTATAAAGGTAGTAGTTCGAAGTATCGATGATGTCAGAGGAATCATTCATGCAATCCCTGACACATGGAAAAATGACAAAGACATGAAAAGTGATGTTATGTTTTTATGGGATGAAATTGATGATGAAACTGTCCTTGAGAATTTGGTGATTAAACCAACGATTGACACGGTGAAATATGTCCCCGGTGCGATTCTATGGTCTATTGAAAAGAAAAATGCAAACAAAAGTGGAATGTCAAAGATCATTGGAACAAAGATATACAAGCAAATAACAGTAAGAAATGTCAACACAACTCGTAAGATATATGAACTCATGGAAGCCCAAAACCTGTAGGATACCGATGAAATTTTTATAATAGATTACGATCTAACGGGCGATTTGTAAGAATAATATTGTAACATTCTATTATAAATAGGTAAACGCAAATGGTAGAAAAACAAGGGATGATCATATTGAAAATAATGGAAACGAAGCGATTGTACTTAAGAGAACTGGTCTTAAAAGATATTGATGAGTTATCGAAGGTTCTTACTGACCCAGAATCTATGAAATACTATCCAGAGCCTTTTAGCTTAGAAAAGGTGGAAAAGTGGATTCAATGGAATATGGATAACTATGAAAAGTATAACCATGGATTATGGGCCGTAATTTTAAAAGATGGAGAAAAGTTTATTGGAGATTGTGGAATCACCATGCAAAAAATTGACAACGAAACGGTTCCAGAGATTGGATTTCATATTATTAAGGACTATTGGAATAAAGGGTATGCAACAGAAGCCGCACTTGCATGCAAGGATTATGCATTTAGGGTTTTACATTATCCCAAGGTTTTTTCGTATACCACAGTTAAAAATATACCCTCACAAAAGGTAGCTGAGAAAATTGGGATGAAGGAATATAAGGTATTTGAAAAAAATGGCGAAAAACAGATTGCGCAAGTCGCCTATACTCCAGATGTTCCGATAAATGTCTAATAAAATTCTATTAAAAAACCAGGGGAGAGTGTTAATATTTAAACATGATTTGTGAGGATATACATAAATAAAAAGGGGATTGATAGATGAATATTTTTGTTCTGTTACCCGTAATAATTTCTATGATAGGTTTATATTTTATTACAATAGGATTGTGGGAATTAAGAGAGGGTGTAGATAGAAAGAAATATGTTACATATATGTTTACTGGTTTAGTGCTACTATTGATTGTTGCAACATTATTTCCTTCTGTCTTGATGATGTTTTTTAGCTAACAAAAACTTATATCATTCCGAAGGCTAGAATATGACGCAATATAGATTAGTTAAAATAAATGTGAAAGAGCAACTATTTAGAAGTTGCTCTTTTAATAAAAGGTACTTTTTGTATTAAATCTCATAGTTTCCTTAAATCTTCATTTAATTTCCGCGCTTGGTTTTTGAAGTAAAGGTAAAATGCAATCCAGAAAATTGTATAGACGACAATGGCAATTAAGACTGCTAGTAAGATATTTTCAATAGTAAATGGGATCCATCCGATTGTGAGAGCTAAGATGAGGTATAGGATCGTGACGGTTAAGAAATGAAGAATGGTCTGTTGGAAAAGCTTCAAATACCTATTTTCAAAGTACATGGAACTCACTGTAAATAACCACCCACAGAGTACAGAACCTACTGAGTTTTTAAGAAATAACGTTCCATCTATCGTTTCGTTTCCTCCAAAAAGGATAAAAAGATCGGTGGTTAATACCGCTATAAATCCTCCGAAGAAAATACCGATGAAACTACGGATTATAAAAGTTTTCATACTACTTCCTCCTATTCAATTGTAGAACTTCCTTAATCGTGGGGACATAGGTGCGAGACACATATTCTTTCTTTCCTGATTTGAAGTAAACACAGAGTGTACCGTTGAACGATGCTTCAAAACGACTCAATTGATTCAGATTAGCGATTACCGATTTTGATATGCGGATAAACTTTTTAGTAGGTAGCATGGCCTCGAGTTCATATAATTTTTCTTTTAATATAAAAGAATCTGCTTGTGTGACAGCGATAACATTTTCATTTACAGTATGAAAATAGTGAACGTCATCCGGTTTGAGAATATGCTGCATGTCTCCCTTTTTTCCTACAAGAAATTGTTGCTCCCTTCCAGAGATGAAATCAATCAGTTCCTGAATATTTTCATCTAACTCTGGCCCTTCAATGGTAATTCTTGTTTCTTCAAATGCTTTATCAATATTTAGAATAAGTTTCAAATTTCAGACACCTCTTTTCACTTAAAGTATATTCGATTCAGCTCTTGATGTCTGTCAATATATGTTTTATTACCTCCTCCCTGTGACTTTCTTAACTAATTGTATGTTGAATTTCCTTTCCAGTCTGTAAAATTACAGTAAGTGGAAGGAAATGAAGGGTAACTTGTGGAAATTAGTTGGTGACATACATTCAGAAGGATTAACGATATTTGTAGAATTACAATGACTGTTCCTCTGGTGCCCGATTCTAGGATAGGGAAAAGAGGAACGCAAGCGTTCGGATCGTACCCGATTCCTGGGAGATGCGGGTAAAAGGGGAACGCAAGCGTATGAATCGTACCCGATTCTGGGGAGATGCAGGTAAAAGGGGAACGCAAGCGTACTTAATCGTACCCGACTCCCGGAAAAGGCAGGTGAAAGGGAACGCTAGAAATAGAATTATGACGGATGTTATGCCCAAAAAGGAGGCATTAAACAATGAAAATCGGACTAATAGGTGATAGTTTAACAGAAGGTCGTCCAGGTGTGTCTTTTGTGAATAGTTTAAAAGAAAACTATCCAAGTATTTCTTTTGATAATCTTGGTAAACCAGGGGAAACAGTTAAAAGTTTGCATACACGTCTAACCAAATTAAATTTAGATACAAATTATGATCTTATTTTCCTTTGGATTGGAGTCAATGATGTTTATTCTAAATTGTTGAAGTTCCAAGCACAGCCTGTTGAAAAAGATCCTGAGGAATTTAGAGAGTATTACAGTAAAGTATTAGACATGGTTATTTCATTTTCAAAACGCGTAATTACGGTTTCGCCAGCTTTAGTGGGTGAAACTTCACAAAATGATAAAGAAATAAAAAGTTTAACCTCCATCATCCAATCCCTCTCAAGAGATCGTTCAAATGTAAATTTCTTAGATTTTCATTCCGTATTCTCGAAACACCTTTCTAATGTTACTAGTTCAGATTACCTCAGTATCAACGTTATGAGAGTGATGATGGATGTTCTCTTTTATAAAAATCCAACTAGCATCGACCGGTTATCAAAAAAACGAGGACTTCACCTAACGTTAGACGGCGTTCATTTAAATAGTACGGGTTCATCCCTCGTTGCGGCCCAATATTCAAACATGATAGATCAACATTTATTCAACGACCATAAATCCATTCAGTAATCTTTATACTTATTGAATAGGAAGTATTATTTGTAAGGCATAAATTTCCAAAAGGAGAAGATGTTTGATGGAATCGACTGATAAATTCACTGATAAAGCTGAGATATATGCGAGATATCGTCCCAGCTACCCACGTGAGTATATTGAATATTTAGTCTCTGAAGCTGGCTTGAATGAGGAAAGTATAATTGCAGATATTGGATCGGGAACTGGAATATTAAGCAGGCAGTTACTCGGAAGGGGATACACGGTAATCGGAGTGGAACCCAATGATGACATGAGAAAAGTGGCGGAACAAATGGTAGAGCCTACTTCCCGTTTTACTTCGGTTAAAGCCACGGCTGAAAACACAACTTTAGATGAGAAGAGTGTAGATTTAGTGACGGTCGCACAGGCTTTTCACTGGTTTCAGTTTGAGCAGTTCAGATTGGAGTGTCAGCGGATTTTGAAAGAGGGCGCTAAAGTGGCCCTTGTTTGGAATAGCCGGGATGGGTCAAGTGATATAAACAAGGAATGCGCTGATGTTTGTAAAAAGTATTGTCCGAATTTTAATGGATTTAGCGGTGGTACGGAAGAAGCACCGATTCCTTTTCATCAATTTTTTAAAGATGGTAATTATGATCTTAACTACTTTCACAATGACTTACATATTACTTTAGATGGGTTTCTGGGTAGGTACTTATCTGCTTCCTATTCTCCAAAGAAGTCTGACAAGGAGTATGATCCTTTCATTACGGCATTAACGAAACTATTTGAAAAACATAGCAAAAACGGTACCATCATTATGCCGAACATAACAAGGAGCTATTTGGGGCATGTGTAATCATTAATCATATAGGAAAGTGGAACCTAAGTAAGAATTTAAGAGCAGAAAGGATGATTTTTATGTACAATGTATTATATTTATACCCAGTTCTGAACCTTAAAAAGGATAGATTTATAGAAATTAACAAAAAAGCAGCTCTTATTTACAAGGAATATGGAGCTCTTGAAGATGATACGTTCCAGAGCACTTTTATTGATGGTATCTATGGTTGTAAAGGGATGGAGGCATCGGTGGAGTTGCATGAAAATGAAACCTTGATGTGCTCAGTTTCTACTTTTAATAATAAACATCACCACGATACAGTTATGAGAAAAGTTGACTCGGATATGCGAATTGAAGAATTATATCATGAAATGATTAAAGTTATTGATATGAGCCGGGTTGTTCGTGGTGAATTTGAAAAAGTTTAATATAAATATTTTGTATTTCATTAATAGATGCTTTACTTAACAAAGGAAGGAGCTGCGGCACTTCCTATTTTTTTTGAACAAACCGGGTTAATTAAACTTTAGAATCCATAAACATATTTAATTGTCTGGTATAAAATTAGTATCTATAATCGTCAGAAATCAGACTCTGACGTGAAGGAATGACTTTCCAGGAGGAAACAAATAATAAGCTGGATTATATTTTGTAAAAAGGAGTGCTGTTCATGCGTGCGGTTGTCATAAATGAATATGGTAGTAAAGATGTGCTAGTAGAGCAGGAGCTACCGAAACCAGAAATAAAACCAAACCAAGTACTTGTTGAGGCTTATGCAACTTCCATTAATCCAATTGATTGGAAGCTACGTGCAGGTTATTTGAAGGAGATGCTTGATTGGCCATTCCCTATAATTCTTGGCTGGGATGTGGCTGGTAAGATAGTTGAAGTTGGAGATGAAGTGAAGGTATTTCAAGTCGGGGATGAAGTGTTCGCGAGACCGGATACAACCCCTAGAGGTACATATGCGGAATATACAATTGTGGATGAAGAATTGCTTGCCAAAAAGCCAGGTAACTTGACATTTGAAGAAGCTGCCTCTATTCCATTAGCTGGCCTAACCGCTTGGCAGTGTTTAGTGGATAAAACAAAAGTCAAGCAAGGAGATAAAGTACTCATACACGCTGGAGCTGGTGGTGTAGGCAGTTTGGCCATTCAAATGGCAAAACATTTAGGTGCTTATGTTGCTACAACAGCGAGTGAAAAAAACGAGGAATATGTAAAAAAGCTAGGTGCAGATGAATTCATTAATTACCGTACACAACAATTTGAAGAAGTATTAAGTGATTATGATGTAGTTATTGATACAATGGGTGGCGAGATTTTGAATAAAAGCTTCAAAATATTAAAACCTGGTGGCAGACTAGTAACGATTGCCGGACAACCCGATTCAGCATTAATAGAAAAGCACCAAGTAACTGCAAGCTCTTATTGGTTAACTCCAAATGGTAAACAGCTAAGTGAAATAGGTGAATTACTTGAGAAAGGAATACTTAAGCCTCAAGTGGGTAGTGTATTTGGTTTTTCCGCAGAAGAGCTACAAAAAGCACATGAGTTAAGTGAAACAAACCATGCCAAAGGAAAAATTGTAATTAAATTTAAATAATTGGTGGTCAGTTCCCACTCGTGTAACAGGTAGTATGATTAACAATAATAATATGGAACTAATTTTAAAAAAAGAAAAAAGACTGAATTACATGTTAAGAATCAGTACTATATACTTCAGAAAAAATATATCGGGTGCGTTGATCCAATAAGGATTAAGGCCCTTTTTTTAAGCAACCGAGAAGTTTAGTTGAATAAAGTGATAGAATCCTTGCTTCTTCTTAAACTACAAAGGTTGATTATTAGAGCTGTCACGAAGGCAGCTTTTTCTTGTTGTACTAAAGAAGGAGTTTCATGAATAACAAAATATAGGGTGAAAATATTCTTAATAATCAAGTAATATAAGATGGAAGACATGATAGAGGAGTGATTGATTGAGTGCTTTAAAACTGATTGAAACATATAAAAGCGATCTACAAAATTATACACTTGAGCAACTAAGATATATATCGGCTAAAGGGGTTTGGTCCATTGGTCAAATGTACGATCATGTGATTCTAGTTGCAATAGAGTACCTTGACAATGTGGAAGCTTGTGCAAAATCAAAGGAAGAGCAAATGCTTGGAAAAACGGATTTTGGTGAAGAATTATATAAAATTGGAGGGTTTCCACCCATTAAAATCAAGTTGCCGGACGAACTAAATACTCCACCAAACAATTCAGATAGTAAAGAAGAACTTATGAGTCGGTTAGATCAGGTGATGGAAAGGTTGAGGCAATCGGAATCTAGAGTAGATGATATTAATCCCAATTACAAAGTAAAACATGAAGGTTTTGGCTGGCTGAACGCGAGGGAGTGGTTCGAACTTGTCGGTATGCATTTTCGCCATCACTTACGCCAAAAGTGTGAACTAGAAATGGAAGTTATTCATTTATAAATTTTCCTAGTTACTAATATAGAACAATTTAAAATAGCCATGTTCCTATTAATAATTAATATCATTTGGATCGTACTTTATTTTGGCATTCTTGATTGGTGGAACAAATGAACCATACCGAGGTTTATTACTACAATTGTGGTGGTTCACTTTGTTATGTGGAAGACTAATAACTATAACAAGAACGAAGTGAAAAAAGACAAATAAAGGGCTGCTACAGCATAACGAACACGCTATTAAAAAAAGAAGATGAACACTCCATAGTTGTAGAGATTCATCTTCTTGTGTGTCTGAAGGGGGATACTACAGCCCTTTTAGTTATTATGTGTAACCTTTAAATCTTAATTTCAATCTTTGCCTTTTTCTTTAACTCTTCTACATGCTGAGCGAGTTTTTCTTGCTGTTTTTGCTGTTGCAGGGATTGTTCAATTTGCGGTTTTACTTCTTCAAACTTTGGAATTTCTTGTCCAGTTGTTTTTCCCTTTTCCGCATATTGATCATACGTTTTTTGAATTTCTTCATCGGTAATTTTACCGACAGAAATTTCTTTCTCAACGTACTGGTTAAGTTTAAGTCCGTCGGCTATTTGAGTTTCAAGGGTTTTCATATCCATGCCAGTTTTTTTAAGAGCGGATTCGAATTCTTTTTCTGTTTTAAACTGTTTTTTTACTTCGTCCAGTCGCTTTTTAATATCTGCCTCTGAAACTTTATAGCTTTTTTTATCTGCTTCTTGAAGGAGAAGAGTTTGTCCGACTAAACTGTCAATGGTTTGGTTTTTTACTTGCTCTGCCGCTTCTTTAGAAGTCGGATCTTGTCCCATTTGCTGCATTTGTCCTTGTATAGATGATAAAATGCCATTATAGTCGCTTCCTAAAATTTTTGTATCATTTACGATGGCAACGGTTTTCTTTTCATCTATTTTCTGTCTTTCTAGTTTCTTTTGCATTTCTTCCATTGCTTTCTGCTGTTCCTTTTGCTGTTCATTTTCCTCTGTTTTCGTTTTATCATTATTTTTAGCTTCTGTACTTTCGTCATTTCCTCCGCATGCTGCTAAAACAACAATCATTAGACCGGTTATTAATGTAAACATCAATTTTTTCATAATAAAACTCCTTCCGAAAGCTACAAGAATAATTTTTTTCTAAAAAAACATCTTGTCCGCCATTATAAAGTTAATCCAACGGAAAAGAAACCCATGTACACTTTCTTAATATTTATAACAAGATTGAAACATTTGGTAATGAGTCATTAAATTCTGAAAAAGAATATCATAAAAGGGGTAAATTTTATGGTCCTAGAATGGGGTGCCTCTATTTATTGGAGTCATTGAAAGTTTTAATGGGATTCTTAAATACCATGTTGTAAAATGTAATTAATGGGAATTTTGTTAAAAATAAGGGTGTGAAATATGAATAGAAAACGAATCATTTACTTTACTTTAGCTATTATTCTATTTTTTTTAATTCTACCATTATCAAAACCCTCAACAGAGACATTTAATAAGTGGTTAGCGAGTAAATACGATACAGAGTGTGTTGGAGATAATTGCCTATATAATAATTCGCAGGAAAAAGTCGTTAATAGAACGAGAGACGATTATTTTTTCATAAATAAGATGGGCGTAATCCTTGAAGATGAAAGAGGTACTAGAACATTAATTGAAGGTATAGGGATATTTGGTACCTTTGTTCCCTTTACATTCAATCCAGGTTATAGTCCGGTAGTAGATATATACAAATATTAGATTAATGAATCTAATTTATTGCTTAGTAGGCAGTTTCTTTCAATAGGGTATAGAAAAAAAGAGAGTAATAGAGGAGTATTACTATGGTTCTTAAAAAGGTTAAAAGAAAGTTATATAAAAAAGTATTTATCATCATTGGATTATTAGTTATTTCATTAGTTGGGTATGGGGTGTATTGGGCATTTTTTGATATGAATCGGTTACCCACAGGAGAGTATCTTACGGAAAAGACCTCTCCGGAAGGTACTTACACGTTAAAGACATATCTTGTAGACGGTGGAGCTACTACCTCGTACTCGATACGAGGAGAACTAGTATTTAACAACAAAGATAAAAAAACAAAAAATATATACTGGAATTATCGAGAGGAAACAGCAGATATTGAATGGATTAATAACGACACAGTGATTATTAACGGACATTCTCTCGATGTACCTAAAGATAAATTCGACTTTAGAAATCAATAATTGTTTATACATGTTTTTACAAATAGGGGTGCCCCGTTTTTGACCGAATCAATTTGACATTCAACTCAGACTAATATGTTAAAAATATCAATGCACATTATGCTAAAATAGTAACATAAAAATCAGGATTAATAACAAATTAATAAGTCAGCAAGGAGAATCACATGTTAACCCTTTTACAAGAAGACCAATTTGAAAGCCTTT
>Ga0180217_1002845_pt1 | contig 15279 bp, 11 predicted proteins | sample eDN3rd37CBELigOP_FD_128521 | JGI IMG/M metagenome (GOLD analysis project Ga0180217, IMG submission 128521) | Enriched Organic Plus compost microbial communities from Emeryville, California, USA - eDNA 3rd pass 37_C BE-Lig OP (version 2) (version 2) ... | reverse complement strand
TGTCGCGTCGCGCCGGTTCTCCGCAGCGATGCGTCCACGCAGTCCCTCGACGATCTGCTTGCTGATGGACAGGCCGAGGCCGGAATGCTGCCCGAACCGCTCCCCATGCGGCCGTTCCGAATAGAACCGCTCGAAGATGCTCTCGATCTTGGCCTCGGGAATGCCCGGCCCCTCGTCCTCCACCGTGACCTCGACCATGGCGCCGGCAGGGCGGGCGCGGACCCAGACGCGGCCCTCCTTCGGGCTGAAGGACAGTGCATTGCCCAGCAGGTTCCGGAACACCTGCACCAGCCGCCCCTCCACGCCGCGCACCACCAGCTTCCCTGCCGGTGCCTCCAGCACCACGCGGGGGTCGTCCTCGGCCTCGCGCGTCGCATTGTTCAGCTCGGCCAGTGTCGAGAGGATGGGCGCGATATCCACCGGCACGGAGGCGGTGCGCGACAGCTCCGCGTCCACGCGCGAGGAATCGCTGATGTCGGCGATGAGGCGATCCATGCGCACCGCATCCTCGGCGATGATCGCCAGCAGGCGCTTCTGCTGCTCCGGGTTCTCGATGCGCCTGAGCGTCTCGATGGCGCTGCGCACCGAGGTGAGGGGGTTGCGCAGTTCGTGCGCGACATCGGCGGCGAAGCGCTCATTGGTGTCGATCCGGGCCCAGAGGGCGCTGGCGGCGGACTGCAGGTCGCGCGCCAGGATGCCGATCTCGTCGTTGCGCTGGAGCAGCGCGGGCGGCACGCTGCCCGTCCGTCCCTCGCCCTGGCGCATGCGCGCGGCGCTGCCCGCCAGCTGCATGATCGGATTCGCCAGGGTGTGCGCCAGGTAGATCGAGAGTGCCACCGTCAGCGCCAGCGCGATGGCGAAGATGCCGAGCACGCTGGCGCGGATCTCGAACAGGCGTTGGTCCACCTCCCGCGCCTCCCGCGTCAGCAGCACGATGCCGACGGGCTGGTTGCCGCGCCGCGCCGGCTCGGCGACGGAGACGAGCAGCCGCCCGTCCGCGGTGCGGCGGATATAGGGGCGCACGCCGCCCTCCAGCGCCAGCCGCAGCTCCTCCCGCCGGTCCGGGCCGCTATCCGCCGTGCCCTGGGGACCGAAGGAAGGTTGCCAGTCGAAGGAGGGCGCGTCGGGGTTCACGTCCACCACCACGTCCGATGGGCCGCCGCCGCGCAGCAGCGTGGGCAGGTGGTCGTAGAGGCTGGCGATGAAGGCCGAGAAGGTGCCGCGAGGCTCGGGTGGGGGCAGGGGCTCCGTCACCACCGCGCCGCCGGCCCCCTCCCGCACCCGGCTGTCGGCGACGACGAGACCGGAATTGTCGAACAGCCGTGCCTGGGTGTTGGGGGAGGGCTCGACGAGGCGCCGCAGCAGCGGGCGCGCGGCCTCCGGGACCAGCACGGGGCGCTCCTCCTGCACGCGGGTAGCGGCCTCGGCGATGGCGCCGGCGTAGATGCGCGCCTGGGTGCGCATCGCTTCCACCTCGGCGGCCAGCAGCCCGTTCTGGTACTGGTCGAGGTAGAGCGTGGCCGCTGCCAGCAATGCCGGCGGCAGCACGTTCAGCAGCAGGATGCGGCGAAGCAGCGGCGAGACCCAGCGGTGCCGGCGTGGGGCGGCGGTCGTCTCCTGGTGATCCTGCGGCACCCCGATATCGGGCATCTGGCTTCCTCGGCTGGCTGCGTACTGTAGAGAGGGCGCCGGAGGCAGGCTATGGGCGGTGACCGCCGGGAACGCGCCGGGACCCTGCGGTGCCCACTGGCGTTGTCGGCCGCGAAGATGGAACATACCGGAACAGGAAACGATCCCAGCCTGCCCCGGAGGACCCGCCGCCATGGCCGTGACACCCCGCTACAGCCTGCGTGACTTCGACAGGCTGAACGAGCGCGACGCGCGCAGGGGCATCGGCGCCTGGGATATCGGCCAGGCGGCCATGACCGGCTTCTCGGCCGCGGATGTGGAGACGCTTCGCCTCTTCTGCCACACCGAAGGGCTGCTGCTCACTATCCGCTGTCCCAAGCCCAATACGCGCCAGGTGATCGGCATGCTGCCGCCCAAGCCCATGGCGACCAAGACGAAGAGTGACGCGGACGGCATCGGGCCCGGAAGAGCCTGGGCCTCGGACTACGACCTCATGGGCATCTTCGCCTTCGCGCGTGGCGGCGCCGGCAGGCGCTACGAACGCATCCCGACGGTGGAGCCGACGGCGGACAAGGGCGTGAAGCCGAGGATGACGGCCGAGGGCGCAGCCATCCTCCGCGCGCTGAACCGGCACATGGAGCATCCGTTCCAGCACGGCGCGAACGACGACTGGTGCGACACGGCCGGCAGGCCCTGGAACGGCGCGGACAAGCTGGTGGGAGCCCGCTACGTCGCCTTCACCGAGACGGCATGGGTGCGCTACATGCCTTCCTTCGGCCATCTGCACAAATTCTACACCGACAACGGCCTGGACTGGCCGTACTGACGCGCGGGCGTCAGCTCTCCTTGTAGCGGTAGCCGATGCCGTAGAGCGTCTCGATCTGCGCGAAGTCCGGGTCCACCTGGCGGAACTTCTTGCGCACGCGCTTCACGTGGCTGTCGATGGTGCGGTCATCCACGTAGATGTTCTCGCCATAGGCGGCGTCGATCAGCTGGTCCCGATTCTTCACCATGCCGGGGCGCAGCGCCAGCGCCTTGACCAGCAGGAATTCGGTGACCGTCAGCTGGATCGGTGAGCCCTTCCAGATGCAGGTATGCTTGGTCTCGTCCAGCACCAGCTCGCCGCGCACGATCACGCCGCCCGGCGGCTGGCCGCTGCCCTCGGCGCGGGAGGCCTCGTTGCGGCGCAGCAGGGCGCGAATGCGCTCCAGCAGCAGGCGCTGGCTGAAGGGCTTGGTGATGTAGTCGTCGGCGCCCAGGCGCAGGCCCATCAACTCGTCCACCTCCTCATCCTTGGAGGTGAGGAAGATCACGGGAATGGTGCTGCGCTGGCGCAGCCGCTGCAGCAGCTCCATCCCATCCATGCGCGGCATCTTGATGTCGAGCACCGCGAGGTCCACGGGACGCGCCATCAGCCCCTGCAGGGCGCTTTCGCCATCCGTGTAGGTGCGTACCTGGAATCCCTCCTGCTCCAGGGTCATGGAGACGGAGGTGAGGATGTTGCGGTCGTCATCCACCAGGGCAATCGTCTGCGGCATAAGAAGCTCCGCCGTATCCCGGCCGTTGGACCCGGGATGATGGCCGGCAATTGTGGCACAACCCGGACGGGCATCGAGATGGGTACGGAATTCCTGGCTTTCGAGGCAAGACGCCTCGTCCGCATGGCAGCATCGGCCACGCTCGCCACCCAGCAGGACGGCCAGCCCTTCGCCAGTCTGGTCACCCCAGCGGCGGCGCCGGACCTGTCGCCGCTGCTCTGGCTTTCGGCGCTCTCGGAGCACACGCGCCATCTCAGGGCGGAGCCGCGCTGCGCCCTGCTGTTCCAGGGCGAGCCGGCCGAGGCCAACCCGCAGACCGCTCCGCGCGTGACCCTGACAGGCCTTGCCGAACCGGTGCCTGAGGCCGAGCTGGTGCCGCTCAAGTCCCGTTGGCTCGCGCGGCATCCCTACGCCGCGCTCTATGCCGGTTTCGCGGATTTCGCCCTGTGGCGGGTGCGGATCGGCGGCGCGCTGCTGGTCGGCGGCTTTGCCCGGGCCACGCGCATCCGCGCGGCGGAGCTCGCGCCAGATCCCCGCGCCGTGGCGGTGATCGCCGCCGTCGAGCGCGAGATCATCGATCATGTGAATGCCGACCACGCCGATGCGGTGGCTGCGATCGCCCGCGGCCTCCTCGGTGGCGTGGAGACGGAGTGGCGTCTCGTCGGCGTGGATGTCGACGGGGCGGATCTCGCCGCGGGCAATATCATTCGCAGGTTGAATTTCAGCCGAATGGTCAGCGATCCGGATGAGGTCAGGGCCCAGTTGATTCAGGCTGCTCGTGAGGGCCGAAGCCGCCTGTTGTAACCGACGGTTGCTTTCACACCGGCGTGGCCAGATTGACCCTGTCGCCGGGACCGCCCTAATTTCGCCCCCCTGCTGACCGAAACGGCCAGGTCATGCTGGCGCTTCACCGATCCCGGTGGCCGGCGCCGCCGTGGCCTGTTGCTCCTGGAGGACGTCCAATGCCCTCGCCCGCCCCCGCCCTTGCTGGCACAGGTGTCGCCAGCACCGGTGCCATCCACGCCAACCTGACGGCCGCGGGGCTGTACGAGCACGCATTGCGGCGGGGCGAGGGGCGGCTTTCCGCCGACGGGGCCTTCATGGCGGTCACCGGTGTGCACACCGGCCGTTCGGTCCAGGACAAGTTCGTGGTGGACGACCCCGAGGTGCACGACAAGGTGTGGTGGGGCAAGGTCAACCAGCCAATGCGGGCGGAGAAATTCCAGGGGCTGGCGGCCAAGGTGCGGGGCTGGCTCGGGCAGCGCCCGGTGCTGTTCACCCAGGATCTCTACGCCGGTGCCGACCCGGACCATCGGATCAAGGTGCGCCTGGTCACCACCAATGCCTGGCACGCGCTCTTCGCGCGCAACATGTTCATCCGCCCGCCGCGGGCGGAACTCGTGGGCTTCACGCCCGACTACACCATCCTGCACGCCCCCGAATACGAGGCTGCCCCGGCCGAGGACGGTTGCCGCAGCGGCACCTGCATCGCCCTTTCCTTCGCGGCGCGGACCATCCTGATCTGCGGCACCTCCTATGCCGGTGAGATCAAGAAGAGCATCTTCACCGTGATGAACTGGCTGCTGCCGGAGCGCGGCGTGCTGCCGATGCACTGCAGCGCCAATGTCGGCCGCGGCGGCGACGTGGCGCTGTTTTTTGGCCTTTCCGGCACGGGCAAGACCACCCTTTCCTCCGACCCCGATCGCAGCCTGATCGGAGATGACGAGCATGGCTGGTCCGATCACGGCGTATTCAATTTCGAGGGCGGCTGCTACGCCAAGGTGATCCGGCTGGAGCGGGAGGCCGAGCCGCAGATCTGGGCTGCCTCCCATCGCTTCGGCACGGTGCTGGAGAATGTGGTGGGCGACGAGCTCGGCAATCTCGACCTCGACGACGCCTCGCTGACCGAGAACACGCGCTCCTGCTACCCGCTGGAATTCATTCCGAACACCGTGGCGGGTGGCCAGGCGGGCAAGCCGCGCAACGTGGTGATGCTGACGGCCGATGCCTTCGGCGTGCTGCCGCCGATCGCGAAGCTCAGCCCGGCGCAGGCGATGTACCATTTCCTCTCGGGCTATACCGCCCGTGTCGCGGGCACCGAGAAGGGGCTCGGCAAGGAGCCGCAGGCGACCTTCAGCACCTGCTTCGGCGCGCCCTTCCTGCCGCGGCATCCGGAGGTGTACGGCCGCATGCTGGCCGACCGCATCGCCAGGGACGGGGCCGATTGCTGGCTGGTGAACACCGGCTGGACCGGCGGCGGCTACGGCACCGGCCATCGCATGTCCATCCACCACACCCGCGCCCTGCTGCGCGCGGCGCTGGACGGCACCCTGGCGAAGGTGGAATTCGCCCGCGACCCCTTCTTCGGCCTGATGATCCCGAAGGCGGTGCCCGGCGTGCCCGCCGAGGTGCTGAACCCCCGCGCCACCTGGGCTGACAAGGAGGCCTACGACCGCACGGCGCGGGAGCTGATGGCCCGGTTCGAGAAGAACTTCGAGGCCTTTGCCGGCGCGGTCGACGAGGATGTGAAGGCCGCCGCCATCCGCGCGGCCGCCTGATGCCGGGCCTCGTCTGATGCCGGACGGGGGGCGCGACCCACGGCGAGGGCGGCCGGAGCGGCCGGCCGCCATCAATGTGCTCGGCGGTCGGCTGCTGCCCTGCTCGGTCGCGCCGCTTACCGGCTTCTATCGCGACGGCTGCTGCAACACGGGACCCGGGGATCTCGGCCTGCACGTGGTCTGCGCCGAGATGACCGAGGAATTCCTCGCCTTCAGCCGGGGCCGCGGCAATGATCTCTCCACCCCCGTACCGGCCTACGGCTTTGCCGGCCTGAAGCCCGGGGACCGCTGGTGCCTCTGCGCCGCACGGTGGGAGGAGGCACGGCGCGCCGGAATGGCGCCGCGCGTGGCGCTGGAATCGACGCATGCCGCGGCGCTCGAGGTCTGTCGGCTGGAAGACCTGAAGGCGCATGCCGTGGATGGTGAGCCGGGCTGAGCCCCGGAGGGCCGATTTCCGTGGGCCACCTTCGGGGGTGGCGTTGGCGAAGCGCCTTTCCCATCCGATATTCTTGGCTTCATTTTCCCTCGATTTTCGGAGCGGACCGCAAGGCATGGACACCAGCGATTGGGAGATCCCGCCGGAGCTTCAGCCGGATCCGTCCGACTTCAGCTTCGACCTCGATGAGGTGCTGCGCTCCGTGGTGGGCGTGAAGGCGCTGATCCCGCCCGACGGCTTCACGGCCCAGACCCTCGGAACCGAACGTGGCGGCAGCGGCGTGGTGATCCGCCCCGATGGGCTGATCGCCACCATCGGCTACCTCGTGACCGAGGCCGAGACGATCTGGTTGACCACGCATGACGGCAGGGCCATCCCTGGCCATGCACTGGCCTATGATTTCGAAACGGGCTTCGGCCTGATCCAGGCGCTGGGCCGGCTGGACCTGCCCGCGCTGGTACTCGAGGGCGGCGAGGCGCCGCAGCCGGGCGACACGGCGGTGCTGGCCAGCGCTGGCGGGCGCAAGCACGCGCTGCGCTGCACGGTCGCCGCGCGGCAGGAATTCGCTGGCTACTGGGAGTACATGCTGGACGAGGCGATCTTCACCGCCCCCGCGCATCCCTCCTGGGGCGGGGCGGGGCTGATCGGCGGCGACGGACGGCTGCAGGGCATCGGCTCGCTCGTGATGCAGCAGCAGGACAGCAAGGGGCGGCGCATCGACCTCAACATGGTGGTGCCGGCCAGCCTGCTGCCGCCGATCCTCGACGACCTGCTGGCCTATGGGCGGGTGAACAAGCCGGCACGGCCCTGGCTCGGCCTCTATGCGGCAGAGGACGAGACGGGCGTGGTGGTCAGTTCCATGGCGCGTAACGGACCGGCGCAGAAGGCCGGGGTCGAGGAGGGCGACCGGGTGGTGGCGGTGGGCGATACGCGCGTCACCGACCTGCCGGGGCTGTGGCGTGCGGTGTGGTCCTCCGGCAGCGCCGGCTGCCGGGTGCAACTGACCATCGGCCGCGATTCAGTCCTGCGCGACCTGGTGCTGCACTCGGTGGACCGGCGCTCCTTCCTCAAGGCGCCGCGGCTGCACTGACAGGCGACTCGGGGCGGGACGCCCCGCCGCTTGCCTTTGGTCGATGCAGCCTCCGGTGCGGGAGGGGTTCACCGACCGCCGGATGCCGCGGCATCCGGCGCGATGCGGCACGGCATCCTTCGCCCCGGCGCCGATTGCGGATCAGCAAACCCATGCGCCCACATGCCGGGACCGCGTCGTCGCGGTGCCGCCGGAAGGTGGCCGGCTGGTGCCCGGGATCAGCCCGGCCTGATCATGCGCTGCCGTCGCGCCCCATCAGGGATGGCGCTTCCCGCCGACCTTCCCGGCCGCCGCCGCTCGGAGCCCGCCGCAGACCGGACCGTTGCGGAGGATGCACCGCGGGCGGCCATATCGGGCCGGCTGGAACTGTCCGGGCCGTGCGACCTGGCAGGCCGGACCGGCCCGGCCCCCGGGGGATGCAAGCCGCGCCGCCTGTGGCACACTGGCGCATTCAGTCAGGAACGGCAGGCGGGGGAGCGGCATGACCGAGAACAGCTACAATGTCGGCGATCTGGTGGCGGAGTTCCTCGCCCGGATCGGCGTCACCACCTGCTTCGGAATCATCTCGGTGCACAACATCCCGATGCTGGACGGCATCGGGCGGCGCAACGCCATCCGCTACGTCATGGCGCGCAACGAGATGGGCGGAGCGCACATGGCCGACGCCTATGCGCGGGTCTCGGGCCATCTCGGCGTGATGTTCTCCTCCACCGGGCCAGGTGCGGCGAACGCCGTGCCCGGCCTGGTGGAGGCCGCCTTCGCCGGCAGTCCGGTGCTGCACATTACCGGCCAGACGCCGACGAAATTCATCGACCGCGACATGGGCACGGTCCATGACGTGCCGGGCCAGACGGCCATGCTCGCCGCGGTGTGCAAGGCCGCCTTCCGGGTGCGCTCGGCGCAGGAGGCGCTCGGCGTGCTGACACGCGCCGCCGCGCTGGCACTGACCCCGCCCATGGGGCCGGTGAGCGTGGAGGTGCCGATCGACATCCAGCGCACCGTCATCCAGCGCCCGGCGGGGCTCGATTCGCTGGTGCTGCCCATTCCTCCCGCCCTGCCGCCCGACGAGGCGGCACTCGAGGAGGCGGTGGAGATCCTGGCGCGGGCGAGGCGGCCCATGCTCTGGCTCGGCAACGGCGCGAAGGCGGCGCGGGCCGAGGCGATGGCGCTGATCGATCTCGGCTTCGGTGCCGTCTCCTCCTGGAACGGGCGGGGCATCATTCCCGAGGACCACCCGATGACGCTCGGCGGGCTGCATGGCAACGGCTCGCCGCGCGTGCAGGAATTCTACCAGTCCGTGGACGCATTGCTGGTGGTGGGCAGCAAGCTGCGCGGCCATGAGACGATGGATTTCTCGCTGAAGCTGCCGCAGCCGCTGGTGCAGGTGGACGTGAACCCGGCCGCGAACGGCCGCACCTATCAGAGCGCCGCCTTCGTCTGCGGCGATGCCGCGCTGACAATGGCGGCGCTGGCGCGGCGCCTGCGCGGGCGTATCGCGGTGGAGCCCGGCTATGCCGCCGATTTCCAGGCAATGAGGCAGCAGGCCCTGGCGGAGTACAGGGCCACCCTCGGCCCCTATGCCGATTTTCCGGAGCTGCTGCGGGGCGCCTTGCCGCGCGATGCGCTCTGGGTGCGCGACGTCACCATCAGCAATTCCTCCTGGGGCAACCGCATCTTTCCCGTCTACGGGCCGCGTGATGCGGTCCATCCGGTCAGCGCCGCCATCGGGCCGGGCCTGCCCATGGGCATTGGTGCGGCGCTGGCGGGTGGCGGCCGCAAGACCATCGCCATGGTCGGTGATGGCGGCTTCGCGCTGAACCAGACCGAGCTCTGGACCGCCGTCCAGGAAAGGGCCGAGCTGGTGGTGATGGTGATGAACGACCGGGGCTACGGCGTCATCAAGCACATCCAGGGCGCGCTGCAGGACGGGCGCATGTTCTTCGGCGACCTGCAGGGGCCGGATCTGCAGAAGCTCGCCGCGGTGGCGAGCCTCCCCGCCTTCCGCGTAACGCGGACGGAGGAGCTGGCGCCGGCGATGAAGCAGGCCGTCGCCACCTCAGGACCTTCCCTGGTCGAGGTGGACATGACCGCCATCGGTGCCTTCCCGCCCTATGCGCCCTACAACCGCATGGGCATCTACGCCCGCGCGCAGGCGGCGGAGTAGCGCTGCCGGCACCGGCCATCGGCCGATACCGTGGCGCCTTCCCCGGACGTCGCGCGGCGATGTCCCGGGGAGCATTCTCGGCCCGCGGGGCGCGCCCGCGGTCGCCGGAAAGCGGTTAGGCTTTCCGGGGCCGCCAGCGCAGCGCGCCCTCAGGAGGCGAAGTCGGCCAAGCGGCCGACCGGCCGCCGCACCTGGTGGCACGCGGCCGGACCGGCGGACACCTCCACCGGCGCTTGAGGCCGCCTGAAAGCCGCCTGCGTGTCAGCACGCGGGTGGGGCGGTGTCAGAGCCGCCCGCCGCCGCCCGGCCCGTCCTGGTCCCGGCCCTGCCGGTCCATCTGGGTGAGTGCGGCCTGCGTGTTGGAGGTGGCGATATTGGCCAGCGGCACCGGCGGCAGCGAGGCCAGCCGTTGCAGCGTCGCCGTCCCGCCGGTCGGGAAGATCGGCCCGGAGAGGATCCGCTCGGCGGCCGTCCTGTCCCCGGCGCGGATGGCGCGGGAGGCGGCATAGAGGCTGTCGATCACGGCCTGGGGCGGCGCGTTCGGGGCGATGCCAACCGCATTGCGCAGTTCCCCCCGCCCGGCGGCGAGCTGCTGGGGAATCGTCTGCGGGAATTCCCGCCAGCGCGGGCCGTTGGGGATCTCCACCGTCAGGTATTCGTAATTGGCCACTGCCTGCGCGGCATCCGCAGGACGACCGGTCAGGTTGGCCGGGGAGGCGAAAGCATAGGCGGTGTTGAGGATGGCCGCGCGCGTCGGATCACCTGCACCGACCACGGCGTCGGGCGGCAGGGTGGCGCTGACGGGCTGCGCTGCGCCGGGTGCCGAAGTGGTGCTTGTCGGCGCGCAGGCCGCGAGCCCGAGCAGCGTGGTGGAGGCGAGGATCAGCGCCCGGGAGCGGGAGCGCAAGGCGGCCATGCGATGCATCTTTCACCCTCGTGATTCGTCCGGCATCCCGGCGCCGGACCCGTTGCAAGCATGTGGCGTCGAGGCGCGAAAGTCCAAGCGGTTGGTGCGTGCCGCCGCGTCAGCTCCCGGCCTCGATCCGCACGAGGATGCGCGGCCGGTGCGCTCCCGGCACGACGGCCCGCACACGCGCCCGCAGCGCCCGGAGTTCCCCGAACCAGGTCCACAGCGCCTGGACCTCCGCCGGCGGCAGCAGGCCGAGTTCGCGTCCATCCCCCGTATGCAGCGCCACCTTGAGCGAACCTGCCTGGCGGAGCGCGAGGTGGGTACCAGCCGGCGGCGTGGTGGTGCTCCCGTCCGCGCGGTTCGCGATCACGTAACTGTCAAAACCGACTCGCGCTTCGGCTGCCGCTTCCGCATCCTGCGATCCGATCATGTCCGGGGACCCCCCTTGGCCTTCGGCCGCCCATAGCGCGGCAGGCCCGGCGGAGTGACGCGGGCCCAGGCTGAACATCCCGCGACCGCCGCCGGAGCGGCGCCCGCGGGCAATAACCGGGAGGACACCAGGATGCGCCTGATCCACGCCCTCTTTCTGCTCGTGCTGGCGGCGCCGGCCGCGGCCGAGGACTGGCCGTCTAGGCAAGTGCGGCTGGTCGTGCCCTTTCCGCCTGGCAGCATCAGCGATGCGCTGGCCCGCATGGTGGCCGACCGGGTGGCGGAGCCGCTCGGCCAGCGGCTGGTGATCGACAACCGCGGTGGCGCGGGCGGCAATATCGGAACCGAGCATGTCGCGCGCTCCGAGCCCGATGGATACACCTTCGGCCTGGCGAGTTCCGGCACCCATGCGGCCAATCGCGCACTGTACCGCAAGCTGAGCTTCGACCCGCAGCGCGACTTCGAGCCCGTGGCCGGCCTGGTGCGCGTGCCGAACATGCTGGTGGTCCGCAACGGGCTGCCGGCCCGGACAGTCCAGGAATTCATCGCCCTGGCCAGGGCACGGCCGGGGGAGGTGACCTACGGCTCCATCGGCAATGGCAGCAGCCAGCACCTGGCGGGGACGCAGTTCGAGCAGCTGGCCGGGGTGCGGCTGACGCATGTGCCCTATCGCGCCGTGCCGCCGGTGCTGATGGACATGCAGAGCGACCGGCTGGATGCCAGCTTCCAGCTGGTGCCCAACGTGGTCGAGCAGGTGCGGGCGGGTCAGTTGCGCCCGCTGGGCGTGGCCACGCCGGCCCGGCTGCCCGCGCTGCCCGAGGTGCCGACCATGGGCGAGGCCGGGGTGCAAGGCTACGAGACCGCCGGCTGGTTCGGCATCGTCGCGCCGCGCGGCACGCCGGCGGCGGCGGTTGATCGGCTGTCGCGCGAGGCGATCGCCGCGCTGGACGCCGCCGATATGCGCGAGCGGCTGGCCGGCATGGGGGTGGAGCCGATGCCTCTGCCGCCGGCGGAGTTCCGCAGCTTCATCGCGGCGGAGCTTCCACGCTGGGCGGCCATCGTGAAGGCCTCCGGGGCGCAGCTCGACTGACGGGAGGTCAAGGCAGGATGCGCTTCCCCTGTCTGTCAGCGGCCCTGCCGCGAGCCGCAGCGTCTTGCCTCTCCGCGTTCCAGAGGGGCATGAAGGACCCAAGAGAAAGCCCGGCGGAGGGTGCGCGGGAGCGAGGCGATCATGTCCTCCTGGCCGCCCCGCCCGCGACGTGACGCTGCGGATCCTTCGGCGGCGGGGAGGAGGCACTGGACACGCACGCAACGGCGGAGGGCTGGGTCGGGCGATCGCTGCCGCGGGTCGAGGATGCGGCGCTGCTGACCGGCCGGGGCCGCTATCTCGATGATTGCGGCACGCCTCCCGGAACGCTGCACGCGGCCATTCTCCGCTCGCCGCACGCCCATGCGGTGATCGAGGCGGTGCAGGCCGATCGGGCGCGGGAGTTGCCCGGCGTTGCGGCGGTGCTGACGGGCGAGGACATCCGCGCGCTGACCGCGAGCCTGGTGGTGGGCGTCAAGGCGCCGATGGAATGCTGGCCCATCGCCGTGGAGCGCGTGCGCTATGTGGGCGAGCCGGTTGCCCTGGTCGTGGCGCGCGACCGCTATGTGGCGGAGGATGCGCTCGACCTGATCGAGGTCCGCTACAGGCCGCTGCCGGCGGTGGTGGACCCGCTGGCGGCGCTGCGCGCGGATGCGCCGGTGCTGCACGAGGGACTGGGCGGAAATCTCGCCAGTGACCGCTCCTTCCGCTACGGCGAGCCGGAGACCGCCTTCGCCGCGGCACCGCATCGCGTGGCGATCGAGGTGCACTACCCCCGCAGCGCCTGCACACCGATCGAGACCTATGGCGTGGTGGCGGAATACGATCCGGGCGCCGATGCCTATGATGTGCTGGCGAATTTCCAGGGGCCCTTCAGCATCCATGCGGTGATTGCACGGGCGCTGAGGGTGCCCGGCAACCGGCTGCGGCTGCGCACGCCGCCCGATTCGGGCGGCAGCTTCGGCGTGAAGCAGGGCATCTTCCCCTATATCGTACTGGTCGCCGTGGCGGCGCGGGTGGCCGGGCGGCCGGTGAAGTGGATCGAGGACCGGCTGGAGCATCTCGCGGCTTCCTCCGTCGCCACCAACCGCTGGACGCGGCTGGAGGCGGCGGTGGAGGCGGATGGCCGCATCACCGCCCTCGCCTGGGACCAGGTGGAGGATTGCGGCGCGCATCTGCGCGCGCCGGAGCCGGCCACGCTCTACCGCATGCACGGCAACATGACCGGCGCATACGCCATCCGGAATGTCGCGATCCGCAACCGCGTTGTGCTGACCAACAAGGCGCCCACCGGGCTGAACCGCGGCTTCGGCGGACCGCAGGTCTATTTCGCCCTGGAGCGCCTGGTGCATCGCATCGCGGAGGAGCTGCACCTCGACCGGCTGGAGGTGATCCGCCGCAACCTGGTGCCCGCGGCGGCCATGCCATACCGCACCGCCACCGGCGCGCTGCTCGATTCCGGCGACTATGCGGCGGCGATGGAAGCGGCGCTGCGCGACGGGGACCATGCGGGCCTGCTCGCGCGCCGCGACGCGGCACGGGCCGAGGGGCGGCTCTACGGCATCGGCTACGCGGCGGTGGTGGAGCCCTCGGTCTCCAACATGGGCTACATCACCACCGTGCTGACGGCGGCGGAGCGCCGGCGCGCGGGCCCGAAGAACGGGGCGCAGGCGACGGCGACGATCGCGCTCGACCCGGTGGGCAGCGTGACGGTGCATGTCGCCTCGGTGCCGCAGGGCCAGGGGCACAGAACGGTGCTGGCGCAGGTGGTGGCGGACGAACTCGGCCTGAAGCCCGCGGATGTGCGCGTGGTGACCGAGGTGGACACGGCGAAGGACGCCTGGTCCATCGCCTCCGGCAACTATGCCAGCCGCTTCGCGCCGGCGGTCGCGGGCGCGGCGAAATGCGCGGCGGAGCGGCTGCGGGCGCGGCTCGCGCGCATCGCCGCGCCGCTGCTGAACGTGCGGCCGGAGGAGGTGGTGCTGGCGGGCGGACGCCTCTTCGCGCGCGGCAACCCGGACAATTCGCTGCCCTTCGCGCGGGTCGCCTCCACCCCGCACTGGGCGCCCGGCACCCTGCCTGCGGGCGAGGAGGCGCCGCTGCGTGAGACGGCCTACTGGACGCCGCCGGAGCTCACCGCGCCGACCGAGGCCGATGAGGTGAACTCCTCACTCTGCCACGGATTCATCTTCGATCTCTGTGGCGTGGAGGTGGACCGCGTCACCGGCCGGGTGCGCGTGGACCGCTATGTCACCATGCATGACTGCGGCCGCGTGCTGCATCCGGGGATGGTGGCAGGGCAGGTGACGGGCGGCTTCGCCCACGCGCTGGGCGCGGCGCTGCTGGAGGCGCACAGCTACGGCCCTGATGGGAGCTTCGAGACCGGGACCTTTGCCGACTACCTGGTGCCGACGGCCATGGAGGTGCCGGAACCCCTGATCCTGCATCAGGAGACGCTCTCGCCCTTCACGCTGCTCGGCGCCAAGGGGGTCGGCGAAGGCAATTGCATGTCCACCCCCGTCTGCATCGCCAATGCGGTGGCGGATGCGCTGCGGCTGCGCGACGTTTCGCTGCCGCTGCTGCCGGCGACTCTGGCCGCGGCGATTCACGGGCCCGAACCGGCACCGCCCGAGGTGGCAGGGACTTCTGCGGCGGGTGGGCGGCGGCTGCATGGCGAGGGCAGCGCCCTGGTGGCCGCGCCGCGCGAGCGCGTCTGGGCCATGCTGCTGGATCCGGCGACGCTCGCCGCCGTGGTGCCGGGTGCGCAGGACCTGCGCAGGATCTCCGAGACGGAGTTTCGCGCCGAGGTGACGCTGGGCGTCGGGCCGGTGAAGGGACGCTACCACGTCGCGCTGTCGCTCTCGGACCTGCAGCCACCGGAAGCGGCGCGACTCGCCGGCCATGCGGAGGGCGCGCTGGGCTTCGGCCGTGGCACCGGCCGGGTGGTGCTGTCCGAGGAAGCGCCGGGCCGCACCCGCATTGCCTATCGGTACGAGGCGGAGATCGGCGGCCGTGTGGCGAGCATCGCCGGCCGCCTGCTGGACGGCGCGGCGCGGATGGTGATCGGCCAGTTCTTCGCCGCGCTGGCGCGGCATGCCGGCAGCGAGGAGGTGCCGGGGCGCGAAGGGTGGTTCGCCCGCCTGCTGCGGCTGCTCGGTTGGGCGCGATGAAGCCGCCGGCCTTCGACTATCTGCGCGCCGAGACCCTGGATGAGGCGCTGGAGACGCTGCACCAGGCGGGCGAGGAGGCGCGCGTGCTGGCCGGGGGCCAGTCGCTGCTGCCGATGCTGAACATGCGCCTGGCCCGCCCGGCGCTGCTGGTGGATATCATGCGGATCGCGGCGCTGCGCGAGATCCGCGCGGAGGGAGCCGGTCTGCGCATTGGTGCCGGGGTGCGACAGGCGGCGCTGGAGGGCTACCCGGGGCTGCCGCCGCTGCT
>Ga0180217_1002842_pt1 | contig 15294 bp, 12 predicted proteins | sample eDN3rd37CBELigOP_FD_128521 | JGI IMG/M metagenome (GOLD analysis project Ga0180217, IMG submission 128521) | Enriched Organic Plus compost microbial communities from Emeryville, California, USA - eDNA 3rd pass 37_C BE-Lig OP (version 2) (version 2) ... | reverse complement strand
TGCGCGTCTGCCCGCTGCCCCACAAGCAGCGCTTCGACATCCGTCAGGCGGCAGGGCGTCTGGGTCACGGCACCCAGCGCCACTGCCGCCTTCCGAATGATCCCATCGCTGATCGAGAGTAGAACGGCTGCGGAGGCGATCGCAAAATCACCGCGCCGGCGGGCAAGTTCGAAGAATCCCTGGTGTGTCCAGTCAGCGCCGACGGGCAAGGCAATCTCGATGAGAGCTTCGTCCGGACCGATCGCCGGCAGCATGTAGGCGAGTGGCCATTCCGAAGCGGATATGGTCCGGGTCTCGGCAGCAGATCTCACCGTCAGACTTGCGTCGTAGAGGAGACTGATCAGGGGAAGCTCTGCCGCCGGATCGAGATGACACAGACTGCCCCCGATCGTCCCACGGTTCCTGGTCTGAAAATGCCCAACATGCTGCAGAGCCACCCGCATGAGCGGACAGTGCCTCGTGACCGCATCGGACTGCATCAGCGTCTTCTGACGCGTCATTGCCCCAATCCGCAGCCAGTTGCTCTCTTCCCGGATGTAATTGAGCCCGTCCACCCGGTTTGCATCGATGAGATGCTCCGGCTGAACAAAGCGCATGTTCATCATGGGCATCAGTGACTGTCCGCCTGCAAGGATCCTGTTGTCTTCATGGGCAGCAAGAAGTCCCAGCAGTTCGTCGACCGATGATGGCTGGTGATAGACAAAACCCGCTGATTTCATTTTACAGCGCCACCCGAGAGCCAGCGTCGAAACAAAGCACCAAGCGCAGCTGAGAGCAGACCGAGGCTTGAGATCGGTTTTGACGGACTGGCTTCGCCCGGCACCTCCACATCCCCGACATTTGACGCGGTTCCGGCCCGCTCCGTCCTGCGCACGCTCAAGTCCTGCTTTTCAGAGGCCAGCTGAGCACTGAGATTGGCCGCGAACTGGGACACGATCTGCGAGGCAATTTCCTGCATCAGTCCGCTGGCGCGGCCGTACTGGGCCACTGCACCGCTCATCGCGAGCTGTGTCCGCACAGTGACCTGGCTTCCGTCGCCAAGAGGTTCGAGGGCAAAGTGCGCCTCGGCCTGTGCACCACCGCGTCCCTTTGCGTCCGCCCCCTGAGCGACAAGTGTTGCCGTGCGTGCGACATCATCCACATCCACCAGCCTTGCCGTACCATCGAAGGAGAGCGTGACCGGGCCAACCTTGATCTTTGTCCTGCCGCGAAACGTGCGTTCATCCACGACTTCGGACAGCTCAGATCCAGGCACGCAGGGTGCAATACGATGCACGTCCAGAAGGAGCGTCCAAGCCTTCTCGGGCGGCAACGGAATGGTGAACGTGTTGATCAAATCCATGACCGGGCCTCAGAAAAGCAGGTTGGGCAGCCACAGCACTAGGTCGGGAAACACGACCATCAGAGCGATGGCTAGGAGGGACAGAATGACGAAAGGCAGGGTCCCCAGAAAAATGTCCTTGAGGCTGACCATGCCTCCTGCCACCTGCTTGAGAACGAAGCAGTTAAATCCGACTGGTGGGGTCACAAGTGCAATCTCGACCAGAATGACGCAGATCACACCGAACCAGACTGGATCGAAATTCAGCCGCACAATCAGCGGGAACACGAAGGGCAGTGCAAGCAGAAGCATGCCGATCGGATCGAGGATCATGCCAAGGAGAAGGAACATGATCACGATCAGCAACATGATGAGGTAGCGGTTGAGTCCCGCACTCGCAATCAGGTTCACAAACCGGGGAGTTACGTCGGTCAGAACCAGGAAGCTGGTAAACAGGTTCACAGTGATGAAGATAGCGAAGATCATCATGGAGATCTTTGCCGTCGTCACGGCCGAGTCCACGAAGGCAGCCCAGGTAAGGCGCCGCATTGCGATCAGCATCACCAGCACTGCAAAGGCGCCAGCACCCGCAGCTTCGGAGGGCGTAAACAGTCCGGTGTAGATACCACCCATCACGATGAGAAAGATGACGGTGACAGGGATCAGCTTAACCAGCGACGCAAGTTTCTCACGCAGGGGAAATGCCGGACCAGCAGGACCGTCCTGTGGATTGCGCTTGCAACGGACCACAATGTACACGCAGAATAGAGCGGTCATGATGAGGGCAGGAATGATCCCGGCGACAAAGAGTCTGCCGATTGATGTTTCTGTCCAGAGTCCGAACAGGATCATCATGAGGCTTGGCGGGATCAGGATCGCCAATGTGCTGGCAACCGCGATACTGCCTGAAGCGAGCTTCATGTCGTAATTGTAGCGTTTCATTTCAGGCATGCTGAGCGTCGCCACCGTGGCGACCGCGGCGGCACTGACACCCGTTACTGCGCCGAACCCCGCGCTCGTCATCACTCCTGTAACGGCCAATCCGCCGGGAACACGACCGAACCACTTGTAAACACACTCGTAAAGGTCGCGACCAATATTCCCGACCGACACGAGCTGGCCCATGAAGACGAAGAGCGGAACTGAAGCCATGATGAATTCAGTACTCTTGCTGAATGTGGCATTGTAAAGTTGCACACCAGCGCGCCCGATATCAAAGAATGCAATATTTCCAATAACAGCGACTGCACCGATAGCAAACGCAAGCGGCACGCCTAAACCAATAAGCACGACGACCGCCGCTAGGGCTAAGATTCCAAGAGTAAACGGCTCCATGTCTTTAACCCTTCCGTCTGCCAGCGCGGAACAAAAGTATCGATTCGATGATGATCGAGATGGAGAATGCGGTCGCGGAGAGTGCGATGGCCAGTGCGAAGGGCCAGTACGGTATACCAAGCGTCACAGTCGCGCTTTGCCTGCGGTATATGTCAGGCACATATCTTGCGGCCTGCCAGGCAAGCAACAGTCCGAAAATCAGGGCCGTTGCTGCACTTAGCAAGTCCACGATCAGCTTCATCACCGGTCCATATTGGCCGTAGAGCATGTCCATGCGTACGTGCACATCGGCGCGCCAGGAATAGGGTAGACTGCACACCACAAGTGCAAGTAGTCCCATGCCGACAATATCATGCGTTCCCCGAATTGGAGCGCCCGCCACAAGTCTAAGGATAACATCTGTTCCGATAAGCAAAGTCATGCCTGCCAGGATTGCAACGGATGTTGCTGCAAAGAAGCGCCTGTTCCAGCGATCATAGCAACCAATAGCGCCGCTGCGCGCAGACTCAGCTTCGGGCTGCGGTACATGTTCCATGTCCAGCTCCAAACAATATCGGGGCGTAATACCGTTAGTAGGGTAGAGGGTGATCGTCTGAGGGGTGGACAAGCCGCCCCTCAGACGATCAAATCAGTCATAAAGGCCTTCGTAGACCTTGTCCCAAGACAGCTGGAACAACTCGTCGTCGCTCATCGCTTCGAATTCAGCGATCTTTGCCCTCAGCTCTTCGATGAACTTGCGCGCAGGACGTCCGGCAGCCTCTTCCTTCTGGATCCACTCTTCGATCAGCGGCTCGGCGGCTGCCTGGAACTTGGCTGCCTCTTCCTCCGGAAGCTCATAGGTCTGCACACCCGCAGCGGTCAGTGCTTCGCGTCCCTTCTGGGCAACGCCGTCGAAGTAAAGCTCAGCTTCAGCATGGTTGAGGCGCTGGAGCCATAGGTTAAACAGCTCTTTGAGGTCAGCCGGCAGACCGTTGTAGAAGTCTGCATTCATGCAGTACTCGATGGGGTTGGCCCAGAGATTGGTTACCGTACGAGCCTTCGCGATCTCGGTCATCCTGAACTGGAGAAGGCCAGCGTCATGCAGGACCATGACATCGATGACGCCCTGCTGAAAACCACTGTAGTATTCAGCAACAGTCAGCGGAACAGGTACAGCTCCGAATGCAGTCGTCACACTGGTCGGGATGTCACCCGACGCCATCACGCGCTTTCCCTTAAGCTCCTCAAGCGTCTTGATCGGTTCCCCGCGGGTCAGCAGCTGCTGCGGAGGCGTGACGGTTGACCGCGCAAAGATTACACCCTTTGCTTCGTATTCTTCTTTCAGATACTTGCCGTAAAGCTGCATGATGGCCTGCGAACCGGCCGTCGACCGGCTGAACAGGAACGGCAGCTGCAGCCCGAGCTGGAGATGGAAACCACCCGGATTGATCCAGCTGTAACAGGTCGACATCTGCGAGATGTCGCCGGCAACACCTTCAAAGCCACCGCGCTGAGAGTCGTGCAGAGAGCTGTTGTAGAACATCTGGATGTTCAGCTTGCCCTTGCTGTCCTCGCGCAGCCGTTCGATCGCGCGCTCGGTCACAATAGTAAGCGGCGTTCCCTGACCAAGAAAATGCGAATAGCGGATATTAATAGTCGGACCGTCGTAGGTTATTTCCGGTCCCGTATAGGGCAGTTCACCATCCAACCACTGCTCGGACAAACTCTTTGCAGAAGCAGACGAAGCAGCCAATACGCTGATGGCTACAAAGCTTGCCGTCGCCAAGCCGGCGATTCTTGAATAAGGCGTCATTGAAACCTCCTCCCAATTCCGGACGGAGACCCTCCCGTCTCCAAAAAGCTTACCAGGCCGCTCTCTACAGACCCCAAGCTCATATTCACCATATCGCATGAGGAAGAATTTTCAAATAAGAAGTTTATCTTCCTTTTAAGAAATTTTTTTCGTATTAGTAACAACCTGCGCCCGTCCGACGCGCGCGCACTTCTTTCAGCCTTAGGGAGGACCTTTGATGGAGTATCCGGAAACAACTGTTATCCGTGATGGGATGAAGATCGATTGGGATGTGCCTATCGAAATGGATGATGGCGTAGTGCTGCGCTGCGACGTATACAGGCCAGTAAAGGAGGGTAAATATCCTGTAATCATTACTTATGGCCCGTATGGAAAGGGCTTGCACTTCGAAGATCTCTATACCCAGCAATGGCGCCGGATGTGCGAACTGCATCCGGATGTTCCAGCTGGCTCGACCAACAAGTATCAGAACTGGGAAGTCGTCGACCCGGAGAAGTGGGTGCCGGACGGTTATGTGTGCATCCGCGTCGACAGCCGCGGCTCGGGACGGTCTCCAGGCATCCTCGACATCTGGTCCCTGCGCGAAGCACAGGATTTCAAGATCTGCATCGACTGGGCTGGCGTCCAGCCATGGTCCAATGGCAAGGTCGGCATCAACGGTATCTCCTATTACGCGATGAATGCGTGGAAGACAGCCTCTCTGCAGCCCAAGCACCTGGCCGCGATCTGCACCTGGGAGGGTGCCGCCGACTTCTACCGTGAGATGGGCTATCACGGCGGCATTCTCTGCAATGGCTTCTCCGACACCTGGTCGAGGTCTCAGGTCTACACCGTGCAGCATGGCCGCGGATCCCGCGGTTTCCGTAGTCGTTTCACCGGTGACTGGGTATCCGGTCCGGAAACACTGTCCGACGAGGAACTCGGCAACAACCGCTGCAATTTCTTCGAAGATGTCCGGTCGAACAAGCTCACCACCGACGAGTTCTGGGAATCGCGCATGCCGGACTTCTCGAAGATCACCGTGCCGGTCTTTTCCTGCGCGAACTGGGGCGGACAGGGCCTGCATCCGCGAGGCAACTTCGAAGGGTTCATGCGTGCAGCATCCAAGGAGAAGTGGCTGGAAGTCCACGGTCGCGAGCACTGGACCGAGTTCTACACCGATTATGGCGTGCGCCTGCAGAAGATGTTCTTCGGCTATTACCTCAAGGGCGAGGACACCGGGTGGACCAAGCAGCCCAAGGTGCTGCTGCAGGTCCGTCACCCCGGCGAAGTGTTCGTGGAGCGGGCGGAAGAGAACTGGCCGCTGCCGTCCACGCAGTGGACGAAGAAGTATCTGGATGCCGCTCAGCTGACCCTCAACGACGAGCCACCGGCTGCCGCGTCTTCGGTCACCTATGGCGGCTTCTCCGATGGTGTCACTTTCCTGACGCCCCCCCTGCCGGAAGCGACCGAAGTTACCGGTCCGATGGCAGCAAAGCTGTTCGTTTCGTCCGAAACGGAAGATGCCGACCTCTTCCTGGTCGTCCGCGTGTTCGCCCCGGACTTCAAGGAGGTTGTGTTCCAGGGAGCTCTCGATCCGAACACGCCGATCGCCCAGGGCTGGCTGCGCGCTTCGCACCGCAAGCTCGACACCAAGCTCAGCGAATCCTGGCGTCCGTATCATACGCACGATGAAATCCAGAAGCTGACGCCTGGCGAGATCTACGAAGTCGATGTCGAGATCTGGCCGAGCTGCATCGTGGCGCCGAAGGGCTACCGAATTGCGCTTTCGGTAAGAGGCAAGGACTACGTCTATCCGGGCGGTGCATCCGAGGGTCTCGAGACACTCGGCACAGCATGGACGGGTTGTGGTCCCTTCACCCACAACGATCCGACCGACCGACCGGCTGCCGTGTTCGGAGGGAATGTCACCCTGCACACGGGCCCCGACCACCAGTCCTACCTTTTGCTGCCAGTGATCCCGCAGCGCTGAATGGAAGACATGCGGAGCAGTCCCCAACTGCTCCGCAGGCACCCAGCGATCAGCATGAACAATGCTTGACGCTGGACCTGCCATCATCAGACCGAACCCTGCGGCCAAGTTGCGCGGTGCGTTGCCAAACTGACGACTTCTTGCCAATAAGGGGTAAGCTTTATCGCTTTTGAACGGATCAACATGGTCAACTTAACCCCACCGTTGTTGGAAGACGCCAGGATTGGCCAGCGATTGCGCAGTATAAGGCAAGAATTGGGCCTAACGATCCAGACGGTTTCGAAGCGGTCAGGCATTTCCATTGCCACCATCTCCAAGATCGAAAATGACAAGGTCTCGCCGACCTTCGCGAGCCTCCTGAAGCTTGCCGAGGCATTCCAGATGCCGCTGGCGACCCTGTTCGGAGAACTCAATCCATCGTCCCCAGACACGACCGCCCGAATTACGATAACGCGCCGGGAGGACGTCACCTTTGCCCGAACGCAGACTTATGAGATGGGCCCGCTCTGCGCCAACCTCCGCAACAAGCGCATGTCGCCATTTCTGGACCGGATCCATGCGTCCGGAGCCCATGTGGGCGATCGCCTCTTTCGCCACGAAGGTGAAGAGTTCGTCTTCGTTCTTCAGGGCGTACTCGAAATCCATACCGAACATTACGCTCCGATCACGCTTCACCCGGGTGACAGCGCCTATTTTGATTGCCGCATGGCGCACGCCTATCGGTCTGGTGATGGCTCGCCGGCTGAGATGCTGGTCGTCTGGCTTCCCCCCGAGGGTTCATCGAAGGATCTCGTCAGCACGATTACAGCTTTTGACGGCCCGCCTGCCAAACCGACTGCCCACAAAGGGCAGCGTGGTCCGGCGAAGCGCAAGAAGTCCCAAACCAGCTAACGTCGATCGTCCTAGCCAATCACCCACTGCGCGGCCGTATGAAGCTCCTGTTCCCCATCACTTCTTATCGTCAGCCCTCCATCAACATCTTGAAAATGCGCTCGCGCGTGATCGGCATGGTGCGGATACGGACGCCCAGAGCATGAGCCACCGCATTGCCGATCCCAGCAGCGACCGGGCCTGCGGCAGCTTCGCCCACGCCAACTGACGGTTCTGAATTGCGCAGTACCCGCGTTTCGATATGCGGGATCTCGGTAAAGCCCATGATCGGATAGTCGTCCCAACCCTTCACGGAGAAACCATCCTCATTCCAACCAGCCCGCTCCTTAAGGGTCCAGCTCGCCGACTGAATGATGCCGCCCTCAATCTGGTTCAGCACTCCATCCTTGTGAACCACATGCCCGGCGTCGACCGCGCCGTGCACGGAAACAAGGCGAACGGTCTCGTCCACCTCTACGGTCACGACGCACGCGTAGTAGGCCCCCGTGCCCTTGTAGCGGGCCAATCCGAGGCCTCTGCCCCGTCCTTCCCCCCCGGCTTCACCCGGCTGCCAGTTGCCAAGATCTGCAGCCGCTTTCAGCACGGCAACAGCCCGTTCGTCCTGGAGATGAGCGAGCCTGAACTCCAGAGGATCCCGGCCGGCATCAAGCGCAAGCTCGTCCATGAAGGATTCGATGGCGAAAACGTTCAGATGCGCTCCGAGACCCCGCATCGCAGACGACCGCAGCGGCCCCTGAGGCAATTCGGAGTGAAGTAGCGACAGGCGTGGCAGAGCATAGATCGGCCGCGCATTACGGTCTCCACCGCGATCTGCAATCTTGAAGTTGGTTTTTTCGCGGGGGGCCGGCGTCTCCTGGACCTCATCCCTGAAACCAAGTTCCGTTGCGGCGAGCAGGTTCGGTGCAGTACCCATTCCCGGACGCGCCAGGTGCGGCGTACTTTTCACATGATACGCCCAGTCGATGATTGCGCCCTGTTCATCCTGAGTGGCCTCAACCTGGACGCGCATTGCAGCCGCGTGGGGCGACCAGGTCAGCTCATCGGTTCGCGACCACATGACCATGACGGGGACACCAACCGCCTGTGCCAGCAATGCGGCATCCAGGGCGACATCATCGGCACCATTGTGCCCGTAACAACCCGACCCGTGGGCATGGATGACCGTGACATCCGACAGATCGAACCCAAGGACGCGGGCAAGCTGCGCTCTCAGCGGATAGACACCCTGTGTATGGCTGTATACGGTGAGCTTCCCCTCGTCCCAAGCTGCGACGGCGCAGGTTGGCCCAATGGAAGCATGCAGGAGATACGGCCTGGAAAAGCTCGCCTTTTTCCTGCGCCCGGGGAGCCGTGCTGGCTGCGGTTCTTCTATGATCGTCGGCTTGACGGCTAGACTGTCAATCCAGCTCTGCTCTTCATTGTCTTCAGGCAGGTCGAAGACCTTTTCCCATCGGGCCGTCTGTCGAAGTCGCTCCACAGCCTCAAGTGCCTGTTCGTCTCGCTTTGCCACAACGCCAGCGAAGCCGTTTCGCACGACAACCTTGATCACACCGGGATGCAGAGCGACAGCCGTCTCATTGAGCTCCCGAAGACGCAGGTTTGGCGAATGTGGCCGCAACACGCGGCCAAACAGCATTCCGGGCAGGCGAATGTCCTGGATATAGGCCCCTCCGCCAAGCTTGCCGGGGAGATCTCTGCGGTGTGTCTTTTCGTCAATCTCCCCGATGCCCAGCAGACGCGGGAAGGGCCGCGATCTGGCGTCCACATCAAGGTCGACGGAATCCGCGAGATCGCCATAGCTGATGAACTCATTCCGTCCAGGGGCCCTGAACCGGCCATCCTCCACGATGAGGTCCTCGGGCCGAGCGCCTAGCCTAGTCGCTGCCGCTTCAGCAAACAGCTCACGAGTCATCGCCGCGGCCACGCGCAGGGCCGATCCACCATGCTCGATCGAAAAGCTGCCTGCGGTATAGCCCTCATTGGGCGCGTGCCCTGTGTCCACCCGCCCGATGCTGATCTGGGACACATCAAGGCGAAGTTCCGACGCTGCAACAATCGCCATCGCAGTTTCGATGCCTTGGCCGAGTTCCACTTTTCCTGAGCAAATGGTAACGTGGCTCCTGTCGATATCGAACCACTGGCTCAGCTTCGGATTTGCAATGAGGTTTGCCGGCAGCTCCTTCATGCAGCAGCTCCCCTGTGGGCCTCATCAAGGAGGCGGTCGATTGCCCGCAGCATTCGAACATGTGCGCCGCATCGGCATAGATGATGCTCATCGAGGTGTTTCAGCAGATGGTCCCGATCCGGAACCGGGCTGTTGGCCAGAAGTCCGGCGACAGTGGTGACGATGCCGTTTACGCAGTAGCCACACTGTGCCGCCTGCTCCTCCAGAAATACCTCCCGCACGCGGGCGAGCCAGCTTCCAGGTTCCGCTCCTGCCACCGTCGCGACGGTGCGCCCGTCGATAGACCAGACGGGCGCAGAACAGGACTGGATGGGTCTGTTGTCAACAAGTACCGTGCAGCTGCCGCAGCGCCCCATCAGGCACCCGGGTCTTACACCAAGACAGCCAAGGTCATCCCTCAGCAGGGACAGGACGCTCAACTCCGGATCTGCCTCCAGTTCCCGGAATTGACCGTCAAGCACGAAACTTACACGCTTCATGACAGACCCCTGCGATCACAAGAAACATTGCTGATCATCTGTCCTCCAATCATCACGGCTCCAGTCTAGGAGACGCGTCTGGCCGGGATCGGCCCAAACCGAGGTGGCGGAATCCGCCGCTTCGATGCAGCTTCATAGGCTGAAGCCACTCTGAGAATGATGTCTTCCTTGCCAGGTTCTGCCCGGAACACGAGAGAGAATGGCAGCCCAGGCGCCGGCAGGGACACCGGCTCGTCCGAAGCCGTGGCCACATAGCGCTTGCGATCCGGCGAGAGCACGAACTTCGGATCATAGGCGGTCTGGACGAAGCCGGCAGGCACCAGGATTTCCGTGAGCCCGGCATTCGGACCGTAGAAGGATTCCCAGGTGATGTTGTGCATTCCGCCACGGGGCTGGTTCGCATGGCCGATCTTGCCGGGAACCCATGGCGAGTGCAGCCTGACGAAGAGATCCAGGCGGTTCTCCAGAAGCACCATCATGTCCAGGCGGCGCAGCAGCTCTCGCAGCATGATGCGCTCATTCACACCCTGCCGCCCCTCAAGACGGTTGCGCGGATCGGCAAGCGCATCCCAGTTCAGGAATGCCGCCCGCTGATCATCTCCCCAGAATTTGGACCGCTCGTTCAGAGCAGTAAAGCTCGCCAGTGTTTCAGTAAAGCCAAGTCGTTCCCAATCCGCCGCGCGGCGTGTAAGGTACTGCTGTATATGAAACCGGAACGTGTTGGCGATCTCCTGTTCCTGTATCGTGTGGATATTCAGTTTTGCCGGCGGGGGAACGCGTCCTTCCGCCAACGCCACGCAGTAGTCGATGGGTTTCATCGTGCCGCTACCGAATATCTTCGCACTGCCGTAGGAGAGTTCCGCTCCGGCAGCCAGTGTCGGAGATGCGAGGCTGGGCATGGCGCAGGGCACAAACGGCGTGGGAATGATCGCTGCCGCCACCTCCGGGAACAGCGGCTCGCCGTCGGTGCCAAGCCGGAAGAGAATGTCGGGCATGAATATCGGGACAAGGCGCGCAAGCGCATCCCGGAAATCAACCGACATCTGTTCCACCTCCGGGTCCGGTGTCCAGTCCGGGTCGCGCGATTCGACCAGCGTGGCACCCAGAAGATCACGCAAGATGGCCTTGATCTCCCGGTTTGCGGCCGTCACGATCGGCTCTTCTGCCCGCGAGCCACCTGGCTGGATCATCGATTCGCGGATGATCCCGATCCGTACGCCCTCCAGAACCCCCTCGGTTACCCCCTTGAACAGGTGGCTGGTATACGGGGTGCTGAGTATCGACGACCTTGGGACGGTGGTAAACGGATCGCGCGGGTCATAGTACCCATCGACAGGATCCTTCAGCGCGTCGATGATCTTCGCACAATCCTCCAGCGTTCTCGCCATGACCCCCGTCCGGTCGGTATAGATGTCCGCTCCCACGGCACCACCATCAAAGCCGAGCATGGCCTTGTGTGGCAGTATCAGGGCTATGGAGTTGTGGTTGGCCGGGCCGCGGCAGGAGGCTCTCGTCTCCTCGCCAAGGCTCGCCATGACCAGGTTGGCCGAAACCGAAACGGCAGAGCCGGAGGAGGAGCCCAATGAAGCTGAACGTTCCGTATCATAGGGATTGGCCGGGTTTCCGCCCCACGTGGATCGTTGATAGCCAAGGGTCGAAGGCAGGATCTTGTCAGGCACATGCTCGCCCCCCGGGTCTCCCGCCCGGCCATTGTACTCGGTGCTGACCGCCTTCGCGAAGATTATCGCCCCCTTCTTGCGCAGCTGTTCCACCAGAATGTGATCACGCGCGGGGAAATCGATGTCATAGGCAGCGTCTGCTCCGCCAATCGACCGCATGTCCTTGCAGTCGAACGGTTCCTTGAACGAAAAGACGACGCCATACAGCGGCATGGCTTCGAGGTCCGGGTTGCACCCATACCGGGCATCAAGCTCCGCAGCCTGCTCAAGTGCATCCGGATAGCGCCTGAAGATTTCACAAACCGCCGGGGCGTCCGCGGGCAAGGGCCCTTCGTCAGGATGCCTGTCGTATTCACCGCGACAGACCACTGACCTCTCGCCGCGGATGTTCAGCGTCGAGAGCGCGTTCAGCTGCGTACCATTCCTGATGCCGGCGATCATGCCATATTGCTGATAGACCGAGGGGTCCGAACTCGTCGGCTCCATGCGGCCAAACTCGAGCGGCTTGCCTTCGTAAAGGTCGAGATCGGGGTAGATCGAGGAGGCGGGAACGGTCTCTGTCGGGAACAGTAGCGGCTCACCTGCCCGAACCGTCCCACGGCGTTCCTCCACCGGTTTACCTTCCTCGGTTACCAGAACACTCGCTGGGCCATTGAAGGCCTTGGCTCGGGCAATGTAATGCTGGACGACCTCAACGCATGTGATCTCACCTGCCCTGATCGCGGAATGCAGCTCCGCGATTGTCGCCTCTTCCAGCTGAAACTTCCCGTCTGAGGTCCTCGGCATGATACCTCCTCCAAAATGAAGCCGGGCATGAGAACATGCCAGCCTGAACTGTTCACGAATGTTCAAATTTCGTGCTGCACGCCGTCTATTGCGGACGACAAATACTTTTCAGACAATGTTTCTGCTTCTCGCGGAAAAGGTAAGGAAGAAAGGTCTTCTTTCCCCTCTGCGAGCTATGACAACGCTATGATTATGGATGCCGAGGAGAAGAGATACTTCGACAATCCGTCTTCATACTGTCTTGAACATGGCATCTGTGGCCCCGGCTTGCCGGAGCGGTCATGACCTGCTTCGGCAACCACAGCATCAACGCGCAAATTCCCTCCCGTCCATAGACCGCGCGCCGCTCTTCCCCTCCGGGCCGATAAACCTTCCCCACTGCCTACAGAGGCAATGGTGCGTTGGCGCTCCGCTTGTCTTCAACGGTCGTGAAGGTCAGAACTGCGTCACCAATATTCTCGAGATCATGCGTCATGAACTCACCGGCAGCAAAATCCATGTGACGGGTCATGCCGACATGATAGTCGACCTCCTGAACCCGTCCATCCAGGTAGCGAGACCTGGCGCGCCCCGGCGATGTCGCAACCCAGAAGTAGTTGAGCACGTGCGTATGGAACGAAAGTCTCTCTCCCGGCTCAATGGAAATCAACCAGATTCGGTAGCGATCCGTTTCGCTGACCAGCTCGCTTCCCACGCGGCCGTTCGTGCGCGCAGCTTCCACCTCCGCACGCAATTCCGGCGTCCAGTGCGCAGCTTTCTCGTCAATCCTCGAAAGCATAACTCCTCCCTCGGGGTCCGACACCAATAGACATGATTGTCAACTTAGGCTTATTTATATATTGATAAATAAGGATGTCAATGCAGGGAGCAAAAATGAAGCGCAAGGCAATTGTGTGCGGCGGTTCAATCGGGGGGCTGTTTGCGGCAAACATGCTCCGCCGCACCGGATGGGACGTCGTGGTACTGGAGCGCACACCGGTCGAGCTGTCGGGGCGTGGAGCCGGGATCGTCACCCATGATCTTCTGAACAGCCTTATCGAGAAGGCAGGAGCGACAACGAAAGACCTCGGTGTACACGTCGAGAAACGTGTGGCGTTCGACATAAACGGCAATCCGGTGAAGGAGATACGCCTGCCGCAGGTGGTGACGTCCTGGGACAGGGTCCATTCGATTCTCCGTGCACTCATGCCGGATGGGACCTACAAGCTTGGGGTGAACGTGACCAGCTGCGAGGACCTGGGCGACCGCGTCGTCGTTCATACTGCAGACCACGGCACTCTTGAGGCGGACCTCCTGGTGGGCGCCGACGGTTTCCGATCTGTCGTACGCAGCGCTCTGCATCCGGACGTTAAGCCCAAATTCGGCGGTTACGTCGTCTGGCGTGCACTCACGCCTGAATGCGACATCCCCCAGGACGTTCGCGATTCCGTTTTCGATCATTTCGGCTTCTTCTTGCCCACAGGCACGCAGATCGTCGGCTATCCGATTGCAGGCGCTGGCAACGATCTTCGCCGGGGTCACCGGCGCTACAATTTTGTCTGGTACGCTCCCGTCAATGCCAGCGGCCTGGATGACATGCTCACGGACAGCTCTGGCGTACGCCATGACATCTCCATCCCGCCGCCCCTCGTGCGCGATGAAGTATTGCGGGAAATGGAAGCATTTGCGGACGCGCATCTGCCCCGCCCATTCCTGGAAATCCTGGCGCGGTCGGAGCGCCCCTTCTTCACGCCGATCTATGATCACGTGTCGCCCACATTCGCGAACGGCAGGATCGCGCTGGTAGGCGACGCAGCCTGCGTCGCACGGCCCCATATCGGGATGGGCGTCACTAAGGCCGCCTGCGATGCGGAAGCACTGGCACGGCATCTGCAGGACCAGGACATCGTCGAAGGACTTCATGCCTTCTCGAGGGAACGCGCACCAGACTCCCGCAAGGCACATGAACTTGCCCAGCGTCTCGGCAGCATGATCTTCGAAAAACCGGAATCCGGTGACAATGCCGACGGACGCAACAATCCGAACACCGACACCATCATGCTGCAGACGGCGGTCGTCCCCTCGTGAGACGACCGGCCCGGTACACCTCACTGTGCGCGAAGTTCCTCATAGGAAGTGGCCACGTACTTCCTGAAACCATGCCGTTCAGCGAGCGTGTCCGCCCACCGCGTAATACCCTGCATGGATGATGGGAGAAGGTTCAGGTCACGGGTGCGATACATGATCGTACCCGCCGAGATGTCCGCCATGCTCATGTTCTGCCCTGCCAGATAGGGCTTGTCCAGAAGCCGACTGTCCAGAATGGCCAGTGCGGTCCCAAAGTCCCGACGGGCCGACGCGAGAGCGTCCGAATTGCGCTGTGCTTCAGGCAGGCGCACAAGCTGCCAGAAGAGGCTGATGAAGGGAGGCAGGAGCGTGGATGTCGTGAATTCCATCCACTGGTCCATGATAGCCCGTTCCCTTGGCTCGGCGGGAACAAGCCTGCGCTGTGCAAGCGGATGTGTCCCCAGATAGCGCAGGATCGCGTTGGACTCCCAGAGCACGAAACCGTCTTCCTCGAGAACGGGAACGCGCCTTGCCGGATTCATCCGCGCGAATTCATCGGTGTTGACCACGCCGTAGCGTCCTCCTGCGTCTTGACGCTCGAATGCGATACCGAGTTCGTGCAGCGCCCACAGGACCTTCTGGACATTTACCGAGCTGGCGCGCCCCCAGATTTTCATCGGAGCCTCCTACTTGATCGCCTGGGGATTGACGGGGGAACCGGCGCCGCCCGGCAGGTTGAGCGGCGGCGCGCAGAAGAAGAATTCGTAGACGCCGTCAGCCGCGCAGTCTTCCGCCAGCTCCTTGACGT
>Ga0180217_1002837_pt1 | contig 15315 bp, 9 predicted proteins | sample eDN3rd37CBELigOP_FD_128521 | JGI IMG/M metagenome (GOLD analysis project Ga0180217, IMG submission 128521) | Enriched Organic Plus compost microbial communities from Emeryville, California, USA - eDNA 3rd pass 37_C BE-Lig OP (version 2) (version 2) ... | reverse complement strand
GCGACCAGCAACAGCCCAAAGACGGCCGCGAGCGTTTTCCAAACATGCCCTAGCACGTAGTGGCCCATCTCATGAGCGACGACGAATAATACCTGCCGCTCGGTCAGCCGGTTTAGCAGCGTGTCCCAAAGTACGATGCGCTTGGTGTTACCGAATCCGGTGACGTAGGCATTCACCGCCTTGGTGTCGGCGCTCTTGTTCACCTGGAACACGCGACTGTCGTCGATGCCTGCCCGGCTGGCAAGGTTCAGAATCTTGGCATCCAGCTCGCGGTCGGCCAGCGGCTGGAAGTCGTTGAACAACGGCTGAATCCACACCGGCAAGATGAGCGCCACCGTGAACATGATCGGCAGCGAGAGCAGCCAAGCGTACAGCCACCACCGCTTGGGGCTGAACCGCAGCAGCAGGTAGAGGCCCGCCACGATCAGCGTGGCCGCGATGGCCTCAACCGCCAGCATCTTGCCCAGGTTCTCCGCCCAGCGAGCAAACGTCTGGTTCGATAGCCCATACTCGTGCAACCGCACGTAGCCCTGGTAAAACCGCACCGGGAACTCCACCAGGAACGTGAGCAGCAAGAACAACCAGCCAAAGACAATGGCGGTGAACAGCGGGCGGCGCCCAATCCGCTGTGCCACGTTGCGTAGCTGGGCCGAATAGCCGGTGAACAGCAATACCGCCGGCAAGGCCAACGCCATCAACCACCGCAGGCCCCACAGCCAGTTGCTGCCGTGGTAGAACGCTAGCGCCTCGGGCGATGGCTCCGGCGCCACCACGAACTCGCTCAGGCCAGTGGCCGGGCCAAAGCCGGGCTCCCGGACGGCGTCTTCCAGCGCGCCGTCGTTGACGACCTCATTGGTTCGCTCGTCGCTGGAAGTGTCAGCCACAACAGATAGAACATCGGCCGCTTGGCTTGGCCGGGGCCAAGATACGGCAAACGTCAGAGCAAGGATCGCGAGCGTCCACCTGGCCAGATTCAGAGCATCCATGACCGAGCCTGTTCCTTCGGGGAGCATCAACAACAAGGGGCGCGGCAAAGCTCATCGAGCGTTCGCCGCGCCCCTGATTTTATCACATTCGCCGCTACGCCATCGGCTGCCGTTGGCAGCAGCAGTCACTACTGTGGTTATTGATCTTTGAGCTGCGATTCGGCCTTCTTCATCACGTCGGCAATCGCCACCGGCTTGCCGCCTTGGCGCAGGCTTTCGTCGGCCGCTTCCATGAAGGCCACCAGGTTGATCGTTTCTTCAGGGCTGACCGGGGCCACGCCCGTGTGGAAGAACTCAGCGATCTTTTCCAGCAACGGCGTGTAACCGCCGTAGCTGCCGATCGGCACGATGGCCTTGGAACCGAAGACCACGCCGCCGTAACCGGACTTGCCGTCGCGGATGCCGCGGAAGGTACCGATGCGATCACCTTTCCACACGCCAGTGGCTACGTGCGCGCCGGGCGTCTTCACGCAAGTGACCGACTCGCAGCCGGGGCCCATCACCGTGAACAGCGTTTCCACGCCGTGGATGCCGTACCAGAACAGGTCGGGGTGATGCGGTTCCAGTGAGCAAGGGCTATAAGCCAACGCGCCGCGGACCTCGCCGACCTCGTCGCTGTTGCGCAGGCCGATGATGCCAGGGCTGAACCGCAGTGAGCTACTGGAGAACACCGGCACCTTGTGCTTCTCGGCCAGGCGATAAATCGCAATCGTGTCGGCCAGCGAAGCGGCGACCGGCTTGTCGATGAACACCGGCTTGCCAGCGGCGATCACCGGCTTGACCTGTTCCAAGTGCGGGCGGCCGTCCACGCTTTCCAGCATTACCACATCAACCCGCTTGAGCAGCTCGTCGATCGAGTCGACAATCTCCACGCCCATGCCCGCCACGCTCTTGGTGAAACCTTCCACGCGATCGGCACTGGCCGGAATGTCGGGGCTACCGCCCGGATAGGCCGCCACCACCTGCACCTTGGCCATGTAGCCGGTGGCCTTGGGGTCGTTGAGCCCCTTGGTAAACGCAACCACGTGCGACGTATCGAGGCCGATAATGCCAGCCTTGAGTACTTTATCCTCGGCGGAAACCGTTGCCGGCAGGCCAAGCACGACGGCAAGGAGTGCGGCAAACCACGTAAAGCGGCGCTGGGCCATTTTGCAGATCCTCGGCGGTTGAACAGGGAATGCGTACGCCAGCCCGGCGGCGGGAAAACAGCCAGCCGGACCACGACACCCCAGCAAGCGGGGCAGACCGATTCTAATCGGCACCGCCGGAGGCCGAAACCTGCTCGAAGAAATGCGCCGCTGCGTGCGTCTTACTCGCGGGCCAAACCGCGGCGGCGCAGCTCGGCTACCACGCTCTGCACGATCCGGTCCACGTCGGCCGGCGTCTGGGCGCCGTTATCGCCGCGGCGCGGAGGGCAGCCGCCGATCGGCTCATCAGTAAAGCCTTCCTCAGCCAGCAGGCATTGCAGCGTGTCGCTCACCACGCCCAGGTCGACGCGTTGGCTGGGCGACAGCGGCTGACGGCCCGCTCCCGTGTCAAAGCCGCGTAGCCGCAGTGCCGCACGGAAGCCTTCGGGGAAGTCGGCCGAGTAGATCATCGCGTCGAACAGCTTGAGCAGCTTGTACTGCAGCTCGCGGGCTTCGTCGAGGCGACCGCCGACCGTCAGGTCGTACAGCTTGCGGGTCACTTCCGGCACGATACCGCTGGTGGCATTGGTGCCGCCGTCGCAGCCGATCACCAGCATCGGCACCAGCGCGGCGTCCCAGCCGGTGAGGAAGCGGAACTCGGGCCGGCTCGGCCGCACGGCCGCAATCATCCGCATCATGTGCGGCAGGTCGCCCGAGCTGTCTTTGATCGCCACCACGCGAGGGCACTCGTCGGCCAACCGCTGCACGGTCGGCACGTCGATCGGCGAAGCGAACATCGGAATGTTGTACAGCGTGACGTCGATCGGCGAGTTGTCGGCGATCTCTTTGAAGTACGCGTACACCGACGCCGGGCTCAGCTTGTAATAGAATGGCGACACAATCGCCACCGCCCTGGCACCCATCTCGTAATAGGCTTCGCACGCCTTGATCGTTTCGCGCGTGTTGGCTTCGGCGGCACCAGCCAGCACGGGCACGCGGCCCGCTGCCTGGTCGGTCACAATCGCGATGATCCGCCGGCGTTCCTCAGGCGAGAACCGGGTGAACTCGCCGGTGGAGCCGTTGGGGTATAAGCCATGCACGCCGCGCGCGATGAGCCAGTCGGTGTAGCGGCGCAGTTCCGCCTCGTTGATCTCGCCCCGCGCATCCAAGGGCACCAGGTTCGGGGTGAAAATGCCGCGCAGATCGGACGTATCAGCCATAGCGATTGGTGGGGACAAAGGGTGCGTCGGAGGCGGGTGAGTGTGGACGTACTCCGTCCATCATAGCTTGCCGGCAGCCAAAACGCCGCCGGGTGAGTCACTGCAGTTTGCGCATTTTAACCCCGCCACGGTGGCACACCGGGCACTCCGAAGCGGGGCAGGGGGCCGTTATTCAAACCGCAACAGGGCGTATTTCTTCTTGCCTGAGCGAAGCACCATGACGGTTTCGCTGGCCAGGTCCTGTGCGGTTAGCTGGTACTCGAAGCCCGGCACGCGGCGGTTGTTCACGTACGCGCCGCCCTGCTCCACAGTGCGGCGAACTTCGCTGTTGCTCTTGGCCAGGCCCGAGGCCGTGAATGCTTCGGCCAGGCTCAGCCCAGCGCCTTCTAAGGCGGTCTTGGGCAGGGTTTGGCTGGGTACGTCGGCAAAAATCTCGTTCAGCTCAGAGTCCGACAGGCCGCTGATTTCGCGCCCGAACAAAATTTCCGAGGCCAACTGGGCCCGCTGCAAACCGGGTTCGCCGTGTACCAGTCGGGTCAATTCCTCGGCCAGCCGCCGCTGCCGCAGCCGGGGATCGTCGGCCTGTTCGATCGCCTCGATCTCCTCGTGTGGCAGCATGGTGAAGAATCGCAGGCACCTGCTGATGTCGGCGTCGGGGACGTTAATCCAGTACTGATAGAACTTGTAGGGGCTTGTCCGCTCGGGCGACAGCCACACGGTGTCGCCGGTGGCCGTCTTGCCCATCTTTTTGCCGGTACTGTCCAGCAGCAGCGGGCAGGTAATGCCGTAAAGCTGTGCGCCGTGCATCCGCCGGCCCAGGTCGATGCCGGCGGTGATGTTACCCCACTGGTCGCTGCCGCCGATCTGTAGCTCGCAACCGTAGTTGCGGTTCAGATATACGAAGTCGTAAGCCTGGAGCAGCATGTAGCTGAACTCGCTGTAGCTGATGCCGGCGCCCTCGCGTTCCAGGCGGCTGCGGACCGAATCCTTGGCCATCATCACGTTGACGGGGAAGTGCTTGCCGACGTCGCGCAAGAAGTTCAGGTAGGTGTAGTCGCGCATCCAGTCGTAGTTGTTGAGCAGTTGCGCGGGGTTCTCGCCCCCAAAGTCCAGATAGCCTTCCATCTGCCGCCGGATGCCGGCGACATTCGCCTCTAACGTCTCCTGCGACAGCAGGTTACGTTCTTCGCTCTTGCCACTGGGGTCGCCGATCATGCCGGTGGCGCCGCCCACCAGGGCAATCACCCGGTGCCCGGCCAACTGAAAACGCCGCAGGTAGACCAGCGGCAGCAAGTGACCGACATGCAGGCTGGTGGCCGTGGGGTCAAACCCGGCGTAGATCGTCCGCTGGCCGCTGGCGAGCCACTTGGGGAGGTTCTCGTCGTCGGTGGTCTGGTGGATCAGGCCCCGCCACTTCAGGTCGGCAAAGATATCTGGCATGGAAGTTTCAGAATCGGCTTGGGAAGGTTCGCTGGGTGGGAGAGGTTGATTCGGCTTAGGTGGCCGCGGCTAACTGCTGCGGCCATCGTAACTTAATCGGCGGCTGTAACCCTTAGCAGGAGGCATCCATTGCCTGCGGCGGCAGCATCCCCAGCCAGTCTAGCGGGCAGGCGGGCGAGTGATCCACCCTGCTGACACCAACTGGTGGTTCGCCACATGCCGTCCGCTGCACGTATTAGGGGTATCCATTTCGGCCTCCCCGCCGCTGGATGAAATACCGCCGCCGGTGGGGACCATTCAGCTTGCAGCGAGTTGCCTGATCTCGTAACATTTTCTGTTGACGCGGTTTATGCTGATCGGCCTACTAACGCCATGCAGAGCGGTCAGGCCGCGTCAGATACCAACGCACCTTGGGTTACCCCGACCTAAGGTTTTGCGTGAACCCATGGGTAATGCTCGATTTCGAGCCTTGCAGCGCCGCCGTTGCGTACCAGGGAAAGAGTCCCTGCGCGCCGCCGACTGCAATGCCTGAAAGGAGACGGGATAATGGTCCAACGGAAAGAGTCTTCTTGGGCTCGTCCACGAGGGACAATGCAACCGGCCGGATTGCTTCTGGCGGTGCTGCTGGGAGGGCTCTTTCTGCAGGCAACAGCCCTGGGCCAACGCTTCGGTGGCGAGTCTGGGCCGGAGCAAACCTTTCTCGCTCCCGACCGCGAACTGCAAGCGGCCCTGAGCAAAGCCCGCACTTACGCTGAAGACGGCGAATATACCGTCGCGGTCCGGCTGCTCCAGAGGGTGCTGGAAACCGAAGAAGATTATTTTGAACTCGATAATGCCGGGAACCCGGTAAGCCGCAGCTTCAAGGCCGAGGCCCAGCGGATCATCGGCTCCATGCCCGACGAAGGCCGCCAGGCCTACGAACTCAACTACGGGGCGACCGCGTCCAAGCAGCTTGCCGAAGCCGTGGCGGCCGGCAATGAAGGCGGCTTGGAAGAGGTTTCGCGGCGTTTCTTCCATACCAAGGCCGGCTACCAGGCCACGTTTCTGTTGGCCATGCTCCACCTGGACCGGGGTCAACCGCTCGCCGCCGCCCTCTGCCTGCGGCGGCTGCAAGAGTCGCCTGGAGCCGCTTCCTTTGAACCCAATTTGTCGTTTCTGGAAGCCACGGCGTGGTACTGGGCAGGCGTTCGTGATCGGGCCACCGCCGCTCTGGCCGAGCTGAAGAACCGTAACCCCAACGCGCGGCTCCAGGTCGGCGATCGCAACATTCCGGTGTTCGCCAATACCGATACGGCGCTCGACTGGCTCGCCGGCGCGATTGGCCCGGCACGGCTGGAGTCGCACCCCATCGCCACCCAGTGGGTCATGCACCGCGGCAATCCCACGCGGACGCTGACCTCGGGCGGCGGCTTGCCGCTGCTGAGTCACCGCTGGGCGATTCCGATCTCCAACTTTGAACGCGTGCTCACCGAGATCAATAACCTCCACGAGCGCTACCGCGAACAAGAGATCGTTGCCATTCCCGCGCTGCACCCGATTGTGGTCGATGGCACGGTGGTCGTTCGCACCGCGGAAAGCTTGGTGGCGATCGACTTCGAGAACGGCAAACGCATCTGGCAGGTGGAAGAAGATTTGCGCGACGTGCTCAGCCAGCGCAGCGCCGTGGCCGCGCAGTTCTCCGCATTCAACAACGCCAACGCCACCAACGCGCAGATGCTCGAACAGCGCATCTGGAACGATCTGGCGTACGGCACGCTCAGCAGCGACGGCGAAGCCGTGTATGCGCTGCAAGACCTGACATTCGTGGCGCCCAGCGGCAATCGACGCCCTCAGGTCTTTCTGCCGAATGGTCAGATTGCCGGCGGCGATTCGGATGTGGCCAACCGCTTGCAAGCCCTGGATCTCAAACGGCAAGGCGCGTTGCGTTGGGAGATCGGTGGCGAAGACACGCCCACCGACCACCCGCTGACCGGAGCATTCTTCCTGGGACCGCCGCTGCCGCTCTCCGGCATGCTCTACTGCCTGGTCGAGTTGCAGGGCGAAATTCGCCTGGTGGCGCTAGACGCGCGCACCGGCAATTACCTCTGGTCGCAGCAATTGGCGATCGTGGAACTGGACATCCTGAGCGATTCGACGCGGCGGCTGGCCGGCGTTACGCCTTCCTATGCCGACGGCGTGCTGGTGTGCCCGACCTCGTCGGGCGCCGTGGTCGCTGTGGACCTGACCAACCGCTCGCTCCGCTGGGGATACCGCTACCAGCGGTCGCCGCGGCGCAACATGGATCGCAATGCGCTGCTCCGCGCTCAAGTGGCTGGGCAAAACCTGAACGAGCTACAGCGCACCGGCTGGTGCGATGCAACCGCCACGGTGAGTGAAGGTCGCGTGATCCTCACGCCGCTGGAATCCGACGAACTATATTGCGTGCGGCTGGTCGACGGCGAACTGCTGTGGAAGCTCGATCGCCAGGACGGTCTGTACGTGGCTGGCGTTTACAACGGCAACGTGGTTGTGGTGGGCCGCAGCAGTGTCAAAGCCTGGAAGCTGAATGCGACCGATCTGGCGGCTTCGGCCTGGTCGCTGGAACTGCCCGGCGGCGCGGTGCCCAGCGGTCGCGGTTTCCAAAGCGGCGGCACGTACTACCTACCGCTCTCCTCGGCCGAGATCGTGGCTATTGATCTTTCCACCGGCAAGATCACCGGCCGCGTGCAAAGCCGCGACGGTACGGTGCCCGGCAACCTCGTCAGCTACCGCGGCAGCATCATCTCACAGAGCCCGGCCTCGATCGAGTGCTTCTATGAAATCGAACCGCTGGAGAAGTCGGTTCAGGAGCGGCTCGTGGCCAATCCGCAGGATGCCGACGCCCTGCGGCTTCGCGGCCAGATTCACCTGGATCGCGGCCAGTTGGACGAGGCCATCGCCGACTTCCGTGCTTCGCTGGCGGCGCAGAAAGACGCCCACGCGCAAGACCTGCTGGTCGATGCCATGCTGGCGGCCCTGCGTGCCGATTTTGCCAACCATCGCCATCTGCTGGGTGACCTGGAAAAGCTGGTCTCCACGCCACAGCAGCAAAGCGAGTTCCTCCGCCTGACGGCCGAAGGCTTGCGGCAGATGGGCGAAAGCCAGGCCGCCTTTGAGCATTACCTGCAACTGGCGTCGCTGAACTGGTCGGACCAGGCCCTGGAGCAGGTCGCTCCCGATCATGCCGTCCGCCGCGACCGCTGGATTCAGGCCCGCGTCAATGAACTGTACCAGGCCGTCTCGGAGGACGACCGGCAGCGGATGGACGCCGCCATCGCCCGCTACCTCGACGAAGCCCTGACCGCCGAAGGGGCTACAGCCCTGCGGCGTTACGTGCGGTACTTCGGATCCGAGGCTGGCGGCGATCAGGCCCGGTTGGCTCTAGCTTCGCGGCTGAGCGCCGAGGCCGATCTGCTCGAAAAGGCCGCGCTGCTGCGTGAGTTGGCCGCGGGCGAGGACGCCTCGCAACAGGCCAAGGCCACCTTGCAACTGGCGCAACTGTTTGCCCAGGCTGGCAAGGCGCAAGAAGCCGCCCATTACTACCGCGCTCTCGACACGAAGTTCGCCAACGTCGCTATCGATGGCAAGTCCGGTAAAGACTGGCTCGCCGCGCTGGCCCAGGATGATCCGGTCGTCCGGCTGCTGGAAGCTCCAGAGCAATCGTGGCCCGTGGGCCTGGTAGAATCCAAGGTCGAAGCCAAGGTGGTGGCCAACACCCGCACCTATTCCATCAACCTGGGCGAAGGTCCCAATGCCATCGAGCCGCAAGTTACCTTCCACTGGGATCAAACCCGGCAAGCCGTGGTCGCTCGCGATGGCTTGGGCCGCGACCTGTGGCAACTGGCCGTGCAAGAGTTGGGCGGCGCACGCAACTACTACGTGAACCCCAACCTCATCATGGGCAAGATGCACGGGCACGTGCTCTACCTGTCGCTGGGTCACGAACTGGTGGCCATCGACACGCTGGGCCTTGGCGGTTCGCCGCGCATCTTGTGGCGTGAGAACCTGACCGAGTCGCTGCCGGGCATGAATGGCCGCCCCAGCTACGGCATCCGTACGCGGCAAGTGCGGCAGCCCTGGGGCACCCGCAAGTTCTTTGCGGCCGACGCCTATGGTCGCCCGCTGGGCACGCTTGGCCCCGTCACTGATAGTTACATCTGCTTCCAGCGCGGCAAAGAGGTGCTGGCCCTGTCGCCGTTGAGCGGCGAAGTGCTGTGGAAACGCACTGGCCTGGAAGCCGGCAGCACGATCTTTGGCGACGAAGAACTGATCTTCATCGCCGGACCGAGCGAAACCACCGCCAAGGTGTTCCGCGCCTCCGACGGCCAACAGCTTGGCACGCGGCGCATCCCGGCCGCCGACCGCATCATGACGGCGCTGGGCCGTCGCCTGCTGACCTGGAACTTCTCCGGCAAAACCATCGTCAAGCTGGAAGATCCCTTCAAGGGTGAAGACATCTGGCGGATGGAGTTCGAAGCCGGCAGCAGCGGCTACTACATCGACAACCAGGGCCTCGCCGTGCTCCAACGCAACGGCCGGTTCGTGGTCATGCGGCTGCCGGACGGCAAGCTGGAGATCGATACCCAACTGCAAGTCGATCCCACCCTCAACGACATGTACGTGATGCGCACGCCGGATCAGTACCTGCTGCTGACCGATAGCGCCCAGCACCGCGACGCCACGATCAGCTACGTGAACCCCATCCCGGGCGGCACCAATAACCCGGTGGTTAACGGGCCGGTGTACGCGTTCGATCGTGCCACCGGCAAACAACTGTGGACCACGCCCGTCATCGGACAGGCCGTGCTGTTGGATCAGCCGTCGGAATTGCCGGTGCTGGTGTTCGCCGCGCACCGTTATCGCCGGGTGGGCAACCAGGGCGACACGCGGTACGCCGTCACCTGCCTGGACAAGCGCAACGGCCGGGTGATCTTCGAAAAAGAAGAACCCGGCTCGATCAGCGACTTTGTGGTGACCGGCAGCTACGCCGAGAACCAGGTTCATCTGAACCTGATGCGGTATCAGGTCACCATGCAGTTGACCGATAAGCCGATCCCCGCCGACGACAAGAAGCCGGCCGACGCCAAGGAAGACGATAAGAGCGCCGCCAAGGATTCGGCCCCGAAGAAGGAGCCGGTCAAGGAGAACGTTCCCCAGCCGCGTCTGCCGGAGGGCGGTATCGTGATTCCAGGCCCCAGGAACGAACAACCCAACGGCCAATAGCCGTTAACCGGCTGGCCGCGATAACGTCGATTTCATCATCACTGCCCCGCCACGAATGGAGATTCAGCGAGGCATACCATGATCCGTCAATCGCCGCTGGTTCGTTGTCTCTCGGTTCACGTCGGGCGCCAGGCGCCGTCGCGGACGCGTTGGCTGCCCCGGCTTGCTGAGGTTGCTACGGCCTGCTTGGTCTGCATCGCGGCAGCCACTTCGGCGCTGGCCGTTGAGCCGTTCGTTGATGTTACCGAGCGGTATCTTCCGGTCATTCGGCCAGGCACGAAGGTGACCGATCGCGTCGAAGGTTGGTCGCACCTGCTCATGGTGTGCGAGCCCACCTTGGCTGGCGGCGATATCGACGACATCGACAACTTTGCCCGCGGGATGGCCGGCCGCTTCAATCTCACGCTGGCCGCCGACGTCCGCCGCAACAGCGATGGCACCTACTACCTGCGCAGCCTGGGATGCGGCTTCGCCGTCAAGCGGGACACCGGGTACACGCTGGTTTCGGCCGACCAGTCGCCGGGCGTCGACCTGGGCTTTATCGAGCGGATCATCCTGCAGCGCAACGAAGCGGTGATGAAAGACGTGGTGCAGTTTGCCCGCTCGCTGCACATGGCCATTTTCGACGCCAAAACCTACATCCTGAACGATGACGAACATCGCGACGGGTACGTGCGCCACGCCGTGTTGGTCGATCCGGCTAGTGGCCAGGTATCGCAGGTGCTGTGGCTGTTAGCCCCCCAGACCGGGCAAACCGATCCACTGGGCATCCCCAAGAACACGGTCCGCGTGGTGCCGGTGGGTATCGTGGAAAAGCGGCCGATTCATGTCGACAAGAAGCATTTTGCCCTGGGCTTGCCCACCGATCGGGCGTTCGCCCTGATGGAACTCCCCCGGGGCAAGGATGTGCAGGTGCCAGATGAATTGCTCCCGCTATTCACCGCTCAACGGTTAAAGGCGGAGCAGGTTCCCCAGCTTCAAACGGCCCTCGAAAAGATGGTTTCCGAGGCTCGCTAGCGCGGCCCTCAGCGAAGCTTGCGCGCCATCCTCCCCGGCTAGGCCGCATCGTGCTAGAATCCCTGGGCGCGGCGGCACCGTGCGGCGTCCCGGCGAGTGCAGGGCCCGGTCGAAGTAGCAAGCTGGAGGAGTTGGATGAGCGTGGCGGAAAGTGAGCTGGAGTATGTCCCGCAGCAATGGACACACTCGCATCTGCTCGGCTTGGAATCGCTCACGGCCGAAGAAATCACGTTGATCCTGGATGCGGCCGACCGATTCAAGGCCCTGGTGGGCGACGGCCGCAACAAGCTGAAAGTGCTCGCCGGCACCACGACCGCTAACCTGTTCTTCGAGAACTCCACCCGCACCCGCACCAGCTTCGGCCTGGCCGCCCGCCGTTTGGGGGCCGACGTGGTCGACTTCTCCGCCAGCAGCAGCAGCCTGGCCAAGGGTGAAACGATCATCGACACCGCCAAGACCATCGAGGCGATGGGCGTCGATTGCGTGGTGGTGCGGCACCGGACGCCCGGCACGCCGCACCTCTTGGCCCAGAACCTGGACTGCTCGGTCGTGAACGCCGGCGACGGCGCTCACGAGCACCCCACGCAGGGCCTGCTCGATATCCTTACCATCCGCCAACATCGCGGCAGCCTGGCTGGGCTGACCGTGGCCCTGGTTGGTGACATTGCCCATAGCCGCACTGCCCGCAGCAACATCTGGGGCCTCAAAAAGCTGGGGGCCCACGTCATCGTGTGCGGCCCGGCCACGCTGGTGTCACGCGGCTGGGAAAAGTTGGGCGTGGAGGTTTCGTACAGCCTCGACGACATCCTGCCGCGCTGCGACGTAGTGAACCTGCTGCGGATTCAGTTCGAGCGGCAGTTGACGCGGCCGTTCCCCTCGGTGCGCGAGTACGCCCACCTGTATGCCATGAACCGGCAGCGGATGGCCCGGGCAAAGGAAGACATCCTGATCATGGCCCCGGGGCCGATCAACCGCGGCGTGGAACTCACGCCCGACGTGGCCGATGGCCCGCAATCGGTGATTCTGGAACAGGTGTCCAACGGCCTGGCCGTCCGCATGGCCGTGCTGTGGCTCTGCTGCGGCCGGCGAGCCTAAAAGAAAACCCAAGCCCTTGGAGCTGAGGGCTTGGGCCGGTTGGTCAGGCCGTTTGTAAGCTGCTTACACGGCGTCGCTGTAGCGGTGCGTCGGCACCGGGCGGCCTGGGCGGAAGCTCTGCGTCTGGCGGATCTCGGCCTTGGCACCGACGGCAACCGCGGCTTCTTGCACCGTGGCTTCCACCAGTTGCTGCAGCGTTTCCGGATCGATCGCCACGCGGGCGTTTACGATCACGTCGGCTTCGGTCGCCTGGCAGTTGGAAGGCAGCGAAAGCTCACCGTCGGAGTCGCGGCTCACCAGGTTGGCCACGCCGTAATAACCTTCCCACAGGCCGATGGCCTTCAGGTGCGCGGTCTCGGCATCGACGTCCGCCAGCCGGCCGCGCAGGCCATTGATCACCGCCAGCAGATAATCGTCGAGCGCGAACGGCTGATCGGCCGTAAGCTTCAGGCTGCTGTTGAGCCAGCCCAACTCGGCTTCGCCTTCGGCGTACACGTCGTAATCGAGTTCCAGAATCCGCCGGCCGAACTGCCCCTGTTGATCGAGCATTTCCACCACGGCGTCGAAGCCCTGGCCGGTCTTTGCCGACACACGCAGCACCGGCACGCCAGGGAACTGCTCTTCCAGCAGCTTCACCAGTTCGTCGGCCTCAGCCGTGCTGAGGGTGTCGATCCGGTTAAGCAGCACAAAGTCGGCTTCCTCGATCTGCTTGCGGAAGATGTACTCCGCCTTGGGCGAGAAGCCGCCGGCCTCGCCACGCAGAATCTTCTGCCCATGGCTGGGCTTGAGGATTACGCCGTAGGGCGCCACGGTGAACTCGGCATCGAACAGCCGCCGCAGCGGCTGCACCACGGTGGCCACCAGGTCGGTGCAGCTTCCCACCGGCTCGGCCAGGATGACATCGGGCCGCTGGCCAGCGCACAGCTCGTCAGCAGTCTTGGTCAGTTCGTTGAAATTGCAGCAGAAGCAGGCACCGGCCACTTCGCCCACCCGGAAGCCTTGAGCCCGCAAGGTGTGGGTGTCGACCAGGTCGCTGGCCTGGTCATTGGTCACAATGCCCACGTTGAGCCCTTGGCTTTGGTAGTGGCTGGCCAGCCGGGCAATGGTGGTGGTTTTGCCGGCGCCCAGGAACCCGCCCACCATGATGAACCGGATCGGGTCTGACATGTGTTGGCCCTTTGCCTGCGAATCGATCAATCCGGCCACAATCGCCGGAAGTGGCTGCGTCTAATGAACAAACGAACGTTTGAACAATATACGCGGCCTACCCTTACGTCACAAGCGCCGCGTGGGCAGTCCGCCGGCGGCGCGGCCGTGCTTGCTTCCCTTGAAGGGCGGCCGGCATCGGCCCTCGCGGCAGCAAGCCCCCTGGGTAGGAATCGCCCGAACGCCTATAATCGCACATCTATGCCGATCATCGAGATCAACAAGCTGTCCAAGACCTACCGCGTTTATCAGAAACGCGAGGGGTTGCTCGCGTCGTTCTCGGGCTTGTTCCGCCGCGAGTATCGCGACGTGCGCGCCGTCCGCGAGATCGACCTCACGGTCGAGCAGGGCGAGTTTGTCGCGTTCCTGGGCCCCAACGGCGCCGGCAAAACCACCACGCTGAAGCTGCTCTCCGGCGTGATTACGCCGACCTCGGGCGAAGCACGCGTGATGGGCTACATTCCCTGGAAGCGTGAAAACGCTTACCGCCGCCGGTTCGCCCTGGTGATGGGGCAGAAGAACCAGCTTTGGTGGGACCTGCCTTCGCAAGAGTCGTTCCGGCTGCACCAGCAGATCTACCGCATCGAGCCGGAGCAGTTCGACCGCACGCTGGCGGAACTGGTCGACCTGCTCGACGTGCGGCGGCTTCTCGGCCAGCCCGTGCGCGAACTGTCGCTGGGCGAGCGGATGAAGATGGAGCTGATCGCCGCCCTGCTGCATAACCCCGATGTGTTGTTCCTCGACGAACCCACCATCGGGCTCGACGTGGTGGCCCAGCGCAACATCCAATCGTTCCTGCGGCACTACCAGGAAGCACGGCGGATCACGATCTTGCTGACCAGCCACTACATGAAGGACGTGGCCGCGCTGTGCCAGCGCGTGGTGATCATCAACCATGGCCGCATCACCTACGACGGCTCGCTCTCCGGCATCATCGACCGGTTCTCCAGCCACAAGATCATCACGCTGCTGTTCGCCGACGACGTCGTGCCGCCCGACCTGGCCCGCTTCGGCGAATTGGTCGAGGTCAATCCGCCCCGGGTTCGCGTGCGGGTGGAGCGCCGCGAGATGACTTCGGTGCTGCAATACGTCTTGCAGAATTACGCCATCGAAGACGTAAGCGTGGAAGACGCGCCGCTCGAGGAAGTCATCGCCGAGCTGTTCACCCGGCCCGACCAGGAAGCTGAATCGCCCGAGGATCTGCCGGCCACGATGAAGCCGTAGCCGCACGCACCCAAGCGCGGACAGACTCGCCGGAGCCGCTGTTATGGATCGCGCCGCCCCCCACCCCGCGTGCTTGCCAGAGGATGCTCTGGCCGCGGCGTGTGAGATGCGAACCACGCGGCGGAGCGGGCCTGGCGGACAACATCGCAACAAAGTGGAAACGGCCGTTATCGTGCGGCACGTCCCTACCGGTATCGAGGCCGAAGCCAACGAAGCACGCAGCCAGGCCGAAAACCGCCGCAAGGCGTTCTTCCGCCTGCGCCTTCGATTGGCACTCGCCGTGCGATGCCCAGCGGCCGCAGCTCCCTCGGCCCTGTGGAAGCAGCGATGCCCCAAGGGGCGGCTCGCGGTGAATCCTGAGCACGGCGATTTTCCGGCTCTGCTGGCCGAAGCACTCGATCATTTGCACGATACCACAGGCCAGGTGGCTATCGCGGCCGAACGGCTCGGCTGTTCCGGCAGTCAACTCACGCGGCTGCTCAAGGACGAACCGGCCGCCTTCAAGTTGGTGAACACTTGGCGCGTGCAAGCCGGGCATCGTCCGCTGAAGTAACGCTGTCTTTTTCATCCGTTGCCCCATGCCCGACCATCCTCCCAGCAGCCAGTCTCACGAGCCGCCCGTCGCGTTGTGTGCCCGCTGGATCGTACCGGTGGCCTCGCCGCCGGTGGCCGATGGCTGGCTGACCGTCGAGCGAGGACGGATTGTATCGGTAGGCACCGCGCCGTCCGCCGGGGCGAGGCGAATAGACCTGGGCAACG
>Ga0180217_1002833_pt1 | contig 15324 bp, 15 predicted proteins | sample eDN3rd37CBELigOP_FD_128521 | JGI IMG/M metagenome (GOLD analysis project Ga0180217, IMG submission 128521) | Enriched Organic Plus compost microbial communities from Emeryville, California, USA - eDNA 3rd pass 37_C BE-Lig OP (version 2) (version 2) ... | reverse complement strand
TGCATTCAGGCGAGCCCGGCCCGGCGCTTGTCTATCACGACCGCGCCTATAAGCAGGTTTGACAGACTGGGCGAGGGCGTCTGATCGGCGCGCCCGTCTGGGATTTACACCTGATATCTGCGGAAATCTTTTTGGCTGTCCGGAACGGCGCTCTCCCCATTGGCGTTATTCGAGCGGGGCGGGACATCCAAGGAGCACCCGCTATGGGTACGCAACAGCAAGGTCAGAAGCCCGGTCAGGCCCAAGACAAGCAAAATCCGCAGCACCAGAAGCAACAGAGCGCTGGCGGTCATCCTCCGGGTCAGCAATCGCAGTCGCCCAATCGGCCCGGACAGCAGGGCCAGCAGAACCAGGGCCAGCAGAACAAGGACGAGCGGCGCTAGCGGCTAATGGCCTTATTTCGCGGAAATGCCCTCGGGCCATGCCCCGGGGGCATTTTTCTAAAAAAGATACGCCCAGGATGCGCGGCATTGTTGAGCGAAAGCCAATATTGGCGCGTGGGTTGAACCGGATTATCCTGGCCCTATGGCCATGGCTGTCGCACTGCCGCTGTTCCACCTCTACGGCGATCCGCCGGATGCTCGCGCATTTGACTTCATCCATATCGAAACGATCGCATCGCGCTCGTCGGTTCACGACTGGCTGATCCGCGCGCATCGGCACCGTGACCTGTTCCAGCTTCTGCTCGTCGAGACCGGCGGCGGGGAAATGACATTCGAAGCCGCTCGGATCGCCTTCGAGGCTCCTTGCGCGATCCTTGTGCCGCCGACTGCGGTTCATGGGTTTCGGTTTGAAGCCGACGTGACCGATGGCTGGGTCGTCAGCTTCACAGAAGACGTGGCATTGTCGCTCGGTGATCGTTCGGGCGACGGGTTGCGACGGTTGAAGGCGCTCGCTCATTCACCCGTGGTGCCGCTGGCCGGCACTGATGGAGGCGCGCGGCTGAGCCAATTGTGCCGGTCCTTGAATGAGGAAAGCTTCCTGGCGCGCCAGGGTCATCGCCTTGCGATGCGCGGCTTGCTGGCGCTGATCGCCGTCGAGGCGGTGCGGTTGGCGGCCGGCCGTTCTCGTTCCGCGGGCGCGACGCTTCCTCCGGAGGATGCCACGATGGAGGCGTTGCGCCGGCTCTTGGAGGAGCATTTCAGCAGTGAGCGGCGACTGCGGTTCTACGCCGATGCGCTGTCGATGACGCCGGACCGGCTCAACGATCACGTCAAGCGCGCCAGCGGTGTGACGGCCGGCCATCTGATCCGCCAGCGCGTGTTGACCGAAGCCAAGCGACAGCTCGTTTTCACCGGACAAGCCGTGCATGAGATCGCCTACGATCTGGCTTTCGCGGATCCCTCGCATTTCACCCGCTTTTTCCGCAGGCAGACGGGCATGACGCCGCAGCAGTTTCGCGAGGGGCGGAGCCACGAGGGGCCAGGTGTCGCCTGAGTTCGGCGACACCTGATCGTCTCTCGTTCGGATCAGCGGTCGTGAGCTTTGCAGCTCACCTGGCGAGTCACTCCACGGCTCACTTGGCCGTCAGGAAGCCCAGCATGGCGTCGAGGTAGGCTTTGGGCTGCTCGATGTTGGACAGATGAGCCGCCTCCAGCGAGACCAGCTTCGCGCCCGGGATCATCTTCTGGATCGCTTCGCCGGCCGAGGGCGGCGTTGCCGGATCCTGTGCGCCGACGATCACGAGCACCGGCGTCTTGATCTTCGGGGTCGATTCCCGCAGGTCCATGTCCCGCACCGCCGCGCAGCAGCCGAGGAAGCCGTTCATGGGCGTTGCCGTGAACATCTTGGCGACACGGGCGACGGGCTGCGGATTGCGCTCGCGGAAGCCCTTGGTGAACCAGCGCTCCATCTGAACCGGCGCAAGCGTCTCCAGCCCCTTGTCGCGGCCGAACGCCATGCGCTCGTTCCACGGCGCCTTGTCGGCATAATAATAGTGGGTGTTTGAGTAGATCATCCGCTCGACGCGATCCGGTGCATTGGCGCCGAGCCACTGGCCGATCATTCCGCCCATAGACAGGCCGCACCAGTTGAACGTCTTCACGCCCAAGGAATCGGCAACGTTCAGAACGTCGCGGCCGAGGCGGTCCATGGTGTAATCGCCGGCCGGCGCGTCGGATTTGCCGTGGCCGCGGCGGTCGTAGCGCACGACGCGGAATTGCTGCGACAGCGTGGGCACCTGGTCGTCCCACATGGTCAGGTCGGTGCCGAGCGAATTGCACAATATCAGGACCGGCGCATTGGCTGGACCCTCAGTCTCGACGTTGATCTTGCAGCCGTCGTCGGCCTGGATGATGGGCATGGCTCGGTTCCCCCTTGTCTATTGGTCATGGGGTGGATGAACGGCGGCGTGGCGGACGTCAAGCGGGATATGGCCGGTCCCCGCTCTGGTCGCCGTGCAGCGATGAGGCAGGCGCAGGTCCATGACAGGCTCGCCTCAAGGTCGCAACACTCGACCGCCACGCCGATCACGCTAATTCCACGACCTCGCGGCTCGGCCCAAACCGTGCTGAATCGCTCTTTCCTTCACCGCCGCAACGGCTTAAGCGTGAGACGAGGCTTTTTTTGATGGAGGACCGCCGATGGCGATGACGATGACCGGCGAGCAGCAGCTTCCCGCCCCACGCGAGAAGGTTTGGGCAATGCTCAACGATCCCGAGGTTCTGAAGGCGTGCATTCCCGGCTGCGAGAGCCTGGATGTCATAGGTGAAAACGAGTTTCAGGCTGTGGCGGTGAACAAGATCGGCCCTGTGAAGGCCAAGTTCAAAGGCAAGGTCCGGCTCGTGGATCTGGATCCGCCGAATGGCTACAAGATCCAGGGTGAAGGCGACGGCGGCGTGGCCGGTTTCGCCAAGGGCGGCGCTTCGGTCAACCTCGAGGAAAAGGATGGCGGCACGCTCCTGTCCTACAACGTCGAGGCGCAGATCGGCGGCAAGTTGGCCCAATTGGGGCAGCGGCTGGTCAATGGTGCTGCCAAGAAGCTTGCGGACGATTTTTTCAAGCGGTTCGCAGAAGCCGCAAAGCAGTAGACTGGCGAACCAACGAAATCGGCGCGGTCCGGATTGTGGGCCGCGCTGTCCATGAATCGGCGGACTTGACCGTTTGGCGGGGCGTAAGTCTTACTTGCTCTTGTTCAAAAGACGGAATTGAGCGACAAAACGATCGATTTCGAGCCGATTTCTACCGGGATGCGAGGCCGGGCTTCCAAGCCGGGCCGTTGGAACCGGATTTTGAGGAGGATCACGCATGCCAGTCGTATCCATGACGGTGAACGGTAAGGCGGTAAGTGCCGACGTCGAGACCCGCACTCTGCTGGTCCAGTATCTGCGCGAGCACCTGCGGCTGACCGGCACCCACGTGGGCTGCGACACATCGCAGTGCGGTTGCTGTGTCATTCATTTGGACGGCAAGGCCGTAAAATCCTGCACCACCCTTGCGGTCCAGTGTCAGGGCGCCAATGTCGTCACCATCGAGGGGCTGGCCGAGGCCGACGGGAAGCTCCATCCGATGCAGGAGGCGTTCCGGGAGAACCACGGCCTGCAATGCGGTTATTGCACGCCGGGCATGGTGATGGCGGCCGTCGATATGGTCTATCGCAAGGGCAATGAGCTCGACGAGCAGACCATTCGTCATGAGCTGGATGGTAACCTGTGCCGCTGCACCGGTTACCACAATATCGTCAAGGCGATCGCCGCCGGGGCCAAGGCCATGAAGGGTATGCCGACGCCGGCATCCTGAGCCGACTTCGTCGAATGGAGCCATATGGGCTGAAAGAATTTCACGGAGATCGCGATGTACGCTTTCGACTACCACGCCCCCAAGACCGTCCGCCAAGCCGTCAATCTTCTGGCGAAGAATCCCGAGGCCAAGGTGCTGGCCGGCGGTCATTCGCTGCTCCCGGTCATGAAGCTGCGCCTGGCGCAACCGTCGGCGATCATCGACCTCAACCAGGTTGAGGGGATTTCAGGCGTCGAGGTGAAGGGCCGGTCGGTGGTGATCGGCGCGCTGACACGCCATTATCAGGTTGCAGCCTCCGACACCCTCAAGGACGTGTTGCCGGCGCTCGCGTCGGTGCCGGGCTCGATCGGCGACCCGCATGTGCGCCATCGCGGCACGATCGGCGGCTCCATCGCCAACAACGATCCCAACGCCGACTATCCCGCGGCCTGCCTCGGGCTGGGCGCCACCATCATCACCAACAAGCGCCGTATCCTGGCGGATGATTTCTTCGTCGGCATGTATGAGACGGCGCTGGAGCCAGACGAGCTGATCACCAAGGTCAGTTTCCCGATCGCGAAGAAGGCTGCCTATCAGAAGTTCAAGCATCCGGCTTCGGGCTTCGCTCTGGTCGGCGTGTTCGTTTCCAAGCGTGGTTCGGAGATCCGTGTGGCCGTGACCGGCGCCGGGTCCAATGGCGTGTTCCGGGTGCCCCAGTTCGAGGAGGCGCTGAAGAAGCGCTTCTCGCCGAAATCCATCGAGGGGATCGAGGTTTCGCCTGAAGGGCTCAACAACGACATTCACGCCAGCGCCGAATACCGTGCGCATCTGATCGGCGTGATGGCCAAGCGGGCGCTGGCCGCCGCTTAAGCGGCGTCGGGTGGCGAGGTGCTTGGGGGGCGCGCTCACCGGGGCGATGGCTATCCCCTGGTCTGATCGCGCTTTGCGCTTGCGGATAGATCGGACCAGCCGCGTCCGGATAGATGCGTCGGATACAAGGTGCCGACACGACAAAGGCCCGGCAGTGCCGGGCCTTTGCTTTTCGGTGCTTGATTGGCTGAGCCGAGCGAATTTCCTGGAATTTGATCTTAGGACATCTCGATATCCGACTGTTTTATATCGAAAATATCCTTTGATCGAGCGCTTTGTCGGTGGCTGCCATCTCAGAAGAGATAGTTCACACCCAACTTCACCTGATGGATGTGCGGCCGAGAGGTGACCTGGAAGGCCGTGCCGGTGGAGTCCACGACGTCCAGGGTCTTGGAGCCGAAGTGAACGTAGTCGTACTGGAGCCGGATCGTCCACGGTCCGGCGAGGGCGTATTCCAGACCGGCGCCCACGGTCCAGCCGGTTCGGCTCTTGTTCACGCTGTAGCTGTCACCGGTCGAGAAATCGATGCCCGACAGTTGAGTGCCGGCGAAGGCCACGCCGCCCTTCACGTAGGGCAGCCAGGGGCCGAGCGCATAGCCGATGCGGCCGGTCACCAGCGAGGTCCAGCGGATCTTGGAGGTGCCGCTTGAGGCGCTGCCCGCACCGTCCGGAATGATGGCGGTTCCGTCGATATCGGAGCCGGAGATGTCAGCTTCGATGCCGAAAACCCAGGTGCCGGCCTGCAAATTGTAGCCGATCTGGCCGCCACCGAGGAATCCCTTGGTGGTGATGGACGCGCTGCCGGGTGCTGTCGGGTCGCTCAACCGGTCGCGGCCCGAGCCGAACCCGATGTGACCGCCGGCATAGAGGCCGGTCCAGCTAAAGGCGGGAACAGGCTCGTACTGGGGCCCGGCCTTGTAAGGAAGATCCGCGGCTTGCGCCGCTGTCGAAAGCAGGGCTGCACCTGCGAAAGTGGCCGCGATTTTGATGGTTTTGCGCATGGTTTGCCCCTCCTTGAGCGTTTGCAGCCGGAATCAGTCCGCTGCTTGGATCCCAGGAGAGAGGGAAGGCATGCGTGCCCGCAAGCGCTCCGGTCCGCCTGTCCACCGCAAGGTGCCGCGGATGCGCGAAGGCGACGGGAGCGTTTGTGAAAGGTCCAACGAAGGAGGCTGCTAGCGCCGGCGCGCCGGAGATGATTGGTCGGCCCGATAGGCGGCGAATTGCCGCTCGAACCAGCGATCGAGCATCGCCTTTTCGTACCGGAGCGGGTCGCTCGACGATGACGTGATCTCGGGACGCATATCGAAGGTGCGGTCCGATATCTGGTCCTTTCCGGACGCGATGACCTTGCCGCCTCGGGTCAGTGTGTAGCGGACCTCGATCGACGGCCAACTCACCCCATCCAGAATTCGCGGGGCGAGGGGCCCCTGTCCGAACGGTTCGCGTCCGGCGAGGTCCACATCCAGAACGGCGATCCGCAATGTGAGCGCCGGATCGAGCCGGCCACCGAGCCGCTCCAGGTGTCGCCGGATTTCGCCGAGTGCGCCGGCCACATCGGCGTCCCTGAAGCGTTCGGGTTTCACGAAGCTCACCTCCGTGGCCGATTGGGCCGGCGTGCCGGCCAATGCCGCCGTGAGAGCCGCGAGGGCGAGCTGGAGCGTCATGCGCATGGGTGCCTCCCGAATGGGTCCTGTCCTCTCTAACACCCGTCTTCCGGCATATTTCCATGGAAATTCTCCAATCGGACAGGTGGGGGAGGCCCGCGACAAGGCCGCCTCGGCCCGCTATAGATGCAGGCGATGACCCAGACACCGCACACCACTCTTCCGGCCTCCATCGACGATACGCTCAAGCTGCTCGGCTCGGCGGACTATCTGGCCGACCGTCCGCTGGCCACCGTGCTGTTCCTTGCTTTGCGCATGGGGCGGCCGATCTTCCTCGAGGGGGAGGCGGGCGTCGGCAAGACCGAGATTGCCAAGGTCCTGGCCGGAACGCTCGGCCGGCGCCTGATCCGGTTGCAATGCTACGAGGGGCTCGACGTCGCCTCCGCCGTCTACGAATGGAACTACGCCGCGCAGATGATCGCCATTCGGGCCGCCGAGGCGGGAGGCGAGCACGACAGCGCGCGCATCCAGAGCGATGTGTTCTCCGAGCGCTTTCTCATCAAGCGGCCGCTGCTCCAGGCGCTGGAGCCGGATCCGGCCGGCGCGCCGGTGCTGCTGATCGACGAACTGGATCGCAGCGACGAGGCTTTCGAGGCGTTCCTGCTGGAGGTGCTGGCCGATTTCCAGGTGACGATCCCCGAGTTGGGCACGGTCAAGGCAACTCACCCGCCCATCGTGGTCATCACCTCCAACCGGACGCGTGAAATCCACGACGCGCTCAAGCGGCGCTGTCTCTACCATTGGGTCGGTTATCCGAGCGCCGAGCGGGAGCTGGCGATCGTGCGTGCCAAGGTGCCGGGCGTCAACGAGGCGCTCTCCGCGCAGATCGTCGCCTTCGTGCAGGCGTTGCGCCAGCAGGAGCTTTTCAAGTCGCCGGGCGTTGCGGAAACTCTGGATTGGGCGACGGCGCTGTCCGAGCTGGACGCCGTTTCCCTGGATCCGGCGGTGGTGTCCGATACGCTGGGCGTGCTGCTCAAGTATCAGGACGATATCGCCCTTCTGGAAGGCGGCAAGGTCAAGCAATTGGTCGATCAGGTGCGTTCGGAGCTGCGTGCAGCGGAGTGAGCCGATGTCGAAGTTGAACGATCCGGAGGGCCGTCTCGCCGACAATATCGTTCACTTCGCACGGGCGCTGCGCGCGGCCGGGATTCCCGTCGGTCCGGGCTCGGTGCTCGATGCGCTGGAGGCCGTGAAGGCGGCCGGGATCGGCACCAAGGACGACTTTTATTGGACACTCCATGCCGTTTTTATCAAACGGCACGAGCACTCCATGGTGTTCGAACAAGCGTTCCGCATTTTCTTCCGCAACCGGCATCTCCTCGATCAACTCGGTTCGCTGCTGGCGCCGCCGGAGCCCGGCACGCCCGATATGCCCCAGCCTCCAGAGGATGTGTCGCAACGCGTGATGGACGCGTTGTTCTCGGGTGCCGAGACCGTCCAGCGCGACGAGGAGCAGGTGGAGCTGGATGCGCGGCTCACCGTGTCTGATCGCGAGGTGCTGGAGAAGAAGGACTTCGCGCAGATGTCGGCGGCCGAGATCGCCGCCGCCAAGGAGGCGATCCGCGACTTGGTTTTGTCCTTCGATGAGGTCAAAACCCGCCGTCTGACGCCCGACCCCCATGGCCACAGGATCGACTTGCGGCGCACGCTTCGGTCCAGCCTCAAGGGCGGCGGCGCGTTGATCGACCTGAAATACCGGGGCCGCAAAACGCGCATTCCGCCGATCGTTGCGCTGGTCGACATCTCCGGTTCGATGAGTCAGTACACGCGTCTGTTTCTGCATTTCCTTCACGGCATGACTGACGCCCGCAAGCGCGTGTCCACGTTTCTGTTCGGCACCCGGCTCACCAATGTGACGCGGCCGTTGCGGGAGAAGGACCCCGACGAGGCGTTGGCGGCCGTCTCCGCCAGCGTGCTCGACTGGTCCGGTGGGACCCGCATTGCGACCTCTCTTGCCGAGTTCAACAGGCGCTGGTCCAGGCGCGTCCTGGGGCAGGGCGCCGTGGTGCTGCTGATCACGGACGGTCTGGAGCGCGATCCCGACGAGCGGTTGGCGTTCGAGATGGACCGATTGCACCGGTCGTGCCGGCGCCTTGTCTGGCTCAACCCGCTGCTGCGCTTTTCCGGCTTCGAGGCCAAGGCGCGGGGCATCCGTTCGATGCTGCCGCATGTTGACGAGATGCGCCCGATCCATAACCTCGACTCGATGCGATCGCTTTGCCAATCGCTGTCCGGGACGGGCAGCCATGCGGATCCGAGGCTCTGGCTGCGGAAAGCATCGTGATATATATTTGGATATAACGGTTCGGATGCCCGAACTGATGGAGGGTTCAGCCATGGCTCTTGCAAGCGACGACGACATCCTCAAGGCCGCCGAGGAATGGCGTGCCGCCGGTCGGGGCGTCGCGCTGGCGACGGTGGTCGAGACCTGGGGTTCGGCGCCGCGTCCGGTCGGCTCCAATCTGGTGATCGACGAGGAGGGCAATTTCCTCGGTTCGGTCTCCGGCGGATGTGTCGAGGGCGCGGTGGTGACCGAAGCGCTCGACGTGATCGACAGCGGCCAGCCGAAGACGTTGGAGTTCGGCGTCGCCGATGAGACCGCGTGGAAGGTCGGACTCTCCTGCGGAGGCACGATCCGCGTATTCGTGGAAAAGGTAGAATGAAACTCGACATCCTCAAGACACTCAATGAGGAGCGCTCCGCTCGCCGTGCGGCCATCGTCGTCACCCATCAGGAGACGGGCCAGCAGCGGCTCGTGAAGGGCACCGAGGCGGCAACCGATCCGCTGGCCGATGTGCTGGGCAAGCGGCTGCGCTCGGGCAAGAGCGGAATCGAGGAGGACACGCCCGAGGGCCGCGTGTTCCTCACCGTGCATGTGCCGCCGCCGCGGCTCGTCATCACCGGCGCGGTCCATATCAGTCAGGCGCTGGCGCCGATCGGCAAGATGCTCGACTACGACGTGACGATCGTCGATCCGCGCACGGCCTTCGCGACGCCGGAACGTTTTCCGGATGTGAACGTGATCGCCGAATGGCCGGATGTGGCATTGCCGCCGATCGGCATCGATCGCTATACGGCCTTCGTTGCGCTCACCCATGATCCGAAGATCGACGATCCGGGCCTGATCCTCGCGCTCAAGAGCGATTGTTTCTACATCGGCGCGCTCGGCTCGCGGAAGACCCACGCCCGTCGCCTCGAACGGCTCAAGACCGAGCACGGTTTCGGTGACAATGATGTCGGCCGCATCCATGCGCCGATCGGGCTCAATATCGGCGCGGTGTCGCCGGCCGAGATCGCGGTCGCGATCATGGGTGAGATCACCGAAAGTCTTCGGCGGGCGCCTGATTGAAGCATGATCCGAAAGGTGCGCAGCGGTTTTCGGGTCAGATCATGCGTTCTGAAAAGGTGAGACAATGAAGTTCGGTCCCGTCTCTCCGCGCGACGCCGAAGGCGCGACTGCGGTTCATTCGATCCGCACGAAAGAGCTGGTTCTCAAGAAGGGCACGCTGATCGGTCCTGACGAGGTTGCCGCGCTCGAGGCCGCTGGAATCGACAAGATCGTTGTGGCAAGGCTCGAGCCCGGCGATGTCGCGGAGGATGACGCGGCGACCGAGATCGCCAAGGCTGTCGCGGGGACGGGAGTGCGGTTGGACCGTGCCTTCACCGGTCGCGCCAACCTGTTCGCGGAGACCGACGGCGTCCTGGTGGTGGACCGGGAGGCGATCGACAGGCTCAACGTGGTGGACGAGGCGATCACCTTGGCGACCTTGTCCGCCTTCAAGCCGGTGGTGGCCGGTGAAATGATCGCCACGGTCAAGATCATTCCTTTCGCTGTGCAGGGCGACATCTATAGGAAGGCGCTTCGGTCGATCACGGCTCCGCTCGTGCATGTCGAACCCTATCGGATCAAGTCCGTCGGGGTGGTTTCAACGCTTTTGCCCGGCCTGTCGCCGAAGATCGTTGATAAGACGCTCCGCATCACGAACGAGCGTCTCGAACCGGCTGGCGCGAAGATCATTGCCGAGCGCCGTGTGCCGCACGACCAGGCGGCGCTGGCCGATGCGATCGGCGAGGTTCTGAAAGAGAAAGCCGAACTCGTGATCGTGTTCGGCGCCTCCGCCATCGCGGATCGGCGGGATGTGATCCCGGCCGCCGTGGAGAGCGTCGGTGGGCGGATCGAGCATTTCGGCATGCCGGTCGATCCCGGTAACCTGATGCTGGTGGGCGAGGCCGATGGACGTCCGTTGATCGGCGCGCCGGGTTGCGCGCGCTCGCCCAAGGAGAACGGTTTCGACTGGATCCTGATGCGGCTCTTGGCCGGCCTTCCGGTGGCGCGGTCGGATATCACCGCCATGGGCGTCGGAGGTCTGCTGATGGAAATCGTCTCGCGCCCTCAGCCGCGCGAGGAGGAGAAGCCGGAGAAGGGGCGCAAGGTTGCGGCCGTCGTTCTCGCCGCCGGGCGGTCCACCCGCATGGGCGGGCCGAACAAGCTCGTCCAGGAGATCGGCGGGCGGCCGCTGGTGCGCATCGCCACCGAGGCGGCTCTGGCTTCGCAAGCGACACCGGTGATCGTGGTGACGGGCAACGACAGCGACGCCGTGCGTGCCGCGCTTGACGGTCTGGACGTGCGCTTCGTTCACAATCCGGATTTTGCCGAAGGTCTGTCGACCTCGGTCAAGGCGGGTTTGGGCGCCTTGTCGTCGGAGACGGACGCGGCCGTTGTTTGTCTCGGCGACATGCCCATGGTCGATGCCGACTTGATCAACAGTCTGATCGGCGCTTTCGATCCCGAGAAGGGCGCGCTGATCGCATTGCCCATGCTCGACGGCAAGCGCGGGAATCCTGTCCTGTGGGCCCGCCGCTTCTTTTCCGAACTCATGGGAATCGAGGGTGACGTCGGCGCCCGGCAGGTGCTGCAGCGCTATCCGGAAGCCATCGCCGAGGTCCCTGTCAGCGGATCGGCAGCCGTGGCCGATGTCGACACGCCCGAAGCCTTGGCCGAGGTGCGGGCCGAGATGGAGCACCACTGATCGTCGATCAGTGCCGGGTGAACATCCCGAGCCGGCCGTAAAGGCCGTGGCGTGCGTCATTGCCCGTCGACCAGCCCAGGCCGGCGGACCATTCGGTGCCGTTCAACCGCAGTCCGGTTAGATGGATCCCCAACCTGATCTGCTGGTGCGTGTTCCCGCTCGCCAGGATTTGCTTTTCGGGGCCGACATAGAAGCGGTCGAACAGGCGCCAGCCGAAGGCGATGCGCGCCGAATAGCTCGGGCCGATGGTGGAATAGGTGCCATGGGCTGCGAGCATCAATCCCGGCCGCGGCACATGCCACACTTCGAAGGCCCCAGCCATGCCCTTGTATCGGCCGCGCAGTCCCGCCGACGGATCGTCCGGCAGGAGACGATGCTCCCGAATATCGACGCCGCCCATCGCCACGAAGGTTGTCGCTTCGCCGATGAACCGCCAGCCGGCCATGAGTGTTCCGCCCATCTCCTGGCCGATTACGTCCATTTTCAAAGAACCCGACCTAAACCGATAGAGCCCGCCATTGGACATGAGCTTCAGCACCCAGCCTTCGCGGTCGAGGCCTTTCGGCGAAAATACCAGGCCGCCATGGCTGAAGCGGCCATCGCGCCAAATATCGACGCCGGAGAAGAACAACCAACGGATCGCGCCTTCGATGGCAAGGCCTGTGGACGGTGGAGTTGTTGTGGAGGGAGCGGAGATGGAGGGCCCCGCGGCCAACCGGCTGTTGCTTATCGCAAGCAACGCGACGGCCGCCCATGCCGCTCTTGCGACATTGTCGAAACCACCCATACGCAGGGCCCCCGCCCACCGGAACGCGCGCGCTCCGTACCCTCGATACAACCCTTTCGTGTGATGCTCGTTCGATCCGATCGAGAAAGCAAGTCCGAGACGGCGCCTGGGGCCGCGCAGGGAGGTGGTGTCGGCATCCGCCGCCATCCCGACGATGGGAGAAAGACGCGGATCCACCAGACTGCCGCCTGGTCATCGCGGTGTCATGAGGGGGTGTTAGTCAACCTCCAGCGGCGGCGCACTCTTGGTGCGCTACCGGACGGCCACAGCGGCGGGGCGACGCCGGATGAACGCGCGCCCCCTCGTTTGTGGTCGTTATTTTTTGCGCCGGCTTTGTGCTAGTAGCCCCCACCATGGCAACCGCCAGCATGGAGCCGTGTCCCGAATGCCCACGATCATCGATATTCACCCCCACATCATCGCCGACGACACCGAGCGCTATCCTCTGGCTCCGGTCGGAGGCCATCAGTCGGAATGGTCGCGCACCCGTCCGGTGACGACGGAGCAGATGATCGTGGCCATGGACAAGGCGGGCATCGCCAAGTCCGCGCTGGTGCAAGCCTCGACCTGCTACGGCCACGACAATTCCTATGTGGCCGATGCCGTTGCCGCCCATCCCGGCCGCTTCACCGGCGTGTTTTCTGTCGATGTCCTGGCGTCCGACGCGCCGGAGAAAATGCGATACTGGAAGGATCGCGGGCTTGCCGGGATGCGGCTGTTCACGTTCGGCAGCACGATGCCCAACCAGCAGTCCTGGCTCGATGATCCAGCGTCCTATCCGGCATGGGAGGCGGCGGGCGATCTCGATCTGTCGATCTGCCTCCAGATGTCGCCGGCGGCGCTGCTGCAGATGACGGCGATGGCCAAGCGCTTTCCGAAGGTGAAGGTCCTGCTCGATCACATGGCGCGGCCGGTGCTCGAAGACGGACCGCCCTATGTCAAGGCCCACAGCCTGTTCGCGCTCGCCGACCTGCCCAACGTGTATCTCAAGCTGACCCCGCGTTCGTTCAACGAGGCGCGCAAGGGCAATGCGACGCCCGAGACGTTCTTCCCGAAACTCGTGTCTGAGTTCGGCGCCTCGCGGTTGGCGTGGGGGTCGAACTATCCCTCGTCCGAGGGTGCGCTGCCGGAATTGCTGGAACTGGCACAAAGCTCGCTGACCGCATTGTCCGCCAGCGATCGGGATTGGATCTTCTGCAAGACCGCTCAAAACCTTTATCCCGTTCTGGCCAAATGATTGCCAATCGGTGATCGTCAATCAGTGACCGCCATCGATGGTCGGCCGTCCGGTTTGGGGGCGGTTGGACCGCGGCCATTGGCCGGATATGCTCCCATTGTTTCGCAGTCGAGCAACCGGGGCCACAATTTTGACCGAACACCGAACCAAGGGACGCCGCGAGGACCAGAGGCTCCTCACCGGGCAGGGACGCTACACCGCCGATCACAGCTTGCCCGATCAAGTCCATGCGCAATTCCTGCGCGCCGATCGCGCCCACGCCCGCATCGTTGGCATCGACACCGAGGCGGCCAAGGCTGCGCCTGGCGTGCTTGCCGTCCTGACCGGAGAGGATGTGGTGGCGGCGGGGCTGAAGAGTCCCATACCCCTTCGCTTCTTCAAGGGCGTCAACGGATCGACCGTCAACGATCCGTATCGGCCGGCGCTGGCGCACGGCAAGGTTCGCTTCGTCGGCGAACCGGTGGCCATCGTTGTCGCAGAGACCGACCATCAGGCTATGGATGCCTGCGAATTGATCGCGATCGACTACGAGGATCTTCCGGTTCTGATCGATGCGGGAGCGGCTTTGGAAAGCGGCGCCGCAAAACTCCACGATGACCTGCCAGACAATCTTGCCTTTGAATACGAGTACGGCAATCGCGAAGAGACGGATCGCGCGTTCGCAAGCGCGCCCCATGTGGTGGAATGCAAGCTGACCGCACAGCGCATCGCGGGCAATCCGATGGAGCCGAAATCATGCCTTGCCCGTTATGACGCGAGTGACGACAGCTATGACGTCTGGCTGCCGAGCCAAGGCACATCCGATCTCAAGACGGCGTTGAGTCAGATCACGGGTCTCGATCGCAATAAATTCCGCCTCTATTCCATCGATGTCGGCGGCGGCTTTGGCGTACGCAACGAGATCTATCCGGAGTTCGTCGCCGTGATGCTGGCGGCCAAGACGGTGGACCGTCCGGTCAAATGGCTCGGCACGCGCTCGGAGACGATCTCGGGCGATCATCACGGGCGCGCCGTGGACCTGACCGGCGAACTGGCGTTCGACGAGCGAGGCAAGTTCTTGGCGCTGCGTGTCGGCTGGCTCGTCAACATGGGAGCCTATTGCTCGAACGCCGGTCCGCTGATCAACACGGTCGCGGCTCCCACCGTATCGGCGATGGGAATCTACAATCTGCCGGTTCTCTATGGCCACCATCGGCTGGCTTTCACCAACACGACACCGACGACGGCCTATCGTGGCGCCGGCCGCCCGAACGTCGCCTATCTCTGGGAGCGGCTGGTGGAGAAGGCGGCCCACACGCTCGGTGTCGATAGCATTGGCCTGCGCCGCAGAAACCTGCTCAAGAAGAGCCAGTTCCCGGTGAAAACGCCCACCGGCTCGCAATACGACAGCGGCGATCCCGCGACATTGCTCGACACCGCGCTTAAGGAAGCCGACTGGCAGGGGTTCTCCGCCCGAAGGCGCGCCGCCAAGAAGAACGGCCGGCTGCGCGGCATTGGCTGCGCGCTGTTCATCGAGCCATCAGGCAGCGTCGGCAAGGAAGAGATCAAGATCGAGGTCAAGGCGAACGGCGCGATCGCGCTCTATTCAAATGCAGGCCCGTCGGGGCAGGGTCATGAGACCGTTTTTCCGATGCTGGTCGCGGACATGCTCGGTTTGCCGGTCGATGATATCCAGCTCAAGGTCAATGACAATGCCGCGCCGCAAATGGCGGGGACAGGAAGCTTCGGATCGCGGTCGTTGGCATCCCATGGCGCGGCATTGTCGCTTGGTGCCAAGGAGATCATCCGTAAGGCCAAGGAGCTTGCGGTTAAGGAACTGGAGGCCGAAGAGCGCGACATTGTCTTCGAGAATGGCGAATTCAGGGTCGCCGGAACGGACCTGTCCACGAGCCTCAAGACGATTATCGAGAAACATGCCGGTTCCGAAAGCCATCCGCTGGATACCAGTCTAACGTTCGACACGGCATCGGCCTATCCCAGTGGCGCGCATGTGGCCGAGGTCGAGATCGATCCGGAAAC
>Ga0180217_1002832_pt1 | contig 15338 bp, 12 predicted proteins | sample eDN3rd37CBELigOP_FD_128521 | JGI IMG/M metagenome (GOLD analysis project Ga0180217, IMG submission 128521) | Enriched Organic Plus compost microbial communities from Emeryville, California, USA - eDNA 3rd pass 37_C BE-Lig OP (version 2) (version 2) ... | reverse complement strand
TGCGAGTCCAATCCCGATGCCCAGCCCCATGCCCACGCCGATATTGTCCACCCCCGCGCCGAGCACCGGGCCGATGGCGACTCCGATGACAATACCCGTGGCCAGTTTGGTATCAGCCTGCATTTCAGCGACGTGGGATTCGGCAAGCGAGGTTCAACCCCGGGGTCCCGGGGCCGAGTTTCGGTAACATCCCGACTGTGAATTGCAGGGAGAACCCGCTCACGGGCGCGGCAGACAGTCGTTCCCCATATAATGAGAGCCCTCGCACCGGAGTCGCCGCCACCCCATGCGCTTTCCGCAGTCCTTTCTTGACGAAATCCGCGCGCGCGTGCCGGTGAGCGAGGTCGTTCGCCGCCGTGTGGCGTTGAAGAAGGCGGGCCGCGAATGGAAGGGCCTTTCCCCCTTCAACCCGGAAAAGACGCCGTCCTTCACGGTCAACGACCAGAAGGGCTTCTATCACTGCTTCTCCTCTGGCAAGCACGGCGACCAGTTCCGCTTTCTGATGGAGACGGAGGGTCTCTCCTTCCCCGAAGCCGTCGAGCGCCTCGCGGGCATGGCGGGCCTGCCCATGCCCAGAATTTCCGCCGAAGAAGAGCGGCGGGAGGAACGCCGCAAGACGCTCTATGAAGTCCTCGAGCTTGCCGCGAAGTTCTTCGAGGAAAGCCTGCAGGCGCGCACCGGCGCACGCGCCCGCGGCTATCTCGCCGACCGCGGACTCGCGCCCGAGACGATCGCCCGCTTCCGCCTCGGCTACGCGCCGGCCGAGCGTTTCGCGCTCAAGGAATATCTCGGCGCGAGGAAGATCCCGGTCGAGGACATGGTCGAGGCGGGCTTGCTGATCGCGGGCGACGACATCCCCGTGCCGTTCGACCGCTTCCGCGAGCGCGTAATGTTCCCGATCCATGACTTCAAGGGACGCGTCGTCGGCTTCGGCGGCCGTGCGCTCGGCGACAACGAGCCGAAATATCTCAACTCGCCGGAGACGCCGCTCTTCCACAAGGGCTGGCTCCTTTATAACGGCGCGCCCGCCCGCGCCGCCGCGCAGAAAGGCCAGCCGCTCGTCGTCGTCGAAGGTTACATGGACGCGATCGCGATGGCCGCCGCGGGCTTCGAGGCGACCGTCGCGCCGCTCGGCACCGCGCTCACCGAGGATCAACTCGGTCTCTTGTGGCGCATGACGCCCGAGCCGATCCTCTGCTTCGACGGCGACAAGGCAGGCGCCCGCGCCGCTTTCCGCGCGGTCGATCTCGCCCTCCCCTTGCTCGCGCCGGGAAAGAGCCTGCGCTTCGCGACGCTCCCCGAGGGCCAGGACCCCGACGACCTCATCAAGCGCGCGGGTACCGACGCGATGGACGAGGTGCTCGCCGGCGCGCGCCCACTCGCGGAGATGCTGTGGCTGCGCGAAACCGCCGAAGCCCGCCTCGATACGCCCGAGCGCCGCGCCGCACTTGAGCAGCGCCTCGGCGAGATACTCCGCACGATCGCCGACGAGACCGTGCGCCGCTATTACCGCGACGACCTGCAGGCCCGCCTCGCCCGCCTGTTCGCCCCGGCCGCTTCGGCCCCCATGCCTTCCCGCGCGTTCGTGCCGGGCCGCCGCCCCTTCGGCGAGCGCGGCGGACGCCGCGGCATCCAGCCGCCGCTCTCGCTTACCCCCAGGAGTTCCCAGTTCGCCAACCGCTCCGTGGCGCACCGGGCGCAGTCGGTCGTCCCCCCGCGGGAGGCATTGATCTTGCTTGCCGCAATCCACCATCCCTGGCTGCTCGCCGAGCATGCCGAGGAACTGGCGGAGCTGGATTTCATGAACCGGGACGCCGAAAACCTGCGCCGGGCGCTCCTCGATGCCGCCGCCGCCGAGGCGATCGGCGACCCCAAGGCGCTAGCCGCCCATCTGGAACGGACCCGGGCGGCCGAACTCGCGACACGCATGGAGCGTGCCATTTCCCACGGGGGTGACTGGGCCGTGCGGCCCGACGCCGCCCGGGAGGACGTTTTGGCCTTCTGGCATCAGATCGTGAGCTTGCATCGCAGAAAACGCACGTTATCTAGAGAGCTGAAAGAAGCCGAGCGCGCGCTGGGTGCCGAGCCGACCGAAGCCAATTTCGCCCGCCTGAAAGACGTCCAGGAACGGCTGACCGTTCTCGACGGTACGGAGGCTTTGATCGAAGGGTTCGGCGCCCCCTCCGGACGGCCCGCGCGCTCCGTATGAAGGGGTGATATTGAGTGAGTCACATTAAGGTAGGGACGCGTTTACGCCGATTCGCTATGGCAGGCGCCCCGCCACGAGAGAGCTGATCGAAGTGGGTTCAAAGACGAAAACCAAGGCCGACGCGAAGAAGAAGTCCGCCGCCAAAGACACCAGCAAGGGCGCGGGCAAGGCGGCCGCGCGCCCGAAGGAGAAGAGCGGCCTCTTCAAGAAGATGAAGAGCGCGCTCGGCGCGTTCGTCAGCGGCAGGTCGGGCAAATCGGGAAAGGCCGCACCGCCCGCAAAATCCGCGAAGCAGGTTTCCGGCAAGCAGCCGCCGTCGAAGTCGGCAAAGGAGAAGAAGCCGTCCGTCACAGCAAAGTCGACGGCCACGCCTAAGACGGCTTCGTCCAAGGCGACTTTGTCCAAGACGGCCTCGAAGTCGACACAGAAGCCATCGACACCGCCGTCCGCAAAATCCTCTCTCAAGCAAGCAGCAGCGAAGCCGATCGTGAAAGAATTTGGAAAACAGCCGAGCGAGAAAGAAACCGGCAAGGTACCGCCGGCCGTTGCCGCCAAGGGGGCAAAGCTGACACCGGAACAGCGCACTGCCGCGGGCGTCGAGAACATCCGCCGCGCGGCCATGAACGCGGCCGCGCATGCGGCGGCGAAGGGCGGCGTGCCACCAGCGGCCGCCGACACGGACAAGGACGGCGCGGACGGCAGCGACAGCCCGCTCCTCGATCTCTCCGATGCCGCCGTCAAGAAGATGATCAAGAGCGCGAAGAAGCGCGGCTACGTCACCTACGATCAGCTCAACGCCGTCATGCCCTCGGAGGAAGTGAACTCCGAGAAGATCGAAGACGTCCTCTCCATGCTCTCCGACATGGGCATCAATGTCGTGGAGAGCGAGGAAGCCGAGGAAGCCGACGACGAGGATGACGACGACGAGGGCGGCGACCTCATCGAGACCGCGCCGCGCGCGCTCGCCAAATCCGAGAAGGCGACGCCGTCCGAGCGCACCGACGATCCCGTGCGCATGTATCTGCGCGAGATGGGCTCCGTCGAGCTCCTCTCCCGCGAGGGCGAGATCGCGATCGCGAAGCGCATTGAGGCCGGCCGCGAGGCGATGATCGCGGGCCTCTGCGAAAGCCCCCTCACCTTCCAGGCGATCATCGTCTGGCGCGACGAGCTGAACGAGGGCAAGGCGCTCTTGCGCGACATCATCGACCTCGAGGCCACCTACGCCGGCCCCGACGCCAAGAACCAGGCCGCCGCGCCCGAAGGCCCGCAGGAAGCGGCCGCGGCCGACGACGGCATGATGCCGCCGCCCGATCCTGCCGAGCGCGCGCAGAAATCCGCCCCCGGCCCCGCGCGCCCCGACGGCCAGCCCGAAGGCGAGCCTGACGAAGACGACGACATGGAGAACGCGCTGTCGCTCGCCTCCATGGAGGCCGAGCTCAAGCCGAAAGTGGTCGAGACCTTCGACAAGATCGCCGACGCCTACAAGCGGCTCCGCCGCCTGCAGGACCAGAACGTCGAGTTCAAGCTGAAAAACGAGTCGCTCTCGCCCTCGCAGGAGCGCCGCTACAAGAAGCTGAAGGAAGAGATCATCGTCGACGTGAAGTCGCTGTCGCTGAACCAGGCGCGCATCGACGCCCTCGTCGAGCAACTGTATGACATCAACCGCCGCCTCGTGAGCCACGAGGGCCGCCTGATGCGCCTCGCCGACAGCCACGGCGTCGAGCGCGAGGACTTCCTGAAGAATTATTACGGCGGCGAGCTCGACCCCAAGTGGCTGAACCGCGTCTCCAAGCTCGGCGCCAAGGGCTGGAAGAGCTTCGTCTCCACCGAGCGCGACCGCATCAAGGACCTGCGCCAGAACATCCACGCGCTCGCGACCGAGACCGGCCTCGAGATCCAGGAGTTCCGCAAGATCGTTTCGATGGTGCAGAAGGGCGAGCGCGAGGCGCGCCAGGCGAAGAAGGAAATGGTGGAGGCGAACCTCCGCCTCGTCATTTCCATCGCCAAGAAGTACACCAACCGCGGCCTGCAGTTCCTCGATCTCATCCAGGAAGGCAACATCGGCCTGATGAAGGCGGTCGACAAGTTCGAGTACCGCCGCGGCTACAAGTTCTCGACCTACGCCACCTGGTGGATCCGCCAGGCGATCACCCGCTCGATCGCCGACCAGGCGCGCACCATCCGCATTCCCGTGCACATGATCGAGACGATCAACAAGATCGTGCGCACGAGCCGGCAGATGCTGCACGAGATCGGCCGCGAGCCGACGCCGGAGGAGCTCGCCGAGAAGCTCGGCATGCCGCTGGAGAAAGTGCGCAAGGTCCTGAAGATCGCGAAGGAGCCGATCTCGCTCGAGACGCCAATCGGCGACGAGGAGGACAGCCACCTCGGCGATTTCATCGAGGACAAGAACGCGATCCTGCCGATCGACGCGGCGATCCAGTCGAACCTGCGCGAGACCACGACGCGCGTGCTCGCCTCGCTCACGCCGCGCGAGGAGCGCGTGCTGCGCATGCGCTTCGGCATCGGCATGAATACCGACCACACGCTCGAGGAGGTCGGCCAGCAGTTCTCGGTGACGCGCGAACGCATCCGCCAGATCGAGGCCAAGGCGCTACGCAAACTCAAACATCCTTCGCGGAGTCGCAAACTCCGCTCATTCCTGGATAATTGAGGCCTTTAGCCCCCGGACAGCGCGAAGCGCTGATCCGGGGGTGAAGCATCCGAGCCGGAGCCGGAAGCTCCGTTCGTTCCTCGATAACTAATCATCGTCCCGGACGCAGCGAAGCCGCGATCCGGGACCGTTCTCAGCAAGTCTCAGAATCATGGCCGGGCTTTCGCCCGGCCGGTTGCTTTTGGGTGTCCAAGCTTTCTGTCACAACCACCGCTTGCGTGAACGTTCACTTTAGGTTCTAGTGCAGTGCCTAGCTTGGGAGACCTCACTATGGCGAAGCTGCCGAAATTCACCCTCGACTACAACGAAAAGAAAGAGAAGTGGGATCTGACGAATGACGCCACCGACCGAACGGTCAAGTCATTTGGCACCAAAGAACAAGCGACAAGGGGCGGAGTTCTAAAACGCGCCGTTGGAGGCCACGGCTCGGTGAAAATCCAAAAGGTCAATGGAAAGTTTCAAGAAGAGCGCACGTATCCGCGAAGCGCTGACCCAAAGAGGTCACCTGGATAGTTTCTGAATCGGAGCCATAAACACCTGCTAGTAGATGTACGTTTTGATCTAAGCAGGCTCGCTGGTGGAATTACCAACCCGAAAAAGATCAGTTTCCTCAGCTATCCGCTTTCGCGCACGATCAATGCTTTGGGCTAATGATTTCTGCACGTAGTCTTCGAGAGCTATGTAAATAGGCAACTTGATATCTAAGATCGGCATTGGGGGATCAAACATCCAATGCATGGCCTTTCCATCTTTGTCTTTGCGCTTAGTTTTCTCAAAGAAGTCGCGATATCGTCTAGGGGAGATTCCGTGAAAGTGTACGAACTCCGTCTTGTTGTATTCTTTAAAATGAACGCGACTTGTACCTTCGACTTCAATGGAATCTGGATGCAACGAAAACGCCGCGCTCTTCGGATAAGGCTCCAAAAAATAAACGCGCTTTATTCCAGCCCCTACAATGTGCTTGGCACAGAGGTGACATGGAAACGTAGTGCAGAAAAGAACACCGTCCTGCACTGAGCGCCCTAAGCGAGCGGCGTCGATCAATGCGGACATCTCAGCGTGAATTATTCTTCCAAACTCAATTATGTCCATCAGAAGCGCGTCATTCAGCAGCTTATCTTTTAACATCTCGTCGACGTCTTGAATTGCCACCTCAGAGAGCAATTTCCGCTCCCTCAGTCGCTGCAAAAAGTCCGAAACTAATGCCTTCTTACGTTCGTCATTTGGGTCTCCTTCCCACTTAAAATCGCGGGCGTCATTTTTCTCATCCGACCAATACGTCCCGCCCCCTCCCTTTGGCACTTCATTGCAACCCAAAGTGATGATCTCACTTCTCTCCGTAAAAACAGCTGCTCCAACTTGCCTCGACAGATCTAATGAGCGAAGAGCAGCCGCTTTGGCCATGTACATTCCGTACTCTACCTTGTTGGGAGAAATATCACTTCTGCCAAAGATCAGTTCAATAAACCGATGAAGTTGGTCACCTTGCGTCTGAGAAATGTCTTTGTTGATTATAAAATCGGCCAAATGAAAAACGTCTCGAACACGCTGGCCCCATTCATGCCCTTCTTGATCTTCATCCAACTTAATTAGCTCGTCTGCAGTTGGCTTGTAGCGCTCAAGATCCGTGCTTTGATGATCCCTTGCGATACGCTGAGAAAAGGAGTCTGAACGTTCCCCGCGAGAGGAATAAACCGAAATTTGAAAAAATAACTTTCCATACACGGCTCTCAGTAGATCAATCTCCTCCTTTCTTTTGAACTGATGAATTACGAAGGCCCGCTTTTCTTTGTGAAGCGGCTTTTGGCTCGCATCTAAATCTCGCTGTCGCGATATCTGATCTATGACGAGAGCAGCACAAATAGCTCGATCATTTGTTAGCTCGCGAATGCGATTTCCGAAATTGATATAGCTTTTAAACCGTTCCTCACTTGGCCGGTCTTCAAGGCTACAATCACAAAAATCGATCTTGCGAAACAGGTCCGTGACTTTGATCGGTACAACTTCATAGCCAAACAATCTAAGAGACGACTCTAGTTCCTTCAGTGTTTCACCTAAATCAACGCCGATTGGCGCCACTAAGCCAAAAAAAAGCTCTGGAAAATTGATGCGCTGCAACATGACGTCTTAACTGATTCACAATGGCGAACTATAATGGTATATATACTAAAAGTAGTGGCAGGGCCTGTTCAATGTCAAAAACCGCCGCAAAATCACAGTCTCTTGCAGACCAAAGCGACTATGGCGATCGTCAATCGAATCATTCGGCGCAAACCAAATCACCAGAGCCGCAGTTCGATCCTTCCTTTTTCGACGAGCTCATCGAAGAACAGCTGAACAAAGCAGAACAGTCAGAAGATTTGAATGACCAAATTGTTTGCCACGCTTATTAATCTGAAAGGGGATTCTAGCGAGTTGCGGTAGGGATCGATCGCGATTCAATCAGCTTTCTTGAATCCGAAAGTCTCCGACGCCTGCGCTTCCTTTTAGCAGGAACGACAAACGTGTTTTTGTAAAGTGGCGCCCCACTAGCATCATCTTGAGACCCTTCAAGACCAAGCATCTCTTCGTCAAGCGCAAGCTGCTCAGGTCTCAAAGCAATTTTTGGCAACCCTAGGCCAGAATGCTTTGGCCACTCTTGTGGGGGCGACAACTTTGTGTGCTCAAGGATACGAACAAATTGCGCCTGCTCTTGCGGCTCGAGTTGTCGCGAAATCGCCCGCAATTGTCGACTGGCACGCGCCAACTCTTCCTTCATTTGCAGGGCTTAGCTCATCGATCGAGCGCTCAAGTCTTTCCAGGTCGTGAAGAAGCCGACTTATCTTACCTGTTACCTTCGTGCGCCTTTCTGTGCGGATGATCTGCTTGTTCGAAACACCGGAAATCTCTATTGCTTTATTGCAGACGTCGAAGCCGAAAGACCTCGCGTCCTCGCACATCAAGCTCACGCTTTCACGGACGCCCTTGTAGTCGGAAATTAGGCCAGTCCACACAGCTAAAATTCCGGCAAAAACGGACACTCGCCCTATAAGGGAACCATCCTCAAGTTCGACAACGACTCGAACGTCCAAATCGAAGTTGGTGCGAGCGGCGTGACGAGCGGCGGCATCAATTTTCCGTCCAAATGACTTTACGTCTCTCACAGACGACAACGTCCGAAAGTGGAAATACGCTTGCGCAACATGCGCCATCGGCACCCCCCTTTTGGTATTCTACCCAAGATTGTAGCGCTTTGGTAGGTCGTAACCCTGCCCCTAGCGAGAACGGCGAAGCACTAGCTCGCCTCCCTAAACCTCCTCAGCGCCCCGAGCAGCAACTCCCACGCTTCCGGTATGCCGCCGAGCCGGGCGCAATCCGCCCCGAAAAGCGCCTTGACAATATTCCCATACAAGGACTATATTCTTATCCATCCCGCTCACTCGGGGCGTCTTCTAGAGGCGTCTAGCGGATGGAGCGGGTGCGGCGTGCCTGCGGGCGCGGGGATACGCACCCCGCGCACTCGGGCGGCTCGGGACCCCGCCCTACGGGCACTAACGGGACCCGTGCGCCAGGAGCTGGCTGGACGGCGCGAGGCGCAGGCTTCGCGTTCGCAAGCGCGGCCCGGGACCAGCGGAAGCGTTGCTTCCGTGAAACGCCGCGATGGAGCGCCGGGAGGCGAGCGCGCTGATCGCAAGGCGCGCCACGCCGAAAGGCGTGAAGCATAGAGCGCCTTCCGGCGCTCCGTCCCCCTCATTCCGCAAACGCGGAAAGCGAGGGGAAACTGCCGATGCCTCGGGCGCGAAAGCGCCGCGAGATTGCATCGTCATGGCCGGGCTTGTCCCGGCCATCCACGCCTTAGACAGCGGCACCGCTGTAAGACGTGGATACCCGCGACAAGCGCGGGCATGACGAAATTTAAGCACACTGCGAGAACGCCCTCGCCTGCGCACGGCGGAACAGGAACAGCCAGGAAGCCGGCAGGAAAGCCGAAATGCCGAACGGACAGCAAGACAGCATTCCATCGATCAATTGCAAGGCGCGGCCTACACCGCGCGTTAGGAATTGTCCTCCGACCATGCCATTCGTCATGCTCGCCCGCCCGCTTCATCTCGCCGTCGTTCTCGCGGTCGCCGCCCATGCGATGCCCGTGCACGCGGAGGAGCGCGCGCCCGCCGCGCCGCAAATCGCCGCCGAGGAAGTGGCGAACCCGCCCGGCCTGCCCGCGATCGGCAAATGGATGATCGACCACGACGGCACCGTGGCCCACTGGCTCGGCGAGATGCACGAGGGCAAGCGCCTGCACGAACCGATCAACGTGATCATCGTCGACGCCGGCGCCGCGAGCGCCGAAGACGCAGCGAAGCGCCTCGTCGCGGCGATGAAGGCCGCGGGTTATCCGGTCCGCTTCGGCCATTCCGCCGGCTATCGCGGGCTGATCGGCGGCGGGCTCTACGGCCAGCTGCCGTACGGGCGCGACGATGCGTTCTCCAACCATGTTTTCGAGGAGACCAACAACCACGGCCGTGTGTTCGGGCCGCACCGCGCCGGCGATGCATTTGTCTTTATCGCCGCCTTCAGCCGCGAGCGCGTGAATCTGCTGGAACGGCCGGCGCACACCTACGCCTCGTTCAATCAGGCGCGCGACGACCTCGCGCGCCGGCTCGACAAGCAGACCGCCTTCCAGTTAACGGGCACCGTGCCGCTCGAGAACGCGATTGCCGACAGCCCGGATATCACCACCGGCGATCACGACGGAAACGCGGTGGTGTTGCGAACGGGGAAATAGAAGATGGGCTCCATCGATCCCGGCGAAAGCGCGCAAAAAACGCGCCGCGCATTGCACGCGGCGCGTTCGTCTTTCAGGCCGGTCGCCGCACGCCCGTCGCCTGCCCGCTCAGCGACGCCGGTGATGATGGTGCCAGTGACGCCGCGGGCCGGTGCTGAAGCCAAAGCTGATGCCCGGCGCGTAGTAGCCATAAGCCGGCCCCGGATAGTAGTACGGCGCATACCCGTAGCTCCGGTAGCCGCGGCGGTGCGAGCGCGGCTCGCAGCCGTCGGGGTAGCGGAAGCTGCTGTGATGCGGGTACCCCGGCACGCAATGCACCGGCTCCGCGAGCTTCATCGTGTCGAGCGTCGCGCCGATGCCGGCGGGCTGGATCGCGCCCGCTGCCGCCGGCTGCACGAGCGGCATCGTGAGCGTTGCGGCCGCGCCGAACGCGGCCATGAGCGCGAGATTGCGCATGGTTCTCTCCCTGGTTTGCTCTCCTGCAAAGAGAACGAATGGCGAGCGGCGCCGGTTCCGGCGGAGTTCCCATCCTTCGCCCTCATCTATGGAGGGCTCACCGGAAAATATTCCGATCACTTAGTAGTGCCGGTGATGATGGTGGTGGTGGTGCCGATGATGGTGATGATGCCGGTGCCCGCGGAAGTGGAAGCCAAAGCTGACGGCCGGCCCGTAGCCATAGGCATAAGGATACGGAGAGGCCGGATAGGCATACGGCGCGTAATAGGGCGGGAAGCCGCCATAGACGCCGCGGCAGCCGTCGCTGCGCCCGAAGCGATGGTGGAAGAAGCCGGGCCGGCAATGCACCGGCGCCACGAGCCGCATCCCGTCGAGCTCCGCGCCGATGCCAGCGGGCCGGATCGCGCCCGCCGCCGCAGGCTGCATAAGCGGCGCCGCCAGCACCGCCGCGCCGAACACGGCCATGCGTGCAAGGTTGCGCATGGGGTCTCCTTTCGGGTGCGTCCCGGCGGACAAAACAAACGGCACCCGGCGCCGGTTCCGGCGGGCCTTTCCCGGCGTGCGGCCGGAATCTCCAACCTGCAGAGGCGCTTAAGGCCCCTTCCCCTTGTGATCCCCATCACAGCTATGGCAGAAGGCTTGTCCTAATTTCCCGCTTGTTGGAGCCAACCCCGACCGTGTGCGTTTCCGGCCGGCCCCCGCTCCGCCCGCGCAAGAAAAAACGGCAAGATCGAAGGATCACCCCCCATGACCGGCAGCCTGCTCACCCTCGCCCTGATCGTCAGCATGTTCATCGCACTCTTCTGCGTGGGCACGGTAGCCGCCGTCCTCATCGGCGCCTTCCGCCGCTGACAGAAATCCCGCGCCGCATTCACATCGCCCCTGGCAAGGAATGATTTCCGCCTGTGCGTAGGGCGGTAACCCTAAATCTTCGCCTTCACGGCGGTCGCCACGACAACGCCCCGGATTCTCCACGCAACGGCCCGATTCCGCCGGAACAAGCACGGACGCGGGCGGGCGTATCGCTGAAGGAATCCCATCATGCGAATGGTCATGACTGTCGCGGCCGCGCTCACGCTGGCCACCCCGGCGCTTGCACTGGATCCCGCGCGCGATCCTGATGCGCCGGTCGCGCTCTATACGAAGCAGCCCGCCTTCGCGCCGTCGCGCAGCCGCACCCAGTCCGCCACGTCTTCCGGATTCTTTTCCTTCGATGCCTTCGGCAACACCGCGCCGCGCACCGCTGCATCGCGCACCGCGACGCGCGCGCATCCCTGGGACGCGTCGATGGACGCCGCGATCGCCCGCCACGCCGCCGCGAACGGGGTGCCGATCGAGCTCGCCCGCCGCGTCGTCATGCGCGAAAGCCGCGGCAACCCGCGCGCCGTGAGTAAAGGCAATTACGGCCTGATGCAGATCCGCCTCGGCACCGCGCGCGCCATGGGCTATCGCGGCGACGCCAAGGGCCTCCTCGATCCCGACGTCAACATGACTTACGCCATGCGCTATCTCGCCGGCGCCCACCGCGCCGCCAAGGGCAACCACGATCGCGCGGTCCAGTTCTATGCCCGCGGCTATTACTACGAGGCCAAGGCGCAGGGCTTCTCCCCCTATGCTCCGCCGCGCGAGGCCGCCGCTGCGCCCGCCAGCCTTTTGAGCGCGAACTAACGCCGCCCGTCGCTGTCGGGCTCGGGCTCCGGCACGAGCCCGACTTCCTCGGCTTCTTCCCGCTGCTCTGCTTCCGGCGGTTGATACGGCTCCGGCACCGCGACGTATTCGTCGGCGGGATTGAGTTCCTCCGTCGGCACCACCGCGCCAACCTGTGCCGTGGTCGCGAGATCGAACTCGGTCTTCTCCGGCGCCGCGAGCGAAGGCTGCACCCGCGTCCGATAGAACACGTAAACTGCAAGCAGCCCGAGCGCCGCCGCCATGAACAGGAAGAGCGCGCGCGGCCCGATCCGCTCCATCAGCGCCGCCGCGATCAGCGGCCCTACGATCGCGCCGAGGCCGTTGGCGAGCAGGAGCGTCGCCGCCGTCGGCACCATGTCCGCGTTCGCCGTCTTGTCGTAGCCGTGCGCGGCCGCGAGCGAATAGGCCGGCAGCCCGAACCCGCCAAAGACGAAACCAAGCGCAACCAGGAACATCCCCATCGGCGCGAGCAGAAACAGCACGAGGCTGACCACTGCGGCCCCAGAAAGCATCGTGAGCAGGACGAGCCTCCTGTCCATGCGGTCGGAAAGCCGCCCCGCCGGCCATTGCGCGAGCGCCCCGCCGACCACCGCGATGCTCATGAATCCGGCCACTTCCGTCACGCTGAACCCGTCGGCGCCCACCGAGACCGGCCCGAGCGACCAGAACGAGCCGAGCGCGACGCCCGCCATGAACGAGCCGACCAGCGCCACCGGCGCCGCTTCGAAGAGCCGCCACGGCCGGAAGCTCACCATCGTGATCGGCGCCGGCTGCGCCGAGCGCGTGATCGCGACCGGCACGATCGCGAGCACCGTGAGAATTCCGGCGAGCATGAACGAGCGAAAGCCGTCCACGGGATAGATCGTGACGAGCATCTGCCCGACCGCAATCGCCGACAGGTTCACCATCACATAAGCTGACATTACGAGCCCGCGCGTGTCGTTGCCCGCGCGGTCGTTCAGCCAGCTTTCAATGACGAGATAGAAGCCCGCGAGGCTGAAGCCGGTGATGCCGCGGAAGATCGCCCACGCCACCGGGGCGGGCGCGAGCCCGTAGCCGAGCACGGCCGCGGCCGCGATCGCGACCAGCGCCGTGAAGGCGCGGATGTGTCCCGCGCGCAGGATCACATAGGGGCCGGTCACGCAGCCGGTCACGAAGCCGACGTAATAGGCGGAGCCGATCGCACCGAGGGCGAGCGTGCTGAAGCCTTCGGCGCTGCCGCGCAACGGCAGGAGCGTGATCTGCAAACCCGCGCCCGCAAGCAGGAGTGCCACGCCGAGCAGCAGCGAGAAGATCGGGCGAAGGCTGGCGGCCATTCAGGGCGAATCCTGCAGCACGGTGATGGAGACCTCACCGGACCGCGCGCGCCCCGTCAACGCGCCGCCTCGGGAAAGGATAAGCGAGGCTGCAACACTGCAATGTGGAGGGAATTTGACTGACGCCCGCGACTATCCGCGCAGTCCCCCGTCCGCCATCGCCATCGAGCCGGTAACGAACGCCGACAGCCCCGATGCGAGATAGAGCGCGGTGCCCGCGATCTCCTCCGGCCGTGCGTGCCGGCCGAGCGGGATCGCGCTGTCGAGGAGCCGGCGCCCGTCGACCCCGCCGGCGAGCTTGCCGATCCCGGCATCGATTTTCGCCTGGAATTCATTGTCGATCGGCCCCGGATGCAGCGTGTTCACGCGGATCCCGCGCCGCGCCGCCTCCTTCGCCACCGTCCGCATGATGCCCACCTGCGCGTGCTTCGCCGCGACGTAGGCGACCGAGCCGGGGCCGCCCATCGCGCCGACCACGCTCGAGGTGATGATGATGCTGCCGCCATCGTTCATCTGCGGCAGACCGTACTTGCAGGCGAGAAAGGCGCCGCGCACGTGCACGGCGATCACCGCGTCGAAGACATCCTCGGGATACTCGGTGACCGGCGTCACCGGCCCCTGATTGCCGGCATTGGAGAACAGGACGTCGATCTTCCCGAACGCCTGCACGGTGCGGTCGATATAGTTTTTCACCGCGTCGGCCTTGCTCACGTCCGCGGTGCACGTCTCGACGTTCGACGAGCTGAGCGCCGCCTTCGCACATGCGAGATCGTCATCCTTCAGATCGACCAGCATTACGCGAGCGCCCTCGCGCGCGAACAGCTTGGCGCTGGCGAGCCCAAGGCTCCCCGCGCCGCCGGTCACCACACAGACTTTGTTGTCGAGCAACCCCATGACGTTCCCCCGCGTTCGTTGGCCGGACTTTATTGTTTGTCTCTCGGATAGTGAAATTCTCGCGCGATTGATATGAAGCGACACGGCAAAAAGCGAGGAAATCATGTTGCAGAAACCGCAATGTCCGGTGATCGCGCTGGAGGAGCACTACGGGGACGCCGAACTCATGGCTGCTTGGGATCCAGGCGAGCGGGCGCCGATCCCCGGCATCAACGAACGCCTCGCCGATCTCGCCGAGTTGCGGCTGCGCGAGATGGATGAAGCCGGCCTCGACATCCAGGTGCTCTCCCACGCCGCGCCGGCGACGCAGAAGCTCGGCGTCGACGTCGCCGTGGACCTCGCCCGGCGCGCGAACGATCGCCTTGCGGCGGCGATCACCGTCCACCCTTCACGCTTTGCCGGCTTCGCCACCTTGCCGACGGCAAACCCCGGGGCGGCCGCCGACGAACTCGCGCGCTGCGTCGAGAAGCTCGGCTTCAAGGGCGCGATGCTGCACGGGATCGCCCACGGTGTCTTCCTCGACGACCGGCGCTTCTGGCCGATCTATGCGCGCGCCGAGGCGCTCGACGTGCCGATCTATCTGCATCCGTCGCTGCCGCACCCCGCGGTCGTCGATGCCTATTACAAGGACTACGCGAAGGATTATCCGGCGATCACCAGCGCTGCCTGGGGCTTCGGCGTCGAGACCGGGACGCTCGCCGTACGCCTTATCCTCTCGAGGATTTTCGAGCAGCACCCGGGACTGAAGTTCATCCTCGGCCATCTCGGCGAGATGCTGCCGTTCTTCCTGTGGCGCATCGATTTCTCGCTCAACCGCCCCGGCCGCCCGCCGATCCCTTTCCGCGACCTGTTCTGCCGCCACTTCTATGTGACGACGAGCGGCAACTTCTCCGACTCCACGCTCCTCTGCACGATGATGGAGATGGGCGCCGACCGGATCATGTTCTCGGTCGACTATCCGTTCGTCGCGAACAAGCCGGGCGTTGACTGGCTCGCGCGCACGCCGATCGCCGACGAAGACCGTGCGAAGATCGCCTCGGGGAACGCGAAGAAACTCCTGAAGATGTGAACGGGAACCAGCTCCGTTTTTGCCCTCAGCTTGCGCCGCCTATCGTTGACTTGCCCCATTTCTTTGGGACGATTTTTGTCTTCACCTTGGTGAAGCTTGGAGGGAAGCGTCATGAGGAAGATCGGCTTCGTACACGCGGCCGCCGTTTTGCTCGGCGTGATTTCACTCGCGCTCTTGCTGGCACCTGTACAGGCGCAAGAAGGAAAGAGGCTCTGGCAGGGCTGGATCGAGGAAATCCAGAAGATCGGTGCGCCACCGCCGCCTCC
>Ga0180217_1002829_pt1 | contig 15348 bp, 14 predicted proteins | sample eDN3rd37CBELigOP_FD_128521 | JGI IMG/M metagenome (GOLD analysis project Ga0180217, IMG submission 128521) | Enriched Organic Plus compost microbial communities from Emeryville, California, USA - eDNA 3rd pass 37_C BE-Lig OP (version 2) (version 2) ... | reverse complement strand
CGGCCAGCCTTCCGCGCCTGCCACGCTCGGCAGGCCGGACGCGTGCTCGAGCGTCGAGCCATAGGCGCGGGCGTCGCGCCACGGGCCCTCGGCGCCGAAGGCGGGCATGGAGACCATCACCAGGTCCGGCCGCTCTTCCCGCAGCGCCGGATAGTCCAGGCCAAGCTTGGGCAATACCTCCCGCGCATAGTTCTCCACCACGGCGTCCGCGCGGCGCGCCAGACGCTTCAGCAGCGCCACCCCCTCCGCCGAGGTCAGATCAAGTGTGATGCCGGCCTTGTTCCGGTTCAGCGCGTTGAAGCGGGTGTTCCGCTCATACTGCCGCTCCGCGAAGAAGGCGGGGCGCGGGTCCACGCCACGCCACCAGTCCGGGTACTGGCAGGCTTCCACCTTCAGCACCGTGGCGCCGAGATCTCCCAGGAGACGGGTGCAGAGCGGCCCGGCCCAGCCCATGGAGAGGTCGAGGACCGTAACCCCTGCGAGCGGCGGGCTTTCCGCCCGGCGCGCCGGGCGCGCGCGTGGCGGCGGGGGCAGCGCGTCGTGCTCCCCAGTGAAGGGTGCGGTCCCACCGGGTCGCGGTGGGGTGCGCACAAGGCGCTGCGGCAGGGTCGGGCCCTCGAAGCAGGCCGCGCCGATGCGGACGGGAGAGAAGGCGCCGCGCGCGCGATGCGTCTCCGTCGCCAGCAGCCCTGCCATGTCGGGCACGACGACGATGGGTAGGCGCCGGGCGAGGCTTTCCGCGAACCACTCCTGCGCCGTGCGGGTTCGCAGTCGCGGCACGAAGGCGTTTTCCAATTCCGCCGCGCGCGCCATGCGCTGGGGGCCCAGCACCAGCTCCGGGTCCGCGCCAAGCTCCGGCAGGCCGAGCATGTCGCAGAAGCCGCGCCATTGCACCGGCGTGACCACGGTGACGCCGAGAGAGCCTTCGCGGCAGGAATAGACGCCCATGGGCCAGGTCGGGAAGAAGCGGTCGCGGCCGTGGCGGCGCACCGCGTCCGGCGTCATCGCGGCCTGGGTGATGTAGTATTCGGTGACGGCGAGATTCGCCTCCAGCACATTCGCTTCCAGCCGCCGCCCGCCCTCGGCGCGCGCGAGCAGGGCAGCCGCGGTGGCGACGAAGGCGGCGATGCCGCCGACCGTCTCGCCGGGAAACCCGCCGAGGATGTCGGGCGGTCCCTCCGCGGGCCCGGTGCAGAAGAAGACGCCGGCCAGCGCGCGGGCCACTGCGTCCGTGCCGGTGAAACCCGCATAGGGGCCGCTCTCGCCGAACCAGGAGAGGTCGCAGGCAACGAGGCCCGGATCCTCCGCCCCGAGTGGCGCGGCCTTGCGTGCGGCCGGGCCGCGGCCGTCGAGCAGCACATCGCAGCTGGGGAGCAGCGCGGTGAGGCGGGCGAGGCCTTCGTCGTCCGTGGCATCGGCGATGATGCTGCGCTTGTTCGTGCAGAGCCAGGCGAAGAGCGCGCTCTCCCGCCCGCATCCCGTCTCGATCAGTGGCGGTGCGCGGCGCAGCGGGTCGCCGTCCGGCGGCTCCGCCTTGATCACCTCGGCGCCGAAATCGGCGAAGAGCTTGCCGCAATAGGCAAGCGCGAAACCGCTGCCGACTTCCAGCACGCGGAAGCCGGTGAGCGGGCTGGGGCTCTGCATGACGATGGCCGTTCCCTCCTGCTCTCCACGGCAGCCTAGCACTGCTCCGGCGGCTGTCCGTCATGCTGCGGATCGCCGGGCCCTTGCGGCGATACAGGAACTGTCGTGGTGGCAGGCGGCCGGTTGACGGCAATTCGCCAGGAACCGCGCGCCGAACTGCGGCCTGTCCCTTCCTTGTCCCCACCCGACGGCGGCAAGCTGCAAGCGCTGCGGGACGGCGGCCACGGTCGCGAGGAGGTGCCGGTGCGTTCAGACCCGAGCCAGGCGTCATGCGGCGGGATGTGCCGAGCGGGGCCGCGACCGCCGCTACTTCGGCAGCTGGAACACGCCGCTGGCGCGCAGCACGGGCCGGCCTTCCACGGTGAAGCTGCCCTGCACGAACATGAGCGTCCGTGTCCGGCGCAGGAGCTCGGGCCGGCACTCGATCCAGGCGCCAAGCGGGGCAGGACCGAGGAAATCCGTCTGCAGGCTGATGGTGATGAAGAAGCCCGGCGCCTCCGCCTGCTCCAGCCCGCCAATGCCGAGTACGACGTCGGCAAGCGTGGCCAGCATGCCGCCATGCGCCATGTCCTTGGCATTGCAGTGCTGCGGTCCGATCCGCAGGCCGAAGGTGCTGGGTCCCTCTCTCCGGCGCATGTAGAGCGGGCCGAAGGAAGCGAGGAAGCCGCCCCCCACCGGCCGCGGCTCGAAGCCCGAGGGAATGCTATCGGTCGCGCCCTCGGGGCGAACGCCGTCGTCTCTGTCCATGTGCACCTGGGATACCGATTCGCCGACCCTGCGGGACGGACCGTCCCGCGGCCCCGGGGGTACCCCGGTCCGACGTCAGGCGCAATCGCGGCAGATGTCATGGCAGCCCGGAACGACACCGCCCGGACTTGCAGCGACCATCGGGCCGAAACACGCCATGCCAGGAGACAGGCTCGAAGATGCGCAGCCTGGTCAGCATGTCGCGGTTCCCGTCGGAGCAGGAATCAGCCGGACGTTCCTGTGCGTGTTCATCACCAGCCGGGTCGCAGCATGATGGTCAGGATCCACCTGCTGCGCTTTCGCAGGGGAGGAGACCGTGGTGCAGGCCGGGCATGAGGATGCCGTACAACCGGCCAGGCGCGCGACGCTGTCCTTGCACCACGGATGTTCGGCCCCGGCGTTCCGCTCAGCATCAGCACTTCACTGTCGATGAGCGTGCCGCACAGGGCCGGGATGCTCTCGAAGGATCCCGCAAGGCGGTGACTCGCCGCACTCACCCCCGCCGGCGCTCCGGCCTCCCTCCTTGCCATGCTGCCTGGTCAGTTGATGACAGCCACCTCGACGCGGCCACGGCGCCGGAGGACGGTAAGCGACACCTCGCCGTTGTGGTGGCGGTGCAGTGCGACATCTGCCGCAGCCGAGCCGAGACGCAGATTCGCGATGCGTACGACCTCCAGCCAGGGCGGCAGCACGGGACGGACAAAGCGGATCTGCTGCTGCTCCGGGCGGAAGGTGACGCCAAGCAGCGCGCCCAGCACCGCGAAGGCCGAGGCGCTGGCCCAGGCCTGCGGCAGGCAGGCCACCGGATAGGCCGTCGGGCCCTGCCCCGACAGGCGGGGAAACCCGCAGAACAGCTCGGGCAGGCGCTTCATATCGGTCCAGAGCGCCGCATCGAACAGCCCGCTCAGCAGGCGCACCAGCGGCTTGCGCAGGCCATAGCGGGCGAAGCCGAGCGCAATCAGGCCATTGTCGTGCGGCCATACCGAGCCGTTGTGGTAGCTCATTGGGTTGTAGCGGGCCTCGCCCTCGGCCAGGGTGCGCACGCCCCAGCCGCAGAAGGAGCGCGGCTCGAGCAAGGTCGCCGCCACGCGCGCGGCCCGTTCCGCCGGTACGATGCCGCCGAGCAGCGCATGCCCGGCATTGGAGGCACGCACGCGGCAGGGCTGCTTGCTGCCGTCCAGCGCCAGCGCATAGCTGCCGAGCTCCTTGCACCAGAAGGCCTCGTTGAAGCGGCGGCGCAGCGTCTCCGCCCGTGCCTCCAGCCTCTCCGCCCGAGCCGGGTGCCCCAGGGTCCGGGCGATGCGCGCCGCCCCAAGCCAGGCTGCATAGGCATAGGCCTGCACCTCCACGAGCGCGATCGGCCCCTCGGCCAGGCGACCATCGGCATGGAAGACGGAATCCCAACTGTCCTTCCACCCCTGGTTCGCCAGCCCCTCGGCAGTGCGGCGGCCGTATTCCAGAAAGCCGTCGCCGTCGCGGTCACCATGCCGCTCCATCCAGCCGAGCGCGGCCTCCACTTTCGGCCAGAGCTCGCGTGCAAGGGCCGTGTCGCCGGTCCGGTCGAGATGCGCTGCGGCAAGCATCACGAACAGCGGCGTCGCATCCACCGAGCCGTAGTAGAGGCCGAAGGGCACCTCGCCGGTCGCCGCCATTTCGCCCCGCCGGGTCTCGTGCAGGATCTTGCCCGGCTCGGCGTCGCGCGCCGGATCGAGGGTGGTCGCCTGGCGCGCCGCGAGGTAGCGCAATACGCCCGAGGCCAGGACGGGATCGAGCCAGAGGCACTGCAGCGCGGTGATCAGGCTGTCGCGCCCGAAAGCTGTGCTGAACCAGGGCACGCCAGCATAGGGGAAGGGCCCGTCCGGCGCGTCGGAGAGCATGTCGAGATCGGCGCGCGAGCGGTTCAGCCAGTCGTTGAATGCCTCGTTGCTGGTATGGATCAGCGCCACCTCGCGCTTGCGGGCTGCCGTCCAGGCACGATGGCGTGCCAGCCAGCCGTCGAAGCCCAGATCCCCCGTCGCATGCTGTGCCGCGCTGCCCTGCCGGCGACAGTGAACGGACAGGGCAAGCGTGCGCTGCTCGCCGGGCGCGAGGCGAAGTGCGAAACGCGCCTCGGCGCCTCGCCAGGAGGTGGGCGGCGGGTCGTATGCGATGTGCGTGGTGCGCAGAACGCGGTCCAGCCCGCGATAGGAGAACAGCGTGCCGTTGTCCTCCGTTACCGGCGGCGCCAGCGTGCCGCGCAATGCCCGGCGCATGCCGCGGACCTCGAAGATGTCCGCGAAATCCGCTTCATGCGCCAGCGTGAGCTCGATCGTTATCGTCTCGGCCCCGTAGTTGCGGATATGGATGCGCTCATGCAGCGCGCCGTCGCCGAGCACGATGACGCGGCGCATATGCACCGTGTCGCGCGGCAGGGTCGGGCGATCCCCCCGTGCTGGCAGGTCGCCGTTGGTCAGGTCCACGGTGAGCAGCGCATTGTCCTCGCTGACCCCGGAGGACAGTAGCAGTGGCCGCTCGCCGTCGATACGCAGCGCCATGCGCGAGAGATGGCGCGTGTCCTCGTGGAACAGTCCCTCCGCCGTCTCGCCCAGCGCCTGGGCGTCGCCGTGGTGATCGAGGACCAGGAAGCTGTCGCGGTGCTTGAGGGTGCGCGGGCGATAGAGGGCGAGGGCGGTCGCCGTCGTGGCGGCGACCGCGAAGCGCTCCTCCGCCGTCTCCACAGCGACGTTCCCGCAAGCAAGAACCTCGTCCATGGCGGCGCTTCCTCAGGCCACGCGCAGCAGCGGACGCGCCGCCTGCACTCCCGTCAGGCGGCGATAGAGGGCAAGGTAGTCCTCTGCCATGCGCCGGGCCGTGAAGCGCGCCTCAAAGGCCCGACGCACCGCGGCACGGTCGATGGCACCGATCCGGCGCAGCGCGGCGAGCGCACTCGTCTCATCCTCCACCACGAAACCGCTCACGCCTTCCTCCACCACCTCGGGCACCGAACCACGGTTGAACGCCACGACCGGCGTGCCGCAGGCCATTGCCTCGATCATGACCAGGCCGAAGGGCTCGGGCCACTGGATCGGGAACAGCAAGGCCGCGGCGCCGCCCAGGAACTCGGCCTTCTGCATCTCGTCGATCTCGCCGATGAACTCCACGCCCGGCTGGTCGAGCAGCGGGCGAACCACCGCCTCGAAATAGGCGCGGTCGGCATTGTCCACCTTGGCGGCGATGCGCAGCGGCAGTCCGGTGGCGCGGGCGATGCGGATGGCCGCATCCGGCCCCTTCTCGGGCGAGATGCGGCCGAGGAAGGCCAGATACCCGCGATCGCGCGGGGAGAACGGAAGCAGCGCTGCCGGCAGGCCGTGGTGAACCGTGCCCGCCCAGTGCGCGAAGGGCAGCGGCCGACGCTGGGCATCCGAGATGGAGACGAAGGGCGCCTCCGGAAAGGCACGCATCAGCGGCGCCAGTTCCGGAAGGTCGAGGCGCCCATGGAGGGTGGTGAGGAAGGGCACCCCGGCGCTCCGCATCAGCGGCAGCTGAAGGTAGTCGGTGTGGAAATGCACCACGTCGAACTCGCCGAGCCGTTCCTGCAGGCGGCTCAGCATCAGGATATGCGGCGCGATGACGTCGCGCACCGAGGCGTCGAGCCTGAGCGCTCGCGGGATGACGGCCTCAAGCTGCGCGGTGGTGCGGCTGTCGCCGCTGGCGAAGAGGGTCACCTCGTGGCCGAGCGCCACGAGTTCCTCCGTGAGATAGGACACGATCCGCTCAGTACCCCCGTAGAGCAGGGGCGGCACGGCCTCTGCCAACGGGGCGACCTGGGCGATGCGCATGGTGATCTCCTCCGGCTTGCTGCCTCTGTCCGTGCCGCTCCGCCTCATGCCGGCGCGGGCGGCGCCGGCACGGGGCGCGCCGCTGTGACCGGGCCGGACGGCCCGAAGCCGCCGGGCATGGAATTCGCCATCCGCGCCGAGAGCAGCACGCCCCGGACGCGCAGGCCGACATCGACGCCGGCGCTGCCAAAGCGCCTGGCGATGCGACCCTCAGCTGGTAGCGCCTGGACGATGTCGATCCTGGCCAGGTCGACGGGGCCGGCGATCGCGAAGATGCTTGCGCAGACCGCGGCGACAACGTCCCTCACGGCGCGGCTGTCCCCTCGGCTGGCGGTGCACCGAAAGCGAGGCGCAGCAGCAACGCGACGGCAGCGAGCAGTGCGGCCTGATCCCAGGCGGTCAGGCGGTGCTCCAGGAGGGGGCGCTCGCCGCGCAGTGTGCCCTCGAGTGCGCTGCCGAGGGCAGCCAGCATGAGGAGTTCCGCGGCGAGGTAGGGAACCAGCGCGGGGGGTGCGAAGGAGGCGAGGCAGAGGCAGGTCGCGATGGCGAGCCCACACAGCAGCAGGCGATCCAGGTCGGGATCGCCAGGCTGGCGCCCCCGGCCTGCATCCGGTCCCCACCAGTCCCTCGGGTCGAAGGGGTGCATCGCAGCGTCCTCCGGCACAGCGTCGCCTCAGGCCGCGAGCCTCTGGCCCGCATGGGCCTTCGCGCCATGCCTGGCGGGGACTGCGGCCGGCGCCAGCGGCACAGGAGGCGCGCCGAGCGACGTTGCGCCGCCTGACGCGGGTACTGGCTGCGCGGACAGGTCCGCGCCATCCGGCCTGGTATTCTGGCGGTCCGATGCTCCGCCGCGGCCATCGCTGCGTCGGGGCATGTCAACGACATCCGCGGCAGCAGATCGGCCGTCCCAGGCCCAGCACAGGGCCGGATCGGCAGGCGCCTCCGTGCGCAGGGCTGCATCGGCATCAGGTGCGCCGCTGACAGGGCCATGTGCCTGCGGCTCGCAGATCTCGAGGGCGAGCCCTTCACGCCGCGCATAGGCTTCGGCCGCCTGCCGGGTCGGGAAGCGCAATGCCAGGGATGCGAGCGGATCGCCGCCGCCCCACCAGCCGGTCAGCGGGTCGATGCGTCCGCGCCAGCGGGGTGGGAAGGTCAGCACCCACTCCCCGGCCCGCCGGTGGCCCATGGCCCCCGGTGGGCCGGAATGCCGGACAAGGCGTGCCACGGCATGCGCGGGCAGGGACGAGCCATCCTGCCATGCCACGGCATCAGAGATTCTCCGTGCCATCTGCCCAGACACGTCGTTCATCGATCGTGGTCTCGGATAGGGGGATGGCGGCGCGGACATGCTGCCGGAAGGGCCTGTCCGCGTCGCCAACGCTGCCGGATCGTCAGGCGGCCTTGCGTTCCTCCAACGCCTCGCCCTCGATCTGCGGCGGCGATGCCGGCCAGCGGCGGCCGATATCGATGCAGCGGGGCCGCATCGCCTCCGGCACGTCGCGCCGGAGCGTGATGGTCAGCAGTCCATCAGCCAGGTTCGCGCTCACCACCTCGACATGGTCTGCCAGGTTGAAGCGGCGCTCGAAGGAACGCGCGGCGATGCCGCGGTGCAGGAGCTGACGGTTGCCCTGCGAAGCGCTCTCCGGCTCCCGCCTCTCACCGGAGACGACAAGCAGGTTCGGTTGGGTGGTCACCGTCAATTTCTCGGGCCTGAAGCCAGCCACGGCCAGAGTCAGCCGGTACTCATCCTCGCCGGCGCGCTCGATGTCGTAGGGCGGATAGCTGCTCTCCAGCTGCTCCACCCGGACTGCGCTGCGCAGTGCATCGAGCATGCGGTCAAAGCCCACGGTGAAGCGGAGCAGCGGGCTCAGGTCGAACTCGGTCCTCATCTCCACATCCTCCTTGCGAAGCAACATGGATACGAGCGGCGCCGGTCTTCGGCGCCGACCGCCGGGCCCTTTCGCGGCACCCGGCCATGTTCCTTTGGGTTTCGATTCTGCCGGCTTCAAGACCCGCCCGGGGCGGCAGGCTGCAGGAGATACGAGGCCAGGGCGGGGCAGGCGGCGCGAGCAGCCACAGGACCCAGAAGGGTGGCGCCCAGAAGAAGGGGAAGGGCGCCGCCACGGCGCTGGCGACCGCTGCGGCCCAGGCCCAGTGGGCAGACCCCGGATCGCGCCGGGCGCGACCTGCCACTGCGGAGGGCTGCGGTCGGCCGCTCCGCTGGGCGGCACTTGCACCGCACGCGCGGATCCTGTCGCGGGACCCGGCCGCCTCAGCGCGCATCGGGCACCACCTCCGCGAGGCCGAGGACATACAGCATGCCCAGCATGACCAGCAGGCAGGTGGCCCAGCGTGCGACAGGGATGAGGAGAGCGGACGCGACGCCAGAGGCGCGACGGCGGGCTCCACGCGCCCGCCAGGATCCAGGAGACAGCAAGCCTGGTGTCATGGCCATATCCTCTGAGGAGCAACATGGGCACGACGGTCCACCGGCACGCCGAACGCGCCGGAGCGCGGACCTGCCCCGGGTCCGGCACGGGCACCCAGGGCGGCATGCGAGGTGGGAAGCAGGCACGGGATCGACAAGATCCGGAGCAGCGACCCTGTGGGCAGGAGTTCGGCTGCTCGAAGGACGATGCGCTGATGGAGGGGCGCGACAGTGACCTGATCCGGCTGGACCTGGGCACCCGCATCGAGCGCTTCCTCGATCATCCGAAGAACAGCCGCGTCACCGCGCGCTGCGATCAGACCGTCACCGGCTCCGTCGGCTTCGCCTCCCGTGGAGCAGGCTTGTCCACGCAGCCTAGCGCCCGCTTGGTGCCGCATCCATGCGTTGGAGCGCCGTGATGGTGACGTCGTGCAGCCGCCAGTTCAGGCGCTTCGCCTCTTCCACCGCGCCCGCGATCCGCTCCGGCAGCCGCTCAGAGGTGCGGGGCCGCACGAACACCTCGGCGAAGAAGACATGCCCGACCTCCCGCAGCCGGACCTCCGCCGCGTCCACCCATTCCAGTCCTTCCGCCCAGCGCTTCAGCTCCTCCATGATCGGCTCCGGCCCGGAGCGATCCGTGCGCATCGGACGTCGCTCGATCAGGTCGTCGACGGCCACGCGCAGGTTGGTGGCGCCATCCTTGATGATGTCGAGCGAAACCAGCCCCGCCGCCAGCGGATCCATCCACCACCAGCCGAGGCCCACTCCCAGCACCCCGATGCCGGCGGCGAGTTCGGCCATCCAGTCGGCCTTCATCATATGTGCGTCGGCGAAGAGGATCTTGTCGTGGATGCGCGGCGCCAGCCGGAGCTTGGCCCGGCCGAGAAAGATGCTCGGGACGCCAGTGTAGAGGAGCACGGCGAGCATCGGCCATCCACCCCAGACCATGTGGCCGAAGAGGCTGAAACCGCCGATGGTCGTGCGCTCGCCGCTCAGGATCTTGGCTGCGGCCTCGATAAGCAGGAACAGTCCCATGGCGATCAGCGAGAGCGAGGCCACCAGGTAGCCGATCGAGACGGCGCCATGCAGGCCGTAGGGATAGGTCGGGCTTGCGGCGCGCAGCGCGATCGGGGCGCAGACCAGGAAGGCCGCGGCGGGCACCAGGCTGATCAGTTCCTCGAAGAAGCTGGTGCGCATCGCCTGCGAACTGCCCATCACCAGATAGAGCAGCACCGCGCCTGAGCCGATATAGGCGAGCGTCCACCACTCCAACCGCCGCGCCTGCGCCAGGGTCTGCTGCTGCTCGGGCGGGAACTCGAAATTGGCGGTCGGCCTCACAGCCCGCCTCCCTCCCTGGCGGCGATGCGCCGGATGTGGTCCTCGCCGAGGTCGTGGAGGAATCGGTCCAGGGCGAGGAGGAAGGCGCTCTCGCCTCCGCTGACGGCAAGGGCGTGGCGTTCCGTCGCCAGTTCGGCGTCGGGTACCGGGCGCAGGCCGTGCGCTTCCAGTTCGAAGTGGTAACCCGCACGTGGCAATGGAGGGCCGTCCTGCTCCGCTTCCGCGGCCGGCGCCACGGGGATGGCCCCCGTTTCGCGCAGGCGGCCGATCAACCCCGGGCGGTCGGACGGAACAAGGACACGGCGACCGAGCCAGTCCCCTGGTGCCGCCTGGCCAGGCGGCACGCCAATGGTGAGTGAGGCCGTCAGGTAGGGCTGGGTGAGCCCGAGGCGCGGGGAGTGGGGCGTGTTGCGCGCGAGGCCGCCGGCAAGGAGATCGATCTCCCGCCGGTGCAGAGCCTCGACCAACTGGGCTTCCGATCCTGCCACCCAGCGGATGCGTGCAGCGAGCGACTCCGCGAAGCTCCGCACCAGCGCAGGCTCGATTCCCTCGACATGCCCCTCCGAGAGCCGCACCCAGGGTGGATGCCCGACCACGCCGACCCGGATCTCGCCGCCACGCACCCGCTCCAGCGTGCCGGCCGCGTCCCTGGGCATGTCGCAGGCGGATAGCAGCAGTGGCAGAAGCAGGAGCGCGACCGCAACTGGCCGCATGCGGGGTTCCTCGGCGTGTCTTCTGGGATCAGAACGGAAGCGGGTCTCCTCGGTTTCGGCGCCGGACGCGGCACGCGAACGCTCGGTACCCGCGCCTGCCAGGGCTTGATGATGCGGCGCCAGCGCCCGGACAGATCCGCGAACGGCTCCCGCGGCAGCGACCCGCACTGGCGGTTCCCGGTGGCGGCAGGCGCCAAGCAGGCCGTCGCCTTGCGCAGCCTAAAGGGCGGTCGCCGGGCGTGACGCCCATCGGATGCGGCCGGAGGCTGGGAGGGGTCACAGCAGCGATGGGCAGGGCAACCGCTCTCGTCCGTCCCTGGGCATCACCTTCGACGCCATTCAGGGCCAGGAGGGAGGGCCGCGCAGTCAGCCCGCCAGATGACGGCGGCGCAGCAGGCGCGGCAGCAGTCCCTGCACCGGGCCTGCAAGCACCGAGACGGCCCAGCCCAACCCGGCGCAAAGCACGACCGCCGGCCCGGTGGGGACATCCAGGTGATAGGAGAGCAGCAGGCCCGCGACCGAGGAGAGGGCGGCGATCGCCACCGCCGCGCAGGCGATGCCGCCCACCTCCTGCGACCAATGGCGCGCTGCGATGGCAGGCAGCATCATCAGCCCCACCGACATCAGCGTGCCCAGCGCCTGGAAGGCGGCCAGCAGGTTGAGCACCAGCAGCGCCAGGAAGCCCAGGTGCCACCATGCCCCCTTGGCGCCGACGCTGCGTCCAAAGCCGGGATCCAGGCATTCCAGCACCAGGGGCCGCCAGGCAAAGGCAAGGATGCCGAGCGTCAGCGTCGCCGTGCCGGCCATGAGCAGCAGCGCCGCATCGTCCACGCCCAGGGCGGAGCCGAACAGGATCTGGTTGAGCTCGACGGCGCCGCCGCCCCAGGAGACCAGCGCCACGCCGAGTGCCAGCGCCACCAGATAGAGCGCGGCGAAGGACGCATCCTCGCGCCCCCCCGTGGCGCGGGAGAGCGCGCCGGCACCGATCGCGACCACCAGCCCCGCAACCAGGCCCCCCGCTGCGAGCGCCGGCACGGAAAGGCCGGCCAGCAGGAAGGACAGCGCGACGCCCGGCAGGATGCCATGCGCCAGCACATCGGCCGTCAGGCTCATGCGCCGCAGCACGAGGAAGACGCCCAGCGGCGGCGCGGCGACCGAAAGCGCCAGGCAGCCCACCAGGGCGCGGCGCAGGAAGCCGAATTCGAGGAAGGGGTCGAGCAGCGTCAGGCGGCGTCCTGGCGGTCGCAGACCGCGGCCTCCTCGGTCCAGGCCTCGGCCATCATGCGGGCACGCAAGCGGTTGGCGGCGGTCAGCACCCGGCCGGTCGGGCCCCAGTCGAGGCATTCGCGCGCCAGCAGCAAGGTTTCCGGAAAATCCCGCTGCACGAGGTCGAGGTCGTGCAGCACAGCGATGACGGTGCGGCCCTCGCCGTGCCAGCGGCGGACCAAGGCCAGCAGGTCGGCGGCCGTGCGGGCGTCCACGGCATTGAAGGGCTCATCCAGCAGGACCACCGGGGCATCCTGCAGCAGCAGGCGGGCGAAGAGTACGCGCTGGAACTGCCCGGTGGAGAGGCTGCCGATCGGACGGCGCTCAAAACCCGCGAGCCCGACGGCAGCGAGGGCATCCACCGCACGGGCGCGACCGTCACGAGGGACGGTACGGAACGGCCCGGTTTCCGCCCAGAGGCCGAACAGCACGACGTCGAGGCAGCAGACGGGAAAGCTGCGATCGATCCCCGCCTGTTGCGGCAGCAGGGCGATGCGCGCGGCCCCCGCCTCGATGCGTCCCTCCTCCGGGCGATGCAGCCCGGCGAGCGCACGCAGCAGGGTGGTCTTGCCCGCGCCATTGGGCCCGACGACGGCGGTGAGGCTGCCCGGCGCGAAGCGGCCGGAGAGGTGATGCACCGCCGGCCGCCGCTCATGGCAGACGGTGAGGTCGGTCAGGCGGATTTCGGGCGGGATCATATGGCCAGGGCCCAGGCGACGCCGAGCCAGAGCAGGGCGGAGAGGCCTGCCGCCAGCGCAAGGCGCGCGCCGGCGCCGGCGGAAAGGGCCAGCGGGTTGGTCCATGGAGGCAGCATGATGTTATACCATAACCATTGCCGTGGTCCGGAGGCAAGGAAGGGGCTGCGCGCTCCCATCCCGACCGGACACCGAATCGCCGCGCCGGGCGACCGGAATGGATCTCGTGCCGGCACCGGGCCTCGGATGCCTCGTCCGGAGGCTGGAGCAGCGTCCGTTCGCCGGGAGCTACGGCAGGTGCTCCAGCTCCCTGTTTTCACAAGCGTCCTCACCCATTCAGGCAAGGCACCCGAATGGGATCTGCTCTAGCGGGATTGCAGCGCAGCGATCCGGGCGAGGATTTCGCCGGGCAGCGATCCCTTCTCCGCCGCGGCGATGGCAGTCTCCAGCTGCGCCAGCGAGGCGGTGCCGATCAGGGCGGTGGACATCTCGGGCGGGGTGACGGCGAAACGGATGGCGGCCTCCGCCAGGCTGGCGACGTGACCTTCCGCAACCAGCGGCATCAGGTGACGGGCATTGGCGAGATCGGAGGCATAGTCGGCCGCGGTGGCAATGGGGGCGACCTGCTGCATCGCCACGGGGTGGCGTGCGGCCTCGCCGGACAGGGCGCCGGCGGCGAGGATACGGATGCCGATGACGCCCATGCCCTGGCGCGCGGCCTCCGCCATCAGGCCCTGGAAGTCTTCGCCCGGGCAGCCCGGTGGCAGGGCCGAGAGGGCGCTCGGGTTTAGCAGGTTGTACGGGATCTGCGCCGTGTCGAAGGCGCCGGAGCGGACGATCTGGTGCAGCGCCGAGGCCTCTCCGACGGCGGTGATGCCGATGAAACGGCATTTGCCCGCATCCCGCAGGCGCTGGAGTGCGGGCAGGACCTGGTTCAGCACCTGATCCGGCCGGAGGGTATTGCCCTCTCCGGCTGCGGTGATGGTGTTGTGGAGCTGGAACAGATGGACGCTGTCGCGGCCGAGCCGGCCAAGGCTGGCCTCCAGCGAGGCCGCGACGGCGCCGGCGATGTCGGCCCGGTCGGCCGGGGAGAGGCGAACCTTGGTGCCCAGCACGGGGTCTGCGCCGAGGGCGCGGAGCGCACGGCCGAGATTGCGCTCGGAGGTGCCGTCCCCATAAGCAGGCGCCGTGTCGAAATAGGTGATCCCGGCCTCCAGCGCGCGGCCGATGCTGCGTTCCTGCTCCGCAGGCGTGCCGCGTACCATCAGCCCGCCGACCGCGCCGGCGCCATAGCCCAGCACCGAAACCGTGAGGCCGGTGCGTCCGAGTGTCCGTCGTTCCATGGCCGAGCCCTCCCTGCCGCAAGCGGCGGTGCCTATCTTCGCGCCCCGACCCCCGCACCGGAATAGCTGCCTGCATGTTGCGCCTGACCGAGCTTCGCCTGCCCCTGGACCATCCGCCGGAGGCGCTGCGCGCCGCCGTGTTGCAGCGGCTGGGGCTGCATGCGCCGGAGCTGGAGGAGGTCACCATCGTCCGGCGCGGCTATGACGCACGGAACCCGAAGGCGATCATGCTGGTCTACACGCTGGACCTGGCGTTGCGGGACGAGGCGGCGGTGCTGCGGCGGCATGCGGGCGACCGCAAGCTGGGGCCAGCGCCGGACATGCGCTACCGCCATGTGGCGCGGGCGCCGGAGGGGGCGCGGCGGCCGCTGGTGATCGGCTGCGGGCCCTGCGGGCTGCTGGCGGCGCTGACCCTGGCGGAGATGGGCTTCCGGCCGATCATCCTGGAGCGCGGCAAGGTGGTGCGGGAGCGCACCCGGGACACCTGGGGCCTGTGGCGCCGCGGCGTGCTGAACCCTGAGAGCAATGTGCAGTTCGGCGAGGGCGGCGCGGGGCTGTTCAGCGACGGCAAGCTGTATTCGGGCATCAAGGACCCGCGGTTCCTCTCGCGCAAGGTCTTCGCCGCGTTCGTGCGCTGCGGGGCACCGGAGGAGATCCTGTACGTCTCCAAGCCGCATGTCGGCACCTTCCGCCTGGTGACGGTGGTGGAGGGGTTGCGGGAGAGGATCGAGTCCCTCGGCGGCGAGTACCGCTTCGGCGCCAAGGTGACGGATCTGCTGGTGGAGGAGGACCGTACAGGCGCGCGGCGCGTGCGCGGCGTGGTGCTGGAGGGCGGCGAGACGGTCGCGGCGGAGCATGTGGTGCTGGCGGTAGGGCACTCCGCGCGGGACACTTTCGGGATGCTGCGCGCGCGGGGCGTGTTCATGGAACCGAAGCCGTTCAGCATCGGCGTGCGCATCGAGCATCCGCAGGGCATGATCGACCGTGCGCGCTTCGGGCGGAATGCGGGGCATCCGCTTCTGGGCGCGGCGGACTACAAGCTGGTCCACCACGCGCGCAATGGGCGCAGCGTGTACAGCTTCTGCATGTGTCCCGGCGGGCGGGTGGTAGCGGCGACGAGCGAGCCTGGACGCGTGGTGACGAACGGCATGAGCCAGTACAGCCGCGCCGAGTTCAACGCGAATGCGGGAATGGTGGTGGGCATCTCTCCGGCCGACTACCCCGGCGACGTGCTGGCTGGCGTGGAGTTCCAGCGGCGCTGGGAGAGGGCGGCCTATGCGGCCGGGGGCGGCGACTACCGCGCACCGGCGCAGATGGTAGGCGACTTCCTGGAGGGGCGGGCCAGCCGCGAGCTGG
>Ga0180217_1002823_pt1 | contig 15356 bp, 9 predicted proteins | sample eDN3rd37CBELigOP_FD_128521 | JGI IMG/M metagenome (GOLD analysis project Ga0180217, IMG submission 128521) | Enriched Organic Plus compost microbial communities from Emeryville, California, USA - eDNA 3rd pass 37_C BE-Lig OP (version 2) (version 2) ... | reverse complement strand
CGCAGTCCTCGCCGGTGCTCGAGAATGACGAGGCTGGTAATCCTGCGGTGCCGCTCGATCCCGAGTCGCTGGCACTGGTTGGTGCCGACGAAGACGGTGTTGTGACCGTGGGCGAGGGAAAGTACTCGATCGATCGGTTTGAAGAGGCGAACCCACGGATCGTGTTCACGCCGAACGAGAACTACTTCGGTACGCCGACTCCGGTCGAGTACACGGTGGGGGACGCGAACGGCACGAAGACCGGTGCGACCTACCAGCCTGAGGTGATCGCGGAGCCTCTCGGCACGAACGATGGTGAGACGACAGGTCCGCAGGGTCTGCGGCAGACGTGGGAGCCGACCCCGGCGGCGGGCGATGACTTTGCGATCGATTGGTCGACGTTGACGCTCCTCGATGAGGACGGCGAGCCGGTTGACGAGATCGAGGTCGAAGGAGTCGGAACCTACACGGTCGACGAACACGAGATCGTGTTCACGCCTGAACGGCAGTTCGTGGGGGATGCTCCGACGGTTGACTACCGCATCAGCGATGTGGGCGGTCAGAACGCCGTGGGCACCTACACGCCGAGCACCTTCGCGGTGACTCCGATCGCGAACGATGATGCGACGTCGAACTGGTGGAACACGCCGCAGATCGTCGATCCGCTCGTGAACGACACCCCCGGTAATCCTGAGGTGCCGCTCGTTCCGGAGTCGCTGATGCTGCTCGACGAGGATGGGGAACCGGCCACCGAGGTGACCGTGCCCGAGGGTATCTACTCGATCGACTCGACTGACCCGGAGAACCCGGTGGTCGTGTTCACGCCGAACCATGGCTACACGGGGACGCCGACCCAGGTCGACTACATCGTGGAGGATGCGAACGGCACCACCGCGCAGGCGGTGTACCGCCCGATCGTGAAGGGACCCGAGGCGGTGCTGAACCTCAACGACAAGCTCGTTTGCGGCACCCCGGTCGTCTTCGACATGGCGGCAGAGGTCGAGGGTCTCGACCCGCACTCGGTGATGCTGCTCGACGAGAACGGTCAACCAGTGACCGAACTCAAGGTCGACGGCGAGGGGACCTGGAAGGTTGATGCAGAGACCGGCAAGGTCACCTTCACGCCAGAGGGATGCTTCGTCGGCGCTCTCACCACCGTGAAGTGGGAAGGCTGGCTCGAGAACGGTGCTCCCACGGCGGGAGAGCTTGACGTCACGTACGCCGAGCAGCCGCCGCTCACCAACACCGGCTCGAACATGACCGCATTCGCGGCGGTCCTGGGCGTGGGCGCTGGCCTACTGCTCACCGGCGCGGGAGTGTACTTGCTGCGTCGTCGGACTGCGCGGGTCTAACCGGCTGAGCCACGAAGGGCGCCCGTTCTGAGAGCGATCTTGGACGGGCGCCCTTCGGCATGCGCGGGGCGCGGTGGAGGCCCTCGATCCTTTGACGGCTTCGCCCCTGTGCCCGTCTCCCTCAGCATGGCAAGAAATCTTCCCCCGAATCTTCCCCCTCCGCGGTCTCTGTGCGACCGGGGACTGCAGCTAGGATTCATATGGACCGCTGTATTGCTCGTGTGGTCTAGCAGCTAACGAAGTTGCGCGGAGAGCACTCGATATTCCGGGTTTGGGGGAAGCCGGGCGACGGGCTCTCGTCGCTGAGGATTCTTAGGGAGTATTGACTGTGCTTGCCAGTCGACGAGACAGCGATGCCAATAACGATTGCGAAACCCTTCCTCCACTCGGTGCGATAGTCGCCAGGATTGACTCGGCGTATGAGATCGGCGACTACGAACAAGCCATTCGTCTGATTGAGCAAGATTTCATAGCGGCCTGGTTCGGCATGATGCCGATGCGTTTGGCAGAGATCGTGCAGGTGCTCGTGCGGCATAATCCGCCGAAGGGCCGATTCATTGAGACGATTCACGACTCATTCTTCGCGGGTAACCTCGCAGACACCGATGGCATGCTCGACTCTGGTAAGACATTGAACGATCGGGTGTCGCAGGTCGCACAGCGACCGGCGAATGGCGGTTTTCCAGCGGTAACAGCCCATGCGCTTGTGAACCTGCTCAAACTGAGGATGGCCGGTAGGCCGGTCGAAGCATTGCGGCTGGCTCAGGAGATTGAGCCACATGAGAACTTGCTGCAACAGGCCTTCGGATCGGTGGCAGGTTGGGGCTTGTTCGTCACGGTGCAGCAAGGAATCACGGCAATGTACGCCGGGAACTTCCCGCTCGCGTTACAGAAGTTCGAACAAGCGCGAACCTACTTCGTGCCCGAACCATTGGCGTTCCTGCGCCGCGATGCGACGCTGAAAGCTGCGCTGATCGAGGCCCTCTACGGCGACACGGAACGCGCGAAGCAATTGCTCGAAGAGGCCGAGCTGGTCCCGCACTGCGGCAGCTGGGTTGAAGTTGAACTCGACTCGGCGACCAAGATAGTCCGTGCCCTCACCGGAGGGCTTGCTGCAGATCAGGCGCTCGAGATGTTGGAGACGATACCGGGCAACGAGCTCGGGGAGTTGTGGCCCGTCTACCTCGACGCGCTCCGCCGGGTGCTTGTTGATCTCGGGAAACCAGCTGAAATCGCCCCCCGTCTTGCCGCGTACGAGCAGTTGCAGTCTGTCGGCTCTGCGGGAGAGGGTTACACCGGAAGCACGATCCCGTTGATTCGTACACTGAACGCCGTGCTGCGAGGCGATGTGGTCGAGGCTCGCGAGAAGCTCGCGGACGCCGATCAATCGATCGTGCTGACTCAGGTGGTTTCCGCCCTTGTGGAACTCGCATCCGCGCGGCCGCGCGAGGCGCTATCGAAAGCGCTCAGCTTGCGCGACCAGACCCGAGGCTTGCGGCTCCTGAATCTGTGGCGTCTGGCGGCGACCGCCGGTGGGCATCTCGCGCTTGGCTCGGAAGAGGACTGCCGGGAGACCCTCGAGTTCGCATTGCGTCAGTCGGGCCGAGTTCGCCCAAGTGATCTCATGGTTTTCTCGGCAGAGGTACGCAGCTTCGCGGAGAACAAGTTGCCAGACTGGCCGAAGCTCGAACAGCCCGCCGACGGAGCGGACATCCTCCAGGGATACCGGATTTTTCCCGATGGGGGCAGCACGTTGACGGAGCGCGAGCTCGAGCTGTTGCGCTCGCTCGCGGGAGATCGAACCCGCGAGGAGATCGCTGCTTCAATGTTCATCTCGATAAACACGTTGAAAGCGCACCAACGTTCCCTGTACCGGAAGTTGAAAGTGAAGTCGCGCGCGGGCGCGGTGCTCGAGCTGGAACGACGGGGCCTGCACTAGCGTGACCAGGATCACCCCTGCGCTGGGGTGGTGACGCGCGTGCCCGAGGGAGTGGAGTTCCAGTCCTGCCGCGCCACCGCGATCGCGTCGAGCACTCGCTCCCGGAGAGCGTTGCCGCGTTCGGCGAAGCCGCGCTGCAGCGAGGCGTACTCGCGCTTTCCGGCCGCCGTTTCGATGCGCACCGGTTCGAGTGGGGTTCCGTCCGCGCCGCGGTACCCGCTGATGTCGTAGGGGGATGCGCGCATGTCGACCTCGCGAATGTCGCGGGCGAGCTCGAAGCAGTCGAGTAGGAGCTCGCTCGGGATGATGGGGCCGAGCTTCGCCGCCCACTTGTACACGTCCATGCCCGCGTGCAAGCAGCCGGGCTGCTCCATCTCCGGTTGTGTCTCGCGGGTCGGTCGCAGCTCGTTCATGGGTGCGGCGTCCGGTGTGAAGAAGCGGTACGCGTCGAAGTGCGTGCACCTGATCGGGTGGCTCTCCACGACCGCGTCGGTGGCCTCATGGCCGATTCGCAGTGGCAAGCCGACGTGCCGCACCTCTTCGGGACCGAGGCGGTAGACCATCGCCCACTCGTGCAGCCCGAAGCACCCGTACTGCGGGGTGCGTTCGAGCGTGGAGCGGAGCAACCGCTCCACGTAGTCCACCGTGCCGCCGCGCTTCGCGAAGAAGGCCTCGAGATCGACCGTGGCGTCATCGCCATCGGAGGTGTAGTAGCGCCAGGTGGCGCGATCCTCGCCCGCATCTTCGAGGATCACCCCAGCACCCGCATGCCAGCGACGCAATTCGGCCGGTTTCACCGAGTAATAGGTCCACAGGAAGTCCTCAATGGGGTGCTTCTCGCGTCTGGCGCGTCTGGCGAGATGCGCGCGGGTGAGTCCTTCGACCCGTGCCCGGTGCTGTGCTTCGAGCGTGCGCCAGACCTCTGGCTGTAGGCGCGTCCGCTCGGCAATGCTCACCGAACCAGGGTAGCTGGAGTCGGCCTCGCGGCGTGGTGCGATCCAAGCGCACAATGAGCCGTCAGGGGTGCCCGATACCCTTGAGACGTGAGCTACTGGAGCGAGATCGTAGGCCAGCCCGAGGCCGTCAGCGTGCTCGAGCGCGCCGCGGCCGAGGGTGCCGAGCGAGAGCTCTCCCACGCCTGGCTGATCACGGGCCCACCTGGATCGGGCCGCTCCAATCTCGCCCTGCGCTTCGCCGCCGCCCTCATCGCGCGCACTGAGAGCGAGCGGGAGCACGTGTTCGCCCAGGTGCAGGCTCGCACGCACCCCGACGCGTCGGTGCTCACCACCCAGAAGGTGGTGATCGGCATCGAAGACGTGCGCGAGATCGTCGCGAACGCCCACTTCGCACCCGCGGAGGGCAGGCACCGGGTCATTGTGATCGAGGATGCGGACCGCATGCCCGAGCGCACCTCGAATGTGCTGCTGAAGGCACTCGAGGAGCCACCCGAGCGAACGATCTGGGTGCTGTGCGCGCCCAGCGAGGCGGACCTGCTGCCCACGATCCGCTCGCGCGCCCGCTCGCTTCGCCTGATCACCCCGGCCCCCAGCGAGGTCGCGCGACTCCTGAGCGAGCGCGACGGAGCCGACCCCGAACTCGCCGAGCGCGCGGCCCGGCTCGCGCAGAGCCACATCGGCATGGCGCGGCGGCTCGCCTCGGATGAGGCCGCGATGGCCCGGCGCGAGCGCACCGTGGATCTCGCGCTGCGCGTGCAGACCATCGGCGACGGGATGCGTGCGGCGGCGGAACTGCTCAAGGTGGCGCAATCCGACGCGGACGCGCTCACCGAGCAGCTCGACGCAAGCGAGCGCGCCGACGCGATGCGTGACATGGGTCTCGCGCCCGGGGCCGCCATTCCGCCGCAGTTGCGTGCGCAGATCCGCGCCCTCGAAGAAGACCAGAAGCGCCGCGCGACACGCAGCCTACGCGACGGCATCGACCGCATCCTCACCGATCTACTGTCCCTCCACCGGGACGTCGTACTGCAGGCGCTCGGCGCACGCATGGAGCTCGTGAACCTCGAACGACAAGACGAGATCGGGGCGCTCGCCGAGCGATGGGGGGCGTCGCGGGCCGTCGCCGCCGTCGACGCGATCGAGCGTGCGCGGGACCGCCTGGCGCGAGGCGTCACCCCGGGGCTCGTGCTCGAGGCCATGTTCGCGGGCCTCATCGTGAGCGGCGAGGCCGCGCGTCAGAGGCAGGGTGTCGGCGCATGAGCCTCCGCAGACGCGCAACGATCGCCAGCATCGCTCTTGCGCTCGTCGCAGCCCTCGCGTTCACCGCGTGCGCACCCCTCGTCGGACTCTTCGACCAGCTGCGACCCCAGCCCGCCGTGCCCGAGGTGATCGGTGACGACTTCGGTGCACAAGAACTCGAGTGGCGCGACTGTTACGACGAGATGCAGTGCGCAGTCGCGGCCGCGCCGCTCGACTGGGACGACCCCGAGGGCGAACGCATCGCGCTGGCGCTCGTGAAGCAGCCCGCCACCGATGGTGACGCGCAGGGCACCCTCTTCGTCAACCCCGGCGGCCCCGGTGCCTCGGGCGTCGACCACATCGCGCAGGGCATCGACTACGCGGTGGGCGAGCCGCTGCAGCGCGCCTACGACGTGATCGGGTGGGATCCTCGCGGCGTCGGCCAATCCAGCGCGGTCGTGTGCCTCGACGACGCCGGCATGGACGACCACCTCTACGGACCCAGCGACACCGACGACCTCGAGCCGGGCACCCAGGAGTGGGTCGACGCCGCCATCGCCGAGAACCGCGAGTTCGGAAACACCTGCCTCGACCGCACCGGACCGCTGCTCGGCCACGTCGACACCGGTTCGACGGTGCAAGACCTCGAAATGCTGCGGCAGATCGTCGGCGACCCGCGGCTCAACTACCTGGGATACTCATACGGCACCTACATCGGTGCCCGCTACGCCGACGCGTACCCCGACAAGGTCGGCCGGATGGTGCTCGACGGCGCGATCGACCCCACCACGGGCGAGGCAGAAGTGGTGCGCGAACAGACCCGAGGCTTCGAACTGGCGCTCAGGGCGTACATGGCCGACTGCATCACCCGGTCCGACTGCCCCGTCAGCGGCAGCCTCGACGAGGCGATGGGTGCCTGGCGCGCGATGATCGACCAGGTCGACGCCGCACCGCTCACCGGAAGCGACGGGCGCACCGTCACCTCGGGCACCCTCATCACCGCGATCATCTCCCCGCTCTACTCGCAGCAGAACTGGCCCTACCTCGACCAGCTCTACACCACCGTCACGCGCGGCGACGCCGACGTCGCACTCGCACTCGCCGACTTCTACTACGACCGGATCGACGGGGAATACATGAGCAACCTCATCACCGCATTCGGCGCGGTGAACTGCCTCGACTACCCGCGCCCAGAGCTCGACCTCGACCGAATGCGCGCCGAAGCCGAGGAACTCGAACAGATCGCGCCCACCATCGGCACATACCAGGGATACAGCGACGTCTCGTGCATGGGCTGGCCGGTGGAAGGGGTCGAGGATCGCCCTGCGGTCACGGCCGAGGGCGCAGACCCGATCCTCGTCATCGGAACCACCGGCGACCCCGCCACCCCGCTCAGGTGGGCCGAGTCGCTCGCCTCGCAACTCTCCAGCGGGGTGCTGCTCACCTACGAAGGCGAAGGGCACACCGCCTACGGCCAGAGCCCCTGCGTCAACGAGATCGTCGAGAGCTACTTCTTGACCGGGGAGGTGCCGCCCGACGGGGCGCGCTGCGCGTAGTTCGCGGGAGGCACTGCCGGCAGCCGCGCCGCTCGCAGCCGAGCCGCCGGCAGCCGCAGCACTTCTACGTGACGTAGAATTGAGTTGTGCAGCAGTCTGTCGACCCGTGGGATATCGAGTCCGAACGTTCGGCCGTCGCTGGCGGTTTTCGCCGGCCTGACCTTTCCGCCGTGCCGCGCGGTGCACTCTATCTACTGGGTGCGCTGGCGGCGCTGCGCGCGGTCGGGCTCGTGCTCGTCGCGGAGGCGATCGCACGCGGCATCGGCGCGCTCAGCGCGGGCGAGTTCTCGCTGTCGGCACAGCAACTCGTGCTGGGTTTGGCGCTTGCCGGTGCCCTGCTCCGCGGTGGAGCGGAGTGGGCCACCTCGGTCACCGCGCGCCGCGTCAGCATCGGCGTGAAGCACCGAACGCGGGCGGAGCTGTGGAAGCGCATCGCAAGCGACGGCTCCGACGCCGCGTTCGACGCCGACGGCGGCACCGCGGTGCTCGCGGCCGACGGGCTCGACGCGCTCGACGACTATTTCACGCAGACGATCCCCGCCGTGATCTCCGCGGCCATCGTGCCGCTGCTGCTCGGCCTGCGGATCCTCGGCGCGGACTGGGTGAGTGCCGTGATCATCGTGGTGACCGTGCCGCTGGTGCCGCTGTTCATGATCCTCATCGGAAAGCACACCCAACTGCGCACCGATGCGGCGCTCGGAGCGCTCACCCGACTCGCCAACCACCTGACCGAGCTCGCCAAGGGGCTCCCGGTGCTCGTCGGCCTCGGCCGGGTCGACGAGCAGACCGAGGCGCTCGACGGTATTCAACGGCGGTACCGGGCACAGACCGAACAGTCGCTGCGCTGGGCGTTCCTTTCCGCGCTCGCGCTCGAACTCATCGCCACCATCTCGGTCGCGGTGGTCGCCGTGTTCCTCGGCCTGCGCCTGCTCGACCGCACGATGACGCTCGAGCCCGCCCTGATCGCGCTCATCCTCGCACCCGAGTGCTTCGCCGCGCTCCGCGAGGTGGGTGCCGCGTTCCACGCCTCTCAAGACGGGCTGTCCGCCTACGAACGTGCGCGCCGGTTCCTCTCGCGCGAGCCCCGACACGACGCGCGTCGGCCTGGCGCGGGTGTGCGCGTGTCCGGGCTCGCGGTGCGCTACGCCGGACGCACGCACGCCGCATTCGAACCGCTCACCGCCGAGCTTGCGGGCGTGACGGCGGTCACCGGTCCGAGCGGGTCGGGAAAGTCTACGTTCCTCGCGGCGCTCGCCGGGGTGCTGCCGCAGGATGCGGAAGTCAGCGGCGAGATCACCGGGGTGGACCCGGCGCGGGTCGCCTGGGCCCCGCAATCGCCGCGCCACTTCGCCGCGACCCCGCGCGAAGAACTCGCACTCTACGGTGCCGCACCCGAGCAGGCCCTGGCCGAACTCGGCCTGTCGCAGAGCATCGATGCCGCGATCCCGGAACTCAGCCCCGGCGAGCTGCGGCGTCTCGCCGTGGCGCGAGCACTCGCCCGGGTGGACTCGGGCGCGGACCTGCTGCTCCTCGACGAACCCACGGCGCATCTCGACCCCGCGTCCGCGGAGCTCGTGCGCGCAGCGATCCGGAGGCGCTCACGTCACTGCGTCATCGTGCTCGCCTCGCACGAACCCGAAACGCTCGCGATGGCCGGTCACAGCATCGAGGTGCACGAGCCGATGGGCGCGCAGGATCGCGGGTCGCCCGACGCCCGCCCCACCTCGCAGGCCGACCTGGCCGGAGCGCGTAACCTCGACGACGCGGCGACGCCGCCCGAGGAGGCGCGCGCGCCTGCGCGGGGATCCGCTGATGCCCCGGAGACGCCGGGCGGGGCAGGCGTGTGCCGCGTGGCCCGGGGCAAGGAGATGGCGGAGCGCCTGAGCCTGCGGGCACTGCTTCGCCCGCAGGCCTGGATCTGGACCGCATCGATGCTGCTCGCCGCGCTCGCGGCCGGGCTCGGTGCGGCGCTCACCGCGGTCTCGGGCTGGCTGATCGTGCGCGCGAGCGTGGAAGACTACATCATGTACCTGCTGGTGGCGATCGTTGGCGTGCGAGCATTCGGGATCGGGCGGGCGGTCGGACGCTACGCTGAACGGCTCGTGACCCACCGCGCCGCATTCTCGGCGACCGACGCGCTCAGGCTGCGACTGTGGCGGGCGATCGCTTCGCGCGGCGCGGGGTCGCGGCGTCTGCTCGAAGGCGGCGCGCCGCTCGATTATCTCGTCACCCTGGTGAACGATCTGCGCGACCAGCTGCCCCGAGTGCTGCCGCCGATCGGGGCGGGAGTGCTCATGATGGGCGGCATGATCCTGACGACCGTTTTCGTGCTGCCGCAGCTCGCCTGGTTGGTGACCGGGGTGCTTGTCGCAGCGGTCGCTGTGGCGGTGATCCTCGCGCTCGCGGCGGAGCGGGGGGCCGGGGCCGCGCGCGTGGCGGAACGCTCGGCCATCATGCGGGGTACCGCATCGCTTGCGGCGGCAGCGGACGACCTGCGCGGCAACGACGTGCACGAGATCGCCCTCTCCCGCCTGAACGCGGCTGCGACCGGCCTGGCGAAGTCGGAGTCGCGGCTCTCCTGGTCCGCGGGTGCCGGGGTCGCGATCATCACCGCGGCACTGAGCGCGCTGGCCGGTCTCGTTGCGGTCGCTGCACCGCACGCTCCCGGGGAGCTCGCGTCGGTGATCGCGCTCCTCTCGCTGGCGCTCATCGAACCGCTCACCGGGCTGGTCAACGCCGCGCACCGCGTCCCCGCGCTGCGCGCGCTCCTTGCGCGCATCGGTCCCGCCCTGCGGCCGCCCCTCCTGCCGACCTGGGGTGACGACGAGCCCGACGCGCCCGTGGCGCAGCTCGACGTGCACCGCGCTTCCATCCGCTACCCCGGCGCGGCCGCACCGGCCGTATGCGGGCTCTCCGCAAGCACCCGCCGTGGCACCTGGCTCCTGCTCGATGGGCCGAGCGGGTCGGGCAAGTCCACGGTGCTCTCCGCGGTGATGGGGTCGCTCGCGCTCGAGTCGGGCGAGATCCGCGCGAACACTGTTCCGATCACCGCTTTCACTGAGGCCGCCTGGCGGTCCCGGGTCGTCTGGTGCCCGCAGGACGCGTACGTGTTCGACTCGACACTGCGCGGCAACCTGCTGCTCGCCCGCCCGCGCGGGGACGCCCCGGACGAGCGCGAGATGCGGACCGCGCTGGTGCGCGCGGGGCTGGGGGAGCTGCTGCACTCCCTCTCGGCCGGGCTCGATACTCGCATCGGCCCCGGGGGTTCCGCGCTTTCCGGCGGCGAACGCCAACGGCTCGCTGTGGCCCGCACGCTGCTCGCCCGCGCCGAGGTGATCCTGCTCGATGAGCCCACCGCGCACCTGGACGCGCCGACCGCGGCGGACATGATGAACGATATCCGCGAGGCGACTACAGACCGAATCGTCGTGCTCGTCTCGCACCGTCGCGCCGACCGGCGACCCGAGGACGTGGTCGTCCGGCTACGGTGACACCGATCCTAGCCAGCGAGGCGTCGAAACCGATCGCTCATGCGCGTCGACTCCGATTCGGGGCAGTCCGATCCCGGAACACCACTCGCACCAACGGCGAGGATCGCCCGCGCCAGCACCTGGTCGTGCACTTCGCGGCGGGCGTGATCGTCGGCGAGCATCTCGACGAGCGCGGCGACCTCCGCCTCGGCCCGGGCGGCAATGGGGAATCCCGGTAACGCGGCGCGCCAGGCCCGGAAGGCCAGCAGCAGCAGATCGTGGCGCTGTTCGACGTGGGCGCGCTCGTGAGCGATCACCGCGACGAGCTCATCGGGATCGAGGCGATCGAGCAGCCCCTGTGAGAGCACGGTCACCGATTGCATGCCGCGCGGGAGGCAGTACGCGACCGGGGTCGTCTCATCGATGACGCGAGTGCGAGTGCGCGTCGGATGCGGGGAGGTGAGCAGTTGCAGCAGCGCGAGGTGACGGTGGCGCTGACGCGTCACTTGAAACATGGTGACGCCGAGGTGCGCCAGGAGGTACGCCGCGAAGAGCGCCGCGGGGATCATCGCGTACCAGGGGTGCCTGGGCGCGATGGCGAGACCGACGAGCGCGAGCGCGCCGATCATCGAGGAACCCCCGGCAAGTCCGATGAGCTGCCACAGCAGCAACGACATGACTGGCATTCGTGCGGGCCAGGATGCGCGCACGAGCATCACCGGGACCGGCCAGGCGAGCGCGACCGCGATAAGGCCGAGGATCACCGCGCCGAGGATGATGAGGCCGTGCGGGATCACCACCGCCTCGGAGACCGCTCGGCTCTGGGAAATGAGCCAGGTGATCGCACCGATCATGCCGAGTCAGCCATTGCGCTGCAGGAGCTGGCGCAGCACCGCCGCGTCCTCGTCTGACACTCCTCCGACGAACCGTTCGAGCACGGCCGTGCGATCCCCGCCCTCGCCGAGCACGGAGTGCATGAGTTCGGCGGTGTGGTCGGCGCGCGACCCGAGCGCTGCGTAGCGGTGCGGACGCGCGGAACGGTCAGAGGTGACGAACCCCTTCTTCTCGAGCCGGGAGAGCACGGTCAGCACCGTTGTCGGTGCGAGTTCGCGGCCGTCAGCGGCGAGCTGATCCTTGATGTCGTATGCCGAGACCGCTCCTGAGGCGTCCCAGATCGCGTCCATCACGGCCCGCTCGAGTTCACCGAGTGTTCCCATCGTGACTCCTTTCCGCCGCTTCATCTCGCCCGATCCGGGGCCTGACGCTCGAACAATTCTACCTCATGTCAAAGATGTTCTATACTGCGTAGAAGAGATTCTACGTGGCGTAGAAATTCAGTTTCCGAGAGTACTGGTAAGGAGACCCCTGTGGACGTCCTCGACCTCGCCCGCTGGCAGTTCGGCATCACCACGGTCTACCACTTCTTGATGGTGCCGCTCACGCTCGGCCTCGGCATGGCCGTAGCGATCATGCAGTCGCGATGGGTGAAAACCGGCGACGAGAAGTTCCTGCGCATGACGAAGTTCTGGGGCAAGGTCTACCTCATCAACTTCATCGTCGGCGTCGCCACCGGCCTCGTGCAGGAGTTCCAGTTCGGCATGGCCTGGAGCGAGTACTCCCGCTTCGTCGGCGACGTCTTCGGCGCGCCGCTCGCCATGGAGGGCCTGCTCGCGTTCTTCGTCGAGTCCACCTTTCTCGGCATCTGGATCTTCGGTTGGGGGCGGCTGCGTAAGGGGATCCACCTTGCAGCTCTGTGGTGCGCGGTCATCGGATCCTGGATCTCCGCCTACTTCATCATCGTCGCGAACTCGTGGATGCAGCACCCCGTCGGCGTGGAGCTCGGCGCAGACGGCCGCCCGGTGATGACCGACATCTGGGCGGTGCTCACCAACAGCACGGCGCTCGCCGCGTACTCGCACACGATCCTCGGCGCGCTCGTCGTCGCGGGCATGTTCCTGCTCGGCATCTCCTGGTATCAGCTATGGCGCCGCCGTCGCGACGGCATCGACACCGTCGACGCCACCGGCCGCGTGATCGTCGGCGAGAACACCGATCTTCCCGGCCGCGACCGCACCGACCATGGGGTGTGGATCTGGTCGCTCCGCTTCGGTGCCATCGTCGCGATCGCGGCCTTCGCCGGTACGGTCGTCTCGGGCGACGTGCAGGGCAAACTCATGTACGAGCAGCAGCCCATGAAGATGGCCGCTGCCGAGGCCGCCTGCCACACCGGATCCTCGTTCTCGGTGCTCTCCCTCGGGGACCCCGGGTCAACCGACTGCACCAAGGTCATCACCCTCATCGAGGTTCCGGGCGCGCTCGGCTTTCTCGGCACCGGGGAATGGGGTGCGGACATGCCGGGCATGAGCGACCTCGAACCACAGTACGTCGACAAGTACGGGGCCACGATCCCCGACGAAGCCGTCTTCGGTGATCGGGCGGGCAGCGAGATCCAGTACGTGCCCGTCACCTGGATCACCTACTGGGGGTTCCGCCTCATGATCGGGCTCGGCGGGGTCGTCGCGCTCGGCGGCATCGTCGCACTCTGGCTCACGCGCAAGGGGACCGTGCCCCGATCCTCGTGGATCATGCGCCTCGCCCTGCTCGGCATCGTCGCACCGTTCGCCGCGAACATCGCAGGCTGGATCTTCACCGAAATGGGCCGTCAGCCCTTCGTCGTCGCACCGAATCCCGACGCGACCGGCATCGACGGCGTGTTCATGTTCACCGCCGCAGCAGTCTCACCCGGGGTGACAGCGGGCGAGATCCTCTTCTCCGTCATCACCCTCACCGTGGTGTACGGGATCATGCTCGCCATCGAGCTTTTCCTCCTCGTGAAGTACATCAGGGGCGGAGTCGCCGCGTCCATGCCCGAGCTCACCGCCCGGCGCGAACACGGCGAGGACACAGGCCCCGATGCGGGCCGCGACGATGTGCTCGCGTTCGCGTACTAATCGGGCCCAGCATCGAAAGGATTGATTATGGAACCGCTCGCAATCGTCTGGTTCATCGCGATCGCCGTCCTCTGGATCGGGTACCTGCTGCTCGAGGGCTTCGACCTCGGCGTCGGGATGCACATGATCTTCTCCACCAAGGATGAGCGCGAACGCCGCGTCATGCTCAACACCATCGGCCCCGTCTGGGACGGGAACGAGGTGTGGCTCATCACCGCAGGAGCCGCGATCTTCGCCGCGTATCCGCTCTGGTACGCGTCGCTGTTCTCGACGCTGTACGTGCCGCTCACCATCGCGCTCGTCGGGCTCATCGTCCGGGCTGTCGGCATCGAGTATCGCGGCAAGATCCACACCGAACGCTGGCGCGCCTTCTGGACGTGGATGATCGGGCTCGGGTCGCTCATCGTCGCGTTCTGCGTCGGGGCGGCGCTCGCCCTCACCTCGACCGGCCTACCGATCGACGGGAACGGCGACCGCGTGGGCGGCCCCTTCGTGTGGCTCACGGTGCCAGCGGTGCTCGGCGGGCTCGCCATCGTCGGGTTCGCGCTTGCCCACTCGGCAACGTTTCTCGCGCTCAAGGCCGATGGCGGGGTGCGCGAGCGTGCGGCCCGGTTCGCCGCGGTGTGGGCACCGCTCTGCCTGGTACCTGCTGCGGCGTGGGCGCTCTGGGTGCAATTCGCGAACGGTGGCGGTGTGCTGTCTTGGCTGTTCGTGCTGCTCGCCGTAATCGCTGCGGTCGTCGGCTGGCTGTCAGCGCGTCGCCGCAGCGAGGGGCTCGCCTTCACCGGGTACGCCGGGTTCGGACTCTTCGGTGCGGCCGCGGTCTTTACGGGGATGTTCCCGGTCGTGCTGCCCTCGACCATCGACTCGGCGTTTGATCTGACCGTTTCGAACGCCGCAAACAGCCCGTACACGCTCGGCGTCATGACCGTGGTCGCGGCGTTCGCGCTGCCGGTGATCCTCGCGTACCAGGCGTGGAGCTACTGGATCTTCCGCAAGCGCGTCACGCCCGGCATGATCCCCGACGCGCACATCGTGCTCCCGGCCGTGCTGCGCGCGGATCGCTCGGGTGCTCGCGGAGACGGGGTCGCGCAACAGGGGTGATGCGGGCCGGGGCGCTCGAAGCGATTGCGGTCCGCCTTTGTGGATCGATCTCGTGTCTTGAGCTCGCTCAGTTCGATGTCGTCGGTTCGCAGATGAGATTTGATTGTTCTGCATTTACTCGACATTTCGCTGTTCGGACGATTCGAAACTACCCGAAGCGCTCTGATAAGCTAAGTGACGGAAATGTCACCGTGTTCGAACGATTTTCGTTCTGATCTGGTGTTTTTCGAATTACCTGGAGCTTGCTCCAAGTATCCGCCGACTTAGCTCAGGGGTAGAGCAGTTCCCTCGTAAAGAACAGGTCGTGGGTTCAAATCCCACAGTCGGCTCCATTGTCTTGAGTCGCGACATCGTTGTCAGACGAGTCGCGGCTCAGGACTTTTTCGTGGCTTCGGGGTGTTGACGGGTTATCGGCAAAAACGTGTGCATATGGAGTGCGCCCCGGATCTTGGACACTGATTCCTGACAAGGAGTGATTGTCCATGAATACTAATCGAACTCGCGCTGGGGTCCCGAAGGATCTCGATCTGCGCCGCCGCAAGATTCTACACAGGCACAGTGCTATCAGCGTAAGGCTCTCCACAGGGTGAGCGTGAGTAGCACAATCGGACTGAGTAATGCGATAGTCGCAAGGAGCGCGAGCGTCGCTATTGCGAATGCGAAACTTCCAATCCTCTGATGTGCTGAGGGTCAAGTCCCGGGTGGTGGTGTAGCGGTCGGTGATCCTTCGACTGTTGATCTTGGTTAGGCGCTGAGTTCGAGGACGGTCTGGTCGGGCACCTCCTTGTTGCTGATGTCGGGGACGAGCGT
>Ga0180217_1002822_pt1 | contig 15368 bp, 14 predicted proteins | sample eDN3rd37CBELigOP_FD_128521 | JGI IMG/M metagenome (GOLD analysis project Ga0180217, IMG submission 128521) | Enriched Organic Plus compost microbial communities from Emeryville, California, USA - eDNA 3rd pass 37_C BE-Lig OP (version 2) (version 2) ... | reverse complement strand
GGATGCGGCCGCCATTTGCTACATGGAAGTCGAGCATCCGGGCGGAAAGCTTTTCGGCGCGGGCATCAACACCAACATCGTGGCCGCTTCGCTGGAAGCAATCGTGTCAGCAGCCAACCGAGTCGTCGGCTAGTCCTGACTTCTGTGTAAGGATTGGCCGTCAGGGGAGGAGAACGGCACGATGCTTGACCCGGACCACAAGGTTGATCTCTTTGCGGATGAAACAGGCGAGGGCCCTTCGGCCCTCGTTTTGCTGCATGGGTTCGGCGGCAGCCGCCATGTCTGGGATGGGGTGCGAAGGTTCCTCGATCCTTCCCGCCACATCCTCTTCTATGATCTGCCGGGGCACGGACAGTCCCTCGGGGCACTCGGAGAAGGTGCAGCACCGCAGTTTGCAGGGCTCGTGCTGACCGATCTTGAAAGGCGGGGTATCCAGAATGCCCATGTGGTGGGCCATTCGCTAGGCGGTGCTGTTGCGGTGCTCATGGGGCTGTTGAAGCCGCAACGAATATCCCGGCTGACGCTTCTTGCTCCCGGCGGTTTTGGTCCCGAAATAAACGCAGACCTGCTGAATGACCTGGCCCATGCTGCTACGCCGGAAGAAATAGCTGCAAGCCTGCACGCGATGGCGACCCCGGACTTTGATCCCGCGGCCTTCATCATCAGTCACATGGCAGAGGAACGTAAGGTGCCCGGTCAGCTGGCGGCTCTCGGGGTACTGCTGTCGCGCATCGTGAGGGAGGGGCGGCAGGGCGCGTTCACGCCCGAACAGCTAGCGTCCCTGATAATGCCTGTCGCGCTCGTCTGGGGTGAACTCGATCCAGTCCTTCCTGCATTTCAAGCCGAAAATGCTCCGCCATCCTTCAACCTCGTCCGACAAAGCGGCAGCGGCCATATGCTCCCTCTCGAAGCCCCGGAAGCGATGGCGCACCTCATTTCTATGGTTGACATTCTACCCTGACACCTACGGCACAGGGCTGTACTGATTTTGCCGCTATCTCGTGGTAACCATTGAGGAAGGATGCCGCGTGGAGTTGATCGTATGAGTGACGCAGGCCGAAGTCTTCTGGAGGACGCCCCAAAACGGCGCCGCCTTGCCGATGCGATTCGGAACGTCAAGAACATAGCCGCCGATAAGGCGGATGCCGTGGTCGATATTCGCGAAGCAAGCCGGACCCGCCTCGAGATGCTCGCCCACGAGCTGGAGTCCGTCTTTTCCGAAGTGCCTGCTGACGACCCGTCCTTCGACTTCGTCATCTCGAATGGTGAACAGCCCCGTCTCTGGATTGATGCCGTTGCCCATGTAGCGCTAGGACGGGACCGCCGTACTTACCGTTTCGTCCGGGATACCCGCATGGGCAGGATGGTGCTGGCCGAGACTGCCGACCTGCAGGCGGTCGTGGATCAGGTCACGCTCTATATCGCAGAACGCATGGTCGAGCGGCAGCGGATGATCGAGGGCGATGTCCTCCCGCTGCCGCGCGGTTCGGCCAAAGGTGAAAAGTTGCGCACGGGTGATTCAGATACACTCGCCGATCTTTGGAAGGGCGCCCTGGCATTCCTGCTGGGAGCAATAGTCGGGGCGGGTGCAATATATCTTGTTTTATCCGAAAGAATGTCCCAGTTGATAAGATATATTTTGTCTTGAGTTTTCCAGAATTCTAGGGAATTATTGCTAGATATTTTAGAAAAGATTTGGTTTAAGAATGGCAAATATTTTTAAGTGGATTGTATTTGTGGGCGTTATTGGGTCAATGTTCTCTGCTTTGGCCATACTTTTCGTTGATGTCTACAACTATTCAACCATGAATGCTGAACAATACGCTCTTTACGAAACTCCAAGGGTGTTGGGAGTGAGCGTGTTCGTCTTCTTCCTCCTCATCGCTTCGGGATTGCTGGGTGCAGTCTTCATCTGGATCATCCGGTCCAGTTGTCGAGAAGGAAGACGAATCTGACCCTGGTCAGTTCGTGGGCTGGGGTGAGGTGATTGACTGCCGGGACAGTTCAACGACCTCACCGCCCGGTACCACAGATCCTCGCCGCGTCAACTGCACGTCCCACGCTCCCGGTACGCCCTTGATTTCGAAGAGGTTGTAGTGAGCCGGAGGCTTGGCCGATCCATGCGCCTGACCGGCAGCAGCGACACCCACGACTGGGATCTGGGTACCGCCGGGCCCGGTCATGTGATGGATGGTCGGCAGATGGGTGTGGCCATGGAGGATGAGATCCGCGCCATGCTCCCACACCATCTTCTGGAACCGTGTTATGCCAAAGAGCCGCTTGTGTGGGCTCGTGGCGCCATGGACGGGTGGGTGATGGATCATCAGCACGCGGAAGAGACCACGCTTTCGGGTTTCATCAAGTAGCATAGCCGTGGCTTTCGCCTGCCGTTCGCGGAAATAGCCGCTCGCCATGAAGGGAGCGGTGGCCCTTGCGGAGGAAAGGCCGATCAGGGCCACAGGTCCCCGCACCCTGAGATAGGGGAAACTGTCGGGCCGCACCGGATCATTAACCCCATCGCCCGTCATGTAAGGCCCCCATGCCTCGCAGGCATGGCGCAGCGACCCTCGCACATAGGCGTCATGGTTGCCTGGCACGACGGAGACATTCTCGGGAGAGCCAACGCTCTGCAGCCAAAGGGCCGCCATCTCGATTTCCTTGTCGAGCCCAAGGTTCACCAGGTCGCCGGAAAGCGCAATATGGTCAGGTTTAGAAGCCAGCATGTCGCCGCTCAGGCGGTCGATGATGCCGTTGTCGAGCGCAATTTTCCGGTGGCGGTGCCAGTTGATGTAGCCCGTGATGCGCTTGGAAACGAGATCGCGCAAGCGCACGTCGGGGAGAGGACCAAGGTGAATGTCGGAAAAATGCGCGAGTCTGAACATCCGTTCTGTCTACAGCAGTGATATGAAAAGCGGAATCGAATTTTGCCGCAATCATGCGTAACGTGTTGCGCGCATTGCCAAAGTCTTAATACCAGAGTGAATTTTATGCCCTTTGCCCGTATCAGAACGAGAGCCCTGGTGCGGCTCATGCACACGTGGTTCCTGCTGTCACGGCCGATGACGCTCGGGGCGCGCGCTGTCGTCTATGACGAGGCAAAGAATTCCGTACTGCTCGTCCGCCATACCTATGTTCCCGGCTTTCAGCTTCCCGGCGGTGGGGTTGAGCCCGGCGAAACCATGGAGCAGGCGCTTTCGCGAGAACTGGAGGAAGAGGGAAAAATCCTGTTGGACGGCACTCCCGAGCTCCGCTCGATACATCTGAACAGGCAGTCGAGCCGCCGGGATCATGTGGCGGTCTACCTCGTCAGGAACTTCCGCTCACTCGGGCCTGTCACCCCCAATCGCGAGATTGCAGAAGCAGGCTTCTATCCGCTCGATGCGCTGCCCGAGGCAACGACGGGAGGAACGCGCCGGCGTCTGGCAGAGATCTTCGATGGTGTCTCGCCCCAGGCTGAGTGGTAAAAGGATCAACGCGTTAGCTGGATCTCGTGAGGAACCGATTCAAAAGGTCACTCCGATCTGCCTGATCGCTTCGCTGCTGCCGATGGCAGCCGCCATGGCGAGGTTGAGGCTCCTCGCACCTTCCCTCATGGGGATGATGACCCGCTCATCAGCCGTCTGGTGCACGTAGTCCGGCACGCCGGCTGACTCCCGCCCGAACAGGAGAATATCGCGCTTCTTAAACTGGAACTGCGTGTAGGCGGCAGCACCGGATGTCGTGAACAGCACCAGCCGCCGGCCTTCGGTTTTCCGCCATTCCTCGAAGGTCTCCCAGGAAGGGTGGCGGACCAGCGTCGCCATTTCGAGGTAGTCCATTCCGGCGCGTTTCAGGTTCCGGTCGGAAATGTCGAAGCCGGCCGGTTCGATCAGGTCGACCACCAATCCCAAGCAGGCGGCAAGACGCATGATCGCACCGGTGTTGCCCGCGATGTCTGGTTGAAAGAGCGCAATATGAAGTTGGGTGTCGGCCATGCAATGTCCCGGTTTGTCAGCAGGTAGAGGGGGTTGGGACCCGCCGCAGTTGCCAGTTTTGGCACTTTGCTATATAAGGCCCCGTCTTCCTGAGCAAATGGCGAAGGCGAGAACAGGCCGTTCCGCCATTTGGAAACCAACCTCGAACCGCTGGAGGCGGCTGTGGACAAGCACCTTTGGGTCATCCCGACCGGCGCACGCCCCTGGATCAGGGCCACGCGCGCGTTCTGACGGCGGTTTCGCTTCCCATCACGACAGCCTGAGCGAATCCGCCGGATCTATTCTCCGGATTGCAAGGATTCGACCATGCCAGATCAGAAGAACAATGGGCTTTTCAGGCCCACCAATGCACCTGTGTTCCCCAATGGTGAGCCTCCTGCCACACCCCTGTCAGGAGCACTTGCGTCGGCCCTCGGAAAAAAGCCGACGCTGGGGCAAACTCCGCCAGAGCTGCAGGAGCGGCCCGGCAGGAAGTCTGGGTCACCGAATGCTGCGGGGTTTCACGGGCGTGCGAACTTTGCTGCCAGACGCAGCCATGTCCCCGGCAAGGGGCACAAATAGTTCGCCCGAAAAATGAATGTGGTCGTGGCCCTGGCGGCCCACGACTCTCCAAGTGACTGATGGCCGGAACAGGAGTAAGCGAAAGCGCCATTCCGGTCTGCCTGTTTGAGAGAATGATAATGCCTGTCTGGCGAAGCCTTTTTGAAGCGGTCTACGGCTATTTCGAGAACCGCCTCAATCCATTTCCCGACGCGGAGCCGCAGGAGCCTCCGCGGACGCTCTTTGCGTTCTGCGTGCATTTCACACGCGGTTCCTGGTTCTGGATCGGCGTATCAGCCTTCCTGATGACGCTCATCGCCATTACGGAAGTGTGGCTGTTCGCCTTCCTCGGCAGCATCGTGGACTGGCTCGCCGTGCAGGACCGCGCGGCCTTCTTCTCGAATGAGGGGCTGAGGCTCGCGGGCATGGGGGCCATCGTGCTGGTCGTCCTGCCGTGTGCGGTCTTCCTGCATTCGCTGGTCACCCATCAGGTGCTGATGGGCAACTATCCAATGCGCATCCGCTGGGACGTGCACCGTTACCTGCTCAAGCAGTCGATGACCTTCTATCAGGACGAATTCGCCGGACGCATCGCCACCAAGCTGATGCAGACGGCGCTCGCCGTTCGCGAGTTCGTCATGAAGCTCATCGACGTGCTGAATTACGTGGTGGTCTACTTCACGGGCATCGTGTTCATCGTGGCTTCCGCCGATCTGCGGCTCGCTATTCCGCTCGTCTTCTGGCTCATCGGCTATGTAAGCCTGCTGCGCTTCTACATTCCGCGCCTGGGCAAGGTGGCCGAGGAACAGGCAGATGCCCGCTCGATCATGACAGGTCGCGTGGTGGACAGCTACACCAACATTCAGACGGTAAAGTTGTTCTCACATGCGGGCCGCGAGGCGAGCTACGCCCGCGAAAGCATGACGGGCTTTCTGAAGACCGTGTATAACCAGATGCGGATGATCACGGGTTTCTACAGCCTGCTCTACGTGCTGAATGGCGCTGCACTTTTCACGGTGGGAGCATTGGCGCTCTACCTGTGGACAGCAGAGGCCATCAGCATCGGTGCCGTCGCGGTTGCCATCGGCCTTGTCCTCCGCGTCTGGAACATGTCCCAGTGGATCATGTGGGAGATGACCATGATGTTCGAGAACGTCGGCACGGTGCAGGACGGAATTGCCTCGATCTCGATGCCCCGGCTGGTGCAGGACCGTCCGGGCGCGAAGGACATCGTGGTCAGCAAGGGCGAGATCGCCTTCGAGAACGTGAGCTTCCACTATGGCAAGAAAGGCGGCGTGATCGAGAACCTGAGCCTCACCATCAGGCCCGGTGAGAAGATTGGCGTCGTTGGCCGGTCCGGCGCCGGAAAATCCACGTTCGTCAATCTGTTGCTGCGTTTCTATGACGTGCAGTCCGGCCGCATCCTGGTGGATGGGCAGGACATTGCCAACGTTACGCAGGACAGCCTGCGCGCACAGATCGGCATGGTCTCGCAGGATACCTCGCTCCTGCATCGTTCTGTACGCGAGAACATTATCTATGGCCGCCCCGATGCGACCGAGGAGATGGTGATCGAGGCCGCGGGCCGCGCCAGCGCACTGGAATTCATCGAGGGTCTTGCCGATATAAAGGGACGAAAGGGCTTCGATGCGCATGTCGGCGATCGGGGCGTGAAACTGTCAGGCGGGCAGCGGCAGAGAATTGCCATTGCCCGTGTGATGCTGAAGGATGCTCCGATCCTGATCCTGGACGAGGCAACTTCTGCACTGGATTCTGAAGTTGAGGCCGCCATCCAGGATAATCTGTATCGGCTGATGGAGGGTAAGACCGTGATTGCTATTGCGCATCGGCTTTCCACCATTGCCGCGATGGATCGTCTGGTCGTTCTCGACAAGGGCAGGGTCGTGGAGCAGGGCACCCATGAGGAGCTTTTGGCCCGCGACGGCATTTATGCCCGGCTTTGGCAACGTCAGTCCGGCGGTTTCATTGATGTGGACATGTCGGAGGCGGCTGAGTGAGCGCAGAAGAGAAGAAGTCGGGCAAGGCGGAGCTCCTGTGGAGCCGGGCGGAGCACACCATAGATGCGTTCGGGGACACCGACACGCCGGTTCTGCCCAGGAACGCTGCCCGCTTCATCTATTTCTTTGCCAGCCAGGCCAAGGGACCGTTCCTGCTTCTTCTCCTTATTGGCGGGCTTGCAGGAGCGGTGGATGCCGGCCTCTATTGGGGGGTGGGCCGGCTGATCGATCTGCTCGACACGGCATCGCCTGCCACCCTGCTGGCTGACCATTGGTTTGAACTGGCCGCGCTGGCTTTTCTGGTTCTTGTGGTCCGGGCGATCGTCATGGTCGCCAACACGGTCATCGAGGAGCAGGTGATCACGCCTGCCTTCTATCAGCGGGTGCGCTGGCAGTCCTTCCGCCGCGTGATGGACCAGCCTTACGAGTTTTATCAGAACGACTTCGCGGGCCGCATCGCCACAAAGATCATGCAGGGCGGCGAAGCCACCGGCGATTTCATCGTCTCCATCCTTCAGACCCTGTGGAGCTTCCTGACCTTCCTGCTGCTGGCAGGAACGATCCTGACGGCGCTCGACCCGGTCCTCGGTGTCGTGCTGGCACTCTGGTTCGGGGCCTATCTGCTGATAGCCCGCTACCTGCTGCCGCCGCTGCGCGAAGCCGGCCGATGCCGCGCTGACGAGCGCTCGGTGCTCAGCGGCCGCATGATCGACGCCTTCACCAACATCATGGCGGTAAAACTCTACGACAGCGGCTTGCGCGAGCACAGCTATGTTCGCGAGGGAATGGCGCGGCTGCTCCACGCCAGCCGGATTGCCGGACGGGCCGTCACCCGGGTCCGAAGCATGGTCTTCATTGTCAACGGCATCATGATGACTGCCGTCGGCGCGATCTCTGTGATGAGCTGGATGGAGGGCAACACCACCAGTGGTGCGATTGCGGCCGCGATGGGGCTGGTGCTCCGCCTCAACCAGATGTCGGGCCACGTGATGTTCAACATCAACGGCCTGATCCGCTCCTATGCAACGGTTCAGGATGCGACGACGGTCATCTCGCGCCGCCCGGCCATTCAGGACAAGCCGGAAGCCAGCGAGCTTGAGCATGCCGAAGGGCACATCCGTTTCGACAATGTGACCTTCAACTACGGCAAGGACGGCGGGATCATCGAGAACCTGAACCTCGAGATACTCCCCGGCGAGCGCGTCGCGCTTGTTGGCCCTTCAGGTGCGGGAAAGACGACGATCGTCAATCTCATGCTGCGCCTGTTCGACGTGGAAGGCGGGCGCGTTCTTCTAGATGGCAACGACATTCGCGATCTCACACAGGCATCGCTCCGCAGCCAGTTCGGCGTGGTCAGTCAGGAGCCGATCCTGATGCACCGCTCGATCCGGGACAACATTGCCTATGGCAAGCCGGGTGCATCGGAGGAGGAAATCATCGCCGCCGCAAAGCGTGCTTCAGCCCACGACTTCATCCTTCAGGTGCAGGATCCGAAGGGCCGCACAGGATACGATGCCCATGTTGGTGAGCGCGGAGTGAAGCTTTCGGGCGGACAGCGCCAGCGCATCGCCATCGCGCGCATGATGCTGAAGAACGCGCCGATCCTCATTCTTGATGAGGCAACCTCGGCGCTTGATTCCGAGATTGAGGCGGTGATCCAGGAGAACCTGGAAAAGCTGATGGAAGGCAAGACGGTGATCGCGATCGCCCACCGGCTCTCCACCATCGCGGCGCTCGACCGGGTGATCGTGCTGGACAAGGGCCGGGTCGTGGAGGAGGGGCATCATGAGGAACTCCTCCACAGCGGTGGCCTCTACGCGAACCTTTGGAAGCGCCAGTCGGGTGGTTTCCTCGTGGACCGGATTGCCGCTGAATAGCTCGGGTTGCGAATTCCTAAAGTTGAAGCGCGATCTGCCGAAATGACCCCCTCATAATCATCCAGCTATTGTCATTTTGGCGCTTTGAACCAGATAAGGGTTGTATTCCTCAGCATATAGTCCCAGACTGCTTTTGAGGAAGCATAATGAAATCAGGTAGATGTGCCTGATTCTTATAAATTCGAAAGGAGGATCGGATGAAGGAATTTCATTGCGGATCATTGGTGCCAGGTTGTGCGTGGCACACGAGACATGAAGAAGAGGCCGAGGTTATTCGCCGTGCGGTTGATCACATGCGCGATACCCATGGCGAAACGATCATTCGCGAGAGCATGGTTGAAGCCATCCGCTCCCGTATCCAGCCAGCGAAGAACGTGGCCTGACCATTCTGCTTATTGGGGCGCGGAGCTCACGAATGAGCTCCGGTGGCCTCTTACCTGCTTGCCACTTTAGCCAGCATATCTTCCTTGGTAATCCCAAAACCGCTTTCGACCCACTCCTGCTCAAGCCTTGAAAGCGTCTTGCCCACTTCAGCACCGGGCTCGAAGCCGATCGCCAGCAGGTCCTTGCCAGTGACCGGAAACTGCGGTCTCTCCCAAGCCTGAACCACCTTTAGCAAGCGCTGATAACCCGCCAGCTTCTCCAGTGCTGCGGCGTCCTCAGTGACGCGGCTGCGCTCGGTAACGATCGCAAGTTTCAGCCGCCAGATGAGCCCCTGTACGTCGTTGAGGTAGAGTGTCTTGCGGAACTCGCCTTCGCTGGCTGAATGGGAAGGCATGGGTGTACCCGCCCAAAGTTCCAGCTGATCGGCTTCCTGCCGCGCGAGGCGCAGGCGTTTGGCGAGTTCCCTCATCCGTTCCGGATCGGGCGGAAGCATCGAAGCGAGGCGCAGCATCATGTCTCGCTCCCAGTGCAATACGCGCTCCGCCTCAACAAGGCCGTGGATGGTGTCGATGCCCCACTTCTCGCTTTCCGGCAGGATGGTGGTGAGAACACCTGTCTGCCGCATCCAGAGCAGGGAGCGCGAAGGATCGGGCGCTGAGAGCAGTTTCTTCAGTTCCATCCACACGCGCTCGGCGGAAAGCTTCCGCATTCCGTCCTTGAGCCGGGTACAGGCCTTGAGACCTTCCGGATCAGGCCTGCCGCGTCCATACCAGGCATAGAAGCGGAAAAATCGCAGGATACGGAGGTAATCTTCCCTGATGCGCTTCTCGGCATCGCCAATGAACCGCAAGGTGCCGGTCTCGATGTCCTTCACACCCTCGACAAGATCGACGATATTGCCATCGGCCTGCGCGTAGATTGCATTGATGGTGAAATCCCGACGGGCGGCATCGGCGCTCCAGTCGCGCCCGAACTGCACCTTGGCGTGGCGACCGTCCGTCTCCACGTCAGCGCGAAGCGTCGTCACCTCGAACGGCTTTCCAGCCGCGATCACCGTCACCGTGCCGTGTTCATAGCCAGTTGGCACTACCTTGAACCCGGCCTCTTTCGCGCGCCGGATGGTTTCGTCCGGCACAGTCGTGGTTGCCACGTCGACATCAGCAACATCCTGGCCGAGCAGAGCATTGCGTACCGCTCCACCAGCGATCCGCGCTTCCTCACCATCTGTCGAGAGTACCGCCAGAAGTTTCTGCAGGCTTTCGTCCTTAAGCCATGCAGCGTCAATTCTGTTCATCGGTTGTAGAGCCTCTCGTAGAGCATGTGGATGATGCCGGCGGTTACGCCCCAGATGTTGTAGTTCTGATAGGGCATCCTGAAGAAATGGCGCCTCTGGTTCTGCCAATAGCGGCTGTCGCGCTGGTGGTTCTCCGCGTTCATCAGGAAGGAGAGCGGAACCTCGAAAGCGTCGTCCACCTCGTCCTGATTGATGGTCAGCAGGAAGCCTGGCTTGACGATGGAAAGAACAGGCCGCACGCGGTAACCGGTGCCGGTGTAATAGTAGGGCAGGCGGCCCACCGTTTCCACGAACGAGGCGTCCAGCCCGACCTCTTCCTCGGCTTCGCGCAGGGCGGCGGCTTCCGGCGAAGCATCCTCTGGGTCGATCCTCCCACCGGGAAAGGCAATCTGTCCGGCATGCTGGCGCAACTTGCTGGAGCGAAGCGTCAGCAGAACTGTCGCCTCGTCTCCGCGGTCGATGACAGGCACCAGCACCGCCGCATCTCGCAGCTCCTGCTGGATCAGCATCTGCTTGAGTGTCGGATTGAGGCGATGATCGCCATACTCTCCGATCTCTTCATCCACTCGATGCAGATTGGCCCGGTCGCGGAAATCGCGGGCCGTAAAGAGCCTGGCACCTGTCGCTGCTGCGCATGCACTCATTGAGTAAGCATCTCCAGTCTGTCCACTTCCATGACGGGGAAGAGCGAGCCACCCGACCGCACCGCGATCACGTTGCGGCCATCTATAGTCGCTTCTTCTCCCAGTTCCAGCAATTCATATGTCGTGGACCGTGTCACCAGTGCTTCCAGCCGCCCGCGAACATGTAGATAGGGTTTCAAGCCTCCCGTTTCAGCATCTTCCGCGAAACGAAGCGGATGGTCCGGGCCTGCTTCCACCACGTCTCCGACATTTGTGCGGAAAGTGAGCACCTGGTCATTGCCCGAGCCTGTGACCACCATTTCCACTGCCAGGAAATGGGCATCGACGACGCGGATGCCCACCTTCTCCACGGGGGTGACGAGATAGGTCTTCCCGTCCTCATCCTTGCGAAGGACGGAGGAGAAAAGCTGAACGAGGGGCATGCGATTGATCGGAGTGCCCATATACCACCAACTCCCGTCGCCGCGGATCTCCATGTCGAGATCGCCACAGAAGGGTGGGTTCCATCGCTCGACCGGGGGAGCGCCCTTGCCGGCGCGCGCTGCACGCGCGATCAGAGACGACAGCGCTTCCGCCTGGCCAGCCTTGGTCAACCCCTTCGATTCCTCCATCGTCAGCAACCTCCATCATTGGTGACGGTCACGAAATAGTCACCGTTCTCGGGATTGTCAGCAGGTAGAACACGTCTAAGTGTTGTGTTCAGAATATTTCCATCTGCATGGTAATGACCTTACACTACGGATGAGCCGAAATTCCGCCCCGCCACAGCAAGGGTACACCATATGAGCATAATCGCCCGGGACCAGAATGCCAGCATTCAGGGAGCAAGCGACAGGGAAATGGTCGCCGTGGCGGAGGCCGCTCTCGCAGATATCGCCCGCGTACGGGAATCAGTCGGTAAGGTCATCTTCGGCCAGGAATCCGTGATCGAGCGGTCGCTCGTCGCGATTCTGGCAGGCGGACATGCCCTTCTTGTCGGTGTGCCGGGCCTTGCCAAGACGAAACTTGTGGACACGCTCGGCATTGCGCTCGGGCTCGACACCCGCCGCGTCCAGTTCACGCCCGACCTCATGCCGTCCGATATCCTCGGCTCCGAAGTCATGGAGCAGGACGAGACCGGCCGCCGGTCGTTCCGCTTCATTCCTGGGCCGATCTTCGCCCAGCTGCTGATGGCCGACGAGATCAACCGCGCGAGCCCGCGCACCCAGTCCGCACTTCTGCAGTCGATGCAGGAATATCACGTGACAGTTGCCGGGCAGCGCCATGATCTTCCAGCACCTTTCCACGTGCTGGCGACCCAGAATCCGCTGGAGCAGGAGGGCACCTATCCGCTGCCGGAAGCCCAGCTCGACCGCTTCCTGATGCAGGTGGACGTCCGCTATCCGGAACTCGAGGCGGAGCGGCGCATCCTCATCGAGACCACGGGTGTCAGCGATGCTCATGCAACGCCGGTGCTGACGCCGGAACGGCTGCGCGAGATACAGCTCCTGATCCGCCGGATGCCGGTGCCGGAGAGCGTCGTGGAAGCCATTTTGACGCTGGTGCGGTCCGCCCGTCCGGGCCACGGCAATGCCGAGATCGACCGTCATGTAAGCTGGGGACCGGGTCCGCGCGCCAGCCAGGCACTGACGCTCTGCGCCCGTGCCCGTGCGCTCTACGACGGTCGTCTGGCCCCCTCGATCGATGATGTTCGCGCCCTGGCGGAGCCTATCCTGCAGCACCGCATGGCGCTGACCTTCGCCGCGCGCGCCGAAGGGACCAGCGTCCGTGACGTTATTGCCGGACTGGTGAAGAACCTGAAATAGCCGCGGGCGCCCATCAGCACCCGCTACGAGGATTTATGGCGCGAATTGGTGAGATAACGGCTCCGGTAGCCTTGCAGGATGCCCTTGTTCGGGCCCGTACAGGCGCGTCATATGTTCCGGACCTGCTGGTTGAAGCCCGCCGTGTCCTCAACAATGTTACGGCGGGCTGGCATGGCCGCCGCCGGCGTGGCATCGGTGAGAACTTCTGGCAGTTTCGCCCCTATGTCGAAGGAGAGGCTGTATCGCGGATCGACTGGCGGCGCTCCGCCCGCGACGATCACATTTATATCCGCGACAGGGAGTGGGAGGCCGCGCATACTGTCTGGCTCTGGGCCGATCGTTCACCCTCCATGCTTTACCGCTCAAGGCTGGCCGATGTGCCGAAGGAAGCCCGTGCGCTGGTGCTGATCCTGGCGCTGGCCGAGATGCTGTCGCGGGCAGGCGAACGTATTGCATGGCCGGGCCTCACAGACCCCTTTGCCGCGCGCAATGGCGCGGAAAGGCTCGCACAGTACATCGCCCATGCCGATCCGGCCGCGCCAAGGCCTGACCTTTCGCTCGTAAAGCGCATGAGCGATGTGGTGATCGCCAGCGATTTTCTGGACGTCGAGGAAACCAAGCGCTGGCTTGCGCCGCTGACCCGCATCGGTGCCCGCGCCTACCTGATCGAGGTGGCGGATCCCGCTGAGGAGACTTTTCCCTACGCCGGGCGCACCGAATTTCGCGACCCTGAGACGGGGGCAAAGCTCACTGCCGGCCGGGCCGAAACTATGGCCGAGGATTATCGCCGCCTTTACCTCGCACGCCGCGAAGAACTAATAAACTGGTGCAGCAAGCTCGGCTGGAGCTACACCGTGAACCACACGGACCGGCTCGCCTCTGATGCGTTGGTCCGGGTGCATGCCGCGATGGCCGCCGGTACGGATCTACGGCTATGAGTTTTCTGCCGCTCACCTTTGCCACGCCGATGGTCCTGTGGGGGCTGCTTGCACTGCCGGTCATCTGGTGGCTGCTCCGGCTCACGCCGCCGCGTCCGCAGGAGGAAGCATTTCCGCCGCTGGCGATCCTTGCCCGTGTCATGCGCCGCGAAGAGACGCCCAACAAGAGCCCCTGGTGGTTGACGCTGCTTCGCCTGCTGCTGGCGGCAATCGTCATTCTCGCGCTGGCCGATCCGGTCTTCAATCCGCGTGAGCGGATGGCGGTGAGCGGCAGGTCTCTCGCCATCGTGCTGGACAACAGCTGGGCCTCTGCACCCGACTGGGACCGGCGCGTTGCCACGGCGTCCCGGCTCATCGAGGATGCACGTGACAGCGATACGCCGGTGCTTCTTGCGCTCACGGCGGAACGTCCCGCGCAGGAGATCGGACCCTTTGATGCGGAAACTGCGCTGGACCGGTTGAACGCAGCCGAGCCGCGCCCCATTCCGCCGGATCGCCCGGCAATCTTGGGCCGGGTGGCGGGCGCGCTGGAACAGGCACCCGAGGCAACGCTTGCACTTCTCACCGATGGCATTGCTCAGCCGGGCGATGAGGAAGCTTTCCGCGAGGTAATGACCGCAGGAGTTGCGGATGTCCTCTGGTTTGATCCGGGGAGCCAGCCGCTGGTCACGGTCATCGACACTGCGAACGAGCCGGAACGCTTCATTATCCGCGCGCTGCGTCCTGCCGGCCAGCAGGAGCCCTTGCGCGTCAACGCGCTGGCTCTCGATGCGCAGGGTCGACGCATTGCCGAAACCCCGGTCACCTTCGGGCCGGGCGATGTGTCGGTGCTGGCGGAAATGCGCGTACCCTTTGAGCTTCGCAACGACTTCGCCTCCGTCGTGATCGACGGGCAGAACCAGGCGGGCGCGGTGCATCTTCTGGACGAGAACTCGCGCCGCCGCCGTGTTGGCCTTCTTTCCCAGGCTGAGGCCGATCAGGCGCAGCCGCTTCTGTCTCCGCTTTACTACATCCGCCGGGCGCTTGGCCCCTTTGCCGATCTGATCGAGCCTTCAAGTCCAGACCTGACCGTCGCTTTGCCCGAGCTGCTCGAGCAGCAGCCTGCTGTGATTGTCATGGCCGACGTGGGCACTCTCCCGCAGTCGGTGCATGACTCACTGGTGCAATGGATCGAGCGCGGTGGCACGCTGTTGCGGTTTGCCGGCCCCCGACTTGCCGCGTCGGAAGGGGGCGATGATGCACTGCTGCCGGTGCGACTGCGCACCGGGGAACGTTCGCTAGGCGGTGCTCTCTCCTGGTCCGAGCCCCAGCCGCTGACAGAATTTCCGGCAACCGGGCCGTTCTCAGACCTGACGCCGCCGCGCGAAGTCACGGTGAACCGCCAGGTACTGGCCGAACCCTCTGCCGACATCGTCGAACGGACCTGGGCGAACCTTGCCGATGGTACGCCGCTCGTCACCGGTGCGGCGAAGGGCGAGGGTAGGGTGGTCCTCTTCCACATCACGCCGGAGGCCACGTGGTCGAACCTGCCGATTTCGGGAAGCTTCGTTGAAATGCTCCGCCGCGTAGTGCAGCTGTCGCGCAACCAGGGCAGCCCTACTGCACAGGGTCAGTCAGCCAAGGCAGTTCTGCCGCCCTACCGGATGATTGCAGCCAATGGTGCAATCGTTCCGCCGGGGCAGGACGCTGAACCGCTGGCTGCTGGAGCCGATGTTTCCGTTACCCTCGCAAACCCGCCAGGCCTTTATGGTTCCGAGGAAGGGTTTATTGCCCATAACCTCCTGAAGCCCGATGCCGAGCTTCTGCCGCTCGGTCAACCGGAGTCACCTGTCCCGCTTGCACAGGCCAATTATGCCTTCGACTCCGCAGAGCCTCTCAAGGGAACGCTGATGGC
>Ga0180217_1002821_pt1 | contig 15370 bp, 17 predicted proteins | sample eDN3rd37CBELigOP_FD_128521 | JGI IMG/M metagenome (GOLD analysis project Ga0180217, IMG submission 128521) | Enriched Organic Plus compost microbial communities from Emeryville, California, USA - eDNA 3rd pass 37_C BE-Lig OP (version 2) (version 2) ... | reverse complement strand
GTTCAGGCCAGGGCGCCGTTCCGAGGTCAGGAGCCTCTCCCGCTGACACGATCTCCCAACCGCCCTCGCCTAAGCGCGCCAGCACGTGGTTCCCGCTCCGTCCCTTGAGAAGCGGCGCGCGAGAGAGCGGCATGTAGCTGTACTCGGCGCCCGACGCGCCGCGGAAGATCAGGTAGTTCGGCACGGGGTGGGCCTCCTCGCCCTCGAGCATCTCATGCAGGCCGCCGCCGCGTCAGCCGCCCCGTCGTCGCGCCTCTGGATTTCCTGTGGACGCCGGACGAACGGCGACGCTTGCGCGCGCGGGATGCGAACAGCACGGTTCGCCCATGCGCCTGCAGTATGGCCGCCACCAGGGACGGACCGCCGAGACCCTCCTTCTGAGGGCGCCGGACTATGCGCTCTGGGTGATGGGCCATCAGCCCGACGGCCGCCTTGCGCAGTACTTCCGCGAACTGGCGACCGATTTCGACGCCCGCCCGCTCCAGTGCGATTGCCAGGCCTGCGGGGCGCCCGCCACCCGGGCAGCCGCCTTGCCGGAGCGCAGCGAGCTCTACTTCTTCTGCGACGCCTGCGCCCTCTATCCCGATGCCGCGCCGCTCGGAACGGCCCAGGACCTGCGGACCCTGAAGGACCTCGCCGACCATGTGGAGCGCACGGCGCGTAGGCGTTCGGTCGCCCGGCTCCGCGCGCTAGTGCGCCGCATGGCCCAGGCCAAAGGCCTGCCCCGCCGCATCACGGAGCCGGCTGCGGAGGCCTTTTTCTCCGGCGAGGTCGCTTAAGAAAGTGACGGCGTCAGCCGCCAGTCGGCCATGTAGTAGGCGAGCAGGGGCCGCCGCGAACACCTTCATGTTGTCGTGGCGCGACACGCCCGCCTCGGCGGTCGCCCGGTAGAGTTCATAGACAAACGCGAGCGCGAAGGTGGCGCTAAGCACCCATCCCACGTGCGTGACGAAGTCGTTCATGCGTTCACTCCGTCTTCCCGCTCACCATGAGAGGCGCTTGAGGAGCTAGGCCGCGCGCCCTTCCGCGCAGCGGCCAGATCATCGGCGCCGCGGACGATCTTTCGGGGGCTCAGGCGCCGGCCGCTCTCGGGCGTCCGGCCGCAGCGCCCGGATGGCGCGGATCAGCTCGTTCCGCCGGGTGGCCGGCTCCGGCATCGTCTTCACGAAGGCGCCGACGTCCTTGGCCAGGGACTTGTCGGCCGGATCGTTGGACCGGGCTAGCGCCTGGGCGACCGCGGTATAGGCGCGGCGCACGGCGGTCTGCCGGGCCAAGATCTGCGCCTCCCAGGGGCGCTCCATGGCCCCGCCGCGGGCCATCCGCGCGGCCTCCCGATACGCCGCGTCCAGAACGCGGGGCGCCGGCCCCTGCCCCCGCTCGTACCGTTCGCGCATCTTCCGGATCGGCGTGCGCTCCGCCTTCTTGGTGATCCCACGCGTGCGCCGCAGCGTCGCCTCGGCGGCCACGCCGCGCTCCCGCAGCTTCTCCGCAAACCTCTGCCGCCACGCTTCCAGGTCCGCCTTGCGGGGGCTCAAGCGACGCCCATCCTCTCCTAACGAGCGGACGCTGAGGTGCACGTGCGGGTGGCCGGCGTCCGTGTGCAGGGCGAAGGCGTAGTCGTGGGTCTCGCCGAAGGTGTCGCGCGCGAACGCCCGGGCAGCATCCCGCATGCGGATGTAGTCCGTGCCCGGCGGCATCGAGAGCACGATCGAGACTGACATCGAGGCGTCGCTGCGCCGCTTCAGGTCTTCCGCCGCCCAGTCCGCGCTGAGCTCGCGAACCGCGTCCAGCCCCTGCAGCTGCTCCCCGTCGCGCCCCTCCAGCGGCAGCTCGCCGTCACGCGAGATGTACTCCAGGTGCGCCGTCAGGTGATCGCCGTCCCGGGTCTTGCCGGTGATCTTCACCATCACCTCCGGCGCGCGCCGCACGACGTTGGCGAGCCGCGCCTTCGGGTCGCGTCCTTGGGGCGCCGGCGGCAGCACGGGCGCGTCTGCCACCCGTCGGCCGCCCCGGGCGATTGGCGCCCAGAGCTCGTCGAAGCCGCGGACCTGGGCGAGCGGGCTCATCGCTCCTCTCCGGCCCAGTAGGACAGGTCGCCCTCCAGCGCGGCCCGCACACCCTCGAGCTGGGCGCGGATCTCCTGGCGGAAGGCCATGAGCTCCCGGGCGCTCGCAGCCCCCTCCCCGCGGCTGTGCAGCGCGTGAATTGCCTGGTTCAGGTTCACCCCGATCCGGCGCAGGTCCCGGCGGATGTCGAGCAGCGCTTGGGCTTCGGCCCGGCTGAGCTGGGGCCGGCCCAGCAGCCGACGGCGGACCAGGCCCACCACCCATTCCGTCCGGCGAAGGCCCGCCGTCCGGCAGACGCTATCGAGAGCGGCCAAGTCCTCGTCGCGCAGGCGGATGGTCACCTTCTCCGACCGCCCGCGGGCGCGCGCCTCCGGCTCCACGACGGCAGGCGTCGCCGCCCCGCCGCTCCGCAGGACGGTCTCGATCAACTGGCGCAGGAGCTTGGATCGCCCGCCTCGGGACGACGCGAAGGCGTCGAAGCGGACGGCGAGATCGTCGGACAGCCGCACGCCGAAAAACGCCATGACGTCATCGTGGCGTTTAACAATGCCGGCGGCAAGCCTATCCTGCCCTTCTCTCCACAAACCCCTTCACGTTTGGTCGAACAAACGTCTGGCGCTGGGAGGAAGCGGAGCCATACCGCGGCTGGACCCCATAAGCAGCCGAGTCCTGGGCTAGGTAAAGCGGACTCCGCCAGCGCCGCGGACAAACCTCACGCTGCGCAAAAAGGGGAGCCGAAGCTCCCCTCAGAAGGGCGGACACCTCGGGAGGCGATCGGCGGCCTCCGGATTGTAGCGGTCCCAGAACGTCGCCTCGGACGGATCGTCCCCCAGGATGCAGCGGTCCATCCAGGCGTCGGCCGCCGGCGGATTGCGCGCTTCCCACTCGGCCTGTTCGCGCAGCTCGGTTTCGTAGGCGCTCATCGCCTCGTCTTCGACGATCGCCGGCACCTCGCCGCGATCCCAGAGCGGCATCAGCACCGGGTAGTAGCGATGGTATCCGGCGTCCCCGGCGTCTAGGCTGGTCAGGAACGCGCGCCACTCGTTGAGCTGTTGGGCTTCCGAAAGCTGGGTCCAGGTGGTGAAGAGGTCGATCGAGGCCATCAGAGGATCTCCGTCCTTGAGCCGCTCACCGCGAGCGGCGACGGCCTCTTCGGGACAGGCCTGGGCGCCCGTCAGTCACCGGAGCCCACGGCGAAAGCCGGGGGCGGAGGGGAACGGCGCAGCCGTTGACTTACGGGCTGGCCTGGCACGATGGGACGACGACGCGCAGCGCCCGCGCCCCGCCAGGGGCGCTCCGTCTGGCGCTTGCCCGCAGGGCGCGCCGGCACGACGGTCAGGACAAGCGCGAGGGGCGCCGAAGCGGCGCCAAGGGCCGCGTCAGTCCAGAGGGTGGATGCGCAGCCGACGACGGCTGATCCAGCCCACCAGCGGCCGGTCGGAGGCGTAGTCATAGGCCTCCACCTTGGCCCAGGCGTCCTCGGCCTCCAGCACCCGCAGCGGCTGGTCCGGATAGATCGCCCGGATCGCCGCCGCCTTGGCGTCCGGCGCCGTGCGCAGCCAGGCCTTGTCATGGACAAAGCGTATGTCGCGGTCCCGCACCGGCGGCTGCGCCGCCTTCAGCTCGTCAAGCTTTGCGATGACCGCGGCCGTGTCCGGGCCGCGCCGGCCGGCCTCGTCGCCCTCGTAGGCCATCCAGGCGATCCCGACCGCGATCACGCTCATCAGCGTGCCCACCACGGTCATCACGCCCGTGAAGGTGATCGGCCTGTTCTCGCGCCGCAGGACCTCCGCCACCAGCTCCGCCAGACGCGCCAAGGCGGTCTCAAGCCGGTCGAGCCGGACCGCTTCGTCGGCCTCGTCCAGGGCGGTTATGCCCGACATCACCGCCGCGAAGACCGGTGCGTCCGTATCCAGATCCTCGCCGTAGTGGGCGAGCACGTCGGCCGACGCGCCACGGGCGGCGACGCCGTCGAGCCCGGCGACGACCGTCGCCTGGAAGCCGGGCCCCTGCACGGCCTCTAGGACGCGGCAGGCGAGGTTCGCCTCGGCCGCGTGCAGCGCGCCGATCGAGGCCAGCGCCGCGCCGGGCAGCCGAAGGTCGAACTGGGTGCGCAACAGCCTGGCGACCGAGGTCGCCTCGCCGAACAGCTGGTCGTAGACCCCCAGCTTTGGCTGGAAACCCACGCTGGCAAGGTGCGGGTAAACCTGGCCGATTCCGAGGACCTCGGTGGCCCGCCGCACGCTCGCCTGCATCTCGGCGATCGCCGAGTGGGGGCCGAGGAGCTCCTCCAGCGGCGAGCGGAAGGTCGGCAGCCGCGCGGCCTGCTCGGCGGCCCGCAGCATCGCCGCGGCGGTTCCGCCATAGAGCGCCTTTTCGCCCGCCAGCAGGCTGGACGCCGGCTTGAACATCGCCTCGAGCTTGCGATGCCGCTCCATCATCTCCTGGACGGGGCCGAGCACCTTGTAGGTCTCGCCCAGCCGCAGGGCGCCGGCGGTGCGGCGCTCCATCTCCTGGCGCATCCGCTGGGCCGGGGCGAGCGCCGCCTCGGTGTTGGCGAAGAGGATTCGGCGCAGCCGCTCGGTCTGTCGCTCGTCGGGCTGCAGGTCGGCGGCCTCGCCGGCCTCGGCCGAGAGCGGTCCCATGACCGGATCGCGCGCGTCCAGAAAGGCGCCCGCCGCAGCCTCCAGCGCCTCCTCCGAGAGCCCGGCCGCCACTGCAGCGTCCAGCGGCGCGCCGTCGGGCCGCCGCGCCTGCTCGGCCAGGAGGTCGCGCATCAAGGCGCGCCCGTCCAACCAGCGGCTGCGCTCCATGCCCGTGCCGAGCCAGATGTAGAAGCGGCTCTTGCGCGCCTCGATCACGACATCGCCGAGGCCCTCGACGGCGAAGATGACGGGATTGCTGAAGGCGGAGAGGTCGAGCGGCTCTGTCACACGAGCATTATAGTCCACGACCCAAGATTCGCCCCGGAGCACTTGGCGCCGTACCCCGGTTTTGCGGGCTGCGAGCTAGCCCACATGTGAAGCCCAGGCGAAGGGGAGCAAGCGGAAGGGTGTGCGCCAAGGTCGTTCCCTCCAGCACAGGATGGGCGGTCATCTGTGCACTGCCGAGTAAACCTGGGTGCTCCGCGGCGGCGGCGCAAACTCGCGCACGTCTCCACAACGGCATGAGGCCGCCTTCGCTTAACGGGGCATTTGCAAGCCGCGGCCGCTGTTCTAGCGCTGCTCGGCGCATAGGCGCTGCAGTTCATCGCGGAAGAGGCGCCCGGCGGGCCCCGGCGGCGCGTCAACCCGCCATCCGAGCCAGGCGCGGGCGAAGGTCACGCCGTTCGGACCGAACTCCTCCACCGGTAGTCGAACAAGGCGGCCGGCGGCGAGGTCGTCCGCCACCAGCCACAGGGGCAGATTGCCCCAGCCCACCCCCGCCACGAGGAGCGACCGCTTTGTCTCATTATCGCTGGCCCGCCAAACGCCCGGCGACAGCACGCCGAAATCCTGGCCCGCGGTGAGCGGCGAGGGGTCGGGCACGACGATCTGGATGTGGTCGGCGAGTGCGATCCGCGTCAGCGGCTGGCCGCGACGGGCGAGTTGAGCCAGCGGGTGATCGGGCGCAGTGACCGCGGCGCGCGGGATGTCGGCCAGGAACGACAGCTCAACCGTCGGGTCCGGAATGTCCGCGCCGGTCACAGCCAGCGCGCATTCCCGGCTGCGCAAAGCCGCGATTGCCGACCCGAGCGGTAGGGTCCAGGTCTGCACGCCCACTGTGGGATAGGCCTCGCTCACCGCCCTGAGCGCCGCCGCCGCCAGCGGCAGCGGGAATTGCGGATCGAGCGCAAGGGTGAGCCGCAGCTCCACGCTTTGGCCGAGGCCGCGCGCCCGGGCGCGAAGCACATCTGCCTTCAGCAGGAGGGCGCGGGCGTCGCCCAGGAGGGTCTGGCCCTCGGCCGTCAGAACGGGGCGGCGGGCGGACCGGTCGAACAGGCGAACGCCAAGCTCCGCCTCGAGCGACGCCACAGCATGGCTCACGGCCGACTGCACCCGCCGCAGCCTGTGGGCGGCGCCGCGGAAGCTGCCGGCCTCCGCCACAGCCACGAAGACGCGCATCTGGTCGAGGGTGAGGGGGTCTATCACCGATCTATTCCATCGATCATATCCAGCAAGATTTCAGCGATTGCGCCGATCGCGTCGAGCCTCATCTCCAAGGCGAACCCATGGAGGCTTTCCGATGCAGCAGATCTATCCTGACCTCTGGCAGACCCGCCCCGAGCAGCCGCTGCCAAGCGTGCCCGATCTTGTGACCCGCGCGTATGTGATCACCCGGCCCGATGGAAACCTTCTCATCTACACGACCGGCCTTCCAGACGAGCACCAGGCGATCCGCGACCTAGGCGGGATCCGGCGCCAGTACCTCAGCCACGTGGACGAGGCGGGCCCGGCGCTCAAGACCCTGAGAGAGGCGTTCGGCGCCGAACTCTGGGGCCATGCCGTCGAGGCCGAGGCCGTGGCCCGCAGAGCAGGCGTCGCGCCGGACCGGACGTTCGCCGGTCCAGAGACGCACGGCGACCTGGAAGTGTTGCCCCTGCCAGGGCACACGCCCGGCAGTACGGCCTATCTGTACCGCTCCCCTCACGGGCGGACCTACCTCTTTACCGGGGATACCATTGGCCGCGACGACCGCGGCGCCTGGACCGCCGGCTATCTGCCGTTCAGCGACAAGGTGCAGTTGGTGACGACCCTGCGGCGGCTGGGAGAACTTGCACCGGACGTCGTGCTCTCCAGCGCCTTTGGCCGCAACTTCCCTCACACAGAGATTACGGGGCCGGGACAGTGGCGGGCCGCCGTGGACGAGGCCCTGGCCCCGCTTCTCAAGCCGGCTTGAGCGGCTGGATGCCCCTGTGTGGATGATCCGCGATGCCGCGCGCCGCCAGGGGCTCCGTCCGGCGCCTGCCCGAAGGGCGCGCCGAGCAGCTGCGCAAGGCGCCGCGGGCCGCCGTATGAGACTGCCGCAGGCGGCGGATGACGAGCGGCGAGCGGAGTGGCAACGTCAGCCCAGAATCGGAGGCGTTCGGTCGGGTGGATCGGGCAGTTCGTGAGATCGCGGCGCCGCCGGACCGGATCTACCGTGCCCTCGTCACGCGCGGGGCGGTTGAGACTTGGCTGCCGCCGCCCGGCGCCTCCGGCGTCATCCACGAGTTCGAACCGACGCCGGGCGGGGCCTTCCGGATGACCCTGACGTTCGAAGCGACGGGCGAGACTGGCCCCGGTAAGTCGTCCGCCACTACGGACGTAGTGGACGGCCGTTTCCTGGAACTCGTGCCGAACGAACGGGTTCGGCAGCGCTTCACCTTCAAATCGGAGGACCCGAAATTCGCCGGGGCCATGACCATGACCTGGCGGCTGAGCCCGGCGCCCGGCGGCGCGCGCGTCACCGTTGAAGCCGAGGATGTGCCGGTCGGGATCTCGGCCAAGGACCACGAGGCCGGGATGGCGGCGTCGCTGGAGAACCTCGCGCATTACGTCGAGCGGCCCTGAAGCGCGCCGTCCGCGGGAGGGGCGCCTTCCGCGTGAGGGATCGCAACCCGCAAGGGCGGAGACCCGGAACGGGGCTCCGGGAGCCGGCCAGGCCGGCGAGTAGAGCCCGGTCCGCCGCGCCAGCGGCGGGACACGCCCAACCTCTCGCGGCCAAAGCGCTCGCCACAGGTTGTCGAAGTTGCGAAAGTTGCATCCTCTCCGCAACGGGACCATATTGCAGCCGAGGAGTCCGCCCATGGTCCAGGCCCAGAAATCCACTGACGGCGGCGCGATGCGCAAAGCCTCCCTGCGCAATGCAGGGACCGGCCAGTTCGTCTACGCCTACAAGGTCAAGGGCGGCGCCCGGGCGCTGGAAAAGATCACCCCGCCTAAGGAGGCCACCCTGGTGATCATCCCGGAAGGCGCCGCCGACCAGAGCTACCTGGAGAGCTCGGGCCTGGTGGAGCGCTACGGCCAGGTGCGGGTCCACGACGCGAAGGGCCGCATCCTCGAGCGCGCCCAGCCGGGCCCAACACCGGTCATCGACACCGAAGCCTTCGAGCCCAGCGCCAAGGCCCGCGCCCTCCTGCGCGGCGTCCGCACCGCCCAGGAGGACCTGAAGGGGGCCGGCGGCGCCTATGAGCTCGACGAGGTGCGCGCCCTCCTGAACGGCGTCTCCCGCCAGGCGGTGGAAAAGCGCGTCCGCGAAGGCTCGCTGCTGGCGGTGCCGGGCCCCAGCAACCGCCGCCGCTTCCCCACCGTGCAGTTCACCGACGACGGTGAGGTGGTGGACGGCCTGCGCGAGGTCCGCCAGGCCCTGCCGTTCCGTAATCCCTGGGTCGTGCTGAACTTCCTGGTGAACCCCGACGATCGCCTGGGCGGCCGCCGCCCGATCGACGCGCTCAAGGCCGGCGAAACCGCGCAGGTCGTCGAGGCGGCGCGCCGCATCGGCCAGCAGGGGGCGTGACGGCGCCGCACCCTCCCGCCGACCTCGCCCGCCGAGCGCCGCTCACGGTCGTCCTGCCCATGGGGACCGAGCTGCACAGGTTCTACCCCGCGGGCTTCGAGGCGATCTATTTCGACAGGAGCCTCTCCGGCCGGCTCAACGCGCCGGACGGCCGCTACGGCGTGCTCTACGCCGCCGCCCGGCCGGAGGGCGCCTTCGCCGAAACCTTCCTGCGCACGCCCGGAAAAACCCTGCTGGCGCCAGAGCTCATCGCCGCCAAGGGCCAGGCGCGCCTGAAGACCCTGCGGCCCCTCACCTTGATCCAGCTGCACGGACCGGGCCTCGCGCGCCTCGGCGCCACCGCCGAGGTGACGCACGGCGGCCTCCCCTATGACGCGCCGCAGGCCTGGTCGGCGGGCCTGCACGACCACCCCCTTCAGGCCGACGGCGTCGCCTATACGGCCCGGCACGACGACGCCGAGGTCTGCTACGCGATCTTCGACCGGGCGGCCCCGGCGCTGGCCCTTGAGGCCAAGACCGAAGACCTCGACAACGAAGAGGGCTTCTACCTCCTGGCCGAGCACTATGGCGTGGGCCTGGCCCCCGCCCGCTAGGCGTCCGGGCGAGGCGCGAGGCTGGCCCGATGGCCCTCCAAGACCCGGCCCATCAGCTCGGCCACCAGCTCGTCCAGCATCTCGCGCGCCTCTTCCACCAACGCCCGCATCACCGCCAGCACCCGCTCAAAGGCCGCCTCGGAGAGGCCCTCGTACGCCTCCCAATCGAGTTCGTCCTCGACACGGCTTGGCCGCGCGGGAGGCGGCTCTGCGGCCACGGCCGCTTCGATCTCGTCCACCGCCGCATCCACCAGGCTCGGAAGCTCGCCGGCCCGCCGGTCGAGCTCGGCCCAGGGGATCACCCACACCCCCAGCCCCGCCTGCGCGACCAGTTCGGACTCGCAGCGGTCGGCGATCAGGCCTGGACTGTCAGCCCTTCGCCCTCGCCCCATTGGGTGAGCAGGCGCACCCGCACCTTCCGGGGCGGCCGCTGGCGATGGCGCCAGGCTCGCGCCAGGGCCTCGGCGACGGCGGCGCCCACAGGGGTCTGGCTCGGCATCGGCGGTCCTCCCAAAGCCGAGGCTGCGCCGATCCAACCCGGCGCCGATTCAGCGGCACTCGCCCTCAACAGACCGCCGGCGAACCCGAACTTACGAGCACACGACAAGGACAAGGCCCGCCCGGCGAACCGGGCGGGCCGCGCGAGCCCTCAGAAGGGGATCTCGTCGTCGAGGTCCGGCTCAGGGGCGGCCTCGCCCTGGGCGGCCTCGTCGCGGGGGCTCGCCAGCTTCTCCACCCGGTGGCCGGCGCCGGTAACGGCGATCTTGGTGGCCTGGCGCTTCTGGCCTTGGGCGTCTTCCCAGGCCTCGTTGCGGAGCATGCCCACCACCTGGATCAGGTCGCCCTTGTCGACGTACTCCTCCAGGAACTTGACCGTGCCTGGGGCGTAGGTGACCACCCGGTGCCAGGTGGTGCGCGACTTCTTCTCTCCGGACTGCCGGTCGCGCCAGCGTTCCTCGGTCGCGAGGCTGAAGTTGGCGACCTTGTCGCCGGAATTGAGGGTGCGGATCTCCGGTGGGGCGCCGATGCGGCCGGTGAGGACGACGAGGTTCATGGGGTGGCTCCTTGGGCTTGACCGGCCAGACCTGTCTGACCGGCTCGCGGACATCGCCGCGATCACGTCCCCTTGGGACCAGGGCCGTCAGGGCCGGGACGAAAGCCCGCGGGCGGTGGAAGCCGGCCTGCACAAGCGCAGCGCGGAAGGCCGGAGGGTCCGCCGGCCCGCGCCTCGCCCCGCGAGGTCGGCTTTTGGACCGGGCCGGCCCGGGTCAGGGATCGTGATGGAGAGCGGCGTTCCTGCGCGCCGACCGGACGGGATCAGGCTCCCGCCAAAGGAACTCGCCCCGGCATCCTCGCCCCCACCCCCGCTCGGCCGGAGCCGAAACCAACCGCCAAGGCCACAACCGCCTCGCCCACCATAGACCTGGCAAGCCGGCCGCCGAGAGATCAGCGCCGAAACCCAGAGGTCAGCGCCGCGTCGGAGAGGAAGGACCCCGCAGGAAGACGAAGCAGGGCTGGCGCAGGGTTGGCCCCTCCGGTCGAGCGCCGAGCGACCCTGGCCGCAAGAGGCGACCGCGAAGGAAGGCGACACCGCAGCGCCGGGAGGCGGGTCGCGCGCGCGTCCTCGAGGCGGGCGGGCAGGGATCAGGCCGCCGCGCAGAGCTGCTCCAGGTGGGAAGCCTCGGATGTCGACGCGGGCGCGCTGGGTGAGCGCGAAGGTGTAGACGTGGTTGCCCGGATGCCGGCGGGGCCGCAGGAACCCTGAGGCCACCAGACCGTCGTACCAGTCGCGCAGGTTGTCGCCCGTTGGCACGGGCGCGCCGCGGCGCACCAGCTCGTCGACGTCGTAGGCGAAACCCCGCTCCCGGCCGGGAAGCTGCCGGCATAGTGGTGGCGAACCACGAAGGCGCGGGCGGCGTAGTAGACGCGTAGGCGCACGATGGCGGAGTCCAGCACGCGGCGACGCCCTCGGGCGTCCGACCAGGTCAGGAGTCCGTCCAGCTCGGCCTTGGGGTCGGCGGGTCGCTCGAAGGCGTAGGTCCATCCCATGGCGCGTCTCCTCAAACCCGTTCGCCGGCGAGGGCGCGGCGGACCAGGGGATCGGCGGAGATCGGGGGCGCCTTGCGCGGTTGGTGCGCCGCGCGGTGATGGCCGGGGCAATACGGCCCCCCGTCGGTGGCGCAACCGCACAGGCTGAAGTCCGGGCCGAGCGGATCGCCGATCGGCCACTTGCAGCATCGCGGGGGCAGGTCGGCGAAGGCGCGAAAGAGCCCCGGCCCTTCCGGCGTGACGACGACTGGCGCCGGCGGCTGTGGCGCCAGGCGCGGCCGCGGGAGACGCGCGGGCGGGCGCGACCGGCGCGGTGACGTGAGCCGCCGCGGCCGCGGCGTCACCGGCCGGGTCCCGGTGAGCTTCAGGCGGTGGAGCTTGCCGATGACGGCGTTACGGGTGACGCCGCCCAGCGCCTTGGCCACCTGTGCGGCGCTGAGGCCGTCGTTCCAAAGGGACTTCAGACGATCGACACGGTCGTCGGTCCAAGCTTGATCGGACATGGGAGGAGCCTCCGCTTGCGCGCCCGGAACTGAGCGCGCCTCCCACGTCCCTTCCCTTTCCCCTCCGGCCGCTCAGGCGGCCGCCCGCGCCTCGTCCGCCGTGCTGAACGCCAGCAGATAGTCCACCGCCTTCTGCGCGTGGCCGGAGGCCTCCAGGAGCGCGCCCGGGCGTTCGCGCAGGATCCCCGCCCAGTGGGCGAGGTAGGCGGCGTGGCTGTCGAGCAGCTGGGGCTTGAGTCCGATCCGCAGGCCGAGCGCGGCGGCCCCGATCTCCGCCACGAGCTCTTCGAAGGCATAGGCAGCGTCGCCGAAGCGCTGGCCGAACACCCGGTTCAGGCGATGCGGGGCACCCGTCCAATGCAGCTGTTCGTGCGCCTTGGTGGCCAGGAAGTCGTCGACGCTCACGAAGGACTCCGGCGGCGGCAGGCGGATCACGTCCCGGTCCCGCAGATAGGCGGCCATCGTGCCGCCCAGATCGACCGTCGCGGGCACCGCGTCCAGCACCCGGTTGCGCGCCGCGGCCCGAGAGGCGGGATCGAGCGCCGGCGCGGCGAGGTAGCAGTCCGGGCAGCCGCCGAGCTGCTCGGCGTTGAAGACCGTATACCCCTTCAGGTAGCGCAGCACGCGCGCGCCATCGTCGCCTGGCTTGTCGGGGGCTTCGCCCTCGACCGTGCGGGTCTTGTAGAGCACGGCCGGCGCGCCGCGCTCGCCCTTGCGCACCGGCGCTTCGATGTCGAGCGCCTGGCGAAAGGTGAACCAATAGGGGGAGGCGTAGCCGCGTACCGCGCCAACGAAGGCGAGCAGCCAGGCGTTGCTACCGGTGAATGGCTCGCCGTGGGCCCGCAGTGGCGCGGAGGGCTTCCGGCCGCCGGCCCAGGGCTGGCGCCACGGCGGCACGCCACGTTCGATGCGCGCGATGAGATCGGCCATCAGGGGCTCGAGGGGATTGGACATCGGGGTGCTCCGTGCAGGTCCGCGCGGATCGATCCGCGCTCGCCCGACCGGGCCCTCCCCTCGCCTTTCAACCCGCGGTCACGAAAAACCCCCGGCGGGTCAGACCGGGGGCGGGGTCGTATGGCGGCGCCGGCCGCAACAGGGCGCCGCCGCGGCGATGAACCGAAAAGCGAAGATCTGGTTCCCCGCCATGCAGGAGGCCGCCGCCGGGGTGTTTGTTCAACCAAACCCAGCGGCGGCTGGAGTCCTCAGGCGGCGGCCTTCAGCAGGGTCTGCGGCGGCCATTTGGCGAAGATGGCGGTCAGCACCTGCGGCTTGTCCACCGGCACGAAGACGCGCGGCGTGTAGGCGATGATCTCGACGAAGCAGCCGAGCGCCTGGAAGGCCGAACGCTGTCCGGCGGCCCCGACGATCTCCAGCCGGAACCGATCCATGACCTTGGCGCGCCGCAGCCAGAGGCCGCCGGCCAGCGCGATGGAGGTGTTCTCCTGGAGCACCAGCTGTGCGGCGCTCGCGCCGTCGCCGACCGCGGTGGCCACGTCGCTAAGGCCAAGCCCCACCTTCAGCTTCGCGGCGTCCGACGGCTCCAGCACCCGTCCGAGCCAGCGGCGCCCGTCCGGCGCCTTCAGACGCCGCACGAGGGTGCGCTGATCGGGCAGGCTGCTCCACACCGGCAGCAGCAGACCGGTGGCGAGGATGAGGTCGCGCGTACGCCACGGGTTGGCCTCGGCGATCTCCATCTCCCAGGCTTTGCGCCAGGCGTCCTCGTCCACGGACTCCCATGCCGACTCCTCGAAGCTCTTGAGCGAGAGGAGCGAGCGCTTCTCCGGCCGCAGCAGCCGCACGGCCGGGACCAGCCGGTCCTGATCGTCGGTCGTGGTCAAGCCCTGCACCACGAGGGCGGCGCGCCCGGATTTGCTGTTGACGGCGAAGGCCAGCGAGGCCGCGTCCTGGCCGCGGAGCGCCTCGTCGGCCGACATGAGCTCCCGGCGCGTGCGGACCGCAAAGGTGATCAGCTTGGTCTCGGCGCCCGTGGCGGTGTCGGTACGGACCACCTCCTCCGCCAGGATGCTGACGTCGTCGGCGTCGATGTCCTCGAGACCACGGTCAAGCGCCCCGGCGGCCGCAGCGCGCTCCAGGATGCCGGCCAGCAGCGACTCGAACGCCACGAAGAGGGCGTTCTGGTCTTCAATGCGAAGCGCCAGCATGCGGTTGAGGAAGGTGTTCATCGGCGGCAGATCCTCGGGCGCCTTTAGCGCGCCCTCCGCGTCCAGCAGGTGCAGGCCGGTCTTCCGCTCGAACGTCTCCCGGTCCATGGCGGCGACGTCGCCCCAGTGCAGCGCGACGTAAAAGGCCTGTAGCGCGCGGTGCGCCCAGGGGCTTTCGAGGTTGTCCTCGGCGCGGAAGAGCCCCTGCCCCGCCGTCCGCCGCTCCCCCTTGGTCAGGGCGCCCAGGCTGTCCAGGCGCCGCGAGATCGTCGAGGTGAACCGCTTCTCGCCATGGATGTCCGTGGTCACCGGGCAGAACAGCGGCGCGCTCGCCTGGTTGGTCCGATGCGAGCGGCCGAGGCCCTGGATAGCGACGTCGGCCCGCCAGCCGGGCTCCACCAGGTAGTGGCGGCGTCGCTGGGTGTTCGCGCACTCAAGATCTGCATGATAGCTGCGCCCGGTCCCGCCGGCGTCCGAGAAGACCAGGATCCGCTTGCGTCCCGACATGAAGGCGTCGGTTTCTGCGCGGGCCGCCGAGGCGCTGCGGCGTTCCACGACCCGCCGGCCGTCGCGGGTGACAATCCTTCGGGAGCGTCCGGTGATCTCGGCCACCTGGTCGGGCCCGAAGGCCTCGATCAGCGCGTCAAGCACGCCGGGGACCGCCGGCAGGCAGGCGAGCTCGGTGACGAGCGCGTCGCGCAGGCGAAGCGCTTCCTGGCTGAGCACCGGCCGGCCGTCGACGATGAGGGGGCGCAAGATGACGTTTCCGTCCTCGTCCTCGATGCTTTCCATCGCCGTGACCGGGAAGGCGCCCATGAGGTAGTCGAGCGCCTGATCCTTGGGCGTCAGATCGACGGCCAGGTTGTTCCACTCCTCCGGCGGGATCTCGGCGAGCCGCCGCTCCATCACGGCCTCATGGGTCGAGACGATCTGGACGACGGCCGAGCGCCCTTGCACGAGATCGTCGCGGACGGCTGCGATGAGGGTTGGCGCCTTCAGGCCCGAGAGCAGTGCGCCAAAGAAGCGCAGCTTCGCGCCCTCGAACGCCGACATGACGGCGGAGGCCGCCTGGCCGCTCTTCGGCTTGCCGTCTTCGGTCACGCCGACGGCCTCCAGGGCGGCGCGCAGATTCTGATGGATCACCTGGTAGGCGTCGGCCCAGGCGTTCCAGATCGCGATGTCGTCGGCGGTGAGGACGTGCCGGACCGCCTCGTACTCCACGCCTTCGAAGGAAAGCGAACGGGCGATGTAGAGGCCGAGCGCCTTCAGCTCGCGCGCGATCAGCTCCATGACCGCCACGCCGCCCTTCTCCACCGCATCCATGAAGGCGTCGCGGGTGGGGAAGGGCGCCTCCGGTCCGCCCCAGATGCCGAGCCGGGCGGCATAGGCGAGGTTCTCCGGCGTCGTGGCCCCCGTGGCGCTCACGTACATAACCCGCGCCTGCGGCAGCCGGTTCTGCAGGGCGAGGCCCGCCATGCCCTGCAACGAGGCCTTCTTGGGGCCGCGCCCGCCCTTGCCGC
>Ga0180217_1002814_pt1 | contig 15405 bp, 12 predicted proteins | sample eDN3rd37CBELigOP_FD_128521 | JGI IMG/M metagenome (GOLD analysis project Ga0180217, IMG submission 128521) | Enriched Organic Plus compost microbial communities from Emeryville, California, USA - eDNA 3rd pass 37_C BE-Lig OP (version 2) (version 2) ... | reverse complement strand
GCAGGCCGAGGCCGCGCGCGATGATGCCGCGCAGCACCTCCCGCGTGCCGCCCTGGATGGTCAGCTTCGGCGCGATCAGCGTGTTGTGGTGCAGCACCGCCTCGTAGCGCGCCCGCTCCGGCCCCGGCGGGCCGCCGCGCGCGGGCAGCAGCAGCCGCGCGCGGCCCGGCAGCGCCTGCTCCCAGTTCGTGCCAAGATCCTTCACCAGCGCCGCCTCCACATTCGGCGTCTTGCCCGCCTGCAGCATGCCGGCGACCGAGAGCGACATGCGCCGCAGCGTCTTGAGCTGCGCCACCTCCCGCCCGATGCCCTCGGCCAGGCGCTCGCCCGGCTGCGCGCCCGCCGCGCGCAGCAGTTCGGTCAGCACCGGCAGCGTCTCCAGGATGCGGTCCGGCCCGCTGCGCTCATAGGCCAGCTCCGCGGTGGCCTGCTGCCAGGCCATGTCCTTCTCGCCCAGCAGGTTCTGGTCGGGCAGGAAGACGTCGTCGAAGACCACCTCGTTGAAGTCGTGCCCGCGCGTGAGGTTGCGGATCGGTCGCACGGTGATCCCCGGCGTCCTCATCTCCACCAGGAACTGGCTCAGGCCGTGGCGCCGGTTCTCCTTCGTCGCCGGAGCGGTGCGGAACAGGCCGATCATGTACATCGCCCGGTGCGCGTTGGAGGTCCACACCTTGCGCCCGTTCACCAGCCACCCGCCCTCCACCTTGGTCGCCCTGGTGGAGGCAGCGAAGACGTCGGAGCCCGAGTTCGGCTCCGACAGGCCGATGCAGAAGGAGGCTTCGCCGCGCACGATCTTCGGGATGATCTCCCGCTTCACCGCCTCCGTGCCATAGCGCAGGATCACCGGCCCGCTCTGCCGGTCGGCCACCCAGTGGAAGCTGACCGGGGCACGATGGGCCAGCATCTCCTCGATCATCACGTAGCGCTCGAGATGCGTGCGCCCGTGTCCGCCCTGCTCCTGCGGCCAGGTCATGCCGATCCAGCCGCGCGCGCCCACCTTGCGGCTGAACTCCGACGAGAAGGCGGAGGCCCGCGTTGCGCTCTCCGGCGAGAAGGTGCCGCGCGCGATCTCCTCGCGCAGGAAGGCGCGTACCTCCTGGCGGAGCGCTTCCGCCTCGGGCGGCAGTCGAACGGGATCGAAGCGGAAGCTGAGGGACATCGCGCGGGCTCCACCAGGGTCGGGACGGGCGCCGTCAGCGCCCGAGGAAGTTCGGCAACCGGCGCTCGGCCATGGCCTTGACGCCTTCCTGGAAGTCCTCGGTCTTGCGCAGCCAGTCCTGCTCGACCAGTTCGCGCTCGGTCGCCGCCTCCACCGCATCGGCGAGGCCGCGCCGCACCGTCTCGCGCGTGGCGATGAGGGCCAGCGGGGCGGAGTGCGCGATCTCCTTGGCCAGCGCCTGTGCTGCACTGCGCACCTCGGCGAGCGGCACCAGCATGTCGGCCAGCCCGATGCGCACCGCCTCCTCGCCGTTGATGCGCCGGCTGCTGTAGAACAGCAGCGCCGCCATCTGCTGGCCGACCAGCCGCGGCAGGGTCGCCGTCAGGCCGAAGCCCGGATGGAAGCCGAGGCGGGTGAAGTTGGCGCTGAACCGCCCTTCGGGGCAGGTCACGCGGAAATCCGCCATGCAGGCCAGGCCGAGCCCGCCGCCGATCGCCGGTCCCTGCACCGCGGCGACGATCGGCTTCTTCGTGCGGAACAGCCGGATCGCCTCCTTGTAGAGGTGCTTGCGCGCCGGGCCCCCGCCCTCCACGCCCCGGTCGCGGCGGGAGAAGTCGGCGCCGGCGCAGAAGGCCTTGCCCTGGGCGGCAAGCACCACCGCGCGGATCTCCGGGTTGGCGTCGGCCGCCTCGAAGGCGATGGCGATCTCCTCGATCATGTCGCGGTCGAAGAAGTTGTTGGGCGGCCGCTGGATCTCCACCGTCACGACATGGCCGTCGGTGCTGACGCCGATGCTCTGGAAGGGTCGGGTCTGGGTCATGCTGCAGTGCCTTTCGCTTGCGGGGCAGGCGTGATGCGTATCACCGAAGGTGGCAGGCGACGAGATGGCCGGGCCCGACGGGCTTCGGCACCGGTGCTTCGGTACGGCAGCGCGCCTCGGCATAGGGGCAGCGCGTGTGGAAATGGCAGCCCGGCGGTGGGCGGATCGGGCTCGGCACATCCCCCTGGAGGATGCGCCGCCGGCGCTTCCGGCGCGGATCGGCAACCGGCACGGCGGCGAGCAGCGCCTCGGTGTAGGGGTGCTGCGGGTTGGTGAAGAGGCTGCGCGTGTCCGCGCACTCCACGATGCGGCCGAGATACATCACCGCGATCCGGTGGCTGATATGCCGCACCACGGCCAGGTCGTGCGCGATGAACAGGTAGGAGAGGCGCTGCTCCTGCTGCAGGTCCATCAGCAGATTGATCACCTGCGCCTGGATCGAGACATCGAGCGCCGAGACCGGCTCGTCGCCGATGATCAGCCGGGGACCGAGCGCGAGCGCGCGCGCGATGCCGATGCGCTGGCGCTGCCCGCCGGAGAACTCGTGCGGGTAGTTGCGCATCTGCGCCGGACGCAGCCCGACGCGCTCGAACAGGGCGGCGACTCGCTCCTGCCGCTCCTTCGCCGTCGCGCCGATGCCGTGCACGCGCAGCGGCTCGGCGACGATGTCGCCCACCGGGATGCGCGGGTTGAGCGAGGAGTAGGGGTCCTGGAAGATGATCTGCATCTGCCGCCGGTGCGGCCGCATCTCGGCCCGGGACAGGCTGGTGATGTCCCTCCCGTTCAGGCGGATGCGCCCGGCCGTGGGCTCGATTAGGCGCATGGCAGCGCGGCCAACGGTGGACTTGCCGCAGCCGCTCTCGCCGACCAGCCCGAGCGTCTCGGCCTCGCCGATGCTGAAGCTCACCCCGTCCACTGCATGCACATGGCCGACGGTACGGCGCAGCAGGCCCTTGCGTACCGGGAAGTGCTGCTTCAACCCCTCCAGCTCGAGCACCGCGGTCATCACGCAGCTCCTGTGCCCATCAGGCGCTCGGCCTGCCAGCAGGCGGACCAGTGGCCGGGCCGCAGCGCGCGCCAGGGCGGGTATTCCGCCCGGCAGCGCTCGGTCGCGAAGTCGCAGCGCGGTGCGAAGGCGCAGCCCTCGGGCAGGGCGTTCAGCGGCGGCACCATGCCCGGGATCTCCTGCAGGCGCTGCTGCGCCGCCTCCCCCTCGAGGCGGGGGATCGAGCCGAGCAGGCCGCGCGTGTAGGGGTGCAGGGGCTCGTCGAACAGCGCGGTGACCTCCGCCTCCTCCACCTTGCGGCCGGCATACATCACGATGACCCGCTGCGCCGTCTCGGCCACCACGCCGAGGTCGTGCGTGATCAGGATCACGGCGGTGCCGAGCCGCTGCTGCAGCTCCAGGATCAGCTCCAGGATCTGGGCCTGGATGGTGACATCCAGCGCCGTGGTCGGCTCGTCGGCGATCAGCACCTTCGGGTTGCAGGCGAGCGCCATGGCGATCATGGCGCGCTGGCGCATGCCGCCCGAGAGCTGGTGCGGATACTCGCGGGCGCGCCGCTCCGGCTCGGGGATCCGCACCAGGCGAAGCATTTCCACCGCCTTCTCCCGTGCGGCGCCGCGGGAGAGGGCCTGGTGCAGGACCAGCGCCTCGCCGATCTGCTCGCCGATGGTCAGCACCGGGTTCAGCGAGGTCATCGGCTCCTGGAAGATCATGGAGATGTCGTTGCCACGCACCCGGCGCATCGCCTCCGCGTCCAGGCGCAGCAGATCGCGGCCCTGCAGCCGCACCGCGCCGCCGACGATCCGCCCGGGAGGGCTCGGCACCAAGCCGAGGATCGAGAGCGCGGTGATGCTCTTGCCGCAGCCGCTCTCCCCGACGATTGCCAGTGTCTCCCCGGCGCCGAGGGCGAAGGAGACGCGGTCCACCGCGCGCACCACGCCGCGCCGCGTGTAGAACCAGGTCTGCAGGTCCTCGACCTCCAGCACCGGCTCGGCGCGCGCCTCCACCGCCTCGGCGGAGGCTTCGGCCGGATCGGGCGTGGTGATCTGCGTCACTGCCTTGCCTCCCTTTTCATTCCTGTTCTAGCTCTTCTCGCGCGGGTCGAGGATGTCGCGCACCGCGTCGCCCAACAGGTTCGTACCGAAGATGACCAGGCTGATCGCAAGCCCGGGAAAGATCACCAGCCACGGTGCCGTGCGCACATACTCCGCCGCGGACTCGGACAGCATTCGTCCCCAGGAGGGGTGAGGCTCCGGGATCCCGAGCCCGAGGAAGGACAGCGACGCTTCGGTCAGGATCGCCGAGCCGAGCTGCGCGGTGGCCAGCACGATCACCGGCGCGACCGTATTCGGCAGGACGTGGCGTAAGGCGATGCGCCACTCGCTCATCCCCTCGGCGCGCGCCGCCTCGACGAAGGGCATCTCGCGCAGCGAGAGGGTGCTGGAGCGGACGACGCGCGCGACATGCGGGATGACCGGGATCGAGATGGCGATGATGGTGTTGGTGAGCGACGGCCCGAGCGAGGCGGCCATCACCAGCGCCAGGACCAGCAGCGGCAGCGCCTGCAGGATATCGTTGATCCGCTGCACGATCAGGTCGATCCATCCCCCCCAGAAGCCGGAGACCAGGCCGACGACCACGCCGATCAGGCAGCCGAGCGCGGCCGAGCTGACGCCGACCACCAGCGAGATGCGGGCGCCGTAGATGATGCGGCTCCACAGGTCGCGGCCCATGAAGTCGGCGCCGAGGAGGTGCTCCGGCCCCGGCGGCGCAAGCGAGGCCGCGGGATCGGTCGCCAGGGGGTCATGGGTGGCGAGGAACGGGGCGAACACCGCGGTGAGCACGAAGACGGCGACGATCACCAGGCCGATGGCGCCGAGCGGGTGCCGGCGTGCCTGGAACAGCACCGAGCTGCCCCAGCCCTCGACATGCGCGCCCGCGCGGGCAAGCTCCGCATGATGGTCTATGGCCTGCACCAGAGGGCGTCCGGTCGTCATGGTGCAGCCTCCTAGTCGGAATACTTGATGCGCGGGTCGAGCGCCGCGTAGAGCATGTCGACCGCGAAGTTCACGAGGACGACGACGACCGCAATGAACATCACCAGGTTCTGCACGATCGGGTAGTCGCGCCAGAGGATCGACTCCACCAGGAAGCGTGCCAGGCCGGGGATGTTGAACACGGTCTCCGTCACGATCAGGCCGCCGATCAGGAAGGCTGCCTCGATGCCGATGATGGTTACCACCGGCAGCATCGCGTTGCGCAGCGCATGGCGGTAGTTCACGGACCGATCCGGCGCACCCTTCGCGCGGGCGGTGCGGATGTAGTCCTGCCGCAGCACCTCGAGCATGGAGGAGCGGGTAAGACGCATGATCAGCGCCGAGCTACGGAAGCCCACCGCGGCGGCCGGCAGGGCGAAGACCAGGAAGCCGTCCCACAGCGTTTCCGGCTGGCCATCATAGATGGGGATGAAGTCGAACCAGCGGACGAAGGCCATCATGATCAGCAGCGCCAGCCAGAAGGAGGGCAGCGAAAGGCCGCTGAGGCTGACCAGCCGCAGCGCATAGTCGAGCCCGGTGTTCTGCCGCACCGCACTGACCACGCCGAGCGGCACGCCGAACACGACGGAGAACAGCAGCGCCCAGCCGGCCAATTGCGCCGTGATCGGGATGCGCGGCAGGATCTCCTGCGCCGCCGGGCGCTCGGTCACATAGGAGAAGCCGAGATCGCCCTGCGCCAGCGCACCGACCCAGTTGACGTATTGCTGGATGATCGGCAGGTCGAGGCCAAGCTCCGCCTCGATCCGTGCCCGCTCCGCCGGATCGATGTAGCCGCCAGCCTCGAACAGGATGTCGGCCACGTTTCCAGGCATCAGACGCAGCAGGACGAAGATCAGCACCGACATGCCGAACAGCGTCACCGCCATCAAAAGGAAACGCCGGACGATATACGACAGCATGCTTCACCTTCCTGGCGATCCGGTCCTCACACCTTGCTGGGTGGGCGCGGGGATGAGGTAGCTGGCACCGCCGACGCATACGGCGACACGCCACGCAGGACAGGGCGCTGCGTCATGTGCGCTAAGGAATGCCCGCGATCCATGGAGGCATCACGGCGCCGGGATCATCCGGTCCGGCTGTTGCCGCAGGTGACAGCGTGTCGGGTCGCATTTCCTCCCATACAGCCTGCCTGACCATGTGCAGGCCGGTTCCAGATGCGTCCTCGACGCAACTCGTTGTTCTTGGCCGCAAGCGTTCCGCGCTGCGGCGCAACTGTCAAGTGCGCAGATCCAGCGCGCTCGGCAGGTCTGCGCGATGAGTCCGTCCCGCATGCTAGGGTGCCGCCTCTTCGGTCTGTCCCAAGTGTCGGCGGTGCATGGGATACGGCCGGACCTGCTCCGGCCTGCCGGCGGAAGGGCAGCGACCGTCGGGTCCTGTTGATGGCCAGGGATCCGGGCCTGCTCCGGTGCTGTGATGCAAGGCGAAGGCGATCCCCGAACGGGTTGGAGCCATTGGGGGCGGAAGCCGGGGCTGCCGCCTCAGACACCTTGCGCCCGTCAGGCAATGCCGGTGCGTCCAGGACGAGTGCCGCGACTGTCTCCGCCTCCAGTCCTGCCGACCGGAGGCGCCTGCACTGCCAAGCCGGGACAGTGCAGGGATGCCCAGGCCACCCGATCAGGATGCCTGGAATCCAGCATCCACCGAAGGCGTGCTCCTCCTCATCGGGCGCGGCATCTCGTGCAGCCATGAAGGCGCCTGGCCGGCATTCGCCTCGAAAATGCTCGAGCCACGGGACCGTGGATGGTGGCACCGACAGGCTGAGCCGGGCGGGAGGTTCAGAGGCAGGAATGGAGCGGCAAGCGACGGCCTCGCAACCAAGCCCGCCTCACCGAACGTGCCGCCGATCTCACACCCGCCCGCGGGCGCGATGCCACAGCATCAGGGCGGCGTCGTAGGGCAGTGCCGGCATCTCGCGCAGCCGCCACCACCAGCGCTGGCGCCAACCGGTAGCGGCTGGCCCCACAGGCCGCACGGCGCGTGCCGGCAACCCGGCGAGGCGCAGCAGCAGCACGCAGCGCGGCAGGTGGTAGACGCTGGAGGCCGCCAGGACCGGCCCGGCATGGCCATGCCGGCGCAGGAGGCGCGCGCAGGCAATGACCGAGGAGAGCGTGTCGGTGCCCGTCGGCTCCTCGAGGATGCGTGTCCGAGGCACGCCACGCGTCACCAGCAGGGCCGCCATCACGCTGCATTCGGCGTCGCCGAAGCGGCCCCGAGCGCCGGTCGGCACATAGAGCGTCCCCGGAAGCCGCTCGCCGCAGGCCAGGGCGGCTTCGACGCGGCGCTGCAGCGCACCGCTCGGCAGCCCGTCCGGGCGCACCGCAGCGCCGAAGATGATGATGGCAGCAGGGGCGTCCCCGGTCACGGCGGCGCGACGAGCAGCAGCCGGTTCATGCGCTCCATGGCCCGGCGCAGCACAGGCAGGTCGCGCGCGAACTGCTCGCGCGAGACGCCATTGGCGGCGAGCTCGTCGGCAATGGTGCCGAGGCTGCGCCTGCCGTCCACGCGCTGCAGGATCGCGCCCGCGAGCCGCGGCATCGGCAGGACCACGCGCAGCCCGTCGAAGCTGACGGACAGGGTGCCGTCCTTCGGCAGCGCCTTCGCCACCTTCGGCCCCTCCATCTCCCGCAGCGTCGGCACGGAGGCAGGATCGTCCCAGGGCGGCTCCATCACCGGATCCTCCGCGCGGACGCAATAGACGATGTGGATGCCCATGTTGCCGGTGATGGCTTCGGCCAGCGCTGCACGCTGTACCGGGGCGAGCGACGCCGTACGCGCGCGCAGCCTGGGGTCCGAGAGGTAGGTGTCCGGATCATACCGCACCGGCTCCACCCAGCAGGTGATCCGGAGGCCGGCGCCTTCCAGCAGTGCCTGCAGCCTGGGGACGGTGAAGGCGACGTCTCGCGGATTGAGCAGCAGGTCGTACAAACCGGCATCGCCGCCCGAGAGGTGGTCGGTCAGCCAGGGATTGCGCCGCAGCCAGGCGGTCTCGGGTGTCTGCCGCCAGAGCCGTCGCGCCATGTCCAGCCGCAGCGTCGGTGGATCCTCGGCCGGGGCCAGCAGGCGCAGCGCGTCCTGCAGCATGTACACGCCCGTCCGTCCGTGCGGTGCATAGACCATCAGGCCGAGCCCGCCGCCCGGTGCCAGCACGGAGAGCAAGGCGTGCAGTCCGGCTGCCGGGTCGGGCAGATGGTGCAGCACCCCGCAGCAGTCGATATAGTCGAAGGGCCCGAGGCCGCTGCCCGGCAGTTCGAGGATGGAGCCTTCGACGAAGCGGATATTGTCGAGCTTCCGCGCCGCGGCGCGCGCCTCGGCGATCCTGCGCGCGGCATGGCTGCGGTCGAGCCAGGTCACGCTGCCCGGCCGCCCTGCCCATGCCATGTGCTGCGCCAGCATGATGGTGCCGTCGCCCGTGCCGCCGCCCGCCACCAATGCGCGCAGCGGCACGGAGGCGGAGCGGCGCGCGCCGAAGATCCAGTGGTCCACCTCCCTGAGGTGGCTCGGGCTGCCGACGACGAGCCGCTTCGCCTCCTCCCGCGGGTCGCGGGTGGGGTAGGGATAGGCCTCGTACTGGGCGGCGAGATGGCTGTCGGCGGCATCGGTCATGGCCTCGCGCTGATAGGCCGGGCCGGCGCATCCCGCCAGGGTGCGGGGAGCACGCCATTCCGTCAGCGGACCGCCATGGACGCACCGCATCGGAGCGATGACGGGCTGGAGGTGATCGCCGTCCGTCCGGTGCCCGACACTTCTCCCATCGGCGCAGTTCATCGCCCGCAGCCATGGCGCCTTGGACGGGTTCGCAGGTCCGGAGGAGGTTCCTTACAGGAGATGTCGTGGAATCCTCATGCAGCCGCTCCATGCGAGGCGTCCCGAGTGGCCGGGGCGGGCATGCCTGGCGTGACGCCGTCCCGTCTCCCTTCACCGGTGCCGGGGCGCACAGCCTGAACGGCAACGACCCGCATGGGGCCCGAGGCGACGCGGTCCCCACCCCTGCCGGCGGCGAGGTGGAGCCGCCGGATGCGGCCGCCCGGGCCCGGGCGGGTTCAGGTGCCGTGGTGGTCGACAGGCACCAGGATCCGAGGCTGGCGGACCGCACCGCCCTGAAACCGGGTGGCGCGCGATCAACGCAGGCGGCACCCTGCAGCACGATAATCCGAGAGGAGACGGAAGCCATGAAAGTCGGCCTGTTCCTGAACACCCAGTTTCCGGAAGGGGACGATATCGCTGCCCGCCTGCCGCAGATGGTGGAGCAGGTACGCCTGGCCAGGCATTCTGGCTTCGCCTCGCTCTGGTTCCCGGACCACTACATCATCGGGCCGGTGCAGATGCCCCAGCCCATGCCTTTGATGGCGTGGCTGCTGCGCGAGGCCGAGGGCATGGTCGTGGGGCCCAACATTCGCATCCTGCCGCTACTGAGCCCGGTCATGGTCGCCGAGGAGGCGGCGACGATGGATCTGCTCTCGGGGGGGCGGTACGTGCTCGGAGTGGGCCTTGGCTACCGTCAGGCCGAGTTCACCGCCTTCGGCGTTCCTATTCAGGAACGTGCGGCACGCCTCGGCGAGAGTATCGGTCTCATCCGCAAGCTATGGACGGAGAAGAGTGTCACTCACCGCGGCCGGCACTACACTGTCGAGGACGCCAGCCTGAGCCTGCATCCCGCCACACCCGGCGGCCCACCGATCTATGTTGCAGCCATGGTCGATGCGGCGGTGCGGCGTGCGGCGCGCCTCGGCGATGCGTGGCTCATCGTCAACTCGGCCGATATCGCCACGGTGAAGTCACAGATGGCGGTCTATCGCGCCGCGCTGGCGGAGACAGGGCGCACTGCCCGCGAGTATCCGATCACCCGGGAGTGCTATATCGGCACGTCGCATGCCACGGCCTTCGAGGAATGCCGCGCAGCGCTGCATTACAAATATGCCGCCTACGCCTCCTGGGGCCTCACGCGTCAGGCCAGCGACCTGGAGATGTTCGGCATGCCATTCGAGCAATTCGTCCGCGATCGCTTCATCATCGGTGACAAGGTATCGGTGAAGGAGGAAATTGCGCGCTATCGCGCGGAGCTGGGCGTGGACCACTTCATCATGCGGGTCCAGTGGCCCGGCCTGCCGCAGGAACGTGTCCTGCACAGCATTCGCTGCCTTGGAGAGATCTTCGGCTGACCCGCCAATAAGGTCTGCGAAGACCAGAAGGATTGGACGAGAGCGGTCTGATCTACCCGGAGCCGGGATGGGTGGTCACCGCGGCGTCCCTCCGCATCCGGAGGGTGTTCCGCTGGTGCGCCTGCACAGCGCGAGGAGGCTGGCTTGCGGTGCCGGCCGGCCCAGGGCCGACCGCCGCCAGGGGTCACTTTCCCTGGCCAGGGTCGGTCTGCCGATCGGTATCGATCTCAGCCGTGGTGGTCCAACCCGATGTCCAGCGCCGCTGCGCTATGTGTCAGCCAGCCGATGGAGATCAGGTCCACCCCCGCGGCGGCCACCTCCGGCGCCGTCTCGGGCGTAATGCGGCCGGAAGCCTCGGTCAGCGCGCGGCCGGCGACCATCTCGACCGCCTGCCGCAGCATTGGCGGCCCCATGTTGTCCAGCAGCACTGCATCCACGCCGAGCGCCAGCCCCTCCTCCAACTGCGCGAGGGAGTCCACCTCAAGTTCGAGCTTCACCATGTGGCCGGTCTGCGCGCGAGCGCGCTCGACCGCAGGCCGGATGCCGCCAGCGATGGCGATGTGATTGTCCTTGATAAGGACCGCGTCATCCAGCCCGAAGCGGTGGTTGGACCCGCCGCCGACGCGAACCGCGTATTTCTGCGCCGCGCGCAGGCCGGGCAGGGTCTTGCGCGTGCAGCAGATGCTCGCCTTCGTGCCACGAACCGCATCCACCACCGCGGCCGTGGCGCTGGCGATGCCGCTGAGATGACAGAGGAAATTGAGCGCCACGCGCTCGGCCGTGAGGAGGCACCGCGCCGGGCCGCGGAGGGTCGCGATCACGTCGCCTGGGGCGAGACGACTTCCGTCCGGACGCGCGACCTCCATTGCGATGCGCGGGTCGATCAGCCGGAAGGCGAGCAGTGCCAGGTCGAGGCCGGCCACCACTCCGGCCTGGCGGGCGGTGAGGGCCACCCGCGCCTCCGCCTCGGCGGGCACGACGGCATCGGTGGTGAGGTCGCCGGCGCGGCCGAGATCCTCGAGCAGGGCCGCGCGCACCAGCGGTTCCAGCATCACAAGCGGCAGCGGGGAAACGGGCATTGTTCCGGCCTCCACCAGGTCAGATCGCCAGCATGCGCTCGACGGCACGGCGGGCGCGGACAGCGACCTCCGGTGCGATCGTCACCTCGTGCTGCATGGTCTCCAGCGCCGCACGGATCTTCGGCAGGGTGATGCGCTTCATGTGCGGGCAGAGATTGCAGGGGCGCACGAAGGAGACTTCCGGGTGCTGCGCCGCGACATTGTCGCTCATCGAGCATTCGGTGATCAGCACCACGCGCGCCGGCTTCCGTGCGGCAACGAAGTCGCCCATCATCGCGGTCGAGCCGGCGAAATCTGCCTCCGCCACCACCTCGGGCGGGCATTCAGGGTGCGCCAGCACGATGACCCCCGGGTTCTCCCGGCGCAGCTGGCGAATCTCAGCTGCGGTGAATCGCTTGTGCACCTCGCAATGGCCCGCCCAGGTGATGATCTCGACGCCCGTCTCCCGTGCGACGTTCTGCGCCAGGTACTCGTCCGGCAGCAGGATCACGCGCGGCGCGCCGAGGGATTCAACCACCTTCCTGACATTGCCCGAGGTGCAGCAGATATCGGACTCCGCCTTCACCGCGGCGGAGGTGTTCACATAGGTCACCACCGGCACGCCCGGGTAGCGCTCGCGCATGAGGCGGATGTCGGCGGGCGTGATGCTCTCGGCCAGCGAACATCCGGCCTCGAGGTCGGGGATCAGCACCGTCTTGCCCGGATTGAGCAGCTTCGCCGTCTCGGCCATGAAGTGCACGCCGGCGAGGACGATGACATCCGCGTCCACCTTCGTCGCCTCGCGTGCCAGCGCCAGGCTGTCGCCGACGATATCGGCCACGCAGTGGAAGATCTCCGGCGTCTGGTAGTTGTGCGCCAGCACCACGGCATTGCGCTGCCGCTTCAGCTCCAGGGTCGTGTCGATGTCCTCGGCGAAGACCGGCCACTCGACCGGAGGTATGACGCGACGGACGCGCTCGTACAGCGGCGCGGTGCGCTCCAGGATGGCGGCGAGGGACATGCTTCCTCCTTATGCTCCGCAAGAGCAGATGCAGGGCCGGAAACGACACGATCGCGACCCCATTGTTATGCTATGGATGAGCATAAATGGATGTCAAGCGGCTCGCCGCTGCCGCTCGCGCCGCCGGTCAGCCCGAGCGGGCGAGGGGGAGCTTGGTGCCGGCGACAGCGCGTTCCACAAGGACCTGCGGACGGAAACGGAATAGCTTCGCCGGGCGGCCGCCGGTCTCGGTCATCACCCCGCCGGTCTCCTCGACGAGCGCCTGCTGGTCGACCAGGCGGCGGAAATTCTGCTTGTGCAGCCGCTGGCCGGCCAGCGCTTCCACGACGCGCTGCAACTGCAGCAGGGTGAAGCTCTCCGGCATCAGCTCGAATACCACGGGACGGTACTTGATCTTCGCGCGCAGTCGCGCGATGCCGGTCGCAAGGATGCGGCGGTGATCATGCAGCATCGGTTCGCCGGGCAGCGCCTCGGACTCGTCCCCGCCATGACGGCGAATCGCTTCCGGCACCAGCCCCGCCTCGAACAGCAATTCGTAGCGCTGCAGCACAAGCTCCTCGTTCCAGGGCAGGCCGTTCAGGCCGAAGGCGATGCGTGCGCGCTGCTGTCGCTCCCGGCGGAGGGCTGGATCATCGGCGGCCGCCATCCATGCCTTCAGCCGGGGCACGATGATCCTGGCGATCACGGAAGGCGGCGCACTGTCGCGCCAATCCTCCCAGGGGAAGTAGCGGTACCAGTTCCGCCAGGCGGCGTCATGCTGGTCCGAAGTGCGGGCCTGGCGCGTGAGACCGAGGTAGCTGATCGACACCATGCGCCGCCCGGTATCATCGTCCGAGCGGTCGCGGTCGGCGAAGGTATAGAGCTGCTCGACATAGCCGAGTGGATGGCTGGTCTGGCGCTCCACCCAGGCGCGCAGGCCCGCCTGGAGCGACCGGTGTGCCGTTTCGAAAGGCCCGGACGGCAGCAGGCAGCCCTGCCGGATGGTGAGGACGCGGGGCTCGCCATCCGTGACGGCAACGAGGACCGCGATCAGCTCGGCCTCGATGCCGTGGGTCGCGATGGCGGGTCCCGCCGATGGCGGCCGAATCGCACCTGACTGGCCGCTGCGCGATGCGGATGCACGAGTGCCTCGGTTCCCATGGCACGCCGCTGCCACCCCGGAGCGCCTGCCCGCTTGGGCCGGCGTGGGGGGAGCCGGGACGGCAGCCAGGTCGTCAGCGCCTCCCTCCAGGCTGCTGCTGCCCGGCCGCGAATCGCGCTGCCCGGCCGCCGGCTGCGAGATTCGGTGACGGGCTGTTGCCCGGTCGCGGGTCGCTGCCGGGTCTGTCTTCATGGCCAACCGTGAGTCTCGCTGCCCTCCACCTCGCATCATCCTCCGGGCATGTCCAGTTGGGAGATGGGATACGGCACGAGATGTATTGCCGGCGCCGCCGGAGCGCCATGCAGGCCGGCGCCAGGCGAAGACGGCCAGCTCTTCGGACGTGCTCGTCACAACGGACATGGTTGCCGCGTGCCCCCGTGGGGAGGGGGCGGCATGCGCCTGGCGAGCAAAGACGCCACGCCGGACCCGCGTCGGGCCTGCGGGATGCGCCCGGCCTTCCGGGCAGGGCATCTCGGGACACGGGGCCGATCTCAATGGGACGTTTCTCGGACGATGCGGTGCCTGCTAGCTTGGCCGCCTGCTGCCAGCGGCAGCCCGGACCAGATTGCGCGGAGAAGGACGATGTTGTCTTCCACGGATGTCCTCGTCGTCGGCGCCGGGCCGGTCGGGCTGCTGCTTGCCTGCGAGCTGCGCCGCCAGGGGGTAAACGCCCTGCTGGTCGAGCGCCAACCGGCACCCTCCTATTTCTGCAAGGCGCTCGGCGTGACCCCGCGCACGCTCGAGATCTTCGAGGATCTCGGCATGGCCGAGGAGGCGATCGATGCCGGCGTCTGGCTCACCGGCCAGACCAGCTTCGCCAATGGCGTGGAGACCGCCTCGCAGGACCTGGCGGTCTCAGGGCTGCCCTACGGCTTCCTCGCGCTGCCACAATACGACACCGAGCGGATTCTCGAGGCCTGCCTGCGCCGGCATGGTGGGACAGTGGAGCGTGGATTCACGCTCACCGCCTTCGCCCAGGGGACGGATGATGTCCAGGCCTGTTTCGTCGACGGCACCGGTGCCGAACATCGGGTGTCCTGCCGCTGGCTGGTCGGCTGCGACGGTGCCCATAGCGTGGTGCGCAAGGGGCTGGGCCTCGCCTTCGAGGGCGACAAGTACTCCATGACCTTCATGCTGGGCGATGTGGATGTCGGCTGGGACCTGCCGCGCGGCCGTGTCTACCGCTTCGCCCAGGTCGAGGACGGGCAGCTCACCAATCTGCTCGTCGCTGTGCCGGTGCGCGGTTCGCCGCGGCGGTACCGCCTGTCGACCGCCGTGCCCGAGACGACGGGCGAGGGGGTGGTGGAACTCGGGGCCGAGGCGCAGGATGCGCCGACGCTCGAGCGGCTGGCGGCGGTGGCGGCTCCCATGCTGCCGGCAGGCACGCGGCTTTCCGATCTCCGCTGGTCCTCCACCTACCGGATCAGCCATCGCATCGTGCCGCGTTACGCCATGGGCCGGGTATTCCTCGCCGGGGATGCGGCGCATATCCACCCGCCGATCGGCGGCCAGGGCATGAACACCGGCCTGCAGGACGCGCACAACCTCGCCTGGAAGCTGGTGCTCGCCGCGCGTGGGCTGGCCGCGCCCGGGCTGCTCGAGAGCTACTCGGCAGAGCGCCAGCCGGTCGGCCGGGAGGTGGTGGAGCAGACCAGCCGCGCCATGGACGACGCCATCGCCAACCGTCCGGTGTCCCAGGACCCGTTGGCGCGGGAATCGCAGCTTTTCGTCCATTACCGCACGAGTCCGCTGGTGCGGGACGACATGCCGGCCGGCGCCGCGGCCGATGCCGAGGCCCCTCGGCCCGGCGACCGGGCGCCGGATGCGGATGGCCTGCGCCGGCCTTTCGTCGCCCGGCCGATCCGGCTGCGGGACCGCCTTGGGCGCGGCCGCCACCTGCTGCTGGCCTATGCCGATGCTGGCACCGCCGGGTCGGACTACGCCGCCTTCGCCGATCTGCTGGATGCGCTGCGGGGCCGTCTCG
>Ga0180217_1002809_pt1 | contig 15420 bp, 14 predicted proteins | sample eDN3rd37CBELigOP_FD_128521 | JGI IMG/M metagenome (GOLD analysis project Ga0180217, IMG submission 128521) | Enriched Organic Plus compost microbial communities from Emeryville, California, USA - eDNA 3rd pass 37_C BE-Lig OP (version 2) (version 2) ... | reverse complement strand
TATTTGGGATGAGGTGAAAGACCGACTTCATGAAAATGCTTATGGTCTTTCAGGCGGACAGCAACAAAGAATCTGTATTGCAAGATGCTTGGCAATTGAACCTGACGTGATTTTAATGGATGAGCCGACTTCCGCTCTTGATCCAATTTCGACATTAAAAATTGAGGAACTTGTTCAAGAACTTAAGCAAAACTTCAGTATTATCATTGTTACTCATAATATGCAACAGGCTGCACGTATTTCAGATCGAACCGCCTTTTTCCTAAGTGGAGAAGTTATTGAGTATGAAAAAACAGATAAAATGTTTTCAAATCCATCCGACAAGCGCACAGAAGATTACATCACTGGCAGATTTGGATAATAATGAATAAGAGGGGTGTAAGTCATGGCAATACGTACGACATTAGATAAGGATTTGGATCGTCTTAAAGAATTATTGGTTGAAATGGTCAACCTATCGAAAACAGCAGTTGAAAAATCAGTACAATCACTCGCACACCAAGATATTAAATTGGCTGAACAAATTATTCAAGATGACCAAAAAATAAATGAGCTTGAAGAACAAATTGATAATATTATCATTCAATTAATCGCACAACAACAACCAGTTGCTTCTGATCTACGTGCTATCATTGCCGGCTTGAAAATCTCAAGTGATATTGAAAGAATCGGAGATCTAGCCGTAAATATTGCAAAATCGATTATCCATATTGGAGATGGACCGCTCATAAAACCAATTGTTGATATCCCCAAAATGGCTGAAAAAGCTTTAGACATGTTAAACAACGTAATCAAAGCATATATCGAAAAAGACATCAAATTAGCTATTCAAACAGCTAAAGCAGATGATGAGGTTGATGAGTTATACGGAAAAATCATTAAAGAACTATTGGAGTTAATGCCAAACAATCCCAATTCAATTAACCAAATTACACAATTAGCTTTTATCAGTCGCCATTTCGAAAGAGTAGCAGACCACACAACTAATATGGCTGAACACATTATCTATATGGTTAAAGCTAAAAAAGTCGATTTAAATGCCTAAAAAAACTCAAGCCTATCTCGGCTTGAGTTTTAATTTGTCGTTAAATAGTAAACAAGACCATATACAATTGTAGAAAAAATAATACCAATTGCGATTCCCCGTAACAAATATTTATCCATTATATGAGCCCCATTTTCTTTGCTTGTTCAAGAATGAGTCGAACTTCTTCAACTGGTAAATTTGTTTTTGTTCCGATTTCCTCATAGCTTAAGCCTTTATCATAAAGGGATAAAATGGTGGAGTTTGATAAAGACATAACACTTGTTTGAGATGGTCCCGTTTCATAATCGATGTCATTGGTTAGAAGCTCTTCTTCAAGTACTTTTATTTTTTTCTTTAAAAGGTATGTTTCTTGAACCATCGAAAGGGAAAGTTGATCCAATTCTTCTTGCACCATTTTAACTCTGTCCTTTCCATAGAAAGAAACGACAAGAAGAAGGATTGCGATGGCTAATAAGATAATAATAGCGTATTCCATACTGTCACTCCATTCCATACTCTATCTTATCGTAACTTGTTTAGGTGGACAATACTAGTACGTTCACTGAATTGTATTTTGAAATAGTAATTAAATTTACTTTGTCCCAAAAATAGGACTGGAATTTTGGGAAGTTAAGTGGTATGATAGGTAAGTCTGATTAAAGCTTTATATGTTTGGAGGGAAATGAAGATGCGTGTTAAAATCACTTTAGCTTGTACTGAAACTGGTGATCGTAATTATATTACAACTAAAAATAAGCGAAACAACCCTGACCGTCTTGAACTTAAGAAATATTGCCCAAGACTAAAAAAGGTTACTCTACACCGCGAAACAAAGTAACAGTAGGAAAGCAATTTCCTGCTGTTTTTTTATATTATATAAAGTAATTAATGGAGAGGAGCGAATAAGTTGAAGCGGAAACAAGAATTGAGAAAAGAGATGAAGGAAACATTGCGTTCAGTTGATAAAGATACTTTAGACAAGTGGTCTAAGGAGATTACTGATCATGTTCTCACTTTACCTGAATGGGTGAATGCAAATACGATAGGAATCACCATTTCAGGGGAGTATGAGGTCAACTCTAAATATCTAATTGAAAAAGCGTGGGAATTAAATAAACGAGTGGCTGTACCAAAATGCCATCCAAAAACAAAAAACATGACATTCCGTGAAATTACATCCTATTCTCAATTAGAAGTAGTCTATTATGGCCTCCAGGAACCAATTGAGGAACAAACAACTGTCGTTTTACATAATGAAATCGATCTATTATTTGTGCCAGGCCTTAGTTTTGTAACAAATGGATACAGATTAGGTCATGGTGGAGGTTATTATGATCGGTATTTAGCTCAATACCAAGGAGTTACAATGTCTTTAGCATTCCCTGTACAGGTTTTAGACGAAATACCTGTCGAGTCTTTTGATATTCCGGTCCAAAAAATTGCAACAAATACAGGGATAATTAAAACAAATGGCTAATCTTCTTCTCCAAATCATTGCCTCCATAGTTGTAGCAATATTGGGATATAAATTTAAATCATTAACATTAAGTGGAGCAGTAGGAACAATTCTTGTTGGTAGCGCAGTGTCGATAGGTTTTGGTTATCGGGGCTTGCTTTTATTAGGAGTCTTTTTTGCGAGCTCAAGCTTATGGAGTAAAATCAAAGTAAGAAATAAAACCAATCTCAAAAATAAGGTTGCTAAAGGAGAACAGAGGGATATTGTTCAAGTTTTTGCGAACGGTAGTGTCGCTGGGGTTACAAGCCTAATGTTTGCTATCACTGACTCTCTCTTCTGGCTTATCTTCTTTGTTGGTTCAATCGCAGCAGCGAACGCAGATACGTGGGCTTCGGAAATTGGAACACTAAGTAAAAAGAAGCCAATCTTACTAACAAAATGGAAGCGGGTTGATACAGGGACATCCGGAGCAGTTTCTGTTTTAGGAACTTTTGCAGGCTTTTTTGGTTCATTACTTATTAGTTTTATTTCATTTTTAGTGTGGCCAGAGCTTTCATTTTTTCTGTTTCTTGGACTGACCCTGATCGGCTTTTGCGGCAATCTAATTGATACGATTTTGGGAGCGAGTATTCAAGTTGTTTATAAATGTCCTGTATGTGGAATGGAGACAGAGAAAAAGTTCCATTGCGAAAAAGAAACGACGTATTTTAAAGGCTTGTGGATTTGCGATAATGATGTTGTGAACTTTTTATCAATCCTTCTGGCATCAGGATTTGGGACATATTTCTTTTTTCTTTTACTAGGATAAAATGAAAGCGATAATCAAAAAGTATAACTAGGAGGGATGAATATGTTAAGTTTATTGACCCGAATAGCTATTCTTTTTGGTGGGATATATGCAGTCTATAGGTACCGATATCGCATATTTAATCGCGTTTTCGGCAATGCTGCAGTTCGTCGGATTGCTATTAGTACCTCGATGAAAATCCCATTTATTCGTAACAAAATGATACAAACAGCCTTCCGATAAAGATAAATCAAATACGCCTTGGCGTATTTGCATCCAGGTTTTTAGGCTTACATGAGTTGGGTCACATAGACGTTGCCACAGGAAGTGGCGTTCTTAGTCTTTGATCCTATGCTCGAAAAGAACCTTTAAAAAATCTGTGGCGTCTGCCGGAAGTTTAACTTTATTCAGTCGTAGTTAGAACGACTATACTTCTAACTTCATTACTGATAATGTTGAGCTTTGCTGAATAAAGTGAACCTGTTGATTAACTTTCAACAGGTTTTTTCAATTTCGAAACAGAAATTTGGTAACGGAAATAGAAAAACGTTTATAATAAATATAATACCCATTGGAAGAGGGGGGGATAAGGTGTTCAAGCAAGATTATCTTTTTTGGAAAATCATACAGGGGCTTCAGGAAGAAGGCGGTTATCGTATTCTCCAACTATCTAAATCAAATAATGAAATTTGGTTAGAAACGATGCAGAAGAACAAGCCAAGAATAATTCGCATTCTGCGTCATGATTTAGATTGGAGCAATTGGATGCAGCGGGATATGGAGCTCACCGCTCAGCGATTGGAACAGCTTAGAAAACGTCTATTTGCCCGGAAATTAAAAGCTCTTAATATTTACATCACGACATACCCACCAGTTGATGACTGGAGATTTCGGTTAGAACAACCACTTCATGCAGGTGCAAAAGGCTTAACTACATTACGAACTGTTTTAATTAATTCTGAACATAAAGAAACAGGACTAAGGGAAATCTCAACACTAGTTCATACCGAATTTACAATCGATGACTCTATTTATATCGATCTTGAAACAGTTGAGAATATTAAGCATGAGGTTATTACGGTTGCGAATAAACGAATATCGAGTGAAAAACAAATTTTCCAAAATGGAAAACCTTTTTTTACATATATTCTGATTGCGATACAATTAGTTATGTTTGCCATTTTAGAATTTAATGGTGGAAGTACAAACACAGAAACCTTGCTTAAATACGGGGCAAAGGAAAACTTCCGCATTTTAAATGGTGAATGGTGGCGTTTTTTCACGCCAATGATTTTACATATTGGATTTCTTCATCTCCTAATGAATACCTTTGCGTTGTATTATTTGGGATCAGAGGTAGAGCGACTATACGGGAAAATAAGGTTTTTATGGATTTATGTTTTTGCCGGTTTTATAGGAAGTCTTGCAAGCTTTGTTTTTAACGCAAATATTTCTGCTGGGGCTTCTGGGGCTATTTTTGGATGCTTTGGTGCATTATTATTTTTTGGTGCTGCTTATCCGTCTTTGTTTTTTAGAACGATGGGCCCAAATGTAATTGGTATTATTATCATAAACCTTGTCCTTGGATTTATGATTCCGGGTATTGATAATTCAGGGCATATTGGAGGCTTGGTTGGGGGATTTTTAGCAGCGAGTATTGTTCATTTGCCAAAACGTAAAGAATTTGCGAAACGAGTAGGTGGGCTTGTCGTAACATTGGCGACTGTAGGTACACTTATTTATGTAGGATATGTGATTCAGCCACACTCTGATAACCCACGATTTGTCGTGCAAACAGCTCAGGAATATATACAAGCGAATGAGATTCATAAGGCGTATGAGATGCTTAAGAGTGCAGAGGAAAATGGAACTGACACACCAGAAGTTTACTTTTATCTTTCTTATACTGAAATTAAGCTTGGAAAACTTGAAGATGCTCGGGATCATTTACAAATCGTCACTCAAAAGGCACCAGATATCTCAGAAGCACATTATAACCTAGCTCTTATATATGTTCAGTTGCAAGAATTTGAAAATGCAAAAAATGCAGCGGAACAGGCTGTTGAAATTGACCCGGAAAATGAAAACTATCAAGACCTTATCAATGAAATAAATAACATGGAAGATTCAATGTAAAGTGTCTCAAATGAGGCACTTTTCTATATTTGTCCTGAATAAGTATTATTTTCCAATTTTACGTCAAAGATGGATTAGTAGCCTACGAAAGCAAACTAGAGGTCTTTTGTGTGATTGGAGTGATACTCATGGGAAATGAAAATAAAGAGCCAAAACATCCGGTCTCATCGAATTTAGAAGAAAATCGAAGTTATTTAAAAGAAGCCCTTGGTGTTGACAAAAGCTTTGATGTAATCCAAATTGATGTCGAATATGCCGGCAAAGACATGTCAATGTTTTTAATTGATGGCCTTATTAAAGATGATATTTTGCATTTATTGCAAAAGTTTCTTGCTAAACAAGACGAGAGTACTTTAAAAATAGATGGATTAGAAAAACTACTGAAGACGTATATTCCATATGTAGAAGTGGAAAGCACAGACGACCTAGATAAGGTTGTTGACATGGTCCTTGCGGGTCCAACTGCTCTAGTCATAGAAGGCATTGATAAGGTTATTTTAATAGATGCTAGAACCTATCCTGTAAGGGGGCCTGAGGAACCTGACACAGAACGAGTTGTAAGAGGGTCAAGGGATGGCTACGTCGAGACGGTTGTCTTTAATACTGCATTAACGAGAAGAAGAGTTCGGGATAAATCCCTCCGGATGGAATATATGCAGGTGGGAAGACGTTCAAAGACAGATATCGTGATCAGTTATATTGAAGATATTGCTGATCCTGATCACGTTAAAGAAGTTAAAGATGCCATTTCAAAGATTGATACTGATGGTTTGCCAATGGGTGAAAAGACCATTGAGGAATATATATCAGGACGACATTATAATCCATATCCGGTTGTAAGATATACGGAAAGGCCAGATACCGCAGCTGCACATCTATTCGAGGGTCATATTATCATCATGGTTGATGGTTCACCAAGTGTTCTTATCACCCCAACCACATTTTGGCATCATATGCAGCATGCCGAGGAATATCGTAACAGCCCCGTAACTGGGCTATACTTGCGCTTGGTTCGCTATTTTGGTGTATGGGCATCACTGTTTTTGTTACCATTATGGTATTTGTTTGCTGTTCATCCTGAGCTATTGCCAGATAATCTTAAATTTATTGGTCCAAATGATGATGGCAGATTACCATTAATATTACAGTTCTTTTTAATTGAAATTGGAATCGATCTGTTGAGAATGGCAGCCATTCACACTCCAACTGCCCTTGCAACGGCACTAGGGCTTGTCGCAGCCATGTTGATCGGACAGGTGGCAGTTGAAGTTGGTTTATTTACAAATGAGGTTATTTTGTACCTTGCAATTGCAGCCATAGGAACCTTCTCAACACCAAGCTATGAGATGAGCCTTGCAAACCGCTTAGCCAGACTATTTTTCTTATTAACGACCAGCATATTTGGAGTAATTGGATTTGTCGTAGGAATTACACTATGGATTCTCTACTTAGCACGAATGAAATCATTTAATGTTCCATATTTATGGCCGTTTATTCCATTTTCCTTCAAAGGATTTAAGGATGTTTTATTCCGTGCTCCTATTCCATTAAAAAGAAATAGACCGAAAATATTACATCCAAAAGATCCAGATAAATAAATTTCTTTAGGAGTGCTCTCTTTAAAAGGAAGCACTCCTTTTACATTTTTATGGACTTTCATGAGAAAGACTTGCGTGTTTCTATTTTTTTAAATAAGCTAGTATATATTGTGGAATGCAGAAGGTGAGAAAGTGAAAACAATTTATGATATTCAACAATTTCTAAAAAAATTTGGCACGATCATTTATGTTGGTGACAGAGTTGCTGACCTGGAATTAATGGAAACTGAAATACAAGAGCTTTACAATTCACAGCTCATTGAAACAAAGGATTATCAATCAGCTATTTTTCTACTCCGCCAAGAAATTGTCCGGGAAACCGAAAAAAGAGCGAAAAACAAATAAAGGAATGGACGATATGGAAAAATTATTAATTGGTATCGATTTAGGTGGTACAACTGTCAAACTTGCCTTTATCACACAAGAAGGTGAAATTGTTACAAAATGGGAAATTCCAACGGATAAATCTGGAGCAAAAATTATCCCGGATATTGCAAAAGCAATTGAAGCAAAAATGGTAGAACTTAAGCTTTCAAAAGAACAATTCGCTGGTGTAGGAATGGGTGCCCCTGGGCCAGTTCATTTTGAAGACGGCGTTATCTATAAAGCAACCAATCTCGGATGGAGAGAGATGTATCCTCTAAAAGCAGAGCTTGAAGCGAAAATTGGGTTGCCTGCAGTTATCGATAACGATGCAAACGTTGCTGCTATCGGTGAAATGTGGAAGGGTGCAGGTGCAGGCGCAAAGGACTTACTTTGTGTAACGTTAGGAACAGGTGTCGGTGGAGGCATTATCTCTAATGGTCATGTAGTTCGTGGAGCCAATGGGGCAGGTGGAGAAATTGGCCATATCACTTCCTTGGTTGATGGTGGTGCTTTATGTGGCTGTGGAAAAACGGGCTGTATCGAAACAATAGCATCTGCTACTGGTATCGCACGTTTGGCAACTGAGGCCCTTCAGGGTGGAAACGACTCAAGTGTTCTTCGAGAACAATTTGAACAAACTGGAAAAGTCACCTCAAAGGATGTTTTTGATGCAGCAGGCAAAGGGGACCATCTAGCCCAGGAAATCATTGACAATGTAACATTTCACCTTGGCTTAGCTTTAAGTCATGTCGCTAATGGACTAAACCCAGAAAAAATCGTTATTGGTGGCGGTGTCTCAAAAGCAGGTGAGCAATTACTGCTTCCATTAAGAAAGCAGTTTAAGCGTTTTGCTTTTTCAAGGGTAGCCGAAGCTGCTGAAATAGCCATTGCCACATTAGGAAACGATGCGGGTGTAATAGGTGCAGCTTATTTGGCTAAAAACAACCAATAAATAGGAAAAAGAGATTTCACAATGAAATCTCTTTTTTTACATTTTTGTTAGAATATTTAAAAGATTGTTACTTTTGGTTACTATGAAACTTTCTAGTCAACTAATCGTCTTATATGTATATACATAATGTACATCTATATGATTCTATAAAATTTAGTTGTTTAGATGATTGATTTTTAGTCAAAAAAGTATTAAGATTATCTTTAGATTTTTCTAAATTACCTAAAAATGGAAGTAAGAACATTAATCTTTGGTGCTCCGTGGTCTTGAAAACAAGGAGGTATATTGATGATTAAGTCATCAACTTTATCCAAATCAAAGTTCATCTTTTTAGCTGCATTTATGCTTTGGATAAAAACATACATCGTATATAAAACTAGCTTTGATATAAAAATAGAAAACTTGATGCAAGAGTTTATTTTACTGATAAACCCATTGAGTTTTTTGTTGCTGTTCTTTGGTATTTCTTTCTTTATTAAGGATAAGCATCGTACTAAGTTCATTATATTTGCTAGTTTACTATCTTCATTTGTGTTATTTGCGAATGTTGTATTTTACAGATTCTTCAATGACTTTTTGACTCTTCCTGTTCTTTTTCAAACAAGTAACATGGGGGATTTAGGAACCAGTATTACAGGAAATTTAAAGGCAACAGATCCACTCCTTTTCATTGATGTAGTTATTCTAATTTTGATCAATAAATATAAACCAAGTTTTACTGCTGCTGAAGTTATCACGAAAAAGGAAAGAAGATCCTATTTCATCCTTGTTGCAGCTATCTTCTTTTTTAATCTTGGATTAGCAGAAGCTCAGCGACCACAGTTATTGACAAGAACCTTTGACCGTGAAATGTTAGTGAAGAATATCGGGACATACAACTATCAAATTTATGATATTGTCCTACAATCAAAATCTTCCGCCCAACGAGCTTTGGCCGACAGCAGTTCATTTATTGGAATCGAAAACTATTTAAAAGCAAATCAAAAGGAACCAAGCGATAAATTTGGTATTGCACAAGGAAAGAATGTCGTCGTAATTTCAATGGAATCACTTCAAAACTTCGTCATTAATGAAACCATTGATGGGGAAGAAATTACGCCATTCCTAAATGATTTTATAAAAGAAAGTTATTACTTTGACAATTTTTATCATCAAACAGGTCAAGGAAAGACATCAGATTCAGAGTTTTTATTGGAAAATTCATTATATCCACTTGGACGCGGAGCCGTTTTCTTTACCCATGCTAATAATGAATTTACAGCAACTCCTGAATTTATTAAGGACTATGGATATTTTTCATCAGTCTTTCATGCGAATAACAAGACTTTCTGGAATCGCGATATCATGTATGATTCTCTCGGGTATGATGAATTTTTTGATCTTGAAAGTTATGAGGTTACAGAGGAAAATTCAATTGGATGGGGCTTAAAGGATATAAATTTCTTTGAACAATCCATTGACTTATTAAAGTCACAGCCACAGCCGTATTACTCAAAATTTATTACATTAACAAACCATTTCCCTTTTGAACTTGGTGAAGAGGACAAAATGGTAAATGAATTTAATTCAAACTCAAGAACATTGAACCGTTATTTTCCAACAGTTCGCTATATGGATGAGTCCATCAAAATCTTTATCGAACGACTTAAAGAAGAAGGAATGTATGAAAATACCATATTTGTTCTTTATGGGGATCACTATGGAATTTCTGAAAACCATAATAAAGCGATGGCACAGTTTCTAGGGAAAGAAGAAATCACACCATTTGATTCAATTCAACTGCAAAAGGTACCATTAATTATTCACATTCCCGGAGTGACAGATAAGAATCCACAAGTAATTTCAACTGTATCTGGACAAATAGATTTAAAACCAACCATTTTAAATCTCCTTGGAATGGATATACGTAATGACGTTCATTTCGGTAGTGATTTATTTTCTGAAGAAAAAATACCATTGACTGTCTTACGTGATGGAAGCTTTATCACAGATAAGCATGTATTTACGAAGAATACTTGTTATGATAAAGAATCAGGTGAAGAGACAGAAATTAGCTATTGTGAGCCTTACATGGAAAAAGCAGGGCTAGAATTGGATTATTCAGATGAGATTGTCTATGGAGACCTACTCCGTTTCTATAATGGAACATCTTATCATGAACCAGTCCCTGAAGAGTTTAAAGAATAAGTAAATAAAAGCCTTGGCCCAAATGAGGGTCAAGGCTTTTCCGATGGCATGAAGTACATCCCATCGGTCATAAAATGGTAGGAGAGGATAACAAGGAGGTATTAGGTGTGAAGGTCATTGTCCGTCCAGGAGACACTTTCTGGTATTACAGTCAATTGTTTGCTATCCCTATTCATTTATTAATTGACTCAAATCTACATTTGAATATAAATAATTTGCAGGTTGGAGCAGAAGTAAAGATTCCCGGTTTTCTTTTAAAACAGCATAAGGTTGTTCAAGATGATACGTTATGGAAGTTGGCGAAATCTCGGACACTTATGGCAGATGCTTTATTTTTAGTGAATCCAGGGATAACAGCCGAAAATATACAGGTTGGCCAAATGATTCTGATTCCAGAAAGAGTGGTTCGACCAATCGTAAATGGAAATAGGGAATACGATTTTGCTGATATGGTGAGTGATATTGAGCAATTAAAGACGATTTATCCATTTCTTCAAACCCGGTCTATTGGTAAAAGTGTATTAGGTAATGATCTGCTTGAGCTTCGAATTGGTAGAGGAGAAAAGAGGGTTCATTGGAATGGGTCGTTTCATGCAAATGAATGGATTACAACAAATGTCATTATGACCTTTATAAATGATTATTTACTGGGTTTAACAAATATGGCTCCGATTAGAGGGTTTTATGTCGAGCCATTATATTTGGAAACACTCTTATCAATAGTTCCTATGGTGAATCCAGATGGTGTTAATTTGGTGCTTAATGGTCCTCCTGAACAGAAACCATATAAAGATGAAGTTGTAAAAATTAACAATGAAAGTTTTGATTTTAGAGACTGGAAAGCAAATATTCGCGGTATTGATTTAAATAACCAATTTCCAGCAAATTGGGAGGTTGAAAAAGAAAGAAAGGAACCAAAGTCGCCCGCACCTCGTGATTACCCAGGCGATGCTCCATTAACTGAGCCAGAAGTAATCGCCATTGAGAAACTAACAAGAGATGCAAACTATAATCGTGTATTAGCCTTCCATACACAAGGAGAGGTTATTTATTGGGGATATGAGGGGTTAGAGCCATTAGAGTCTGGTACCCTTGTGAATGAATTTTCAAGGGTTAGTGGATATAGAGCAGTTCGAACGATAGATAGCCATGCAGGATATAAGGATTGGTTTATTCAAGAATGGAAGAAACCAGGGTTTACTTTCGAATTGGGGGAAGGTGTTAATCCACTCCCACTTTCTCAATTTGATGAAATTTATCAGGAGACTCTCGGAGCATTTTTAGCCTCCTTGTATATGTGAAAACGTTCTCTAGAAAAGTCGGTGAAAAGGCCGGCTTTTTTCCTTGCGCTGAAACTTTTTAACGTGCATAATCGTATTATCTGTTAAGGGAACAATAGAACGTGGAACTCTATTTTAGATGCTAAAGAGGTGATTTTTGAGTTGATGAGAAATTTAATATTCTTTTTTATGTTACTTTTTCTACTAGCCGGCTGTAATTCTCATCAACATTTTGATTCAAGTGATGCGCCAAACAGTAGGAATAAGAATGTTACAAAAGGTCCTGTACCTGCAGAATTCTTTGGAGAAAATCAAGAGGTAAAGCCGCTTGATCTTAGCGGGGAAGAATTCAATAGTGTAGGTGAATGGTATGATGATGAAAGCATCCTCTATGTTACCGATGATAATGGTATTTCAACAATATATAAGTATCACTTGTTCACTGGTAAAAAGGAGCTGTTCCTCCAAACCTCTGCCCCTGTGCTGACAATGAAGGCAAATGAGGACCATTCCATGTTTTTAATACATACATCAGATTCTCAAAATATGGCGAAGTTAATGGTGGTAAACAAAGAAGGAAACGTGCAATTTGAATGGGAAATCAATTCCTTTGATTTGTTTTACAGCTGGAATCCTTATCATCCAAGTGAGGTATTTGTAACAACGTTTTTAGAGGATTGGTCGTTTCAAACCCATTTGGTGGACATTCAGTCCGAGGAAAAAACGAAATTTGAGGTCTTTCAGCCTTTTATTCAATGGGTTAGTCCCAATACAATTTCATATTTAAAATGGGACCAAAACGAATTAGATTACTTTGCACCACTTTATTCGTATCATTTAGATACAAAAACAGAAGGACTCTTATTTGAGGATATTATTTCGTTCGTTACTTTTAAAAATCTACTTGTTACATATGAATTAATTCAAGGGGAGGAGGCATTTGCAAAGGTTGGCCTTTACCACCCTGAACAGAATAAAAAGCTATATGAATTTAAAATGCCACTCTTAAGTGACTATTCAAAATGGTATATTCCTTCAGCCGATTATGCCGTCGAACAAAAGAAATTCTACTCGTTTCAACCATATTCAAATGGAGCATTTGATACGTACGGAGAAAAATTCGAATTGGTTTCCTACGACATCAGTACAAGGAAAGAAGAGGTTATCCTTGAAAAAGTAGATGATCAACCCCTTAACTTTTCTCCAAATGGTTTCTTATGTTTATATGGTTTTCAATTTGAGAAGATTATTGATATGAGGACAAAAAAAATAACAGACCTTGTAGCAAATTAAGGGAAATGAAAAAAGCCATCGTATCTGATGGCTTTTAAATCTTTTTTATTTTCGTCCAGCTTCATCGCCTAGCCCTTCGAGGCCGAGGCCACAAGCCCTCCATCGATAAGGTCAATAATCAACCTTCTCGCTGGTCGTCTTGTTCTGGTCGGGCTTTCACAGGAAGTGCGACATCGACGTTTGCCACAGGACGTGGCTGTAGTTAGTCGATGTTCCTATTTCAAGGCGATTGCGCATTTGTTATTAGTGAGCAGTTGGGAAACCATGTTTCCAGATTGTCATGATTGTGAACCAGCCTAATACTAAAAAGATTCCTGTAGAGAATAATAAGGCTAAAAGGTTCTTATCGCGTAAAGAACGTATAATACCAAATGCAGCTAAAATTACAACTAGTGAAAAGATAATCATTAGACCCATGTGACTTACCCCCTTGCTATAATCAATGTTACACTTAAAAGTGCGCCTTTACTTTTAAATATTCATTACTATTTTTCCCCATAGCATGAAAATTTACAACATCCCATCATTCAACTCATGAAAAATGTTGCTCGAAAAAGGCTGAAAACCCTTTATGTAAAGAAATAGATAGATTCAATCTATATTCTAATCGTTTTATACGTATTTGTCGAGGAGGAAAAAGTGACACTTTCAAGACAAATTACCTTTTAGTCAAAACCTTAAGTGCAATTGTTTAAGTGCTTTTTCGTTTTCAATTGATAGTGTAGAATAAAGGATAGATTAAAAAGCATCGGAGGGAAAGGTATGAAGTGGCAAAGGATTCCGTTAGGACCCTTACAAACAAACGCGTACATTTTGACCAATTCAAACAAGAAGTGCCTCATCTTTGATCCCGGTGGGGATGGACAAAGATTAAATACGATATTAAGGCAACAGGGACTTATCCCAGTTGCGGTTCTTTTAACACATGCTCATTTCGATCATATAGGTGCGATTGATGATGTAAAAGCTAATTGGGATGTTCCTGTGTATATTCACGAGAAAGAGAAGAATTGGCTGAAAGATCCTGCTTTAAATGGTTCAGCATATTTTATTCCTGGGCAAGAAATCTTATCAAAAGCAGAACCAACAATACTTCCTAAAGAAGGAAGTATTGAAATAAGTGACTTTCATTTAGAACTGTATTATACTCCAGGCCATTCACCGGGAAGTGTTTCGTATTATTACCAAGAACTTGGAGTAGTTTTTTCAGGAGATGCCTTATTCCAAGGCAGCATCGGGAGAACTGACCTACCAGGTGGAAGCCATGAACAACTACTTAGCAGTATTCATAAAAAGCTTCTCACATTACCAGAAGAAACAATTGTCCTATCTGGGCATGGACCTGAAACAACGATTGAAGCTGAAATGGACTCAAACCCGTTCTTAAATGGGTTTTAAACACTAAAACACAGAAAAGGTCTAACTCCGGTAGAGTCAGACCTTTTCTGGGGGATGTTTTTAACATTAAGAATTCCTTCCTAATGTCAAATTTGGCATAAGCCAATACTTATATATCCGTATAATGGGAGGGATATTGTAAGCTACTAAATTTACAATATAATAATATAAACACTGTGTCAATGGTGAAAAATAGTAAAAATAAATGTTCAAAAGAAGGATGAAAAGGACCGCGTCGACAACGCCACGGCCTCATGTCTTGTCAACACTAGCACATCATGTGCGTGTCGAAATTTCAAGGCGGTGCGAGCTCCCGAGTACCGGAGCGAGGCAACTGCTTGAGTTAACTTCCTTGCAGCCTTGCGCTGAGGAATGTACATCTTGAATAATCTAGTAGACGCAAGCGCATAACCAGGTTATTCACAATGTACTTGGAGCAGTTTACCCAGAAATTCAATGTGTCATTTTCGGACGACTTTTTGAACATCCTCTAAAAGGTGAGCATATGCTAGACATATTAAAAGATGCCATTCAATCATCTTTAAACAAACAGATTACATATGAACAGTATATGAATACTGTGTTATATCATGAAAATAAAGGCTATTACAAGAAAGACCAAGTAAAGGTTGGGAAAAAAGGGGATTTCATCACGAGCAGTAATATCTCCAATGTTTTTGGCAAACTGTTTGCAACCCTCTTTCATAAGCTTATTGCTCTCGAAAAAATTCCACCATATATCTGTGAAATAGGTGGTGGAAATGGTAGATTTGCAAAGGCTGTTCTTGACGAATTACAAGATTCTTTTATTGAAACCTATCAAAAAATAACCTATATAATGATAGAAACAAGTCCGTACCATCAACGTTTGCAGCGAGACATTCTACCTGTAGACAAAAAAGTGATTCAGTATCAGAGTCTTGATGAAGCAAAAAGAGAT
>Ga0180217_1002804_pt1 | contig 15445 bp, 10 predicted proteins | sample eDN3rd37CBELigOP_FD_128521 | JGI IMG/M metagenome (GOLD analysis project Ga0180217, IMG submission 128521) | Enriched Organic Plus compost microbial communities from Emeryville, California, USA - eDNA 3rd pass 37_C BE-Lig OP (version 2) (version 2) ... | reverse complement strand
CGGCGACAAAAACGATCCCTACGGCGGCATCGGCGCAAACGGAGCGCAAAAGACCCCCGAAGCCGTGAACACCTTCGAGCTGCACGACTCGAAAACGTACGCCTTCAAGCCGGGCGTCGTCTATAACCTGCTGGCTGACAAATTCATCGCCGACCACAGCGCAATCACCAATAAGGCGGTCGCAAACGCCCTGCTCTGGGCGCTCGCGCGCAAGTAAACGCGCTTAAACGCCCTTTGACTCTGCACCTTTGTTTGACTCCAAGTTTTCGCGTCGACTTTCATCGAGGTTTGCGCCCATGGAACCCAGCGACGTTGACCCGCGCCAGTTGCTCTTTGGCCGTCCGGATGGCAACCGGTTCACGCAAGATTCGCCCGTGTTGCCGGACGTTTGGATTGCATTTTTCAAAAGCCCAACGGAGCGGCACGATTTGCTGCTGACCCCCTTTCAGCCGAGAGGGCAAATGTCGCGCAGCCCGTCGCGGCTGGCGGTCGAACTGCGGGCGCGGCTGAAGAAGGATCCTGATCCGGCGCTGACGAAACAGGATCATCAAATCGGCATCAATCAAACGACCGTAGCGGTTCGCGTCTCGTTCTACGAGCTGCTGCGCACCGTGCTGCCGATGTCGTCGTGGTGGTCGAATCGCTTGAAATCGAAAGCGGTTCAGGATTTGTTGGGCGCCAGTCCGATCAAAGGTCTGAAATCCCACGCCGACACCGTAGCCCGCCTTCTCGCAGGAGAAGAATCCGATCTTTCGCGGGGCGCGATCGAAGATTTGCTCTGGATGGTTCGCGTCGCAGGCGAGATCGCGCTCAAGTTGCAGGGCGCTTCGTCGGGCAAGAAGGACGCCAAACCGTCCCCTAAGAAAAAGGCAAAGCCGAAGCCGGGCGCCAAAGCAGAGTCGCCCGACGAGGGGTCGATCGAATTCTTCCGTCAACGAATCGACGCGCTCGTTGCCGTCTATGACGGGTTTGTGGATCAAGATGACGACCAGCCGCTGGTGCACCTGGTAAGCAGCAATCGCAAAGCGTCTGGATCGTTGTTTTCGTCGGTGAAAACAATCAAAGCGGACGCGGCCCGCGGTCTGTTCAACATCGACTGCTCGCATATCACGTGGGCGATCGTCGACAGCGGCATCGACGCGACGCATCCGGCGTTTCAAGACCGCACAGTGAACTCCAAGCGCCGTAAGTGGTACGAGAAAACCCGCGTCCGGGCGACCTACGACTTCACGATCATCCGCTACATCCTGAGCACGGATGATTTCGAAATCGACGAAAGCTCGCTTTCGCCTGAGAAGCGCAAACAATGCAAACAGCTACGGCAGAAGCTGAAAAAGAATCCTGAGCTTCGCGCGCGAATTCAGCGCCGGTTGAGCGAGGGGCTGGACGTCGACTGGTCGCTCATCCTCCCGTTCATCGAAATTCCGCATGACGACGCCTATAAGGAAAGAATTCCCAGGTACGATCACGGCACGCATGTGGCTGGCATTTTGGGGGCCGATTGGCGTCCGGAGGAAGATCCCAACCGTAGGCTTACAACGCCGATGACCGGCGTCTGTCCCAACATCAATCTGCTCGACATCCGCATCCTCGACGACGAAGGCCACGGGGACGAGTTCAGCGTCATGGCGGCGCTGCAGTTTCTGCGCTACCTCAATTCGCACAAAGACCACATGGTGGTGCATGGGGCGAACATCAGCCTGTCGATTCAACACGACGTGCGCAACTTTGCCTGCGGCCGAACTCCGATTTGTGACGAGTGCGAACGGCTGGTGAACTCGGGGCTGGTCGTTGTCGCGGCGGCTGGCAATCGCGGCTTCAACGGGGAGGAGTATGACATGGAATCCAGTCTGTCTGGGTTTCGCACGGTCACGATCACCGACCCCGGCAACGCCGACGGCGTGATTACCGTCGGCTCGACCCATCGCGAAGAGCCGCACACCTACGGCGTGAGCTATTTCTCCAGCCGCGGACCGACCGGCGACGGCCGGATCAAACCCGACCTGGTCGCGCCCGGCGAGAAGATCGATTCGACCGGCCCAAATTTCGGTCTGCTGCGCAAGGACGGAACCAGCATGGCGGCGCCGCACGTCAGCGGCGCGGCGGCGCTCCTGATGGCCCGACACAGCGAGTTCATCCGTCAGCCGAGGCGCGTCAAGGATGTGCTCTGCCGCACGGCGACCGATCTGGGCCGCGAGCGCTACTTTCAAGGCGCCGGCATGCTCGACATTCTTCGCGCGCTCCAAAGCGTGTGATCACCGGCCTTCGCGACGTTTGCTGACACTCCTTCCCTCGCTGGAGAAGCGCCATGTTTGCCCTCGAAGCCTTGGAAGCGAAAAAGGGAGACGCGCTCCTGCTGCATTACGGCAAAAAGAACAAGCCGAAGCTCATCGTCATCGATGCCGGACCGAGCGGCGTCTACAACAAGACGGTCAAGCCTCGGCTGGAGGCGATCAAGCAGGAGCGCTCGCCGAACGATCCCCTCCCGATCCGCATGGTGATGGTGAGTCATCTGGACGACGACCACATCAACGGCATCGTGCAGATGTTCCGCCAGCTCGAAGCGCTCCACTCCAAGCACAAGCCGCTTCCCTTCGAAATCCTCACCCTCTGGCACAACGCCTTCAACGATCTGCTCGGCGACGACGAGCAAGAGCTGGCCGCTTCGCTTAAGCCGGCCATCGCAGCCGCCTCGAAAGCAACATTTTCGCCCAGCTTGCCGGTTCGCCGCGATACGGCGCTCGTCTTGGCAAGCGTCAATCAGGGGCGCGAACTACGCGACTTGGCGGCTCGGCTGCGTTTGAAGGTCAACGAAGGCTTCCGGAACCTGGTGATGGTTCCGCAAGGAAAGCCGAGCGTGAAGTACGATCTCGGCGATGGCTTGACGTTCACCGTTATCGGCCCGCACGAAGAGCGGGTGCGCGCCCTGCAGGAGGAGTGGGACAAACAAATCAAGCAAAAAGGGGTCGCTCGGGCGGCTGAATTCGCCGACACGTCGGTCTTCAACCTGTCGAGCATCACGGTGCTGGCCGCCTGCGACAAGAAGACGATGCTCCTCACCGGCGACGCCCGCGGAGACTTCATCGTGCAAGGGCTGAAGCGGGCCGGCTTGCTCAAATCGGGAAAGATCCACGTCGATCTGCTCAAGATGCCCCACCACGGCAGCGACAACAACGTCGACACCGACTTCTTCCGCACCGTCACCGCCGATCACTACGTGATCTCGGGGAATGGCGAACACCACAATCCCGAAATCGCCACGCTCCAAATGCTCTCCGAGGCGCGCGGCAACGACAAATTCACCCTCTATCTGACCAACGAAGAAAAACGCCTCACCCGCTTCTTCGAAGACGAAAAGAAACGCGGGAAGAAATACAAAGTGGTGTTTCGCAAGCCGAAGGAGCTTGGCGTTTTGGTGAGTTTGACGACTTAATACAGCGGCTCGGGGCCATGAGCTCGATCACCTATGGTCGTCGCATGTCGTAATTCCAAATGGGAAAACGCCGTTCCTGATTACAGAAGCTCCGAGTTCCCAATTGCAGCTTTATCTGCTTCAACCGGCCGCTCTAGCAGCCAGCTGGACTCCGTCATTGCGTGGTTCCTGAGCAAACGCACTCACAAATCGCGTTCGGAGCATCAACGGCCTGTGCTGTCTCCTCTCGGTGCGATCCTTTGTTGATGCACTATTATATTTGCATTACAAGACAGTTCATGACTACACTTTCCCAGGGGAAGCCTACTACCCGTCTGATTTGCCACGTTCGTTATGTCGAACTAATTTACAGTAGTTACTATTAACCAGATTCTTAGAGCCGACGTCACCCTACAATGCCACCAATTCCTGACTCTGCCACTAACGATGAACTGGTTTTTGCGCTGGTGGGCCCAATTGGAACCCCGCTCGATCGCGTCGAAACGCACTTATCCATTCAGCTTGCTCACTGTAACTATCGGCGATATCCAATCAAGTTGACCGATTTGATGCAGGGGTTGCCCAAACGACCCTGGAAGGACCTTGGCAAATTTGTTGGTTATAAGCGCTACGACGAGTTCATGACCGCGGGCAACAAGCTGCGTGAGTTCCTTGAAAGAGGCGATGCGCTCTCGATGCTCGGCGTCGCTGCAATCCGGTAACATCGACGCACGGAGAAGCGAGGAGGCAGTGTAACAAATACTAGGCGCGCTTTCATTCTGCGGTCATTGAAAACACACGATGAAATCGTTTCGCTGCGACAGTTATACGGGCCAGCACTTATTCTTATCGCTGCCTATTGTCCGCCATACCAACGACTGAAGAATATTGCTTCAAGGATATGCAACGACCAGCACCAGTTTCATCTCAAAGAAGCATATCCTGAAGCACAGCTTCTGATGAATCGTGACGAATCGGAGTCAGACGTAACATTTGGACAAAATGTACGAAAGGTCTTCCCAAAGGCAGACTTTTTTGTAGACGCCTCCCGCGAAAAGACACTTGATGAATCCCTTCGTCGCATCGTTGAACTCATACTCGGAAACACCTTCCGTTCTCCTACTCGAGATGAAGTAGGAATGTTCCATGCGTACGCTGCTGCTCTCCGCTCCTCCTCATTGCAGCGACAAGTAGGTGCTGCGATCGGGAATAGGGACGGCGACATAGTCGCCGTAGGGACGAACGAAGTTCCGAGATCCGGAGGCGGTCCCTACTGGCCGGAAGATAGCGACGACTCGCGTGACTTCGTTCACGGGGTTGAAATCAACGACGTGCTCAAACGACGGATGCTTAGCGACATCATCAAGCGCCTGGGTGAGGCAAAGTGGTTATCGCGCAATCGTTCTCGTCAGTCAGTTGAAAGTTTAACTGATGAGCTATTAAAATTTGGAATAATTAAAGATGCGCAGGTGATGAATATACTCGAATTCGGTCGTTGCGTACATGCAGAAATGGCCGCTCTAATGGAGGCTGCTCGTCGCGGCGTAGCCGTTCGCGGGTGCACTATTTACAGCACAACCTTTCCTTGCCACGAATGCACCAGGCACATCGTCGCTGCAGGAATCAAGAGAGTCGTTTACGTTGAGCCGTATCCCAAAAGTCTGGCTCCAGAGCTTTATCCCGACTCAGTTGCTATCGATGACCCCCCGAAGAAGGGCAATGAAGTTTGTTTTGAATCGTTTATAGGTGTGGCCCCGCGAAGGTACATGGATTTGTTCCCCAACGACGGGGAGCGAAAAGACGATGATGGGGAGGTAATCCAATGGGAAGCCAGTGTTGCTAAACCTAGACTGGGGGAGTATTCTTTCCGGACTGGCTTGATCAATCCGCACACAGAGACTCGCGAATTCCTCGGTTTTGCGGAACATCTCAAGTTAAAGGGGCTTGACCGCTCCCGATCATGAGAGGTTGTGTCAGAGCCGATGTTTATTGCGGTCTTCGATTTGCAGGTACTGTAGCGACTGGAGGTAGCGGTGATGCTTTCAAAAAATTGGCTACAGGACGAAATAGAAAGCACGCAAAAAGAAGCAGAGAAGATGGAGGATTGGCTAAAGTCTTCCTCCTTTACCGAGCCTGAGGCAGCAAATGAAGCGAATGTGCGGGTAAGGAAATCGTCGCGCCGTAAAAAGACCCTCGTTCACTCTCCAAAAAAATGACCGTTCGACTACCAAGCCGGTTGAACATTGCTCAACCGGCTTGGTAAAGGTCGTTTACACGTCCAAATTCCGCACTTCCAGCGCGTGTTTCTCAATAAACTCGCGGCGGGGTTCTACCTTTTCGCCCATGAGCACGCGGAACATGTCGTCGGCGGCGCCGGCGTCGTTCATGCTCACTTTGAGCAGCGTGCGGTGTTCGGGGTCGAGCGTCGTTTCGCGGAGTTCTTCCGCATTCATTTCGCCCAGACCTTTGAAGCGGGTCACTTGCAGGCCGCGTTGGCCGATTTCGCGAACCGCGGGGACCAGGCCGCGGAGGTCGCGCAGGGCCGATTCGTGTTCGCCGCGGCGGAGCACGTAGCGCGGCTGATCGCTGCCGGTCCGTTCCTTCGGAATCAGCATTTCCAGGTCGAAGCCGAAGTCGCTCTTGAGCTGGCCAAGCCCTGAGTTGATCGTCCGCACTTCGTGCAACTCGGTGATCTGCAGTTCCGAGACCCGGCCGCCGGGCGCCGCTTTGCCGTCGCCGCCAGCCTTGCCGTTTCCGTTCGTCGCCTCTTTGCCGGTTGGGTTCGCTTCCCCTTCGTCCTTCACGTTGACCGAAAGCTCGCCGCCGGCGGCTTGCTCTTTTTCGGCAACGTAGGCGTCGAGTTCCGCGCGGGTGGTGAACCAGCGTTCCTCGCGGCCGTGCAGCACGTGGAACATCGGCAATCGGCCTTCTTTATCCTGCCGGTTTGCGTGCTCGCGCAAGCTGATGCCGCGGCGTTCGAGGGCGAGAACGGCTTCTTCCATCGAGGCGAGAATGGTGGCAAGTTTTGCCATCCGGTCCCCTGCGATGACCTGGCCGTCCCCCAGATCGAGCTGCGAGTCGCCGAGACCGCGCTGCAGGAGCTGCGCCTTCATCTCTTCGTCGGTCTGGACGTAGTAGACTTCCTTCTTGCTCTTCACGACGCGATAGAGCGGCGGCTGGGCGACGTAGACGTGGCCGTTGGCGACGAGCTGATACATCTGCCGGTAGAAGAAGCAGAGCAGCAGCGTGCGAATGTGCGAGCCGTCGACGTCGGCGTCGGTCATGATGATGACCTTGTTGTACCGCCGCTTGCTGATGTCCTGATCGGCGCCGATGCCGGTGCCGATCGCCTGGATCATGCTCTGCACTTCTTCGTTCGCGAGAACTTTATCTTCTCGCGACTTGTAGGCGTTGATGATCTTGCCTCGCAGCGGCAGAATCGCCTGGAAATTCCGCAGGCGGCCACCCTCAGCCGATCCGCCTGCCGAGTCACCTTCGACCAGGTACAGCTCGCACTGTTCCATGTCGCGGCTGATGCAGTCGCGCAGTTTGCCTGGCAAGCCGCCGCCACCGAGGATGTTCTTGCGATTGCGCAGCAGATCCTTCGCCTTGCGGGCCGCTTCGCGCGCTTCGGCTGCGAGCACGCCCTTGCGAATGATCGTCTTGGCGACCTTGGGGTTTTCCTCAAGGTATTTGGCAAAGTATTCGCCAAAGCCGGCGCTGACGATGCCTTCCACCTCGGCGTTCAGCAGGCGGTTCTTCGTTTGCGACTGAAACTGCGGCTGGGCGACGCGAACCGAGACGATGACGGTGAGACCTTCGCGGAAATCGTCCCCGGTCGGGACGAGATCCTTGAACATGTTTTCCTTCTTGCCGTAGGCGTTGAGCGTGCGGGTCAACGCCGTGCGGAAACCGACCACGTGCGTGCCGCCGTCGGGCGTGTGAATGTTGTTCACGTACGAGTGGAGGTTTTCGGTGTATTCGGTGGCGTACTGCATCGCCACGTCGAACTGCACCCCTTCGCTTTCGCCGTGCACGTGCACCACTTCGGGATGAATCGGCTCGCTGGCGCGGTTCAGGTATTCGACGAACTCAACGATGCCGCGCTCGAAGTAGAACTCTTCGGTCTCGCCGTTGCGCTCGTCGTGAAACTTGATTCGCACGCCATTATTGAGGAAGGCCAGCTCGCGCAGGCGCTTCTGCAGCACGTCGTATTGGAACTTCGTGGTGGTGAAGATGGCAGCGTCGGGCTTGAACGTGACGCGGGTGCCGCGCTTGGTCGTGGCGCCGATCCGCTTCACTTCGTTCAACGGCTTGCCGCGCTCGTACTCCTGCTGATACATGTGCCCGTCGCGGAACACCTGCACTTCGCACCACTGCGAGAGGAAGTTCACCGCCTTCACGCCGATGCCGTGCAAACCGCCGGACGTCTTGTAGCTCTGCTTGTCGAACTTGCCGCCAGCCTTGAGGTTGGTCATCACCACCTCGAGCGCCGAGACCTCGCGCCCCTGCTTGGCCGATTCGTCTTCGTGCTTTTCGACCGGAATGCCGCGGCCGTCGTCTTCGACGCTGCACGAGCCGTCGTTGTGGATCGTCACCAGGATGTTCTTGGCGTAGCCAGCCATCACTTCGTCGATGGCGTTATCGACCAATTCGTAAACCAGGTGATGGAGGCCCTGCGAGCCGATGTCGCCGACGTACATACCGGGCCGCAGCCGAACGTGATCGACGTCGGACAAGTGTTGGATCTGTTCGCTGCCATACTCTCCGGAGCTGGGGAGTTCGCTGGCCGGCTGCTGCGGAAGATTTTCGTCGGACATTTTGCTTTTCGAACCTTCTATCTAATGCGGCTCATGGAAATGGGCCGCTGGTGATCGGGTGTTTGGGCTTCTTCTCGCGTTGGATGATGAGCCTGATATGTTCGGGGCGGGCGCCGTTGTTGTATTTCCTAAAACGTTCCCACGCGGAACTTCACGTCTTTGATGTTGCTCTCGGGCGCGCTCTGGGCGAGTGATTTGATCAGTTGCACCTTCATAAATTGCAGTTCCTGGAGCACCGCCGAATTTTTGACTGTCACCTCGAGCACGCCGCGCTTCACGTTGCCGGCTCGCGATTGCGGGCCCAGTCGCGGACCAGCCGCCTTCTGCCAGGCCGCTTCGTAAGCGGCAGCCGTCTGCACCTGGGCGTAGCCCTTTTTCACGAGCAGTTGGCTGATGACTTCCGACACCTGCTTCGCCGGCCGAACCGGAACGCGGCGGCGCCGGTAGTCGTCGAGCAAGTACTCGGTATCGAGGTCTTCCTGACGCCTGGCCATGTTTAATCCTTCACGTAGGGCAGGCTTCGAACCTGCCCGATAGTTCCCTCTTCCACCGAGGGTGGCATGCCGTCGCCGCCGCGGCGTCGGCATGGTTCTGTCCGGCTACATGGCGACGCGAAGGATCGCGACGCCATACCACCCAACGTCTATCTCCGTCTGTCCTTGGGAGAGGGCTGGGGTGAGGACAGTTGGAACTGCGAGGCCGCTTCGCATCGCGAAGAGTTTCATCCTGCAGTCCTCCCTCACCCTTTCTCACTCCTACCGATCGCGCGACAGCGGCATCACGACGTAGCCGTAGGCGCCGTCGTCCGCCTGGAACACCGCAGCCGTTTCGCCGTTTTCGATTTCCAGGCGAATCGGTTGTTCGGGGCTGAGCACCTTGAGGAAGTCAGACACAAAGCGGTGGTCGAGTCGCACGATGATTTGCGGGCCTTCGTAGGCGATCGGCATTTCGACGCGCGACTGCCCCAGCTCGGCTGTGGCGGCTGCGAGCGTGAGCGTCCCTTCGCCGAAGGTGAAGTCGATGCCGCGGCTTTCCGCGTCGGTCACAACCGCCGCTTGTCGCAGGGCCGAGTGGAGCGGACCGACCGTCATATCGATCTTGGCCGCATCCTGACGATTCGGAAACACGTCGCGCCACCGCGGGAAACGACCTTCGACAAGTCGCGAAAAGCAGGTGATGCGTTCCGTGCGGATCAGCACGTCGTTGTTGCGGCAAGCCAGGTGTACCTGGCCGTCGTTGTCGCTGATCACGCGATTGATTTGCCGGACCGACTGCGTGCGGATGATCGTCGTGGTGTCCCCCGTCTTGTGACCGTTCACCTGCTCGGCGGGGCCCTCCATCTTGGCCAGACGCCGGCCGTCGGTGCCGACGGCGATCATCTTTCCTTCGTCGAGCTCGATCAACACGCCGCCCAGCGCGTATCGGCTGCTCTCCATGTCGGTGGCGAACTCGGTGCGGGCAAACAGTTGGCGGAAGAGGGGCGCCGCAATGACGTGGTACTTCTGCTCCTCAAACTTCGCCACAGCCGGAAACTCATCCGGATCCGCGCCAGCCAGTTTGAATTCGCTTCGTTCGCCGCGGACGATCGTGTTGCGGGAGGTGGCTTCGATGCGAAGCTGCGCGTCGCTGCTCTCGCGGAGGATTGCCCCAAAGTTGCCGACCGGCAGCACGCAGGCGCCGGGCGTTTCGATCTCCACGCCCGTCACGCTCACTCGGGCGCCCACCTCCATGTCGGTCGCGAGCATGGTGGCCGATTGACCGTCGACTTCCAGCTTCACGTTCTTCAGGATGTCCATCGGGCTGCGGCTGGAGGCGAACACGGCGGCGGTCTGAAACGCCTCGAAGAGCTTCGCACGGTCACAAACAATCTTCATGGTTGGGAAACCTTTCCTCGGATCGAGTGCGACGTTTGGCTTAGCACTCGGGGGCGTTCGTTCGCCCGTTCTCTCTTGAATGAAATGAACTTGTTCCAGTGGTAGTAGGAAGTCGCGGCCAGCGGCTGTCGATCAATCGAGTCTCGCGAAGCCTTAGTGCATGTATGGCAATAATTTAAGGCGATTTCGAGACTGCTCGATCGCGGTGGAAAACCTGTTGACAGGCTGTCGAGTGGATGTCGCGCGGCTGTGCATGGCGCGGCGGCGTTTGTCGACCGACCGATCGGCTGTCGCTAGCGGCCGATTTCACCGACAAAAGCCGACAACTGGCGACAGGTTTTCCACCGCACTTTCGGCGACAGGTTGGCTGAGGCAGAGCGAAGCGATGCCCCAGTGAATCGCCGCTAAGGCGACGGCTACGCCTCCGCCCCAGGCACACAGACGCAATGCTGCTTAGACGCTTCATGAGCCACGCTCCGCGGACAAAGTCAGTTGCGTGGCAAGGTCTTCGGCCAACTCGCGGAGGGCGTGGTCTTCGGTCACCTGGCTGGCGATCTTGCGACAGGCGTGCAGCACGGTCGTATGATCGCGTCCGCCGAAAAACTGGCCGATTTCGGCATAACTGGCCCCAGCCAACTCGCGGCCGAGGAACATCGCCAGGCTGCGAGCCCGCACAACGGTTTGCTGCCGCGACTGCCCTTTCAGATCCTGCAGGGTGAGCTGAAAGTGCTTGGCGACCGCCGAACTGACCTGTTTGAGCGTCGTTTTCGTTTCCGGCTGATACTCGCGGACCAATTCATCGACGAGTTGAACATCGATGTTGGCCTGGCGGGACTGGGCCAATTGGGCGAGCTGCAATACGGCATGCCGCAGTTGCACCGGCGTCGCGAAGACGGGCCGCTTCCCTTGCGGGGCGCCTGCCAATCGGTCGACGACCTCGCTCGTGAGGGGCACGTCGAGCTGTTTCCCCAATTGTTCGACGATCGCGCGGCGGGCCGCCGTTTCAGGCAGCGCCAGCGGAACGATAAGGCCCCCCGACAGGCGACTCGCCAGGGCTGGCAGCAGCCCGCGGACTTCCCCCGGCTGACGGCGCATCGTGGCGATCACGAGCGAGCCGCGGCGCACCATGGCGTCGAGCGTCGTGATCAGCTCCTGTTGGGCAGCCGGCTTGGCCGCCAGGCGGTGTACGTCGTCGATTGCTAGCACCCCGGCGCGCTGATGCCGGTTGCGGAAATCGCCGAGCGATTTGGTTTCGTAGGCGTAGTTGTAGCCGCGGGCAAAATCGACGGCGGTCGTGGTCACCACCTGCACCGTGGGCCAGGCCGATTGCCGGCGCTGGGCAAGCGCGTCGAGCAGCGAGGTCTTGCCCAGTCCGGTGCCGCCGACCAGGACGATCGGGTTGTACGGCAGCGTTTCGGCCTGCACGGCGTCGAGAAGCACGCGGACCAGCGAATTTTCGGGCCCGGCGATCAGTTCCAGCCGGTTTGCGCCGTCCAACGACGAAGCTCCGCGCGGGAGGTTGGCAGCGCCTCCTTCCGGCGTGGGCGAGACAGCAAGCGGGATAGAAAAAATACCGCTGATCACCGGCGATCCGTCTACAAGACAAGCGGCTTTGCGAACGTGCAAGCCAAGTCCTGAATTGTAGCGGTTTTGGGCCGCTTTAAGAAGGCGTATTGGCCGATTTCCGCGGGTTTCCCGCGTTTCGTAAGTCGTTGACGCAGCGGATGATGCGACGCGACGCTTCGGCGACTTCCTCGGCCGTCGTCTGAGCGCTCAAACTGAGTCGAATGGCCCCCTCGATTGCGTCCGCCGGAAGACCCATCGCCTGCAGCACCGGCGACGGCTCGCTGCTGCCGCTGGCACAGGCCGATCCGGTCGAACAAGCGACTCCCGTCAGGTCGAGCGACATCAAGAGCGCCTGCCGGTTCACCCCCGGAAACGCGACGTTGAGCGTGTGCGGCAGCCGCGGCGACTGCTGACCGGCGATGATCAAATCGGGAAACGCCTCGCGCAGCGAGCGGGCCAGTTCACCCGCCAGCCGAGTCATCCTCACATTTCGCTCGTCGAGCTCCGCGACTGCGAGGCGCAGGGCCTCATGAAAACCAACGGCAAGCGCCACCGGCTCCGTGCCAGGTCGCAATCCACCCTGCTGAAAGCCGCCAAAGAGGGTCGGCTCCAGCTTTACGTCGCTTCGCAGCAGCAAAGCGCCGATGCCGAGCGGTCCGTGAAACTTGTGCGCGGTGAGCGTCAATGCGCTCACGCCAAGCTGGCGGAAGTGAACCGGAATTTTGCCCACCGCTTGAACGGCGTCGGTATGCAGCGGCGCGCCAGCCGCCGCACAAAGGGCCGCCAGACGTTCGACCGGCTGCACCACGCCTGTTTCGTGATTGGCGAGCATCACGCTCACTAGCGCCGTCGGCTGCTGCTGTAGCGCCGCTTCCAGCTGCGCCTCATCGACCACGCCCTGAGTGGAAACACCGAGCCGAACCACCGGCACGCCCTGCTGCTCCAGTCGCCTGGCCGATTCGAGCACGCTGGGATGCTCAATGACTGAAACAATCAACTGCTGCCGCTCGTTCCACCTGGCTGCGGCGGCTGCGGTGAGGCCGAATAAGGCCAGGTTGTTCGCTTCCGTTCCGCCACTGGTGAAGATGAGCTGATCCGCGCGAAAACTCGTTACATCGGCGCCGAGCAACGACGCGATTCCCTCGCGCGCCTCCTCCAACAACCGACGAGCCCGCCGGCCAAGATGATGCTGGCTCGCGGGATTCGCCAATCCGTCGCGCTGCACGCGCACCATCGCTTCCACGACGCGCGGATCGATCGGGGTGGTCGAGTTGTTGTCGAGATAAATGGAATTCGGGCCCATCCGAACGTAGGGCAGGCTTCTAACCTGCCCCTGCCAAAGCAAATACTTAGCGCGACCAATTCCCAACAGTTTGAGCAGGCTAGAAGTCTACCCTATGGTTCGCGCCTGCCGGGAGCGAGCGGCAGCGTCTCCATGCCGTGCACGGGAGTCGACTCGGGAGGAGTGTCGACGATTCGTCGGCCGGCCCCCGTAGGATCGCGATAGAGACGCAGCACAAAGTACCAGAGCGTGGCGCTGGTCACGACGATCACGCAAAGGGCGAGAATCCCTTCGCGCACCAGGCGACGACCGAGATCCTGGACCGGGCTGATCACCCGATCGTAATCTTCCTGCACCAAAACCATCAGCCCCGTCGTTCGCTCTCCGTTGGATGAGCCGGGGGTTCGGACCGGCGCGGCTGCGGCAATCCACTGCTGGGCGAAATCCTTTCCCGCTTCGTGTTGGCTGAGGGGATCGCGATAAAGCTGGCCGGTCTTTCCGCTCAGCAGCGACTCGGGCACGCGGTATTCCGGAAACTCTTCTGGCAAGTGGCGGCGGCTATCGAGCAAGCGATCGAAGAGCGGATGCTGCAGGATCTTGCCTGTGTCTTCTCCCGCACGGCCGTCGACGAGCACAGGGAATCGCTGCAGATTCTGTCCTTGGTTGACGCGGAAAAACTCGAAATCGCCGAGATTCACGGTCATCACCAGCACGCCGTCGAACACTTCGCGCCCGTCCTGTTGGCGAAATATGGGCGTCGAGATGGCGACCCTCCACATCTTGGTGGTCGAGCTTTTATATACCGCCGAGAGCGTTGTCTTCTGAATGTGTTTGGCGTTGGCGCTAGAACGCGGAAACGGCGGCAGCTCAGCCGTTCCACCATGAAAGTAGGTGCGGTGAGCGAAGTTTCTGCCGATAGCGCGGCTGGTCACATTTTCGTCGTGCGCAGCGGCTACCTGCGTGCCATAGCGATCGGCGACGAAGATGCTCGCGAAACGCGGATTGGTGAGCATGTCGTCGGCGTCGCGATAGCGGGCCAGGCGCGAGCGCAGATAGTTGTCGAGCGCTTTGCGGGTCTCGTCATCGACGAAGACGGGCCGAGCCTCTTGAATGTCGGCTTCGCGGGCCTGCGGATCGTTGATCTTGGCGAGCGCTTCGTTTTCGAGCACCGGCTGCAGCAGTTCTTTGAACGCTCGTCGACTCGCTTCGTTCTCGACCACCTCGAAGTAGTTCGCGATTTCGGAGCTGACCCTTTGGGCGGCCAGTTCGGCGGCGAACGTATTGTTCTCAATCGCCCGCTGGCGCGCGACGGCTTCCGTCTCCTTGAGCGCTCGTTCGTAGCCGCGCCAGCCGAAGAACGCCATGATCGCCAGCAAAATGAGCGGGCCGATGAAGCCGACGAGGATGAGCGGCCGCCGGGCGCGATTCTGGTCGCGAGCCTGCAGCGCGTCGAGCACTTCTTGCACGTTCGCATAACGATCGCGCGGCTTTGGCGCCAGGCAGCGATCGACAATATCGGCCAGCGCCTTGTCGACGCCGGCAATCTGTCGATGCTCGTCGGGGAGCGGGTTTTCCTGAATCAACCGGCGATAGCGGCGTAGCCGATCGGGCAAGTCCTTGGCGGTCTCCACCTCGCTCAGCGAAGCGTCGCTGCGATGCGGGGGATGCCCCACGAGCATGCAGTAGAGAATGGCGCCGAGCGCGTAGACATCCCACCGCACATCGGGCACCGCTTCCAGATCGGCTTGCTCGGGCGCCATATAAAACAACGTGCCGAGCGCCGGCCGCTGCTCGTGCGAGAGTCGCGACTGACCAAAGTCAGCCAGGCGAGGCCGCTGATCCTGATCGAGCAGAATATTGGCCGGTTTCAGATCGCAGTGCAGCACGCCTTTGCCGTGCGCGTGCGCCAGACCAATGGCGATTTCGCGGAACGTCTCGACCGCGTGCCCCGGCGAGAACGTGCCATGCTTGCGCAACAAGTCTTCGAGCGAGCCGTTCTCGACGTACTCCATCACGTAGTACGGCGGATCACTGTCCCAGCCCACGTCGAGCAACTGCACGACGTAGCGATCGGCGGAGAGAAACACCAGCTTTTCGACTTCGCGCGACAGCAGCGACCAATCGACGCCGCGGCGGTGGGCATAGAACTTGATTGCGACGCGCCGTCCCGTGTTGCGGTCGACGCCGACCCACACCTCGCCATACGCCCCCGCCCCAAGAAAGCGCTGCGCCTCGTAACCCGGCACCTCCGTCGGTGGCCGGGTCCGCTGCAAGCTCAGCTCCTTCGAGCGCTGCTCGTCGGCTGGGCTCTGCGATTGCGTGTAGTCGTAGGAAGACATAGACGATCGGCGATCAGCGGCGGGGTCGAATATGGATTATCGTATCACAAAGGCAGCCGCCCCCACGCCTCTCGTTCCCACGCTCTGCGTGGAACGCAAGGCCCGGACGCTCTGCGTCCTGCGGAGCCACAACGGCGCTCAACGCCACTTCG
>Ga0180217_1002802_pt1 | contig 15448 bp, 10 predicted proteins | sample eDN3rd37CBELigOP_FD_128521 | JGI IMG/M metagenome (GOLD analysis project Ga0180217, IMG submission 128521) | Enriched Organic Plus compost microbial communities from Emeryville, California, USA - eDNA 3rd pass 37_C BE-Lig OP (version 2) (version 2) ... | reverse complement strand
GTTTTGAACATCACGGCGCATGAGCTCGAGCTACTGTACGCACGGGCGCATCTTGACCCTCCGTCGGATCCACTCGACGCGCTCGTTGTAGCGCTGCTCGACGCGCTCCGAACAGGTCGAGCGCTTACGCCTCAACGTCTCGACAAAGACTTGGCCGGCACGCCGGCCGACATCAAGACCCAGCCGTTCGAGTTCCTCAAGGCGCTCCAGCGACTGCTGCCGCCCGAGCGCGTTCCAGCAGTGCTCGCAGTACCGGAAACCTGCGCACTACACGAGGTTACCGCCAATCTCGATCGCTGGGCGCTCTTCCTCGCCCGGATCGCCGAGCAGCTCCCGCAGCTTCCCCTCGGCATCGCCGTCAACGAGACGGCATACGCGGCGTATTGCCGCGACGCTTCCGAGTCGTATCACAAGGCCGTGCTTCAGGAGTCGGTGATTCGACTTCCGATGCCGGACGCTCACACCGTGCAACGCGCGATCGAAATGCGTCTCGGCACGCTGCCCGCCGAGCTCTCATCGGTTGCAGAGAAGCTCGTCCAGTGCGGCGTCGATGAGGAGACGGTAGAGGCCTTCGCCCGCGCAGCCGCCGCGACATACCCCGCTCCAGAAACCGAAGAAGCAGCGACGGCCGCCCGCAGCGCCGCAGAGGCGTTCCTGTTCGATCTGCTCGAGCACCTGCCCGAGACCGCTGGCCGCTTCGACCTCAATCTCGTCGAGTCGTTCCACTTCGGCGCACGTCCCGCGGAGATCGACCTCGCCTCCCGTGAGCTGCGCATCGCGATCGAGGTCGACGGCCACTATCACTTTATCGACGCATCGCGCTACCGGCGGGACAGGCAGAAGGATTTTCTGCTCCAGCAGCACGGCTACCTCGTGCTCCGCTTCCTGGCCGAGGACGTCGTTCGGGAAATGTTTCACGTGCGCGACGTCATTCTGGAGGCGGTACGGCTGCGGCTATCATCGCCGGAAAGCCTCAATGGGAGAAAGGACGCGTGAAGGAAGCCGAGCGTTCTACCGCTTCTGCGCGCTCGCAGGCAGACCTCGACCTGCTGGAGCGATTCATCTTGGTCCGGATGCTTCCCGGCAAGAAGCCCCCTACCCGGTCGAAGCTGCTCGCTGACCTCAAGCCCTACTTCGCCGTTCCGCAGGGTCTCTCGAATGCCGCGTGGAGCGAGTTGCTCGACGCTCACCTCGACCGGTTGGTCGATGGCGGATATCTCTCCCGGCGACCTTACGCGCTGACGCGCAGCGGCCGGGAACGCGCGCTCGAAGTCCTGGGTCTTGATTCGATGCCGGCGAATTGCCGCTGGAGCACGCTGAAGTCGCGGTATCTGATGGCACGCGCGCTCGGTGTCGAGCCTCGCGGACGCGGTGACTGGGAGCGCATCGGCGACGGGCAGGAGGGCTTCAAGGCGGCGCTGCTGGCGCGGCTGTTCGACCTTCCCGTTAATCGCTTGCCGACGCTCAACCAGGTGATCGCGGCGCTTGCCGCTTCTCGCGGCCTACGGCCGGCGCGCAACGACGTGAACTCCCTGCGTGAGGCAGCGCTCAGGCGTTGGGTAGAGCAAGAGGGACAGCCGCTGTCCGCGGACGGCACGAGCACGCAATCCACCCCGTCTTCCCGAACGAACGGACCGCCATCCCAAGCGCAACCGAATGCCGGGCCCACGTCAAAGCTCCCCACGACCCGCGGCGATGACGCCACCGGCAGTGACGTCGCTGAAGCCGATCTTGCCGCTTTTGCAGACAAGGTCCTCCGTATCGCCCGTGCTTCACCGCCCGCGAAGGGCGGCGAAAAGGTGTTCCTGCGGCACGTCTGGGAGCGCTTTCAACGCGACCCGAGTGCCGCCGGCACCACCCGCGAGCAGTTCGACTCGCGGCTGATCGAAGCAAGCCGCCGCGGCCTTCTCACCCTGAGCCGCGCGGACCTCGTGGTCCCCTTGGATCCCGAGGACGTGCGCGCTTCCGAGGTACGCCTGCCGCACGGCGGCACCGTCCATTTCGTGCGTATTGATCGCGGACGGACATGATCTTCCGCACTCATTCGCCGACGACTCCCGAGGCGACCATGAAGGACCGACCAGACCATCTCCTCAGCCGCTTCCTCGACCGCAACCGCGAGATCTTTCGCTCCATCGCGTTCCCGACGGACGTGTGGCGCGCCGACCCTTGCGACGTGGAGACGATCCACGCCGAAGCTCGCGAGCAGTTCGACCGCCTGCTGCGCACGGCAGCGGACGGCGACAGCCCCCATGGCCGGATCTTGTTGCTCCGCGGCGAGTCCGGCTCCGGCAAGACGCACCTGATGCGCGCCTTTCGCACCCGCACGCAGGGCAGAGGCGACGGCTACTTCGGCTACATGCAGATGACGACCGCCTCGAGCTATGGCCCTTATATCCTTCGCAAGCTGATCGAGTCGCTCGATCGACCCTATTCGCCGTACGAGTACGGGAGCGAGGAGACGGGGCTGATGCGGCTTTCGACGGCCGTAGCCGAATCGGCCGCGATCCCTCGGGCGCGCCTCGAGTTGCTGCGTGAAGGCGAGCTCGAGGCTGACGAGATGAGCAAGCTGGTGGATCAACTCGCAGATGCGGCGATGCGCGATCCGCAGCTCGCTTCCATGCCACTGGATCTTGTGCGAGTGCTGCTATTCCTCCAGACTGGCGACCCCGCGATTCACTCGCGCGCACTCAAGTATCTGCGCTGCGAGGACCTCTCCCAGAACGACCGGAATCGCCTCTGCGGCGTCACGCCGCTGACGGGCGAGAACGACGCGGTCGACATGATCTGCCGGCTCGGCACGGTGATGGCGCGAATGCAGCAGGCGTCCCTCGTGATCTGCGTCGATCAGCTCGAGGATATTTTCCGTGCGTACGACGAAGGTCGCATGAGCGCGATGCGCGATATGTTCCGCCGCGCCGTGGTAACGCTGCGTGCGATCTCGGATCAGTTGCCGAGCTCGATCATCGTAATCTCGTGTCTCGAGGACTACTACAACCACTTTCGCGAGGCGCTCGACACCACTCAGCTGGATCGCATCGAGCACAACCCCCCGCCGATCAACCTCGTCGCGCAACGCACACGTGACGAGATCGAGCTGCTGGTGCGGCGCCACCTCGCGCAACTTCTCGACGCGAACGACGGCGACCTCGAAAGCCATTGGCCGCTGCCGGACTCCCTCCTCGACGCGCTCGCCGGCAGGACTACACGGAACGTGCTTCAGGCGTGCAAGGATTTTCGCGAGCGCTGCATCGCGGCCAGACGCATCGTCTCAGCGGATGCGGACGAGGCGGTTCCCGCAACACCCTCGGTGCCGCCCGACCTCGAGCTCACCGATCTCGAGCAGCTTTGGAATGACTTCAGCGCCGAGTGGACGAAGTCGCCGCCCGAGGAGGAAGAAGCGCTCGCCCGGTTGCTCCAGAGCGCGATCGATCTCGTCAGCCTGGAGCTGCCTAACCGCAGCTTCGAAACCCGCCGCACTGGACGATTGGTGGCCGTGCGTCCGGGGGAGTCGGGCGCCGCGGGCAGCAGACTGATCGGCGTCTGCAATCGCTCCTGGCGCGGCGGCGGGCTGACGCGGCAAGTCACGGAGCTGCTGGAGTCGGCCGAACGCGAGGGCTGCGTGCCGATCATCGTGCGCTCCACGGAGTACAAGCCGAGGCAGCCTGGCAGCCAGATTGCGCAGCGCTACGCGGAAGTCAATCAGCGCGGCGGCGAAGCCGTCACCGTCGAGGACTCGGACTGGCGCCGGTTCGAGGCGATGCTCGCCTTCCGCGAACAGCACGGCGAGCTTGCCGCCTTCCCCCGCTGGCTCGAGCAGATGCAGCCGCTTGGGCGAGTCACGGCGTTACAGCGGATCTTGGACCTGACTTCGCCGGAAGCCACTGCTTCGGCAGCCGATGCGCAAGCAAGTGCACCGTCGGACAAAGAAGGAGCAGCCCAATCCGATGACAGCGTGGCGGCACGCGACGAAGCACCCCATGCTTCTCGCGTCGCTCGTGAGCCCGAGCTGCCCGCGGAGGATCCGACACGCGTGACGATCGGCTACCGCCGGACCGATGGATGCCCGATCGTCCTCGATCGCAATGCGTACACTCGCCACGCGGCTTTTCTCGGCGGTACCGGAAGCGGCAAGACGACCGCGGCGCTCAACGTCATCGAGCAGCTCCTGCTCGGCGGCATTCCCGCGGTGCTGATCGACCGCAAGGGCGACCTCGCGTCTTATGCGAAGCAGTCCGTGCTCGCGTCGCCGTGCGACGAGCCGGCGCTCGAGTCGCGCCGCAGGCGGCTCCTCGAGTCGATCTCCGTGCGCCTCTACACCCCCGGCCGAAGCGACGGCTGCCCGCTCTCGTTGTCCGTCGTGCCGGACGGAGCCGGCGAGCTCAGTCACGGGGAGCTTCAGAACATCGCGCGCGGCGCCGCCGAGTCGCTCGGCTCGATGCTCAACTACGGCAAGTCGCCGCAAGCGCAGGCGCGCATCTCCGTGATCATCAAGGCCGTCGAGATCCTCGCCCAGCGCGGCGTGCAAATCACGCTGCCCGTGCTCTTCGAGTACATCGCCGAGCCCGACGAGATCCTGGTCACCGAGCTCGGGCGGCTGCCTTCGAGGCATCGCGAGAAAGTGGTCGAGGACCTTCAGATGCTGCACATCAACCAGCAGCCGCTGTTCGCGCAGGAAGGCGACCCGCTCAACGGCGATCTGCTTTTCGGCCGCGGACGCTGGGCGGAGCCCGGGCGCACACGGCTTTCGATCATCAGCACCAAGTTTCTCGGCGATACGACGAACATCCAGTTCTGGGTCGCGCAGCTGCTGCTCGAGCTCCACCGGTGGCTGAACAAGAACCCGGCGTCCGGGCTGCAGGCCGTTGTCATGCTCGACGAGGCGGACATGTATCTCCCAGCCTCGTCGAAGCCCGCGACGAAGGAGCCGCTCGAGAGCTTGCTGCGGCGTGCCCGCTCGGCCGGCCTCGGTGTGTTTCTGGCCACCCAAAGCCCCGGCGACCTCGACTACCGCGCACGCGACAACATCGGCACGTGGATGCTCGGGCGCATTCAGCAGGCGAGAGCGATCGAGAAGCTACGCCCCCTGCTCGCGGATCTCGGCGCGGACGTAGCGGACGAGCTTGCTGGGCAGACGACCGGCGAGTTCTTTCTCGCGCATGCCGGGAATACGGCGGGAATCAAGAGCATGCGGTCGGCGGTGCTGGCGGAGCAGCTCGCGGATCATGAGATCCTGGAGACGGCGCGGATCAATTGCGCTCCCCGGCCTTGATGAGCCTCGCCAGGTGATGCGCTGCCATAGTGACTTGCTCATCATTCAGACTGGCTCGTTCCTTCTTAAGCCACTTCACTAACGCCTTCGGCTCGAGAACCCAGGGATCTCGGCTCTTGGGTCGAGTTCTCCGAGCGACGTACCAATTAGGGAATACTATCGCCGCTCGTACGGGGAAGACCTGGCCGGTACTGCTTCTCAATTGCCTCGCCAACCAAGAGGATTGGGCGAGCGCTTGCTCTATCGCATCTCGAGAAGCCGCGCTGCCCGCAACGGATATCCCGTTCTGGTCGACGATGATTCTCGCCGGCTTACCAAGCGGCTTGCTGCGGGTCTTCGTCTCCACCGTGAAAATGCCGCCCGGTCCTATGACGACATGATCAATGTTGAATCCGTCGCCTTGTATGTCGTGAAAGACGTGCCATCCGCTCGCAGCGAGCTCTTGTAGATGGTCGGCAACTACCCGCTCCCCGTCGCGTCCCAGTTTCAGCAATCGCGCCTCATGCACCAGCTTTCTGATCCGAAAGCCCGCGATGGCTGCAATGACCAAAGTCAGGATGGAGTACAGCCACGGGTTCGGCTTCGCCTCGGTAAAGTAGCGAACCCACTCCGTAGCGGTGAGAAGGAATGCGACCGCCACCGCGATCAACCAAGGAAGTAACTCGTCGTCCAGCAGATCGCGAAACCGCTGATCCAGCGACTGACCGGCTTGGCGCAGCGGAGGTTCGGCCAGCGGAGATTTTTTACTTTCGTGCGTAACCATGGGCTGAAAGATACGCCTACGCGCCCTTCTTTAGGCGGGATACGCGTCACGACGGGGGCGCGTAGCTTTCCGGCCAAGTCGCAGCGCCGCTCAATTGTCACTCCATCGCAGGCTTAATCGACCACTCGGGCACCCGCTGATCGTGCTTCAACCGCAGCCGCTTCAGATTCACCGCCTCGAAAACATCTTCCAACTCGGGCGCCGCGGTACCCAGTGTCGGTAACGTCGCCGTTACCTCCCGCACGAACCGCTCTCCGACGCGTGGATTCTCCGCCTGCCGATATCCCTCGTGCCACCATTCAATGATCCGCTCCGCCGCACTCTGCAACGTCACCGCATCCGGCAGCCGCGCGCCCTTTCTGCTGTTCACATCCCGACGCACCGGCAACAAGTTCCATAGATCGCTGCACGGCCAGGCGGACCACGGGAAGCAGTGGTCGATGTCGAGATTCGCGGTCGTCAGCCTCTTACCGCTCCACACGCACCGCATTTCTCTACCCCGCTCGATCAACTCCAGCGTGCGGCCGCGTGCAAGCTGCACGTCACGGCTGGGCTCCGACCAGGTCATCGCTTCGACCATCCGCCCCTCGTCGAGCCGTCGCCCCTGCGCCTCAGCGTACTCACGCATCAGACGCCGCCATTCCGCGACGATCGCCGGCTCCACCCATACGCTGAACCGCTGCAGCGCGTGCCAGACATCGCGCGGGACATGCAGCTCGCCGAACGAAAGAAGGTAAGGCTCGTCGAGAATCAGTTCGCTCGGACTCGACGTGATGCGCCGCTTCAGCGGACGTAGCAGCGGCCCCCCGTTCGGGACCGTCATGTAGTGGACAGGCTGGCTGACGATCGTTTCGCGCGCATCCCTCAGCGCCGCGTGTAACGCACGCGCGTGATCGCCGGTGAAGCGCATCCCGATTCGGAGGTCGCCCGCAGGCAACTTCAAGATCTCGCGAAACCCGTGCCGCACGAACGAGAGTCCGCGGCCGTCAGGCAGCAGCGGTGCCTGCGGAAAATCGCCGCGGATCAACGGATGGAAAAGCCGCACCCACGTGAGCGCGACGAGCACGAGCGGCACGCTCAGGTGGCTCTCGCCGGCGTCGCGACTCATGCCGGCCGCGCCGTCCGCGATCCGGCAGAGCGTGCGCAGCAGCGCGAGCTTGTAGGTGGAGCTCTTCGCATCGTTCAGGATGATGTGCCGAAGCAGGGGCAACGCGCCGGTGCCGTCGTCCGGCAGCCGCACCACGATGTGCGTCCAGCGCAAGCCGCGTCGCCCGCCGCGGTCGGGCGCGGTATCGACGTGCTCGACGAACCCACCGTGATCGCGCGCGAGGCGCTCGATCTCATGTGCGCTGACAGGATGGAAGCCCCGAGCAGGCTCGGCTGGGCCCTCGCGCAGGGTGACCGCGATCAAGCCGCCTGGCTTGAGCACGTTGATCAGCTTTCGGAACGCGCGTGCGCGCTCGCCAGGCGAAACGTGCATCCAGACCGCCGAGAGCAAAATGACGTCGAACGCGGTGCCGAGACGCGCGACGCGCGACAGCGCGGGCAGCCGGTCGTCGATCCAGCGAATGCGTGGATGCGGGTGTCGGCGCTGGCCCTCTTCGCGCATGCGGCTCGAAGGCTCGGCCGCAACCACCTCGAAGCCCCGCTCCGCAAGCCACGCCGCATCGCGGCCCGAGCCTGCGCCGACGTCGAGCGCGAGCGCGCCGTCCGCCGCAGGCAGCAGCGGCAGCAGGTGGCGGTGGACGTCGGGGAACTCGAGCGCTTAGTAACGCTCGGCGGCTTCGCGGACGTGATCGTCGTACCAGTCGCCCGGATCGTTAGGAGGTGTGGATTCCATCACGGCGTTTCGTCGAAGGCCCGCGCGAACGCGGCGAGGGCGCTTACAAGGAAAAGTATCTCGATTCCAGGTACGAGAGGTAATCCCCATCCGCTCGGTTGCTCGCCGACAGCCGCCGAAACAGCTCTTGATAAGTCAGCGGCACGAACCGCAGCTCATCGCCGACCCGCCCGCCGAAGACCCGCAACTCCTCGTTATGTGTCTTCGACGCCGGGCACGGCACGTCGTAGTAGAGATAGTACAGAGAAAAGGCGTGCCGGCTATTCGCGGCCAAGCCGAGCGCATGCTTGAGCAGCTGCGAGACGTCCAGCATGCGGTAGATTTCCTTGCCGCTGACGAGATCCGCCACGAGCGACTGGCACCGCGGCAGCCCGCTCCGGCTCCAGAGCTCAACCCCACCCTCGAAGTATTTCGGCTTGAACAGCACCCTGCTCGGCCGCTTTCGGCTGAGCCACTCCGTGAACTTGCTCTCGATGCCGATCAAAGCACGGGAATTGAGCTCGAGAAGAACGTCGAGATTTGGCGGGTTTCCGGTGAGGCCGATCGGCAGCTTCCCCTCGATCTCCAACGGAGCGCGCAGCGAGCCGTGAATGCCTAGCGCCTCGAGCAGTGGCGCGCAATCACGATCGATCCAGTAATCGAAAAAGTTGACGGCGAGCGCTGCGGAGGAATGGAGCGCCTTCAGCTTGGCGGGCGCACTGGGCCGGTCCCTCAGCTCCGCGCCGCCGCCTTCGTCGAAGGCTGCAAGGGCCCGAGCGGACAGCGGGCGGAAAAGGTTAGCTTCAACCTCGGCGAGGTAGCCGCGCGTATCCGGCGTGAGACCTCGTGACACTGCCCAAGAGCGCTGCATTCGCAACAGCGCGCGCTTTGACGTCATTCTCGCCCCCGCTTCCAGCCCGATTGTCGAACAAATTCGTTTGCACCGGTACCCATCCTCTCCCAAGTACCGCTGCAGGTCGCGCTGATTGACCTGGCTCGAGATGAGCCGTCGAGCAGTTGACGCGGTTCCTTCTGGACGGACCCGGACCGATCGCCTGACATCACGCGATCCGGCAGAGCAAGCGCAGCAGCGCGAGCTTGTAGGTGGAGGTTTTCGCGTCCTTGAGGGCGATGTCCTGCCCCCGCTCAATCTGCGGAACTCATCTAGAAATTTCGATTCCTGCCCTCCCGCCCCAACGTTTACTGTATTTACTGACAGCCCTCTATAAGTACGCAACTAGCGTATAGTACGTTGAAACTTACGTTCGTCGAAACGCCACTATTCTCCAAGTTGCTTTCCAAGTACATGGACGATGAAGGCTACCGTCGCTTGCAACTCGCTCTGCTCGCACAGCCCGAGAAGGGCGATCTGATTCCTGAAACCGGCGGTTTTCGCAAGCTGAGGTTTCAGGATGAGGCACGAGGCAAGGGGAAGCGTGGCGGCTTTCGCGTGATCTACTATGTTCTGAATGACGAAGCGCAACTCTGGTTTTTCACGATATATCGTAAGGACGAGGTCGTTGACCTAACGCCAGACCAGAAGCGGATCTTGAAACGCTCGATACGATCAGAGCTTGCGGCCCGACGGACACGACAATGAATACGAAGCGGAAGCTTTTCGACGAGCTCATGCAAGGCGTGACCGCCATGCGTGAGGAACGCCAAAGAAAGGTCACTCTCAAGACTCACACGGTCGAAGACCAACCGCCGTTACAGATCGACGCCGCGACGATTCGTGATACGCGAGAGAAACTTCGCGTCTCTCGAGCCGTATTCGCGCGCCGGCTACGCGTTTCGACTCGTACGCTCGAGAACTGGGAACAGGGACGCGCCAAGCCCAACGCGCAAGCTGCGGCGCTAATCCTCATGGTTCGTAAGTACCCTGATACGCTGAAGCGGCTTCAGGCACTGGATGATCGGGCGTCATAGGAAAGCTGCCGCTCGTGAAACAAGCTTTCCGCCTCGGCGTGATGCTGATCGCGCAGGCTGCGCAGCGCGATCCAGGCTCCGCTATCGACGAGCAGCTTTCGTGCCTCGTCGCGTCTCGAAGGGCGGCGCGGGCGGCGCGGCAACGAAGGTCTCATTCAGATAGCGGTCGAAATACTCGCTGAGGTTCACGGGCAGCCCATCGATGTCACCCGCCAGCTCGAGCAGCGGATCGTCGGCGGGGGGTCTCGTCAGGGCGCGAATCGCGACTCGGATGGCTTGCGATTTCGTCCAGCCGCGCCCCCGCGCGAACGCTTCCAGGCGTTCGAGATCGTCCTCGTCCAGATAGACTTGGATCGGTTTGGTCATGACCGCATGCTATACATGATCATGACTCTATCGTTCATGTATTCATGAGAGGGGTTTAGTTGGCACTGCGGCGCCGGGCAAGCGACGGCGCTCAACGCGCTCAAGCGCCCCCTCGAGCCATCCGAACCCCACCCGCTCCTGCTCGAGCCGCACGCGCTCGCCGAGCCGATCGAGCACGAGATCCTCGAACAGCGCCCGCTCCTCCGCAGTGAGCCGCGAGACGTCGCCGGCGTAACGCCGCTCCGCCGGCTCCTGCCCCCAGAGCCCGCGGTGCGCCTCGAGCGTCGCGCGATCCATCAGGAACGATCGCGCCTCGGGCAGCCGGGCACGCAGCTGATTCAAAATCCCGAAGCCGTGCGTGTCGATGTCGCCCCAGTAGTGCACGTCCACGCGCCGCAGCCACGCCACCTCGGCCAGCCGCTCGAGACCGTATCCGAGACCGAACACGACCATCGCGCCTCGGCACGGCGGAAACGCAAGCCCGTTGGTGCGATTCTCGGTGATGAACACGCGCCGGACACCGAGCTCGAGCGCCGCGAATTCCTCGGCAGGCAGCGACAGATCCGAAAGACGCCCCTGCACGTAAAGCGCGGGATCGAGCAGCCGAAACCGCATGAGCGCCGGCTCGCTGCGGAGCCCATACCGCGCGTTGAAAGCGCGCACGCCGACGGCCGTGCGGTCGACGGCCGCCTCGGGCAGCACAACGTCGAGCAGCTCCATCAAGAGCCCGCGATGCGCTTCGATGAACTTCGTATCGACGCCCGGGATGTCGAGCTGCCGGAGATAAAGCCCCGGCCGCGGATGCGCGACGAACCACTCGAGCACCGAAAGCACGGCCGGCCAGTGCGCCGCATGCTCGAGCGCCGTGTGCGGCCGGCGCGCGAGCCACGCCCGAAGCTCGGGAAAGCGCGCGAGCGTCGCCTCCGCGACGGTCCGGAAGCGCTCCGCGGCGGCCGTCTCACGAATCAGCCGCAGCGCATCCGTCTCGGTCGGGATAATGGCCGCGACCGGCAGCGCGTTCGTGCCATGCACGCGGCTCGTCACCGCTTGCCGCTCGAGATCGAAGCCGAAGCCGCGTGCCTCGCGGCTCGCCGCATGCAGCGCCCTCGCCCAGTCGAGCACGTCGCCGAAGCGCTCGGCGATTTCGCGCGCGCTCGGGCGCTTCAGCCTCAGCACGAGCGGGAACAGCGGCGCTCCGGTCACCCGCGCCGCCAGGATCTCGCCGCGCCGCCAGCGTTTCTCGACCTCGGCGACGATCGCCTCCGGCGTCGTCCAGCTCATGAGACCTTGATGAGCCGCCGGGCTTCCTGCTCGGCGCGGTACTCCTCGATGCTCAGGTTGCGGAGCAGCGAATTCCGCCCGTCCTCGTTGTGCACGAACCCGACGCTCGAGACGTACGGCTCGATCACGTGGATCTTCTGCAGCGGCGTCACGATCAGGAGCTGAAGGTTCAGCTTCTTGAAGAGATCGAGGCCGTAGCGCGTCGACTCGTCCGAGCCGCGGCCGAAGGCCTCGTCGATCGCAACGAACCGGAACGAGCGCGAGCGCTGCGCGCCCCATTCGAGGCCGAACTGGTACGCGAGGCTCGCGGCGAGCACGGTGTAGGCGAGCTTCTCCTTCTGGCCTCCGGACTTGCCGCCCGAATCGGTGTAGTGCTCGTGCTCGGTGTCGTCCTCGCGCCAGCGCTCCGACGCCGAGAACACGAACCAGTTGCGCACGTCCGTCACCTTGCGCGTCCAGCGCTGGTCGAGCTCCGTCTGGCCTTCGCGTCCGCGGAAGCGCTCGATGATCGCCTTCACCTGCAGGAACTTCTGCTCCGAGTACTGCTCGTCCTCGGATCCGGTGACCACGCCCTCGGTGCACGCGCGCAAGCTCGCGAGGAACTCGCGCACGTCCGCGTCCTGAGCGGGCTCGGCGAGCAGGCAGATGTAGCGGTTCGGGTTGTAGTCGATCTGCTTCAGCGAGGCGTTAATCGTGTCGATGCGCTCTCGAATCTCTTGCCGCTCGCGATGCAGCTGCGCCTGGAAGTTCGCGACCTCGCGGATCGTGTTCTCGTTCAGCAGGTCCTTGAAGCGCTTCTCGAAGCGCGGCAGGTCGTCGGCGCGGAGCTGCTCGAGCATCGCGCGATATTCGTCCGCGGCCTCTATGCTCACGTCCACTTCGCTGGTCTCGACCGGCCAGTCGTTCTTGTAGCGGCGCATCGCATCGACGATCCGCTCGAGCAGGCGCTCGAGCTTCTTGGTCTCCGCGTCGATCCGGGCTTGCAGCCAATACCGCATGTCGCTCTCGCGATTGTCGCAGGACTCGACGGTCACGCGGTGCTCGCCGAGTGCCTCGCCGCGCATCGCTTCGAGCTTCGGGAAGTAGCGGGCCTTCGCCTCCTCCGGTGTCGCGTCGAGCAGCGTGCGGGCGTCGGCGAGTTGGTTTTCCGCAGCCTCGCGTTTCGCCTCGGCTTTGCTGCGCTGGTCGCGAGCATCCTCCAGGTCCGCAGCCACGTCGGCGAGCCGTTCCTCGAGCGCGTCGAGTTGTCCCTGTAGTGCGCGGAGCACGTCGGACGCGGCCTCGAGCGTCTTCCGTTCCGCCGTGAGACGCTCGATCTCGACCGTCAGCGGCCGCCAGTCGAGCTCGCGGAAGTCGGCGAACATCACGAGCTGATTCAACGCGCGTTCGCGCTCTCGGAAGCGAGCGTGCTCCTTGCGGATCTCGGCAATGCGCGCCTCGCCCGCCTTCATCCGCCGCGCGAGGTCCGAAACCTGCTTCGCGAGCGCCGCGATCTTCGCCTCGTTGCTCCAGCCGAGCACGTAACGCGTGCGGTCGTCGAGCGCGTGCCGGTCGTCCTTCTCGTGACGGTCCCCCTCTGTCTTGATCTGCCCGGCGCGCGTGATCGCCTTGCGCTCGCGGCGAAACTGCTCGAGGCTCGTGCAGCACGCGTAGTCGAACTTCCGCGCGAGCTCCTGCTCGAGCCAGCCGTAGAACTCGGAATCCGGCCGGATCGCGATCTTGCGCACGAGCGAGTGCGGACCGAGCTCAGGCAGCGAGCGGTCCCGCCGAGCGAGCACGCGGTAGTAGACGAGGCGGCCGCGCAGATGCGTGCGGTCGACCCACGCCGCGACGGCGGCGTAGTGCTCGTCCGGCACGAGCAGCGACAAACCGAAATTGTGCAGCAGGCGCTCGATCGCGCCTTCCCAGTCACGCTCGTCGTCGCGCACCTGGAGCAGCTCGCCCGCGAACGGCAGCGCGTCGTCGGGGAGCCCGAGCTCGGCGCAGAGCCGCTCGCGAAGCGCGAGCATCGCGGCCGGGATGTTCGACCGCCGAAGGCGCAGCGACGCAAGCTCCGCCTCGAGCGTTTCGCGCTGCTCCTTCAGCGCGCGCATCGCCATCTGCTCCTCGGTGAGCCGGTTCTGGACTTCCGCCTCGCCCTCCTCGAGCGCTTCGAGCGCGCGCTCGGCTTCGCGTCGGTTCGCGGCGAAAGCGGCCGGATCGCCCGGCTCGTGCATGCCGAGCTGACGTGCGAGCCCGGCGTAAAGCCCCGCGCGCCGGCGGCGCTCGGCCTGCCGCTCCTCGAGCTGCGAAATCTCGGCTTTCAGCTGCTCGATGCGGTCGCCGCCGTTGTCGCTGATCGCGCGGCGAATGGCCTCGCGCTCGGCGGTGAGCGTGCGCTGCGCGTCCGCATGCTCGTTCGCACGGTCCGTCCAACGCTCGATCTCGGCGTCGAGCCGCGCGATGCGCTCGGTCAGGAGCGCGCTCTTCAGCTCCGCGAACCAGGGCCTCAGCGCCTCGCGGCACTGACGCAGCTCGTCGAGCTCGGCGACGAGCGCGGCATGCCGGTCGACGTCCGCGATCAGCGGCTCGAGCGCGGCGATCTGCGCCTTGGCTTTCAGCACGGCCTGATGCGCTCGGTCGAGATCGTCGAAGTGGTGGATCAGCGCCTGCACGCGCGGCTCCACCGCGAACGCTTCGAGCATGTGGCCGCGCACGAAGTCCGTGAGGTTACCGACGGACTTCATCGACACCGTCTGGTTGAACAGCTCGAGCGCCTGGTCATTCTCGATGCCGAGCCGGCGGCGGAACGCGGCGCCGTACGGCGGGAACGTGTCGAACAGCTCGACGCCCCGCGCGGCGCGGAGGCGCTTGCGCAGATCCGCGATGTCCGTGCCGAAGTTCGCAAAGTCCTCGGCGATCGCGAGCGGGCGATCCGCGACGACGAAGAAACGCGCCGGCTGGCCCTGCGCATCGCGTATCCAGAACACCTGCGCGAGCGTGACGTGCTGGTCGTAGCCCTCGTTATAGAAGTGGCCGAGGATCACCGAATAGCTGTTGTGGTCGCGCAGCGCGACGGCCTTCGCGGCGAGCCCGGTGTCGCCGCGCTCGGACTTGTAGTGGCCAAGCACATACGACTTGAGCGTGCGCTCGCGCGATTCGGCGCCGGCGGCCTTGTTGTACGTGATCCGCTGCGCCGGCACGAGCAGTGTCGTCAGCGCGTCGACCAGCGTCGACTTGCCGGAGCCGATGTCGCCGGTCACGAGGCAGTTCTCGCCGCGCGGCTCGAGCGCCCAGACCCGGCCGTCGAAGGTGCCCCAGTTGAAGACCTCGAAGCGGTGCAGGCGAAAGCCCGCGCTCGCGTCGCTCGGCGCGAAATCGAGCAGGGGGTCTTGGGGGGCGGCGGTCATGAAGTGCAGGCGGATCCGGCGCGTGACGGAACCCGCTGTATTCTGCCAGCGTTGGACGCCGCGCGGGACCGGAAGTGGGGCGCACATAGGGCAGCGGCCTCGGGCAGCACATCGCGGCCGGCGGAGGCGCCGGCGACCGCGGGATCCCGGACGGTCTTCCCGGGAGCAAACACTCAAACGTCGCGGGGGCCGCCCTCGAGGTGCGCCCTGTACTCCGCGAGCCGCTGCTCGAGCTCGCTCAGCCACTGCGCGTCCACGAAAGCCTTCAGGATCCGCCGCACCTCGAACTGATCCTCCTGCCCGCGCAGCCGTCGCAAGAACCCGAGCTCGACGACGCGGTTGATGTCGGTGTCGATGCGGTCGACGAGCTTCGCCTCGTCGGTGCCGCTCGGCAGGAAGAGCTGCACGAGATCGATGATTTGCGCGCGCGAAAGGATCAAGCGCGGGTCGCCGCCGGCCGCATCGTGCTCGGCGAGCTTCTTTCGCAGCAGCGCGAGCAGCAGGCTCACGGCGAAGCCGAGCTGGCGGCGCTGCACGAGGCGCGGCAGCTCCTCGCCCTCGTCGGCCGGCCGCTGCCGCAGGTACGCGTAGCCTTCCGCCTCGTCGAGCACGAGCTCGAGACCGAAGAC
>Ga0180217_1002801_pt1 | contig 15451 bp, 16 predicted proteins | sample eDN3rd37CBELigOP_FD_128521 | JGI IMG/M metagenome (GOLD analysis project Ga0180217, IMG submission 128521) | Enriched Organic Plus compost microbial communities from Emeryville, California, USA - eDNA 3rd pass 37_C BE-Lig OP (version 2) (version 2) ... | reverse complement strand
TCTTCATGGTCGCGGGCATCATCGACCACGAAACCGGCACACGAGATGTCCGCAAGCTCGGCGGCATCGGTAAGGCGATGCCCATCACCTTTGCCGCCGCCGTCCTTGCCGCCTGCTCCATGGGCGGACTGCCACCTTTCGCAGGCTTCCTCGCCAAGGAAGAGATCTACGCGGGCCTCGGCTTTGCCAACGGCTGGACCATCCTGCTCACCATCGTCGCCTTCATCGGCAACGCCTTGATGTTTGCTCTCGGCTTCGCTGTAGCGTTGAAGCCCTTCACCGGCGACAAGGTAGAAACGCCGAAGAAACCCCACGAAGGCCCAGCCCTCCTCTGGCTGGGTCCCGTTGTACTCGCCGCGCTCGGCCTCATCTTCGCGCTTCTCTCCACGTTCAGCCACGGTATCATCTCCACGCCAATGGCGAGCGCCGTCGCCGGAGAGCCGGTGAGCGTTTCGATTTCGGTCATCCCGCACATCGGCCTGCCACTGCTTCTCTCGCTGCTGACGATTGCGCTAGGCATCCTTGTCTTCATGCGCCTCGCCTCTGCGCGCGACGCCATGGCTTCTACCCTGCAGGCCATCGGCTGGGGTCCGGACCGCGGGTTTGATCAGGCGATCCGCGGTATCATCCGCCTCTCGGCCCTGGTCACCAATCGCTTCCAGAACGGCCGGCTGGAATTCTATCTGACGGCAACGCTGGGCCTCCTCGCCGCCTCCATTCTCATCCCGATGATCGCCCTGGGCGAACTCCCGGTCCTGCCTGACTTCCCGGATCTGCGCTTCTACGAATGGGCGGTATTCCTCATCGCCGGCCTCGGTCTTGCCGCAGTGCTTTGGGCGCGGGATCGCCTGACGGCTGTGGTTTCGCTCGGCATCCAGGGCTTTGCGGTGGCCATGCTCTTCATGCTCTTCGGCGCACCGGACCTCTCCTTCACCCAGTTCATGGTGGAGACGCTTTCGGTCGTCATCCTTGCGCTGGTGTTAACCCGCCTCAACCTTCAGCCATCCGATCACCGCCCGCTCGGCCAGAAGATCCTCGACGTCACAATCGCATCGCTTTGCGGCGCAGGACTTGGTCTACTACTCCTGCGCGTTACCCAGGTGCCATTCAACGCGGGGCTCAGCGACTTCTACGCGCAGTATTCCCGGGTCATCGCCCACGGCCGTAACGTCGTGAACGTGATCATCGTCGACTTCCGCGGCCTTGATACGCTGGGCGAGATCTCCGTGGTGATGATCACCGGACTGGCGATCCTCGCTCTGATCCGCATTGCCACACCGAAGCCGTCAAAGACCGCGGCTCCAGCCAGCAAGAGCGAGGCCTGAGATGCAAACACTGATCTTCAGAACCGCCGCACCTTACATCTCCAGCCTGATGGTGCTGTTCTCCATCTTTGTGACGCTGCGCGGCCACAACGAACCGGGCGGCGGCTTCATCGGCGGCCTCATCGCAGCCTCAGCCGCGGCAGTCTATGGAATAGCCTACGGCGTTCCGGCCGTGCGCAAGGCTCTCTATTTCCATCCGATGGCCATTGCAGGTAGCGGGTTGATGCTGAGCGCTCTTTCCGGCGTCTTTTCCATCTTCCACGGAGTGCCCCTGATGACCGGCATCTGGGGGGCCTTCGGGTTCCTCGGCGCGACTGTCGACATCGCGACCGTCGTTACCTTCGATATCGGGGTGTACCTGGTGGTCCTTGGCTCCTTCACATCGATCGCGCTAGCGCTTGAAGAAAGGGAGGAAGGCTGATGGATTTTGTCTTCACCCTCGCCGTCGCCGTCTTTTTCGCCGTTGGCTTCTACCTGATGCTGTCGCGGCACATCATCCGCATCCTGATTGGCATTGCGATCTTCGGTAACGCGGTGAACCTCACCATCTTCACCGCTGGCCGGATCACCCGCCTTGCCCCGCCGATCATCCCTCTTGATGCCGACACGCTGGCATCCGGCACCGCGAACCCGCTGCCGCAGGCTCTTATCCTGACGGCAATCGTCATTTCCTTCTCCTTCTTTGCCTTCCTTCTCGTTCTCGCCTTCCGCACCTATCAGGAGCTGGGCACCGACAACACGGACGACATGCGTGTCGCCGAGCCGAAGAACGAAGGCCTTCCGCCCCTTGGATACTGAGCGTCAGCATGGCCATTGAACATAGTTCCGTAGATCTGTCTGACGCAGTGATCCTCGAGCCGACCGCGCTCGCCGACTGGATCATCGTCGCGCCGGTCATCATCCCGCTCATCGCGGGGGCCCTGCTGCTGATGATCCGGCACGAAACGCGCTATCACGCAGGCATCGCCATTGGCGCGCTGTTGCTGGCCCTTCTCGGCCACTTCGGCCTTCTCGCCCGAATCCTGGAAACCGGCCCGCTGACGATGACGATGGGCCGCTGGCTCCCGCCTTTCGGAATTTCTTTCACGGCGGACGTGTTGGGCGCTTCGATGGGACTTGCAGCTACGCTCGCAGGCCTCGTCTGCGCCCTCTATTCCCTCGGTGACATCGGCGCGAAGGGGCGCCGCTACGGCTTCTACGGATTCCTGATGCTGATGATGGCCGGCGTCAACGGCGCCTTCATTACCGGCGACATTTTCAACCTCTACGTCTGGTTCGAGGTGTTCCTCATCTCCTCATTCGGCCTGCTTGTTCTTGGTTCCGAGCGCCAGCAGCTCGACGGTGCTACCAAATACGCAGTCCTCAACCTGCTGGGAACGACGCTGTTCCTGACTGCCACCGCCCTGCTTTATGGTGCGGTCGGCACGCTCAACATGGCGGACATTGCCCGCATCATGCCGCAGGTTCAGGACTCGATCCCGGCAGGTACTCTCGCCACCCTGTTCTTCTTCGCCTTCGCCATGAAGGCCGCCGCCTTTCCAGTCAACTTCTGGCTTCCGGCCTCCTATCACACCCCGCGCATCGCGGCGTCTGCACTGTTTGGCGGTGTGCTCACCAAGATCGGCGTCTACGCTCTGTTGCGCACCTTCGGCTTGCTGATGCCAGACCAGCTGACGCTGCTCTCAACCCCCGTCGCCTGGGTCGCAGCCGCCACCATGATCATTGGCGTCATGGGTGCTCTTGCTCAAACCGACCTGCGCCGCATCCTCGGCTTCGTCGTGATCTCCGGCGTCGGCACAATGATGGCTGGCCTTGCGCTTGGCTCGGTCGAGGGCTTCTCCGGCGCGATCTTCTACGCCCTCCATTCGATCCTGGTGATGACCGCGCTCTACCTTCTGGCAGGCGTGATGAACGGGCTCGCAGGCACCTATTCGCTGCGCACCCTGTCTGGCCTCTACACTTCGCACCCCGTTGTGGCCGCCTTCGCCTTCCTGCTTTTCCTCGCGGTCTCCGGCTTGCCGCCAGCATCCGGTCTATGGCCAAAGGTTATGCTCATCCGCGCGGCAATCGATGGCGGAGCGCCATGGCTGGCCTTCGCAATCCTGCTGTCGAGCCTGCTCACCATGCTCGCCATCGGACGCGTCTTCCTGCTGGCCATTTGGCGTCCAGCCGTTGAGCCTTCATCGGCTATCTCCGTCTCGCCTGCCCTCGGCTACACTGCCCTGCTGATCCTCGCTGTGCCGATCGTATGGATGGGTGTCTATCCTGAGCCCTTTGTTGAGATCGCCACCAAGGCGGCCACAGGCCTCACCGATAGTTCCACCTATATCCGGAGCGTCTTCCCGGAGGGTGTCCAATGAATACATTCCTCGCGAACCTGATCCTGGCCCTTGTTTGGACCGCCGTCACTGGATCATTCTCCTTCGCCAACTTCGTATTTGGCTTCCTGCTCGCGGCATTTGGCATCTACCTCGTTCGGGAACAGACAGGTGCAGAGCCCTACTTTCTCCGACTCTTCCGGGTTGTCCGGCTGATACTCCTGTTCATCAAGGAATTGGTAAAGTCAGCGTCCAAGGTCGCCATAACTGTGCTCTCTCCGAACATGGAGCTGAAGCCAGGCTTTGTTGCCTATGAACTCAAGGTCACCAGCGACATGGAGATCACGCTTCTCGCCAATCTCATCACGCTGACGCCCGGCACCCTTTCTGTCGACGTGTCGGAGGACCGCAGGCTTCTTTTCATCCATGCGCTGGACTGCAGCGATCCTGATGGCATTCGCGCAGACATCGAAACAGGTTTTGAGCGCGCGATCATGGAGGCATTCCGATGACCGAAGCTGCAATGGGCTTTCTGGAACTTGCTACCCTCATCGCACTCGCCATTCTGAGCATCGCCTTCCTGCTCACCGTGGCACGCGTCATCCTCGGTCCGGGTATTCCCGACCGTGTGCTTGCGCTTGACATGCTGGTGGCAATCGCCATCGGCTTCATCGCGGTCATTGGTATCCGCTCCGGCTTCACCATCTATCTTGATATCGCCATCGCCCTCGGTCTCGTGGGCTTCCTGACCACCGTGGCCTTCGCCCGCTTCATCATGAGCAGGCGCTACAGTCAGGACTATCAGGAAATCTCCGCACGCCTGAAAGCAAAGAGGCGCCCATGACCGAGCTCTGGAACATTATCGTCGGCCTGCTGATCATCATCGGCGCCTTCTTCACGCTCTTCGCGGCACTCGGCGTTCTGCGCTTCCCGGACCTCTATACGCGCATGCACGCGGCCTCCAAGGCCGGGGTTTTCGGCTCGGGCCTGATCCTCATCGGGCTGGCAATCCACGCCTCTGATGTCGCCATCTCCCTGAGAGCGGTCCTGGCCATCCTCTTCCTCATCCTGACGACGCCGATTTCAGCCCACCTTCTCGCCAAGGCTGCCTATGCCGTCGGCTATCCCGCCTGGAAAGGCACCGCGCACGACGAGATGCGGACAGCTCTCAACGCGAACAAGCCCCGAGCTCGGAAGAAGTAAACGAGACCCTCGAAAGACGTAAACAAGGTGAGGCGTACATCATGCCTCGACACCATCTCCTGTCAGCGTATCGTAGGCCTGTTTGAGCGCGATGTGCCGATTGAGATCATAGCTCCAGTGTCGCCGCACGCCTCTCAGCCGTTCGCGTTCCAGTAATCTTTTCAGCCGGATAATGGTGGATCTTCTCTGCTGCCCCCGCTGGATGAGCGCATCTGCCAGGTCGATCCCGCAGGCAAGAAACAGCGCCACGTTTTGACGGGCAGCACTTTCCATTTGCCTGCGTTCCTGGACAAACGCACGCACTTCCTTCTCTACACTATCCATCCCCTACTCCTTGTTTATGCCTGCTATACTTTCGCCACAACCATAGGTAGGGGAAAAATTCGTGTGGCCGGGGACAGGTGCAAAATAAAAAGGCGTTGTGAATCAAGCGGCTGCAAATATACCGTAGATACCGCAGTTCGTTATTTGTTCACGATGAATACGCATCGCGCTATAAGGTTTGCATTCCTTTGTGGAGGGTGCGTTCCGTGACAGCGATTGCGATAAGAGCGAGTACCTGCCTTGCCCAGGCAGAAGACGGACTGAGGATCCAGCATCACGCTACAACTTTGACGAGAAAACTAAGTCCTTTAAACGACGAGCGGGTTACAGACATCTGTGAGTGTGTTCTCGATATACTGTCAGCGCTCTTTAACGTGAGCGGACGAGAACTACGTCAGCCCGGGAGAACATCCACCAGTGTTTCCCGTGTGCGTCAGATCGGCATGTACGTAACACACGTAAATATGGGGCTTAGTATGGCGGAGGTCGGACGTGGTTTCGGCCGTGACAGAACCACCGTGATGCATGCCTGCCATCTGATCGAGGACATGCGTGATGATGCCGAATTCGACCAGATCGTGCGCATGACCGAGCGCATCACGGCGATCGCGTTCCGGCAACAGCTGGGGACGCTGGAATGACGGACGGAAAAGCGTCTCCTGAGTCGAATTGCCGTCAGCGAGTCCGGATCCTCCGCTTCCTCTCCTCTGGACCAGCCACGATCGAAAGGGCCGCCACGCCGGCCCTTCTTCTTCTGAATGGAGGCAACGGCGCCACAATTTCCATTGAAGCCTTTCTGCTGGACCTGCTCCTGTCGCAAGGCCTCGCAACGAAGACTGGAGGGCGCCTGGAACTGACGCCGCTCGGCTCTTCTGCGGCAAAGGAAGAACCCGCCGCCACGCGCTTCCGCGACCAGCACATGGATCTCGACCATGTCACGTTCCATACCGATGAAGGCTATGTGTCCTTGCTCGTGAACCGCGCGGAATCCCCTTTGGCCCAGCTGGCGAGGAGGAAAGACCGCAACGGCAAGCCCTTCCTCACCGAGAGGGAATTCCTGGCCGGAGAGCGGCTGCGATCCGACTATACCCGAGGTCAGATGATGCCCCGGCTCAGCGCCAACTGGGAGGCTCCGGTCTCAAGTGGTTCCCGCGGCGGTGGAGACCGCTTTGGAGATTTAACCGATTCGGCCCTTGCCGCACGCATCCGCGTCGACAGCGCGCTGGAATCCATAGGCCCCGAACTTGCCGGTCCGCTCATCGACGTCTGCTGTTTCCTCAAGGGCATTGAGCAGATCGAGGCCGAACGCGGCTGGCCAGCGCGCTCGGCCAAGCTGATCCTCAAGACAGCTCTTGCCGCGCTCAGCAGACACTACGAACCGAAGCGGGAGCGCCCGAACAAGCGGAGCATTCTTCATTGGGGGACACCGGACTTTCGGCCCACTCTCGGCGGCAACTGATTGTCCATGGTTTCGCCAGCGTGTTAGTAGCTGACTCAAGATGATGTGCAGGCTTCCGCCAGATTGTTGACGGGATGCTCTTTGCACAAAACTTCGGAGTCTATTGCATGGCAAATCCTGCCCGCTTCCTTGACATTCCCGGCCCGCGCCCCGAGCAGCGCCCGGTCGCGGTTACGCATCACGGCCACACCCGCACAGACGAATACGCGTGGCTTCGCGCCGACAACTGGCAGGAAGTGCTGCGCGATCCATCTGTTCTGGACTCGGCCCTGCGCGCACATCTTGAGGCTGAGAACGCATATGTAGCCGAGCATATGGAGGATACCAGGGAGCTGCAGAAGACGCTCTTTGCCGAGATGCGCGGTCGCATCAAGGAAGACGACTCCTCCGTGCCCATGAAGCATGGCCCCTTTGCTTATGGCGCAGACTTCCAGGAAGGCGGCGAGCATCCCCGTTACTTCCGCACGCCGCGCGAGGGCGGTGAAAAGCACATCCTGATCGACGGCGACCAGCTGGCCAAGGGCAAAGCATATTTCCAGGTCGGCGCCGTGGACCCCTCGCCCTCGCATGACCGCATCCTGTGGAGCTACGACGACAAGGGTTCCGAATACTACACGATCCGCATCCGCAATGCGGAAACCCTTGAGGATCTGGCAGACCTCGTCGAAGGCACCAGCGGCGATGGTGCCTTCTCCGCAGACGGTAGCGGCTTCTGGTACATCCAGCTCGATGAGAACCACCGCCCGGCCAAGCTCTTCTTCCACGAGATCGGAAAACCAGCTTCCGAAGACCGCCTCGTATTCGAGAACGATGACCCCGGTTTCTTCATGAGCGTCGATGACAGTCCGCTCAACGACTGGATCATCGTTTCCCTGCACGACCACGAGACGAGTGAAAACTGGCTCATCCCTGCAAGCGACCCATCCGCCTCGCCCAAGCTCGTGGCAGCGCGTCAGGAGGGTGTGCAGTACGATCTTGAGCCCGCCGGCGATGAATTTTTCATCCTCACCAATGCAGGCGGCGCCAAGGACTTCAAGATCATGTCCGCCCCTGCATCCGATCCCCGTCCGGAAAACTGGCGCGAAGTCGTCCCTCATGAGGCAGGCCGCCTCATCATCGCCATCCAGGCCTTCGAGAACTTCCTCGTCCGGCTGGAACGCAAGGACGGTGCTCCCCGCATCATCCTGCGCGACCGCAAGACTGGCAAGGAAGAAACAATCGCCTTTGACGAGGAAGCCTATTCACTGGGCCTCATCGGCGCAGTTGAGTACGACACCGAAGTCATCCGCTTCTCCTACTCGTCCCTCACCACGCCCGAGCAGCAGTACGACTACAACATGCGTACCGGAGAGCGCACGCTCCTCAAGACGCAGGAAGTCCCATCCGGTCACAATCCGGAGGACTACGTCACCCGCCGTCTCATGGCCCCCGCGCCGGATGGCGAATTGGTGCCGATTTCGCTCGTCTACCGGAAGGGCCTGAAGCTGGACGGCTCTGCCCCCTGCCTTCTCTACGGCTACGGCTCCTACGGCATCTCCATCCCGGCATCTTTCCGCACCAACATCCTGTCGCTGGTCGATCGCGGTTTCGTCTACGCCATCGCACACATCCGTGGCGGCAAGGAAAAGGGCTGGGACTGGTACGAGAACGGCAAGCGCGCGAAGAAGACCAACACCTTCACTGATTTCATCGCCTGCGGCCGTCATCTCGTGCAGCAAGGCTACACCAGCCACGACCGCATGGTCGCTGAAGGCGGCTCTGCCGGCGGCATGCTGATGGGTGCGGTGGCTAACATGGCCCCGCAGGACTTCTGCGCCATCGTCGCCCAGGTGCCCTTCGTCGACGTCCTCAACACCATGCTGGACGACACCCTGCCGCTCACGCCGCCCGAATGGCCGGAATGGGGCAACCCAATCATCAGCAAGGCCGACTATGACACGATCCTTGCCTACTCACCCTACGACAACGTCACGGCTCAGCCCTATCCGGCAATCCTGGCCCTTGCGGGACTAACCGACCCGCGCGTCACATACTGGGAGCCGGCAAAATGGGTCGCCCGCCTGCGTGACAAGACCACCAGCGGCAATCCGATCCTCTTCCGGGTCAACCTCGATGCCGGCCACGGCGGCGCTGCCGGCCGCTTCTCGCGCCTTGAGGAGGTGGCGTTTTATTATGCCTTCATGCTCAAGGCTGTGGGGGCGGCAATTTCTGCTGCGTAAAACGTCTCTTCCCCCCTCATGGTGAGCTTGTCGAACCACGAGGGGGGAACCCGGATTTGCTATCCTACGGTTTGGCAGGAATTGCCTTCAGGTAGGCCGCAATGGCCTCCCTGTCTTCGGGCGTCAGCTTGGCCATGTTGCGGACAACCTTGGCCATCTCGCCACCGGCAGAGTCGAATTCGGGCGTAAACCCGCTCTCCAGATAGTAGGCGATATCGCTCTCGCTCCAGTCTCCGATCCCATCCTTGCTGGGCGTGATGTTCGGGATGCGGCCGTTACCCTCCATGGAAGGAGCACCGGCAAGCCACTGGCTCAGGTCGTGCCCGCCACCAAAATCGCGTGGTGTATGACACTCACCGCAGTGACCAGGTCCCTCAACGAGATATTGCCCGCGCAGAACCTTGGGATCAGCGTCCTTCGGAAGCTCCACAACCGGGTCACTCGAGAAGTACCGCAACTTCCAAAGCCCGATGCCTCGCGATACCGAGAACGGGAAGGAAAGATCATGGCCCTTCGTCTTGCCCTCCACAGAAGGCAGGGTCTTGATGAAGGCAAACAGGTCAACCACATCCTGCTCGCTCATGCGGGCGTAGGACGTATACGGAAACGCTGGATAATAGTGGCTCCCATCGGGCGCAACACCCCGCATCATCGCGTTGGCAAAATTCAGCTCGCTCCACGAGCCGATGCCATCCGTTGGATGCGGAGAGATGTTCGGCGCAACGAACGTTCCGAAATCCGAACGCAGCTCAAGACCTCCTCCAAGCTCCAGCTGCGCATCGCCTTCCGTACCCGGTTTGGCGTGGCAGGAGGTGCACCCTCCTGCCCAGAATACGCTTTCACCGCGCGCTGCATCTCCCGGCTGAAGTCCCGAGAGAGCGGAAGCTCCCAACGGGCTCGCCGCAGTCAGCAACCAGCCAGCGGCACCTGCAACAACAGCAAGTGCAGCACCAGCATAAAGGATACGACGCATCAGACCCTACTCGAGCCGGAAATTCTCGTGGCAGCTGCCGCAGTTCTGCAGCACGGGGCCAACAGCCTGCTGGAAAGCCTTCAGATCAGCAGGACCTTCACGACCAGCGGCCTTGTCCGCTGCTTCAGCGGCAGCCTCAAACTTGGCAAAAGCTGCCTTGAAGCCTTCCGCATCTTCCCAGATCTTCGGCGCAGCCTTTGTATTCGCGCCCGAACCCTCCGGGAAGAATGCATGCGCGGAAACGGAAACGCCATAGAAGGTAGCAATTGCCGCCTTTGCAACAGCAGGATGGTACTCCATCTCCCCCTTCAGCATCGGTATGGCAATTCCTGCAGCGCTCGCCGCAGCGCCCATCAAAGCCTGTCTTGCCTTAACCGAGTCTTCCTGAGCAGCAGCTGTTCCCCCAACCAGCATGAGTGCGAAAGCAGACGCCAATAGCTTCTTCATACAGAATCTCCAAAAAGTTTTGACGCGGCAAGATAACCATCATCTCTGACAACGCTCGGAAAAATTGCGCACAGCAGGGTCAATCCTTTGTGAGCAGCTGCAACATGGGCAGTTCGCGATGTCCCATGTGGATAACAAAAAAGCCCGGCCTGTGAGACCGGGCTTGGTCACCCTGGTGAACGTAAAGCAGCGACTTAGCCGCGAGCCTTCTCGTAGAGCTCCAGGACGTAGTCCCAGTTGACCAGGCTGTCCACGAAAGCTTCGAGGTACTTCGGACGCGCGTTGCGGTAGTCGATGTAGTAGGAGTGCTCCCACACGTCGGCACCGAGGATCGGCGTTGCGCCATGAACCAGTGGGTTCTCGCCGTTCGGCGTCTTCATGATCTCAAGCTTGCCGTCCTTGACTGCAAGCCAGGCCCAGCCCGAACCAAACTGCGTCACGCCAGCGTTGATGAAGTCAGCGCGGAACTTGTCGTAACCGCCGAGATCGCTGTCGATCGCCTGCTGAAGAACACCCGGAAGCTTGTTGCCGCCGCCGCCCTTCTTCATCCAGTTCCAGAAGTGGAGGTGGTTGTAGTGCTGGCCGGCATTGTTGAAGAGCGGCTGATTCTTGCCATAGGACTGCTTGACGATCTCTTCCAGAGAGAGATTGTCCATCCCTGCTTCTGCAGCCAGCTTGTTGCCGGTGTCGACATAGGCCTTGTGGTGCTTGTCGTGATGATACTCAAGTGTCTCCCGGGACATGAAAGGCTGAAGGGCCTCGTAGTCGTAGGGCAGATCCGGCAGTTCGAAAGCCATGCTTGCTCTCCCTTCTATAAGATACGTTAGCAACTCGTACTCCGACCGGGGACGGCTCCGCCAGAAGCGATCCATCCCGTCGCGCGGTGTCTTAGCAGTTCAACGAGTGGACGTCGAATGCGCCCATCTCCAATATAGTGATCTTCCACCGTTTGCCACCTATCGAATGCGCATTTTCACGTTCCTGGGTTGGTCCAACCATCGCCCGGACGCGATAAACAGCCACGCAATACGCTGACGACACCTCCGGCTTGACCCTCCGCTGCAGATGGGCTGAACTGCCTTCTCCGCAGGGAGTACCTCGATGCAGACTTCCGCCTTCATTTTCGATGCCTACGGCACTCTCTTTGACGTCCATGCCGCAGTGCGACGCCATGCGGCCAGTCTTGGACCCGATGGCCAGCGCCTGTCAGAAATCTGGCGGGCCAAGCAGCTCGAATACTCCTGGGTCGGAACACTCATGGGCGAACTGCCGGACTTCTGGAAACTGACGGAGCGCGCGCTCGACTACGCCTTCAAAAAAGTCCCATCTGCAGACCCGTCGCTGCGTGAAGCCCTGCTGCAAGCCTACTGGCAGCTCGATTGCTACCCGGAAGTGCCCTCGGTCTTGTCCGCTCTGAAGCAGGCTGGGCACCGCGTTGGCATCCTCTCCAATGGCCGCATGGACATGCTCGAAGCTGCCGTCCGGAGCTCTGCCATCGACGGTTTCCTCGACGACATCTTTTCCGTGGATCGTGTCGGCAGATTCAAGCCCGCTGCCGAGGTCTACGAGATGGTCAGCACTGCCTGGCGTCTCTATCCCGGAGCCGTATCGTTCCAGTCGTCCAACCGCTGGGATGTGGCGGGCGCGGCCCGTTTCGGGTTCCGCGCCGTATGGATCAACCGCACGAACGAACCGGACGAATATCCGGATCAGCCACCCGCTCTCATACTTCCCTCCCTCAGCGGGCTGACGGCGTAGCTTACATCCAACAGACCGTTGCAAAAACGCCATATCGCCAAAGTCATTGTGGTTCGGACGCAGTTTATGGGGTAATCTGGTGTCAACTTTGCTTGAAGCCTCCTTGCGTCGCTGCGTTTTTTCAGCTTCATCGCTGTCATAAGTTATGTCCCCCTCATAATCCTTTGGACTAGGAAGAATGTCCGCATTCGACGCATCCTCCCCATTCTCCCGGCGCGCGTTTCTCTCGGCGTTTGGCTCCGGAGCCGCCGCTCTTGCCCTTTCAGGCTGTGCCAATGTTCCCAGCAGCAACAGCAGGGTTGTTGCAGAGCGTCCCCAGCCTCTGGTAACCCCTCTGGCGAACGTCGGCGCCCCTCAGCAGATGTATGCTGCCCTTGTGGATGAAACCCACCAGATCCCAGCAGTTCCGTTCGACAAGATCGACAAGCGCTTCCATCGCCAGGAAGTCGCTGATCCGACCGGCGAGCGTCCGGGTACGATCGTTGTCGATACCTCCAACCATTTCCTCTATCTCGTCGGCTACAATGGCCGCGCCATGCGTTACGGCGTAGGTCTCGGCCGCGATGGCTTCGCCTGGGCCGGCCGCGCCCAGATCGACCGCAAGTCCAAGTGGCCCAAGTGGTTCCCGCCGGCCGAGATGATCGACCGCCAGCCGAACCTTGAGAAGTATCGTTCGTCCTATGACAAGAAGACGGGCGAGTGGCTTGGCGGCATGGAGCCGGGGATCAGCAACCCCCTCGGCGCACGCGCCCTCTACCTCTACGAGGATGGCAAGGACACGCTCTACCGCATTCACGGTTCGCCCGAATGGTGGTCGATCGGCAAGTCCGTTTCCTCCGGCTGCGTCCGCATGATCAATCAGGACGTCATCGATCTCTATGACCGCGTTCCGGAAGGCACGCCGGTTCTGGTCACAAGCGGCCTGCGCTCCGTTTAAGAGCAAGCACCGAAACAAAAAAGGCGGCCCGCGAGCCGCCTTTCTTGTATCCAGTTCTGTGAAGTTCTCAGCGACCGCGTTTCAGGCTGCCAAGGATGCCGCGCACGATCTCACGGCCGAGCGTCGTGCCCACCGTGCGCACAACCGACTTCACGATCGTCTCCGTCACCGTCTGGCGCTGATAACCGCCACCGCTGCCCTTGCGCTTGGTCGTTGTTCTGGTGCTTGGGCCACCAAAATCAGGCAAGGTCCAGCCCGTCCGGTTTGAGGCTCCCTGCTCATCCTCCTGCTGACGCATCCGTTCTTCCGCCCGGGCACTTTCCTCTGCCCGCTGCTGCAGCATCTCGAACGCCGAGTGCCGATCGATCATCCGGTCGTAGACGCCCGCCACGGGGCTCGCATTCATGATCGCCTGACGCTCCTGCGGCGTCAGAGGTCCGATGCGGGAAGATGGCGGCCGGATCAACGTGCGCTGGACGATGGAAGGAACACCCTTGTTCCCCAGTGTGGAAACCAGCGCCTCGCCCGTGCCCATCGTGGTGATTGCATCATAGCAGGAGAACGCCGGGTTCGGGCGGAACGTTTCGGCAGCGACCTTCACCGCCTTCTGTTCACGCGGCGTGTAGGCGCGCAGGGCATGCTGAATGCGGTTGCCCAGCTGCGATAGCACCGTCTCCGGCACGTCGAGCGGGTTCTGAGTCACGAAATAGACGCCCACACCCTTCGAGCGGATCAGGCGAACCACCTGCTCGATCCGCTCCAGCAGAGCCTTCGGTGCCTCATTGAACAGAAGATGCGCCTCATCAAAGAAGAACACGAGCCGCGGCTTCTCCGGATCGCCTACTTCCGGCAGTTCCTCGAACAGCTCCGAAAGCAGCCACAGCAGGAAGGTGCCGTAGAGCTTCGGCTTCATCATCAGCTTGTCTGCAGCAAGCACGTTCACATAGCCACGACCATCGCGGGTCGTGCGCATCAGGTCGGAAATGTGCAGCGCCGGTTCGCCGAAGAACTTGTCGCCACCCTGGCTTTCCAGCACCAGCAGCGATCGCTGGATTGCCCCCACCGAGGGTTTCGTGATGTTGCCGTACCGCGTGGAGAACTGGGACGCGTTGTCCGCCACGTAGGTGAGCAGCGCCTGCAGGTCCTTCAGATCAAGAAGCAGCAGCCCTTCCTCATCGGCGATGCGGAAGGCGATGTTGAGCACACCTTCCTGTGCATCCGTCAGGTCCATGAGACGCGACAGAAGCAGTGGCCCCATCTCCGACACGGTGGCGCGGATCGGATGTCCCTGTTCACCGAACAGGTCCCAGAAGATGACCGGCGCTTCGCGGAAGGTGTAGTTCTCAAGCTTCACCTCTTCCGCCCGCTTGTGCAGGAAATCCTGGCTTTCGCCTGCCGCCGCAATGCCCGAGAGATCCCCCTTCATGTCGGCGCAGAACACCGGCACACCAGCGTCCGCAAAGCTCTCCGCCAGCACCTGCAGAGTCACTGTCTTGCCCGTACCGGTCGCACCGGTGATGAGCCCATGCCGGTTCCCGTAACGCAGCAGAAGTCTTTCAGCCTGTTGATAAGTATCGTCTGGATTGCGGCTTGCACCGATAAAGATGCTGTTGTCGGCGTCCATTCACTGGTTCCTTTTCCGGGCCTCTGCGGGTTCCCCTATTCGTATAGACAGGGCACGTAACCTCTGGCAATGGCTGGTAACTGTGCCCCTCATGCAACGTTCAGAAGGTTAACTCGTTTTTCTGCATTCAGTCGCTGGCATTGCCGCCGGCGAGCACCCATCATAAACTAACAACTTCCGTTGGCGACAATTGGAAAGGGATGAGATGACCTCCTCGACACCAGCAGTATCGGATTCTCCAGCTCACGAAAGCGAGCACGGGCTGGAACCTGCATCCAGGCCGTTGGATCCGTCGAATACAGAAGCAGCGCCCGGCGCAGCTTCAGAACGGTCGATCCGTTGGCGCGTGATGCAGCGTGTCGATGCTCCCGATCCGGCGCTCGCAGCACAGCAGGCCGCTGAAGACCTGCAGAACGGGGCGAACGGCCTTTCATTTGTCTTTGCCGGCGCACCAAATGCATTTGGCTTCGGACTGCCGTCGGACATCGAGGGCCTGCGCGCGGCACTGAAGGATGTACCACTCCAGGGCGTTCACCTGCGCGTCGACGTCCACCCGCAAAGCCGGGCCTCCATCGACTGGCTGGCGCAGATCTTCCAGGAACGGCAGGTCAATCCTACCGGGGTTCATCTCTCCTTCGGCGTTGACCCTGCGTCGCTCTTCGTGGGTACAGGCCAGCTCCGCATGTCTCTGGAAGCGCTTGAAGCATCCCTGCCCCAGTCGCTCGGCGGCTTCTTCGCTCTGTCTCTACCCGGCGTTCTGCTCGAAGCCGATGGCCGCGTCTATCACAACGCTGGTGCAAGCGAGACGCAGGAGCTCGGCATCATGCTGGCCTCCGCCGCCTCCTATCTCAAGATGTTCGAGGA
>Ga0180217_1002799_pt1 | contig 15462 bp, 11 predicted proteins | sample eDN3rd37CBELigOP_FD_128521 | JGI IMG/M metagenome (GOLD analysis project Ga0180217, IMG submission 128521) | Enriched Organic Plus compost microbial communities from Emeryville, California, USA - eDNA 3rd pass 37_C BE-Lig OP (version 2) (version 2) ... | reverse complement strand
TCGGTGAGCATGCTGACCACCGGCTCGCAGGCGATCGGCGGCTTTCCAAGCCTGCTCGCGGGCTTCAGGGCCGGACGCTCCATCGACTGCAGCTGCGGTGACTGCAGCTGCGGCGCGGCCGGCTGCTTCATCACCCGCACCAGCACCGACGTGTCGCTCAAGCCGCTCGGCTGAATCGAGAAGGTTTCGGACGCGGTGCCGGGCGTCGCGACCGAAGCCCGGTCTGCCTTGGCCGCACGGTCGACCACGACCGCCCCGGATTCGGACGATACCGGCGCGAACACCGTCGAGGCTTCCGGCACTGCTGCGGAAGCCGTCACCGGCCGTGCCAGCCATCCCGGCAGTTCGCTGCCAATTGCGAAAGGAGCCGCAGCCACCGTCAGGGCCGCGGCGACGAGCGCTCTTTGAACCGACCATCTCCGAGACATACGCGCCTCACCTCACCGGCTGGTCGCCGGTGGGCGACCCTTCTTGTGGAGTCATAACGCGCAGGAAAAGGTTCAGTTCGACCGGGGGCCATCACGCAATAGGTCAAAATTTTGAGAATTGGCCGGAACAAGTTTGCGGTTCCGCCGTCAGTTTTCTAAACGCCGGTCGACCCCGTCCCCGATCGGCCGGCGATGCAGGGCGCGGCGCGGCCGGCAATCGCAGCCGCGCCCTGCCTGGCCTCGATCGTCCTGCGGGAGGCAGGACGCGCCAAGTCGGCGTCAAGACCGACCCAACGAGGCCGACACCAAACGACACTGGCAGGACAGCCGAACTGCCCTGCCAGTGTCGCCATAACAGGACGATAGCGCCGCGGCGGGATGGCCGCGACGTGCCGGATCGCGGCCGCGTCAGGACGCGGCGCGCTGCAATCGGTTGCGCGAATTGCGCTGGAAGAACAGGGCCTGACTTGCCACCGCCGAGACCATCGCGGGCTGGAACGGCTTCGAGATCAGGAATGCCGGCTCGGGCCGTTCGCCGGTGAGGAAACGTTCCGGATAGGCGGTGATGAACACCACCGGCACCTCGAATGTCTTCAGCAGTTCATTCACGGCATCGAGCCCGGAGCTGCCGTCGGCGAGCTGAATGTCGGCGAGGATCAGGCCCGGCTTCTTCGTCTTCGCCAGCGCCACCGCATCGGCATGGGTGCGCGCGACGCCGATGACATTGTGGCCGAGCTTCTTGATCAGGCTCTCGATGTCCATGGCGATGAAGGTCTCATCCTCGATGATGAGAACATCGGTCGCGATCTCGGCCGCAAGCTCCTGGCCGGCCTCGTCGGCGAGCCGGCGCACTTCACCGACATCGATCTGCAGAATGAAAGCCACCTCTTCTTCCGAGAAGCCTTCCAGAGACAGCAGCAGGAACGCCTGCCGCGGCAGCGGCGTAATGTTGGCCAGCCGGTGCTCCGATGTATTCACCACCGGCACGGCATCGTCATTGATCGACACCGAATTCCAGATCTGCGTGAACAGTCGAAACAATCCCGCTCGCGTGCCATGCTGCTCGTTGAGCAGGGATTGATCCTGCAACAACGCCTCCAGCATGGCGCCGACATAGGCGTCCCCCGATGCCTGGCTCCCTGTCAATGCACGAGAGTAGCGCCGCAGCAGCGGCAGATTCTCAGCAACGGCCTGTGATCGGGACATCCCCATTCCATCCTTGTCTGGTCAATAGCGAACATTCCGGCGCGACGACCCGCGGCGCCGGTGCGGGCTAATTACGTGTCAGGCCAACAAAAGTTCCACAAGCTTCGGAACTTTCCAACCACGTTCGGCATTAGCTCGCGATGAACCGTAGTGATGGCTTCGAGAATCGAAAAAATCCGTCGTTATTCTAGCAACTTAGCCGTTGGGGAAGTTGGATCGGGCCCATGAAAGAAGTGAAGAAGCCGGGCAGGCAAGGCGGTCTGAACGCCGAAATCCAGGCGCGTATCGGACATCAATTACGCGCGATGTATGACGATGTCGTCCGCCAGGGTGTACCGGAGAGATTTGCAGACTTGATCCGCAAGCTGGACACGCCAGCCGCCGATTCGGAACTCGCGACCAACAAAGACGGGAGGGACTAATGCCTCTCACCAATGAACTTCGCGACGACATCTTGGCGTCTGTCCCCAGTTTGCGCGCGTTCGCCATTTCGCTGAGCGGCAATAGCGACCGCGCCGACGACCTGGTGCAGGAGACGCTGCTCCGGGCATTGGCGAACATCGATTCGTTTCAGCCCGGCTCCAACCTGCCGGCATGGCTGTTCACCATTCTGCGCAACCTGTTTCGCTCGGACTATCGCAAGCGGCGCCGGGAGGTGGAGGATGCCGAGGGCAACTACGCGCGCACCCTGAAGTCCCAGCCGGGCCAGGACTCCCACCTCGAATTCGAGGAATTCCGCGCCGCGCTCGACAAGCTGCCGCAGGACCAGCGCGAAGCGCTCATCCTGGTCGGTGCGTCCGGCTTCTCCTACGAGGATGCCGCCGCGATCTGCGGCTGTGCCGTCGGCACCATCAAGAGCCGCGTCAACCGCGCCCGCACCAAGCTCAGCGCGCTGCTCTACGTGGAGGGCGCCGAGGACTTCGGTCCGGACGACACCGTGCGTGCCGTGATCAACGGCAATAACGGCTAGCGCATGATTCACCGACGTTGAATCACCCAACCGTCACCCGGAGGTTCTGTCGCGCTGCGACAGCCTCGAAGGGCGACGGCGATCCCATCGTCTTGGGTTGACCCAGGATGAGCCCCTGGGAACGCAAGTTGGCTCGCCACCGTGCTATGGCTCGCGCGGCTTCCGCCGCGCATCTCAGAGTCTGATCGGAAAATTGGTCGGGCGCGCAAGATAGCATGAAAGCCGTCATCCTGAGGCGCGAGGGCGCAGCCCGAGCCTCGAAGGATGACACGGGACAGGGCCGTCGCTCCGCAACGGCACTCAGCGTGACGGCCCACCCCGACGCTTCTCGACGACGAGATCTTAATTTTCCGGCCAGACACTCAGGACGACGGTTCTGACGTGGTTCTCATTTCCCGCGCTAGCGCGCGCCATCGCCGCCGCCCTGCTCCGGCACATAGACCATGCGGCCGTCGGAGAGGCGATAGGTGACGCCGGCGCGCACACCCTGCCCCTGCCCGATCTCGCCGCTGGTCTCATAGCGCGTGACGTCCTTGCCGTTCCTGACCGTGATCCGCATGTCGGGCCTGCCGGGATTCTCCACCACCACGACATCCTTGCTGTTGAAGGGATTGAGCGGATTCCTGACGATGATGATCATCAGAATGGCGACGATCACCACGAACAGATCGATCAGGTTGACCAGCGACAGGATCGGATCGTCGGCATCGCCGTCCTCGATGAATCTCATCGGGCCGCTCCCTGAACCGTTGCGTGTGCCCGTTCGATCCCCCGCAGTTCCTGCAGCAGCCAGCGCCGCCGCACCGTCAGCACGACGAAGGTGATGGAGGCGCTGATCAGCGCCAGGATGACCGCCGAGAACGCGACGACGAGGTTTTCCCCGATCGCCTTGGCATCGTTGTTGGACAGGGCCAGCAGCGCCGGCCCCATCGGGATCATGGTCGCGACCAGTCCGAGCATCGGACTGGTGCGCGAGACGATGCGCAGCCATTCCAGCCGTCGCAGGATCCACAATTCGAGATCGTCGCTGGCGGCGCCGGTCCGGCGCTGGAATTCCGTCAGCTCCGAACGATAGGTGCCCCTGCGGCGCTGCCACGCCTCCGCGGCGAACATGCCGAGGCTCACCAGCGCATAGACCAGCGCCAGCAGGATCAGCACCAGCACGGGGCCGAGGAAGAGTTTCGCCACTTCATAAAAACTGAGTTCAACGATGTTCATTGCGATTCCATTGCGATCCGTCGGGCATTGATGCGGAGCTGGGCCAGCCAGCCGGCGAGGACGAGCGCCAGCAGCACGCCGACGGCGACGATCGTGCTCCAGGAGGTTTGCGGCGCAGCGGCGTCCGCCGCAACCGGCTTCATGACGCGGCCCTGCACCGCCTCTGTTGCGGAGGCGGCAGCCGGCTCGCTGACAGGCGGCGTCGCGGCATGGCTGAGGCCGAAGCCGGCGGCCTGCTGCTCCATGAAGGCTTTCGTCACATCCTCGGGCTTCGATGCGCCGTGGCGCTCGGACAGCTGCTGCCAGCGCGCCGCGAGCTCCTGCCGGGTGTCGCGCGGCGCATCCCAGTAGCCTTTGCGGATCGCTTCGACCATGCGCTCGATGATCTGGGCCTGCGCCGCCGGATTCTCCCGCTCGAACCATTCGTTGACCTTCAGATGCCGCGAGTCGCGGATAAAGGTGTCATGGATCGCCTGCCATTGATCGGCACGCACCGTCTCCGGCGCGGTGGCCTGCCAGCCCCACAGATTGTTGACGGCGTTGAGCACCTCCAGCGTGCCCGCATAGCCTTCGCGCTGCATGCCCTCGATCCAGTGCGGATTGAGGGTGCGCGTGCGCAGCTCCGCAGCGAGATAGCCGCTCGCCGAGGCGGTGCGCGGCGTCGCCTCGCGCAGGTCGGAGATGTAGAGCGAGGGCGAGCGGCCGTCGAGGCGGCGGATCGCCAGCGCCAGCCCGCCGAGATATTCGAACGGGTGGTCGGTGGAGAGAAGGCCATAGAGCTTCGACGAACGTGACAGCACCGCGGCCTGAACCCCGCGAAGCTGCTCGGCGAACAGGTTGCCGCCCTCGATCCGCGCGCCCCAGTCGCGCCCACCATAGGCAAACTGCATGCGGTCGAGATAGGCGTCGGCCAGCGGCGCGTCCGTCGTCCAGGAGGTGGATTTGAGGACCGATCCCGGCAGGCCGGTGCCGTAGTCGCCCGGCGCGTTGCTGAAGATACGGAGCGAAGCCAGCATCCGCGCCCGGTCCGGCGGCTGGCCCTGCGCGGTCAGCTTCGCCGCGACGGCCTGCGCGTTCTGCACGATCGGACTGTCGGGTTCGTCAAGCGCGGCAAGCCGGGCGATCGCGTCCGCCAGCAGCCGCATGAAGCCGTCGAACTGATCGCGATAGACGCTGGTCACCTGCAGCACCGCGTCGATCCGCGGGCGGGCGAGCTCGCTTCGCGGGATGATGTCGAGCGCCACCACCCGGCCGCCCTTGTCCCAGACCGGCCGGAGGCCGAGCGCATGCAGCACCTCGCTCTCCTGAATGCCGAGATGCCGCATCGTCTCCGAGCTCCACAGGCTGAAGGCGAGCTTGCGCGGCGCCTCGCCGTGATGATCGCGTCGATAGGCATCGATCAATTGCTGCAGCGCCTTGTCGCCCGCCTCGTAGGCCGCTTGCGTCGGGACCTTGTCCGGTTCGAACGGATAGAGATTGCGCCCGCTCGGCACGTCGGGATTGCGGATCGGGTCGCCGCCCGCGCCGGGCGCGACCAGCCCGCCGGCGAGGCCATTGAGCAAAGCCTCGATCTCGCCGGTCTCCGCCAGATGGCGGTCGAGCGACGCCGCCCGCTGCAGCATCGCCGTGAGCTCGGGCGTCGCCGACGCATCGGGCGCTGCGCCGTCGCGCAGATGCGCCTTCAGCACCTGATATGGCTTGCTCGCCTCCAGTGCCTTGAAATCGGTGGCGAACAGTTCGTCCGGCGCGGCATCGAGCTGACGGTAGAACGGCAGCCCGAGCTGCTGCATGACGGTGGCGAGCCGCAGCTCGGCCGATGCCGGCTCTCCGAACGTATGCAGGCCGAGCGGCATGGCCTCGCGCGCCAGCTCATGGACGTGATCGTGCAGTGCCGCCAGGAACGCGGGAAAATCGCGCTCCATCCGTGCCTCGTCCCAGCCGATATCGCGATCCATGTTGCTCTTGTGCGCGATGGCGCGGATTTCGGCCGCCGTCCTGTCGCGCACCGCGCCCTCGTCGAGCTGGATGTACTCGTGGATCTTGGCATGCAGATCGCGCAGCTCGTCGTAGAGACCGGCCGGCGCGAAGGGTGGCGTCTGATGGCTGACGGTGACGGCGCGCCCGCGCCGCTTGGCCTGGACCGCCTCGGCGATGTTGTCCTGCGTATAGGGATAGAGCACCGGCAGATCGCCCACCGCCAGAAACGGATAATCGTCGGCAGAGAGGCCGCGATCCTTCCCCGGCGTCCACTCCTGGGTGCCGTGGGTGCCGAAATGGATCAACGCATCCGCGCCGCTGTCGCGCAGCAGCAGATAGGCCGCGAGATAGGCATGGGGCGGCGGCGCGCTGGTGTCGTGATAATTGGCGCCGGGCTCCGCGCCGCGCGGCGGCTGCGGCATCAGCATGAGCTTGCCGGCCTGATAGCGCGGAATGACGAACTGCCTCTCGCCATCGATCTCGAACACCGAGGGCGCCGTTTCCGGATCGCCCCATCGCGCCGCCAGCTCGGCGCGGCGCGCTTCGGGAAGCGTGGCGAGCCAGGCCCGGTAGCGCTTCACCGGAAGCGTCGTGGCGAGGCCGGCGGCGCGCAAGGCGGGCAGCTCCGCCGGATGATAAAGACCATGCAGCAACCGCTGACCGATCTCGATCAACCTCTTTTCCTGCAGCGGCGGCACGTCGTAGCCGGCCTGCGCCAGCGCCGATGTCAGAACTTGCAGGCTGCGTGGGACATTGAGATTGGACGCCGACAGGTTGGTCTCGCCCGGCGGATAGTTCCAGAACATCAGCGCCAGTTGCTTTTCGCCCGGCGGCTTGTGTCGCAGCGCTGCGAGACGCGCGACCTTGTCCAGCAGCGCATCGACCTGGCGCGGCAACGGCTGCGACACGCCGTGCTCCAGCGCATCGACGACGATCGGATCGCTCACGCCCCAGCTTTCCGGCAAAACCAGGAACGGCGCCACCAGCCGCTGCGGGATGCCGCTACGCGCCGCATCCCATGCCGCCCCGTCGCCGTCGCGGAAGCTGATGGCCTGCAGCACCGGAACGTTCAGCTTCAGGAATTCGGCCGCGCGCGCCGGCCCGTTCTGCAGATGGGTGGCGATCACCACGGCATCGACACCGGCGGGCCCGAGCGCCTTCTGCATCGCCTCCGGATCGCCGGCGTCGAACCAGACCGTGACCGGCACGAGGCCCCTGGCCTCGCTGCCGGCGATCAGCGCGTCGATCACTTCCGTCTCGAGGCCGGAGATCAGGCCGGGATGGATGATGAAGGCGACACGCGGCGCGCCACTCTTCCAGCGCGATGCGCCCCACTGCAGATAGTCCGCCACGGTCGCGAAAGCTTTTGGCGCGGCCGGATGATAGAGGCCGGCCGGCGGCAGCGGCACCGGCGCCGGCAGCGCCGCGAGGTCCGTCCCATCACGCAGCGCCTTCACGTAAGCGAACATGGCGCCGAGATTGGCGGCACCGCCCGCGGCGTAATAGCCGATCAGGCGGCGGGCCTGCTCCGGCGGCAGATTGGCGAAGCCGGGCGGGCCTCCGCCGACCTTGATCCAGGGCGTGCGGGCTTCCTTCAGGCTGGCGCCGAGCCGCTGCTCCACCTTCGCGGCATCCATCCGCCGTGGCGTATCGAGGATGACCAGATCGGCGCCGGCGAGCCATGCCTGCGGCTCGCCGGACCCCGCCTCGACATAGAGGCGATCGAGCAGCACACCGTTCCGGGCGGCGATCCGCGCCAGCTTGTCGAGCCGTCCCGGAAGCACGAAGTCATCGGTGATGACGCGGATCCGCACCTGCTCCGCGGCCAACGCAGCGCGCGGCGCGCCGATGCTCGCCGCCGCCGCGATCGCAATCGCCGAAAGCAGCGCGCCTGCTTTCGCCATCCATGCCGCAACCGGCATCAGTCCAGCCTCTTCGAGAAGCCGAGGTAGAAGGCGCGGCCCGTGCCCGGCGTCACCGTCAGGCCGGTGGCGGCGGCGTCCGCCGCGGTGCGCAGTGCGGTGAAATCGCCGGCATAGGCGACGTCGGTCAGGTTACGCGCCTCGAACCAGAGCGAGGACGAGCCGTCCGGCGCACGCCAGCCCAGCCTGGCGCCAAGCAGCGTATAGGACGGGATGGTGAAGGCGCTGCCGCCGGAGCCGTCGAACGTCGACGCGCGCTCGCTCACATATTGAACGTTGCCCGACGCATAGAAGCCGGACGGATGATGGTAGCCCAGCTCGAAGAAGGCATGGTGCTTCGGGATCACCGGCAGATGACTGTTGCCATAAAGGCGGTCGTTGTCGAAGTAGAAGTCGCTGTAGGTATAGGAGGTGTTGAAGAACACATCGTCGCCGTTCGCGAATACATCGACGAACGGTTTGGTCCGGAACGCCGCCTCGACGCCGCGATGCACGGTGCGGTCGGCGTTGAACGGCACCAGGCTGCCGACGATATTGCAGGCGAACTGCCCGCGCACCGCCGGGGTCTGCAGCGCGGCAGGGATCAACCCCAGCGCGCATTGCGACAGGATCTCGTCCCGCAGATTCATGTGATAGAGCGTGACGTCATAGGTGAAGCGGTCCCACCCGCCGCGCATACCGGCCTCGAAGGTCCAGGCCTTCTGCATCTCGAGATTCTGGATCAGCTTGATGTTGACGGCCTGCTCGATGCTCAGCAGCGCGAAGATGTCGCCGCTGTTCGGCACCTCGGTGCTGCGCGAGACGTTGCCGTAGACGAAGTGGTGCGGCGCGTATTCCCAACTGGCGCCGACCTTGGGGTTCAGCGCCTCGAAATCGCGATCGTAATTGCGCCGGCCGTTGGAGCTGCCGGGGCCGAGCAGGCCGCCGGAGGGAATCACCGGTCCCGCATAGTTGTCGCGATAGTTGCGCGAGGTGGTGAAAGCCTGAAGGCCAAGGAAGGTCCGCACATTGGGCAGCACTTCGATCGCCGCCTCGCCATAGACCTCGTGCAGCCACGACGAGAGGTTGTCGTTCTGCACCTGGGGGCCCTTCACCGTGCCGCCCGAGCCGGCGACCCACTGATAGGACCGGTAGTTCGCGCTCTCATAGGTCGGCCGATAGCCGGCGACCAGTTCGGTCGGCAGCCCCGCGATGTCGGTCTTGTGCTCCACGCGCATCGACAGGCCGTAATCGTACCAGTCGACGCCGATGATGCCGGCGCGCGGCGAGGGCAGATGGTCGAGCGCGGTATGCAGGAAGTAGGGTGCGATCTCGAACGAGGTGTCGCCGTCGCGGAATACCGTCTTGTTGGCGACGCGCTGGTAATCGAAATTGGCACGCAGGTCATAAGGGAACGAGGCACCGGACGGATCGTATCCCGACCGCCGGAAGGTGTAGATCTGATTCAGCGGAACGGAGGTCGGCAATTCCTGGCGGGTGGCGCCGGCCGCGAAATAGGTCCGGCTTTCGACGTTGTCGTTGGGGCGCCAGCCGACATTGCCGCTGACGCGTGGCGTCTCAGTGGCCGAGTGATATTCGTAGCCGTCGTTGTGATAGCTGTTGGTCTGGAAGTAGTAGTCCCAGCGGTCCTTCACGCCGCCATATTCGAGCTGGCCCCGCCACATGCCGTTGCTGCCGGCGGCTCCCGATATCCGCGCGCCCGGCGAGGACAGGCCGGTCTTGGAGATGAGGTTGAGCGCGCCGCCGGTGGCGAGCGCGCCGTAGCGCAGGCTGTTGGCGCCGCGATAGACCTCGAGATAATCCGCCGCGCTGAGGTCGAACAGCGACAGCGTGATGCCGCTCTCGATGCGTCCGAGCGGAATGCCGTCGATATAGGCCCGCACGCCGCGGCCGCTGCGCGGCCCGGTCTGGGCGATGTCGCTGCCACGGATGGAGATGGTGCCGAGATTGTTCTCGCCGCGGTCGGTGACGAACACGCCGGGCGTCGCCTCGAGCACATCGCGAAGATTGGTGGTGAGGCCGGCATCCCGATTCTTCACCGAGACCACCGATTCCGCCCCGGGACGCCGCGCAAACCGCTGCTGCTGGGCCTCGAAGCTCGGCGTCATCGCGGCTTCCGCCGCTGGCGCGTTAGCTTCAGTCGCCGGAGGAGACTCGCCGCCGCCCCGCGGAGCCGCCGTTGACGCCCGTCGCGGCGGAGCGGGACGCGGATGGGTGACGGTGACCGTCTCCAGCAGCACGGAGCCCGAATCGTCAACAGGCGCCGCCGGCGTCTGCGCCCATGCCGATCCGGCCATGCAGCCGATGGCGGTGACCAACCCGGCGAAGCCCTGCACACCGAAGGCCAGGCCGTTGCCACGGCGCGAGGCCGCGCCGGCATGGCGCAGTGGAAGCTGTCGAAAGCCCATTTGAGTAAACGCCCCTGAATGTGATGTTATAACATCACATTTCTCCGGTCCGGACGGGCTTGTCAATGGGCCGGGCCTCGATGCAAGGCGATGTGCCGCATTTATGCGACACAGAGTGAGAGGGGCGCAGCCCATCCCGCCGCGGCGCTGCAGCGGCGGGGCACAGCGGTGGGATCACATCGCCCAGGGTCGGTTGAAGGATGATCGCGCCGGCCGGCGTCCGGGACGCCCTCGCGTCCCGGATCGTGGCAATGGCATGCTGTGCATCAGCGATCCGCGCCCTCGGGGCCGAGCCCGGCCGCGGGCTGCAGCGTCGGACTTACCGCCGCCGCGGCCTGCGACGGCGGTTGCCGGGTCAGGGCCCACATCGCGGCCGCCGCGATCAGCGCCGGCAGCGCCCCGATGGTGAACAGCGTCGGCAGCGACATGTGCGCCGCGAGCAGAATACCGCCCACCACCGGCCCCAGGATCGAGCCGATGCGTCCCATGCCGAGGGCGAAGCCCACGCCGGTGGCGCGGGCCGAGGTGCTGTACAGTTCAGCCGACAGGGCATTCATGTTGTTCTGGGCGCCGTTGACGCAAAAGCCGGCGACGAACACCGCGACGGCGAGCACGAACCCGCCCTGGCTGCCGAGATAGCCGACCGCCGCGATGGCGAACGCCGCCGCCAGCAGCGCGCCCCAGAGAACCTTGAAGGAGCCGGCGCGATCGATCACGCGCGCCAGCACCACCGTGCCGACGATGCCGCCGGCATTCAGCAGCGCGGTGAACAGGATCGCCTGCGACAGCGCGATGCCCGCCTGCTGCAGCGTCAGCGGCAGCCAGTTGATCAGGAAGTAGTACATCAGCAGGTTCATGAAGAACGCCGTCCACAGCATCAGCGTGACGCCGATGCGGTCCGCCCCGAAAATCTCCGCGCGCGCGGCGGAGCGGTCCGCCGCGACGGTCACGTTCGAGGTCTGGAAGCGAATCCCTTGCGGAAGCTGGAGGCCAGGCACGGCGCGGGCCATGAGGCTCGCCACCTTCCCGTCCGCTCCGCCGCGGCCGACGAGGAAGCGCGCCGATTCAGGCAGCACGGCGATCAGCAGGAGCGCGAGCAGCAGCGGCGCAATGCCGCCGACCAGGAACACGCTTTGCCAGCCGAACAGCGGGATGATCTGCGCTGCGAGCAGGCCGCCGAGAACGGCGCCGAGCGGAAAGCCGCAGAACATGACGCCGACCGCCGTGGAGCGCCAGCGCGCCGGCGTATATTCGGCGCTCAGCGCGATCACGTTCGGCATCGCGCCGCCGAGGCCGAGCCCGGTCAGGAAGCGCAGCACGCACAGCATCTCGATCGACTCGGCATACATCGTCGCCAGCGAGAAGACGCCCATGAAGGCGACGGCGATGACGATCGCCATGCGGCGCCCGAAGCGATCGGCGACCGGCCCCAACGACAGGGCGCCGGCCATCATGCCGATCAGCCCGACGGAAAACACCGGCCCGAAGGCGGACGGCCCCAGATTCCAGTGCTTGGCCAGCACCGGCGCCACATAGGCGATCGCCTGCGTGTCGAACCCGTCGAGCACGGTGACGGCGCCGCACAGGCCGACCGTCATGGTTTGAAACGACGTCCATCGGCCCTGATCGATCAGCCGGTCGACATTCACCGGCGTTGTCATCTCAGCCATCTTCTTCCTCCCCCTGATTGCGAGGCGCCGCAACGCCTCACCTGATCCGAACTGAAACGATAGAGGGCCGTCGCCCCTGCATGCGCGCGGCCAAGAGCGGTCGAGAGCGGCTTTGTCACTTCCGGACGAGGACGAAATCGAACGGCGAGCGCCACAGCGTGTCGCCGTTGGTGACACGCTCGAACGGCGCGATCAGCGATTGCTTCACGCCGAACACGGTGTCGGAGCTGATGTAGGGATCCTCGGCCACGAAGATGTGCGTCACCAGCTTCTCATAGCCTTCCGCCGTCACCAGGTAATGCATGTGGGCCGGCCGATAGGGATGGCGCCCGAGATGCCCCAGCATCTGCCCGACCGGTCCGTCATCGGGGATCGGATAGGACACCGGCTTGATGCCGATGAAGCGATAGGCTCCGTCGGGCCCGGTGATGAAGATGCCGCGATTGTTCCACTTCGGCTGGATGCCCGGCTGCTGCACGTCATAGAAGCCTTCGGCATTGTCGGACCAGACGTCGATCCGCGCGCCCTCGATCGGATGGCCGTCGAGGTCGATCACCCGGCCCTCGTAAAGGCAGCTCTCGCCCTTGCCGTCGAGGCTGATGTTGTCGCCCATCTGCCGCACCGGTGCGCCCTTGACGTGGAACGGCCCGAGCACCGTGTTCTCGGTCGCGCCCGGCGGACGGCGGTTGTTGATCGCATCGACCAGCATCGAGAAGCCGAGCGTGTCGCTGAGCAGGATGAACTCCTGCCGCTCGTCGCTGCAGATCTGGCCGGTGCGCGTCAGGAAGTCGATGCCGTAGTCCCATTCCTCCTGGGTAAGCTGGATCTCCTTGGCGAAGGCATGCAGGTGCTTGACCAGACAGGCCATCACTTCGGCAAGGCGCGGATTGACGTCCTTGCCCATGCGCGCATTCACCGCCTCCACGGAGCCGGCTTCGGTGAAGTAACCCGTCATCTCTCGTCTCCTCTGTTCTTCTTCCATGTCGCTGTACGCCGAGGCGGCGCGCCTAGTCGGGGCGCGTTCCCGTAAAGGCGTTCTGCAGCAGGGTGCGGATGGCGTCCCGCGCGATGGGACGCGGATTCCAGTATGGCGTCTTGATCGCGAGATCGGCCGCGCGGTCGAGATCACGCTCAGACAGCCCGAGATCGCGCAACGCCAGCGGCGCGCCGAGCGACGCGGCGAAATCATAAAGGCCGCCGCCGACCGACCCGCCGAACAGTTCGGCCACGGGCGCCAGCGCCTCGGCGGCCGCGCCTGCATTGTAGGCGGCAGAATGCGGCAGCAGGATCGCATGCGTCTCCGCATGCGGAAGATTGAAGCTGCCGCCGAGCGTGTGACAAAGCTTGTGATGCAGCGCCATGCCGACCTGCGCGAGGACGGTGCCGCAGAGCCACGACCCGAACAACGTCTCCTCGCGGGCGCGCAGGTCTCCGAGATCGGCGACGACGCGGGGCAGCCCTTTTTTGAAGGCGCGCAGGCCGGCGAGCGCCAGTTCGTCGGACAGCGGATTGGCGTCGCGCGCATAGAGCGCCTCGACCGCATGCGCCATCGCATTCAATCCGCTGGTCACCGTCAGCTTCGCCGGAAGCGTCGCCACCAGCTCCGGATCGTACAGGATCACTTCGGGCTGAACCTTCGGCGACCGCAACGTCTCCTTGATGCCATCGGCGGTCTGGCCCAGCACCGGCGTCGCTTCGGAGCCGGCATAGGTGGTCGGCAGCACGATCTGCGGCAGGTCGGTGCGCAGCGCGATCGCCTTGCCGAGGCCGATGGTCGAACCGCCGCCGATCGCGACGAGACAATCGGCATTGGCAGCCGCTTTCAGCGCCTCCTCGGTGATCTCGACCGGCGTATGCATTGTGGCGCGGCTGAACAGCCCGACCGCCGCAGCGCCAAGCTCCTCGCGCACGGTCTCGCCCTGCGCGACCTGCTCCGGCGTGGTGAGCACCAGCGCGCGGCCGAGCCCGCGGGCCGTCATCTCCTCGCCGATGCGATGGCGGGCGCCCGTCCCGATCTGCACCCGAACCGGCGGATGGCCCGGTTCGAAACCGACATGAAATCCACGCATCGTCACACCGCCTTCTTCAGGAAACCTGCAATCTGGCGATAGCTGGCCGCGACCTCTTCCAGCTCGGCCGGCGAGATCAGATCCTCGATCCGGTCATCCGGGCCCTTGACCCGCGCCGCCGCGATATCGAGCACGCGTTCGGGTCCGGTCTGGCGATTGGTCAGCACCACATTGGTGGTGATCGGCCGGCGCATCGCCTCATAGGCAGCAAGCCCTTCCCGACCCGGCTGCGCGGCCAGCGCATCGGCCAGCGCCCGCGCGTCGATGATCGCCTGCGACGCGCCGTTCGCGCCCATCGGATACATCGGATGAGCGGCATCGCCGAGCAAGGTCACCCGCCCCTGCGTCCACCAGGGCAGCGGATCGCGGTCGATCATCGGATATTGGGTGATCTTTTGCGTGTTCTTCAACAGCGCCGGGATATCGATGTCCGGCATCTGAAACCCGGCGAACTCCGCGATGAAATCGCGATCGCCCTCGCGGGTCCAGTCCGCCTCCTCGGCGGCGCGCGGCTGGTCATGGCGCACTTCCGCCACCCAGTTGATCAGCGCCCGGCCCTCACGCGCGGCGCGGCCGCTGATTGGATAGCAGACGAACTTCACATTGTGGTCGCCAGCGATGAACATCGTGCGCCCATCGGCGAACGGCGCCTGCAGATTGGCGCCGCGCCACATCATCGTGCCCTCGTAATGCGCCGGACCTTCATCGGGATGAAGCTGCTTGCGCACCTTGGAACGGAAGCCGTCCGCACCGATCACCAGCTCCGCCTCATGCGAGGTGCCATCGGCGAAGGTGACTCGCACGCCCGCTCCATCCTGCATGAAGCCGGCGACCTCCTTGCCGGTGGTGACCGTCTCGGGTCCGAGGCGCGACCGCACCTCGTCGAGCAGCAGGAACTGCAGCTCGCCGCGGTGCACGGAATATTGCGGATAGTCGAATCCCGCCTCGACGGAGCGCGGGTCGGACTGGATGAGATGGCCGAAGCGGGTCCGGTACTCGATCGCGCGGGTGCGGATCGCCATGTCGTCGAGAATCTCGCCGAGGCCGAGCCCGTGCAGCACGCCGGAGGCATGCGGCATCACGTTGATCCCCACCCCAAGCGGCTGCAGCCTGTTCACCGCCTCGAAGACGTGGACGCGATACCCTTTCTCGTGCAGGCACAGCGCAGCGGCCAAGCCGCCGATGCCGGCTCCCGCAATGGCGATCTCCATCTATACTCCTCCTCTCAGCGTTGTTTCCGTGCGCGTGCTCGGCTCTCGCCGACGCTCAGGTCTCGCGATCAGCGCGCATCGCCAGCGCGTGAAAAACCCTGTCCGTTCGCACAAGTCCCGACATCGCGGATGCGAAGTGCCTTCGATCCTGTGATGGCGATCCATGAGATCGCTCCATGCATCGAGCCGTGCGGAGCGGTGACGCCGTCGCGCGCGCAGCCTGCGGCCCACCAAGACAGCCGGACTCGTCCGCGCCCCGCATTGCGATGGCTGCGCGGCCGTTGAACGGCTGATGGCGACACGCTGATAGCGACACGATGGATGGACGCAGAAACCTGGCACGATCGAATCCGGCGTGGATCTCCGGCGCCCCTCGCTACGCG
>Ga0180217_1002797_pt1 | contig 15468 bp, 11 predicted proteins | sample eDN3rd37CBELigOP_FD_128521 | JGI IMG/M metagenome (GOLD analysis project Ga0180217, IMG submission 128521) | Enriched Organic Plus compost microbial communities from Emeryville, California, USA - eDNA 3rd pass 37_C BE-Lig OP (version 2) (version 2) ... | reverse complement strand
GCGTCGTTCGAAGCGCGCCTGGACGGCATAGCCCTCGGCGCGGCTGGCCGGTCGCAGCGCTTCGGGCAGCGAGGGGATGTGGCGACCTTCCTGCCAGGCATCCCAGAGGATGTCCCCTGCCGCCTCCATCCGTTGCCGGTCGAGCATCGTCAGAATCCCTCCAGCACGATCTTGCCGATCGCACCGCCGGATTCGATCGCGGCATGCGCACGGCGCAGGTTGGCAGCGGTGATGGTGCCGTAATGCTCGGCCTGGGTCGCGCGCAAGGTGCCAGCATCCACCAGAGCGGCCACCTCGTTCAGGATCTCATGCTGGCGGATCATGTCGGGCGTCTCGCACATCGGGCGGGTGAACATCGCCTCCCAATGGATCGAGACGCTCTTGAACTTGACCAGCTTCAGATCAAGGGGCTCGGGATCGTCGATCAGGCCGAAGCGGCCCTGCGGCGCGATCAGCTCCGCCACCTCTGCCCAGCGCTTCGCGTCGGTATGGGTACAGAAGACGTAGTGCGGCGGACCAAGCCCGAGGGCGGCAAGCTGGGGCGGTAGCGGTCTCGAGTGATCCACGACGTGATGCGCGCCAAGCTCGCCCACCCAGCGCGCGCTCTCGGGCCGCGAGGCCGTGGCGATGATCGTCAGCCGGGTCAGCGCACGGGCGAGCTGGATGGCGATGGACGGCACACCGCCGGCGCCGCCGATGATCAGCAGCATCCCTCCCGTTCCCTCGGAGGCCCCGCGCCGCGATGCGTCGCCGGATGCCTTGTCACAACGCTCAATGCCGAGCCGATCGAACAGCATCTCGCTCGCCGTCAGCGCCGTCAGCGGCAGGGAGGCTGCGGCGGCGTGGCTCAGGCTGGCGGGCTTCCGGCCGGCGATCCGCTCATCCACCAGCTGCAGTTCCGCGTTCGAACCAGGGCGATTCAGAACGCCCGCATAGAACACCGCGTCGCCAGGGCGAAAGAGCGTGGCGTCGGGGCCAACAGCCTCTATGACGCCGCTCGCGTCATAGCCCAGGACCAGCGGTTTCTCCGGCGAGGCGGGGAAGGCGACGCGGCTCTTCACGTCGCGCGGATTGACCGAGACGGCGTGCACACGCACCAGCAGGTCCCGGCCCTGCGGCGGGCCGGGATCGGGCAGCACGAGATCGCGCAGCGCGCGCTCGTCGCTGATCGGCAAGCCGCGCTCGATGACGCCGACGGCTTTCATGCGCTGCACCTCAGGGCAGGGCCGAGGATGCGGTCTTGGCGCGCAGCAGGTCCAGCAGGACCTGGTCGCGCTGGCGCACCATCTCCGCTTCGTCCAGCGCCGCAAGTTCCGCGCGGGTGCCCTGGGTGATCGCCGCCTGCACGGCAGGCGCCAGCGATGCGGTGCCGAGTCCGCGCCACATCGTCTCTATGGATGGGCCGAGATGCGAGAGCAGATGCTCGATCCCGCCAGCGCCGCCCGAGAGATGCAGGTTCAGGAACGGTCCGAGCAGCGCCCAGCGCAGCCCCGGCCCATGCGCGATAGCAGCGTCGATATCGGCGACATCTGCAACTCCCTCCTCCAGCAGGTGCACGGCTTCCTGCCACAGCGCGGCCTGCAGGCGATTGGCGATATGGCCGCGGACCTCCTTCTTCAGCCGGATCGGCTTCTTTCCGATCCCGGCGTAGAATTCCATCGCGCGGGCGATGGTTTCCTCCGATGTGGACTTTCCGCCCACCACCTCCACCAGCGGGATCAGATGCGGCGGGTTGAACGGATGGCCGAGCACGACCCGCTCGGGATGGCGGGCGCAAGCAGTCTGCACCTCGCTCATCGGCAGGAAGGACGAGGAGGAGGAGAGCACCACCCCCGGCGGCGCGACGGCATCCATGGCACGGAACAGGTCGCGCTTCACCTCCAGCCGCTCCGGCCCGTTCTCCTGAACGAAATCGGCGCCTTCCAGCGCCGCTTCGGGCGTCGCGGCGAAGCGCAACCGGTCAGGGGAGGCCCCATCTGCCAGGCCAATGCGCTCGAGCGCCGGCCAATGCGCGGCGATCCCGCGGAGCAGCCGTTCCTCGGCACCGGGCGCAGGGTCGGTTGCGGTCACGTCGAGGCCACGGGCCAGGAAATTCGCGGCCCAGGACGCGCCAATGACACCGGTGCCGATGACGGCGATGCGCCTGACGCTCATGCAACCTCCAGCAACAGCGCCATGCCTTGGCCGCCGCCGGCGCAAGCACCGGCGATGCCGCGCTTCAACCCACGCCGGCGCAACTCCATCATCACCGAGAGGACGCATCGCACCCCGGTGGCCGCCAGGGGGTGGCCGAAGGCGATGGCGCCGCCATTCACGTTGAAGCGGTCGCGCGGTACGCCGAGAGCACGGCGCACCGCCTCGGCCTGAGCGCCGAAGGCCTCATTGATCTCGAACAGGTCGATATCTGCCACGGTGAGCCCCATGTGCCGCAGCAATGCGACCGTGGCCGGCACGGGACCTATGCCCATCACTTCCGCCGGCACGCCCGAGACCGCCGCGGCGACCACCCGGCCGAGCGGCGCCGCGCCACCGGCGGCACCGGCACGCGCCACCGCCCCGCTGGCGACCACGACCGCCGCTGCGCCGTCGACGATGGCACTGCTGTTGCCACCGGTCTGCACGCCGCCGAAGACGGGTGCGAGCTTCGCGAGGACCTCGACCGGCGTCGGGCGGATATGGGTGTCCTGCGCGACCTCCCCCAGCTTGCGCGGCAATGCCAACCTGCGCGGCTTCAGCCCCGGTCCCTCGAATACCTGCCCGGTCACCGGCGCGATCTCCTCGGCGAAGCGGCCGGCGGCCTGTGCCTCCACCGCGCGGGCGAAGCTCTCCGCCGCATAGGCGTCGGTCTCCTCGCGGCTGATGCCATGCAGCCTGGCCAGATTCTCCGCCGTGCCACCCATGGCGGTGGCACAACCGGTATCGAACAGACCCTCCCAGAGGGCGTCCTTGAACTCCACCTGGCCCAGCGGGAAACCGCCACGATGGGTGTACGCGGCGATCGGCGCACGGCTCATGCTTTCGGTGCCGACGCAGAGCGCGGCCTCCACCTGGCCGGCACTGGTCATCCGCGCGCCCTGGGCGATCACCTCGAAACCCGTGGTGCACAGGCGCTGTACCCCGTGTGCCGGCCGGTCGTCCCTCATGCCGGCGTAGAGGCCGATATGGCGGGCGAAGAACAGGCTATCGAAGCTTGCCTGAATGCAGTTGCCGGCGATGGTGGTACCGAGGCGAGCAGGATCCAGTCCGCTCCGCTCCAACGCCGCACGCGCGGCATGAATGCCGAGATCAGTGGGCGACACCAGTGCCAGAGCGCCATTGTAGTCCACGAAGGGCGTGCGCGCCCCGGCCATCACCGTGGCATCGGCATAGGTCTCCACCAGCGCGCCCTCGGCGTAGCGCGTCCAGTCGGGGGCACCGGCCCCGGGCAGCATGTCGTTCATGGACGGGTCACCTCCAGGTCGTTGTTGTCATGGAGGCGCGCCACCTCGGCGGCACGCCACATCCGGACGGTGCGACGATCCAGCGAGTTCCGGTCCGTCACGCACCCGGTGTCGAGCGAGGGCAGCTCCGTCAGCACCATGGCACGGGCGACGCCACGGGACGAGCCTCCTCCCGCTGCTGCGAACCGCGGCGAAGCCACGGGATCGGCGGGCTGCATTTTCATGCACTCCTCCCAGGACGGTCTGGGCATCTGCTGCAGGCACCTCGGACCGAAAGGCATAATGCGGGACCGGGCGTGAGGGAAAGGGGCAGCCGCCCGAGACATGCCAGTATTGCGGCGATCCGGCGGTGATGCGCATCCTCCCTGCCAGACCAGCCACATCACGGTCGCGGCGACACGGCGCATGCGGCGTCCACCAGCGGATCACCTGGCCCCGACAGCTCTTGCTGCACTGCGAGGGCCATGCGGTGGGCCGATGCGCCGTGGCATCATCGAAGGCGCATCACGCCGCAGTGCCGCGGCCTCCCTGTACTTCCGGGTAGCGCTTGGCGAGCCGCCGCCTTGGAACGAACCGGCCGCCTCGTCCGGAGAGATGAGCAGGAGGCCCGGATCAGGCCCCTGTGCCCAGGCAGGGCGAGCAATGCGGGCCGTTGGGACGCACCCCTCGGAGGATGGTCGTCGCGGCGGCTCTGCGGATGGCCCGCACCAGATGCCCTGGCGTGCCTTCCCCGCAACCTTCGGCCGATGGGCCAGCGGGTTCAGCACTTCGTCCGCCGACGCCGCGGCGGAGTCCGACAGCGCCTTTCCGCCGCGCTGTCCGACGCCCCAACGTCGAGCCTCTGATCCGCAACGGCATCATCGTGCGGGCGCAGCGGCACGCGTCGCAACCCGCGGTCGCGCCCGAACATGGCGCAGGATCCCAGGAGAGCGCCTCGACCTGACCGGCATCGGCAGGGTGAAGGAACTTCACCTTGAGGTGCGTATCCGCTGCTGGCGGGGCAAGCAGCAGCACCTCGCGCGGCGCGATCCTGCGCGGCCATCAACGCGTGCGGACAAACATGTCCCAGCACGGAGTGAGTGGAACACGGTGTCTCCCCGACAAGGCGGGGCCTGCCAGGTCAACCAGCTTCTTGATACCCATGCATCGACGCGCCAGGATGATGTCGGTTCGCGACCATGCCGCGATCAGTCGCGGCACGAGGTCTGTGCCGATCGTCCGGTCAGGATCGAACACCACCGGCAAGCCGGGGCTTGGGTGCAGGCCGGTGATGGATGGCCAGGGATCCACGAAATCCAGAGAGGCGATCGTGCCTACCAGGCGATGCTTTGCCTGCCACTCTGTAAATGCCTTGAGGCCTTCGTCCAGCAGCATGAGATAAAGAATTTCACCCACGGCCTCGTTCTCGAATCTGAGCGGTGTGCCGAGCAGCGTTTCCGGCGCACGCATCATCTGCGCGGCGGCTGCCAGCAGGCCGGGCGGTGCTGCGGCACGGTATGCCGCTATGCGGTCGGAGCCGAACGGGCGGAGGTCCGCTGATGCCACCAGCGCGACACGCGCCAGGATGATCGAGCAGACGAGAATCGGAAAGGACAGCAGCACACCCGCCCGAATGATCCGGAGAGCCCTTGCCGACCTGAACGCGTCAAACGCGCCGATCAGTGCCGGTATGACGAAGGCATAGGCCTGGCTGCCGGTGTTCTGGCTTTCGACAAGGATCGCCAGCAGCGCCAGTACCAGGAAGTTGGACGTCCGCAGCCGCAGCAGGTCGGCTGATGCGGACAACGGCGTCGCGGGCAAGGCGATGACGGAGCGCAGGATCCGGCGCCACTCCGAGAGCAGCATGGCGCAACCCGCCGCGACGAGCGGTGCGAGCAGCCAGAAGTTCTGACCGAGTTCGGTCGCGGCGCGCCTGGTGATGCTGCCCCGCGAGGCCGCGGCGCTTGCCAGTTGCCACATGTCATGGATGCAGGGCAGCAGCGTGCCGGACAGAAGCTGCAGAAGCGGGCCGGCGATCGCACCGACCGCGATGATCCCGCAGGCACGCAGGCCCAGGCCGGCAAGGAAGCTCGCCGGTATGAGCATGCCAAGGGCAGCCATGAAGTTCGTGATCTTGATGTTCCAGAGCAGGAACAGCATGGCCGCAATCACCATCGCGGCCGCTTTCCGCCGGGTCTCCAGCCACAGGGCGCAGACAATCACGTACAGCGCGAGGCCAGCCTCGCGATTGTACAGGCCGAAACCGTCGGCCTCGGCTCTGAGGGTAGGCTCCGCATCCCCCCAGTTGAACGGCATCAACGCAAGGAGAGCCAGGATTCCCGCCGCAAGCACCATGACTGCCGGCCGCACAGCCGCCCAAACCAGGACCGCCATGGAAAGCAGGAAGACGGCGGATAGCGGAAGCTGGGCGGTGAGCAGAAGCTGCGCCTCGGGATAGAACGGCAGCGCCGCCGCATAGGCGATGAATGGCAGCGCCCCGACCGGCAGCGAGAAGTCACGATGGGGAACCTCCCCGAGGCTCATGCGGTAGGCTGCGTCGGCGAACATGTAGATGTCGCTGTAGCTGACGCCGATCGGCAGGCGGAACGGCCCGCTCAGCAGCAGAAGAGCTACGGCAAGCGCAGAGGCGATGAGGATGAGCCCACCCAGCCTCCATCGAGCCTGGGAGCACATCGGGCTCACCAGCACGCGGTCCCTCGGCGATTGCGTGTGAGCGGCGGGGCCGCAAGACCAGTCGCAACCTTCTAGTCGCGGCATTCGTGGTCCCGTCCTCCGACCGAGGTCAGGGCCGGCGCCCGCCTGGATCTGTGGCCTGAGAGTGAAACAGTTCTCCGTTCTTGAGCAAGAAGGAAATCCCGCAGACGGCGCCATGCGTCGGCGGTCGTCACTCGGGCATGGGTGGTGGCAGCGAAACCGAGGGCCGGTCCGTGGTCGATCGAGGAGCCTGTCCACCAGGGCGTGATCATGCGCGCGGTGCCAGCGGCTCCGTCGCGGGCCCACGCGCGACGCGCCTCTCCTGTGCGACCGTGGCGGCAGAGCGGTCCAGGAAATCTTCCTGGCTGCCGCGAAGACCTTCGGCAGCACCGGGGCGCAGAGGTCGCCACTGGCCGTTGAGCAGAGAGCACCGAGCAGGGAGGCGACCATGCACGGCCCTGCTGGCGCAGGCCGCAGCGCTGTTCACCGCACCCCCAACAGCGATGGCCGGTGCCGGCCTGCTCGCTGATCCGGCTCTCCTCTTCGCGCTACCGTCTGATAGCCACGTCCCGATGGGCCTTGGCCGCGGCCTCCATCCTCCTGCGGCAAGAGCGGCCTTGGCCTGCTCGTCGGCTCCGAGGAGCCGGGCTTGGAACCCAGCCCCCAACCGACGGGCTGGCTGGATGCCAACGCCTGATGAATCGGACAGCGCTTCATGCTCCGGCGCCTCGCCGCAGGCGCGTTACGCCAGACCGGAACCTTTCGGAATGGCTCCTGAACAGCGCGACGGTCGTGTCGACGAAAGCAACGATGTTGCGTTTCCGTCGCAGGACCGGTCCTTCCACGAAGTGCCAGGAGAGGAATGCCGCCATCCAGGCGATGGCGACCCCAAGACCTGCATTGATGTACCAGATCCGGTGATCAGGAAGCAGGTAAGCGATACTCTGCTGGATGGGGAAGCCGTAGACATACATCCCGTACGAATAGTCTGTTCCTGCAACGGGAAACCTTCTGGGCGGGTTGTGAACTCCCAGCCAGACCGTGATGTAGGTCACGGGCAAAGCCGAGAGGCAGGCGGTTTCCTTGTAGCTGAGAGTAATCCAGGCCGCGACCAGAGCGACTCCCAGCGCAGTCCGGGAATAAGGGATCTTGTCGCGCCAGATATAGAGGAGGACACCCCACAGGCAGGACAGGATCAGAAGCCGGCCCGGCGGCCGAGTGTAGAGACTCAGTTCATAGATGTCTTTCGGTATGCAATAAACGGTCAAAGCACAAATGGCAATCAGCAGCAAAACAGGGCGGCGGATGGCACCGACCAGCGCCAGCAGGACGATCAGAGCATAGGACTTGAATTCGTAGGGGATTGTCCAGAGCTGCGTATTGACTGCACTGCCGGCCGGGTTCTCGGTGAATACGCCAGGCAGCGAGTAGTGAATGTACCCCAGCATATTCAGAAGGTAGGTCCAGAATTCATTGTGAGTGAAATACTCTGCGTAGGAAAGCGTGGTTACCTGCGGCCCCAGCAGTATTGCGGAAATCAGGACCTCACATATCAGCGCAGGATAGATGCGCGCTGCGCGAAGGGTGAGAAAGGCGGGGAGCGTGTTGCGGAGCAGGCTCGATGCAATGAGAAAGCCGCCCATTCCGAAGAATGAAGGCAGGATGAAGTAGATGAAGGGTCTTGGCCATCCCCCCCAAAACTCCACCTCTCCGGCGTCGCCGTAGCAGGCATACACCGAGTGCCAGACGATAACCGATACCGCCAGCGTGACTCGAAGGTAGTCGAAGCCAGCAGGAAAGTCGCCGGCCTCCTTCATCTTCTGGCCGATTGTCATGGTCGCCCTTCCAGAGACAGGATTGTTGCCAGAAATCACGGGAGCGGCGCGCGCTTTCCACGCGCTGGTCGAGGGTTGGCACCGCTGATCAGGTGGCCGCTCCGGTCGGACGAGGGCGAGAAGTCCCTCTCGCCCGGCTCCGGGCTGTTTCCCTTGAGAAGCCGGGTGGCCGGAGCAGGACGGCCGCGACTGGAGACGGAGCTGTCCGCTCCTGCCGGCAGGGCGTTACGCAGTCGCATCCCGAGGTATCCTCCGGAAAGGCTGTATGGATCCTCCGATTGCAAATCGCGTGCCGACCTCCAAGCATTTGAAAAAGCGTGAAATTTTTGGTCGGTCGCGGGCCGGCGTAAAGATTTCCGACACTGCGGTCCGCGGGACCTCGTGGTGATCAATCCGTCAGGACCTGCGCAGGCCTTGGCCGCTCCGCGGCCACAGGCAGCGGACCGGACGCGTTACGGAACGCTCGCTTGGATGGGAGCTTTCGCGGCGGAGGTACTGGAGCGGCCCGACTTGCGCCCGTCCGGATTACCGCACGGCGTGCTCCGGATGGCCGGGACAGATCCTTCCCGTGCCCATTCCGTCTCTGCCGCGGGCGACGAAAGCAGAGCGCGGCGCGTGCCGCGGCTTTGCTCACGGCAGGAATGCGCACGCCGTGAAGCCCGATTGTCCTCCAGGCCCCACGGTCGGTGCGGAGTGTGCCGGATGCGGCGCCTCCCGGGCCGGCCGCCGGTCTTGCTGCTGCAGGCGCCGGCGATCGCCGCCGTTCAGCCCGCGGCCTTCACCGGCTTCGCCTCGTGCCGCTGCGCGATCCAGGCCCCGAGGCGTGCCAGCGCCTCGTCCAGCAACATGTCGTTCTTGCAGAAGGCAAAGCGCGCATAGTGGGAGGGCGCGTCGGTGCCGGCGTAGAAGGCCGAGACCGGAATGGCGGTCACCTTCGCCTCCTCAGTCATGCTGCGGCAGAAGGCCACGTCGTCCTCGGTGAAGCCGAGCGGGCGGAAATCCGTGGTGACGAAATAGGATCCCCGCGTCTCCAGCACGCCGAAGCCGAGGCGTGCGAGGCCGTCGGCCAGGCGGTCGCGCTTCGCCTGCAGCGCGCCCGACAGCGACGTGAAATAGGCATCGTCCTTCATCAGCCCCACCGCGACGCCGCGCTGCAGATTGGGGGCGGTGGTGAAGGTCAGGTTCTGGTGCGCCTTCGCCACATTCGGGGCCAGGGAGCGGTCGCAGGTGACGTAACCCACCTTCCAGCCCGTCAGGCTGAAGGTCTTGCCCGCGCTGCCGACGCGCATGCAGCGCTGGCGCATGCCCGGCAGCGTCATCAGCGGGATGTGCTTCCAGCCGTCGAAGGTCAGGTGCTCGTAGACCTCGTCGCAGACCGCATAGGCGTCGTGGCGCTGCAGCAGATCGGCGATGAAGGCAAGCTCGGCCGCGGTGAAGACCTTGCCCGTGGGGTTCATCGGGCTGTTGATCAGGATCGCCTTGGTCCTCGGCCCGAAAGCGGCGGCGAGCTCGGCGCGCGGCAGCTCCCACCTGGGCGGGCTGAGGCGGACAAGCTTCGGAACGGCGCCCAGCAGCTTCACCACGGGCAGATAGGTGTCGTAGAGCGGCTCGATCAGAACGCATTCGTCGCCGGGGTTCAGCACCGCCATCAGGCAGGCGGTGATCGCTTCCGTGGCGCCGGAGGTGACGACCACTTCCGCGCCCGGGTCCACCTCCAGCCCGTAGAAGCGGCGGTTGTGATGAGCGACGGCGGCGCGAAGTTCCGGCACGCCGGTCAGCGGCGGGTACTGGTTGCGCCCATCCAGCAGCGCCGCGGCCGCGGCATGGATCACATCGGACGGACCGTCATAGTCGGGGAAACCCTGGCCGAGATTGATCGCGCCGTGCTCGAGTGCGAGCGCGCTCATCACCGTGAAGATCGTGGTGCCGGTGGCCGACAGCAGGCTGTTCTGGGGCTGCATCCGCCCTGCCCTTCCCTAGGTACGGAACAAGGAAGGCCCGGCGCCCGACCGGCAGCGCCGCCGGAGGGGTTCCGGGCCATTCCGGCCATAATGGGTTCCACGTGCCCGGCCGGCAATATGGAGTCCAGACAGAAACTGCCACCCGTCTAGGCAGAATGCCGCCCGGACAGGCGATTTCGGGGAAGATTTCGGGGGATTCCAGCCCTACGGCCGATTGAACGCCTGGCATGGGGCGTGCAAAAGACCGCCCGCCGGAGAGCCGCCGCCGGCGGTCCGCACGCCACCCGGCACCGAAGGCCCGGGCATGGTATGACGGGCCGGAGGACGCGTCACTCGGAAGTCACCCGCCGGAGAGCAAAGCGGAGCCGATGAAGAAGATCGAGGCCATCATCAAGCCCTTTAAGCTGGACGAGGTGAAGGATGCCCTGCACGAGATCGGGTTGCAGGGCCTCACCGTGGTCGAAGCGAAGGGATTCGGCCGGCAGAAGGGCCATACCGAACTCTACCGCGGCGCGGAGTACGTCGTGGACTTCCTGCCGAAGGTGAAGGTCGAGGTCGTCTGCAGCGACGACATGGCCGACCGCGCGATCGAGGCGATCATGCAGGCGGCGCGCACCGGTCGCATCGGTGACGGGAAGATCTTCGTCTCGGACGTCCAGGAGGTGATCCGCATCCGGACCGGCGAGCGTGGCGAGGACGCGGTGTAGGCATCGGCATTCCCCGCTGCCGGCGCCTCCTGCCGGTAGCGGAGATCCCTCCGTCGAGCCGCGACAGCGCGGCATGCGGGGGTGCGGCGTGGGCGCCTCGGTCGGGTGAGGCCGGAGACGGCTTTACCGGCCAGCGCAGCCGCGACCGCTCAGGGGGCGCGAAAAGGGACCCGCGTCGGGGCCCAGGGACCACACGAGGACCAGGACAGCAGATATGTCAGACAAGGGAGCCGCCGTCTCCAAGGTCATGGAAATGATCAAGGAGCATAGCGTGGAGTACGTGGACTTCCGCTTCACGGATCCGCGCGGCAAGTGGCAGCACACCGCCCAGCACGTCTCCACCATCGAGGAGGAGGTGTTCAACGACGGCATCATGTTCGACGGCTCCTCGATCGCCGGCTGGAAGGCGATCAACGAGTCGGACATGATCCTGATGCCGGACGCAGAGACGGCCTGCATGGATCCGTTCTCCGCGAAACCGCAGCTGATCCTGTTCTGCGACATCTACGAGCCTTCGACCGGCCAGCGCTACAACCGCGATCCGCGGGGCACGGCCAAGAAGGCCGAGGAGTACCTGAAGGCGTCCGGCATCGGCGACACCGCCTTCTTCGGCCCCGAGGCGGAGTTCTTCGTCTTCGACAGCGTGAAGTTCGGAACCGGCGGCAATTTCGGCCACTTCATGCTGGAGAGCGCTGAAGGTCCTGGCGCCAGCATGAAGGACTACCCCGAGGGCAATATGGGCCACCGCCCCGGCGTGAAGGGCGGCTATTTCCCCGTGCCCCCCGTGGACAGCGAGCAGGACCTGCGCGCCGAGATGCTCTCCACCATGGGTGAGATGGGCGTCATCATCGAGAAGCACCACCATGAGGTGGCGCAGTCCCAGCACGAGCTCGGCATGAAGTTCGGCAAGCTGGTGACGATGGCTGACCACCTGCAGATCTACAAGTACTGCATCCACAACGTGGCGCACAGCTACGGCAAGACCGCGACCTTCATGCCGAAGCCGGTCTATGGCGACAACGGCAGTGGCATGCATGTGCACCAGTCCATCTGGAAGGACGGCAAGCCGCTCTTCGCCGGCAATGGCTACGCCGACCTCAGCGAGACGGCGCTCTACTACATCGGCGGCATCATCAAGCACGCCAAGGCGCTGAACGCCTTCACCAACCCGCTGACCAACAGCTACAAGCGGCTGATCCCGGGCTTCGAGGCGCCGGTTCTGCTGGCCTACTCCGCCCGCAACCGCTCCGCCTCCTGCCGCATCCCCTATGCGACGAACCCGAAGGCGAAGCGCGTGGAGGTGCGGTTCCCGGATCCGGGCGCGAATCCCTACCTGGCCTTCGCCGCCATGCTGATGGCCGGCCTCGACGGCATCCGCAACCGCATCCATCCGGGCGACCCGATGGACAAGGATCTCTACGACCTGCCGCCGGAGGAGCTGAAGGGCATCCCGACGGTCTGCGGCTCCCTGCGCGAGGCGCTGCAGTCGCTTGAGGCCGACAACGAGTTCCTGATGGCGGGCGACGTGTTCTCGAAGGACCAGATCGAGAGCTACATCGAGCTGAAGTGGAACGAAGTGTACCGCTTCGAGCACACCCCGCATCCGGTCGAGTTCGAGATGTACTACTCGGTCTGACCGTATCGCTTCAGAGCCGCGAAGCCGGGCCGCGCCGCAGGGCGCGGCCCGTGCCGTTTCCGGGCAACCCGGCTCGACAGCACGACGGGAATGCCCGACGATCCCGTCCCGGTCATACGCATCCGGGGTACCATGCCATGAATGTCGAAGCCCTCGCCCTCGCCGCCGGCCTGCAACGGGCCTGGGCCGACCACCGCGCGGATGTGGAGGAGGCGGCGGCGACGGCAGCGAAGCTGCGCACGGCCTTCGCCCGCCCCGCCGAGCCGGCGGCCGAGCCGACCCCGCCCTATGCTCTGACTCCCGCCGCCACGGAGGCCGGCCGATGACCGCGCCGCGCATGCCGCATGAAGCCGCGCCCAGCATGATGTCGCTCGCCGAGGCCGCCGCCCTCATCGCGGCGCGCCGCCTCTCGCCGGTCGAATTGCTGCAGGACTGCCTGGCGCGCATCAGCGCGCTCGATCCCAGGCTCAATGCCTTCGTCCGCCTGCTGGACGAGCAGGCCATGACCCAGGCCCGCGCGGCGGAGACGGAGATCCTGCGCGGCGGCCCACGCTCGCCGCTGCACGGCATCCCTGTCGGGCTCAAGGACATCATCGACCTCGCCGGCCATCCGACCACCTGCCACTCGCGGCTCTGCCTCGACCGCGTGGCGACGGAGGATGCGGCGGTGGTGGCGCGGCTGCGCGAGGCAGGCGCAGTCTTCCCCGGCAAGCTCTCCACGCATGAATTCGCCCTCGGCGGACCGGCCTTCGACCTGCCCTTCCCGCCGGCGCGCAATCCCTGGAACCCGGCGCATCATCCGGGCGGCTCCTCGTCCGGTTCCGGCGCGGCGGTCGGCGCGCGCATGCTGCCCGCAGCCCTGGGCACCGATACCGGCGGATCCGTGCGCCATCCAGCGAGCCACTGCGGCATCGTCGGGCTGAAGCCCACCTACGGCCTGGTATCCCGCCGCGGGGTGTTCCCGCTCGCCTTCACCCTCGACCATGTCGGGCCGATGACGCGCACGGTGCGCGACAACGCCATGCTGCTCGGCGCCATGGCAGGGCCCGATCCGCTCGATCCCGGCAGCGCCATGCGGGGCCCGGAGGACTACACGCGCGATCTGCACCGCGGCCTGAAAGGCCTGCGCATCGGCTTCGTCCGCCATTTCCACGAGCGCGACACGCCCGCGACGCCCGAGATGGCCGCAGCGCTTGAGGAAGCGGCCCAGGTCATGGCCGCCGAAGGCGCGGAACTGCGCGCCGTGACCCTGCCGCCGCTCGGGGAATTCGCTGCGGTGAACCGCGCGATCATGCTGCCGGAAGCGGCCTCGGTCCACGAGACCTGGCTTCGCGAGCGCCCCGGGGACTACGCCCAGGTCACGCGCCGCCGCCTGTTGCCCGGCATGTTCACCACCTCCGCGGCATCGTCGATGCGGCAGGCGGGGTCCATGGAAGCGGCATTCCGCGAGGTGGACCTGCTGCTCTGTGCCAGTTCCATGGACCCCGCCTGCCGCATCGACGATGCCGCGGAGGTGGAGCGCACCTATCCGCGCCAGGCCCGCACGCCTTTCAACGTCACCGGCCATCCGGCCATCGCCGTGATGTGCGGCTTGAGCCAGGCAGGAGGGCTGCCCCTGGCGCTGCAGCTCGTGGCACCGGCCTTCCAGGAAGCGCTGCTGTACCGCGCCGCCGCAGGCTACGAGCGGGCGGCACCCTGGCGGGAGATGGCGCCCCCGCTCTAGGGCTGATCCCATTCAGGCGGGATCACCTGAAGGGGTGAAGATGCGCGCGGAACCGACGAGCGGGAGCATTGGACGTGAGCCCAGGCCAACGGAAAATGCTCCGGCTCCACGTCCGGCTCACCGGGCGGCCCACCATGCCGCCAGGAACCGCGACGCGCGGGCGATGAGAGCGCGCAGCCGCGGCGGAACCGGCGCGGCGCCCGGCCGCGCCGGCGTGGCTTGTGCCAGCCGCTCCAGCACCACTTCCGGCGGGCAGGGCAGGTTCGTCACGGGGTCGAAGTAGCGCGGATAGAGGATCAGCGCCGCGGCCACGAGCGCGTCCAGATCCAGGCGGCGGCCGCGCCGGGGCGGTGGGTCGCGGTCCTCGGTCAGACCCCAGCCGGCATAGAAGGGGCGGCCCCAGGTGACGACGCGCAGGCCACGCAGCAACGCCTCGAAGCCGGAGAGCGAGGAGATGGTGTGCACCTCCTCCACCTGACCGTAGAGCCCGGCGATCGGCACGCCGGAGAGAACGCGGTCCGCCAGCGCCGCGGCCTCCTGCACCGGCACCGTGCCGATGCGCATGCCGGCCTCGACGTCCGGATGCGGCTTGTAGAGCACCACCGCATCCGGATTCTCGCGCCGGACCGCGCGCAGCAGGTCGAGATTCGTGCGGATGCGCGCGCCGCCGCAGCGTATGGCGGCATCGTCCTCGACCTGACCAGGCACCAGGATGGTGCGCCGCCCGGGCGGCAGGCGAAGATCCGGCGCCACGCCGGCGAGGTTGTACTTGGTGATGCCGCGCGCTCGCAGCGCCTCCCGGAGCCGCCCTGCGCGTGCGCGCAGCGCCGGGTCGAGGCTGGCGGTCGCCAGCAGGTGTTCGAGATCGCTTTCGGCGGAGGCGTCGTAATGGATGCCCCGCCCGTCGAGCACCAGCGATGCCGCCGGGGCAAGCCCGACCCCAAGGCCGGCGGAGCGGATGAAACCGTCCTCCAGGCGCACCAGCGGCACGCCCGCCGCGGCGCAGCGCGCCGGAAGCGAGGGAGGCATCACCGCCGCCCAGACTCCCACCGCCCCGCCGGCCTGCTGCGCCAGCCGGATGGCGTCCGCGCCACGCCGGAGGATCCGCGGTGCGCCTGCATTGCTCGCCAGTGCCGAGCGGATGCGGCGGAGCTTGAACCATTCGATGCCGGTGCAGGCGACGATGCGGCGGTTCTCCGCCTCTACGACGCGCCAGTCGGCAAGCTGCCGGATCGCCTGTTCCAGCGTCCAGGGGGCCGCCCGGAAGGGATCGGCGCAGCGCGTGGCTGCGGCGAGCGCGGCGAAGACGTCCTCGGCCATGCGCCCGGTCCAGGGCGCCGGGCGGTGGGATCGCACGGTGATGCCGGCAGCGAGGGCGAGCAACTCCACCTCGTCGGCAAGTCCATGCACGACGGCAGCCAGGTCGATCAGCGTCCAGGGGGCGAGCCGTCCGGGCAGGAATCGTGCCTGCG
>Ga0180217_1002794_pt1 | contig 15472 bp, 10 predicted proteins | sample eDN3rd37CBELigOP_FD_128521 | JGI IMG/M metagenome (GOLD analysis project Ga0180217, IMG submission 128521) | Enriched Organic Plus compost microbial communities from Emeryville, California, USA - eDNA 3rd pass 37_C BE-Lig OP (version 2) (version 2) ... | reverse complement strand
TTCACAGATCTTTATGCTGGGAGGAGAGAGTTATCGCTTGAAACAGAAAACCGCAAATTAATCTTAGAAAGGTGGGTCAATTTTATTGGCCAAAGGTGGGTCAAAATTAATGGCCATTGACAGCGTAGCCGAGCTTTTTTCGTTTTTCTCGTGCCGATCCCTTCGCAACGTCAGCATCTTGTTAATAACGAACGTGCATGAACCTGCAAAGTGGCTCATTTCGTGCTGATACTTTACGGGCGGCATCGGTTCGTATTTGAAGGCGTGGAGTCGTTGCATGCGGTCATATTAAACATAATTTAGCAATAAACCAACGGTATCAGGCACCGGTTGCACAACGATTGATGTATGTCTAATGGTTCTTTGTGGCGAAGTATCGTTGCAACGTGTCCGATGGCGATGTCATCAGCAACGCACCATCTTCACCAAGGTCAGCGTTGACTTCGGTGCCAACTGCTTGTACAGCGTCAGCCCCCCTAGGGGCTACACCAGTCTTGATACCAAACCGCGCAACCAAGTCCTGCTGACGCGTAACTCTCCGATGAAACGCGCAACTCCACAAACGCGAAACCATCGCGTTGTGACTGTGTTAAGTCTGCACGCTTTTCGTTCGACATCCTGGCAGGCTCACTCGGATTAGCGACTACTTGTACTGATTGTTGCTAAAAGTATATGAGCCACCCTAGAATCTGTCGATGACTCTATTTTGATTTGTTTATGCGTCGTATTTCGATAACAACATACGCGGCGCAGCGAAAAAAGTCTGGTATGGGCACCATGAAAAATTTCGCAGAACTTCACCTGAAACCAGAGATACTAGCGCGGTACGGTTTACCGGACATCCCATATCCCGTCCCAGCGACCGAACTGGAGTCAGTTTTGCTTGGCAATGGGGATCTGCCGCTTGCTGTGATGCTGCGCTGTCTGCAGGAACGTAACAAGGATGGGAAAGCCGAATGGCAGCGGGACGAGCCCGCGATCGATCGACTCGCAGAGTTGTTGGCGTTTGACGATCCCCTGGATGTCGTGACAGTGGCCGGTGACCACTGGTGTCTTGAGGTCGGACCCGTGAACCTTAACGGCGAACTGGTCACCATCCAACGTGGCGATGCCCTGATCGCCGCCATCACTGCCAAGAACGATGGGTCCTTGCGAGCAGCCGTTTTTCGTCCGCTCGACGCAAAGAGTGCAAAATATTTGATTGATCTCGCGCAATTGCCTGACCCAGAGCACGGTGTCTGCATGCGCGAGAACAACTGGGAGTACGCGCTCGACTGCTCTGCCAGCAACGGCAACAACTACGCGGCCAATAGAGGCGAGGCCTACCTGTCCTACTGGGAGAAAGGCCTGGGCATCCATCGGGACGGCTCCGATGTGCCCACGTGGCGCAAGCAGATGAGCCTCGTTGCCAGGCCCGTCGCACGCGTAGTCACAGAACTTTGCTTCTACAACAGAATTTCCCTCAATAAAAACGAGAAGACTGCTGCCGATTCTGGAGCCGTGGAAGAATTCGAAACCGATACACCACTGCCCTGGCGCAGCAAGCGCCAGCAAGAGAGCACAATCCAGGGGAGGTTTTTGGGCTGCCTGCTTGGCGGTGCAGTCGGCGATGCACTGGGCGCACCCGTGGAATTCATGAAGCGTGAGGAGATCCTTCATCGCTTCGGCCCGAAGGGAATCACACAGTACGCTCCAGCATACGGTGGCTTTGGCACGATCACCGATGCTACGCAGATGACCCTGTTCACGGCGGAGGGTTTGATCCGAGGCTGGGTGCGCGGATGCCTCAAAGGAGGCACAACCTTTTCCGGTGTAACAGCACACGCCTATCTGCGCTGGCTGCAAACCCAAGGTGAACACCCAACATGCGACATTGACTTCGATACCGACGAGACTGGCTGGCTGTTTCAGCAACGTCAGCTGCATAGTCGTCGGGCTCCGGACAACACCTGCCTATCGGCCCTGCGGTCGATGCGCTCGCTCGAAAACCCAGCACGCAACGACAGTAAAAGTTGTGGCGGCGTTATGCGTGTTGCGCCGGTCGGTCTGTTCTACTGGCGCCTGGGTCAAAACGAATCTCCTCAGGATGCATTCCGGCTGGGTACCGAGCTGGCAGCACTGACCCATGGACACCCGACCGGTGCACTGACCGCAGGTGTGATGGCGGTGCTCATCATGGCACTGACCGATGGCGCGTCACTATCGGAGGCACTGGTTGCTGCCAAGAGAATCTTGCGAGCCGAACCCAGTCATGATGAAACGCTGCGTGCCATCGAAATAGCTGAGGAGTTAGCCAATTCTGGTTTGGCTCATGAAGATGCCATTGCCAAACTGGGCCAAGGCGGCACTGCTGAGGAGGTCCTGGCGATCTCTATCTATTGCGCTTTGGTCGCCCGCAATTTCAGACAAGGCGTGATCCTGGCTGTGAATCACGATGGCGATTCCGCTTCGACCGGAGCGATTGCCGGCAACCTGCTGGGCACGATACACGGCGTCAAAGCAATCCCTGCCAAGTGGCTTGAACCGCTGGAACTGCGCGATGTCATCACGGAATTGGCGCAAGACCTCTACTCTTTCCGTGATTGGAAGATCGGTGAGTACAGTGGATACAAAGAGATGAACCAGCGAGTCTGGCGGAAGTACCCGGGATTCTGAATTGAAGTGAACTGGTATGAGCGGAAATCAATGCGACCAGCCGGGCGTGCATCACACCCAGTACCAGGTCAACCACGGCGTTAAAGCCAGGTGCAAAGCTCCAGGTATGAAGTCACAGCCAGACTGTATGCTGATGCAGAATGTCGTGCCCAGGTGGCTTGCTCCGCATGCTCTGCCTACTCCTCGTCCGTTGTCCTGACCATGGCCGGAGCATACATTTCCTTGTCGAGCAGATTTACAAGGCACCTCGCCAATCGGCAGTGTGATTGCGAGCGCGATGCGCTGGATGTCTCTATCCTCTATCACAGACCAAAGCAATTTGCGGTATTGCCTCAAGGTGCTGGTTGTTACACATCCAGGACAAAGCGCTTTACTGAACCCATAGATGCAGAGGAGGATTGATCAATGAGTGGCCATAGTAATAAGCAACCGGAAGCAAACCAAGATCTCTCTGAAGAAGTTGCAACCAGGTCACTATTGGATCAGCTACTCGAAAATTCGCGTCTTTACAGAACGAGCAAGAGCTACAAGGAACTTCTCGACTTCGTCGTCCGATTACGCAACTTCGCTCCTTTTAACGCGATGCTGCTTCAGATCCAGAAACCAGGACTGACCTACGCGGCTTCTGCGCGGGATTGGTGGGAGCGATTCGGTCGGCGGCCAAAGGAAGGCGCGCGACCGCTCCTGATTCTATGGCCCCACGGACCGGTGGCGCTTGTGTACGATGTGCAGGACACTGAAGGAAACTCCCTCCCCGAAGATGTGTGGAGTTTTGTGGCGCACGGCCCCATAGATGATGCTGCGCTGCAAGCCTTTCAACCGCTTCTGAAGAAAAAGAATATAGATCTCACTTGGGTTGACGAAGGTGACGGCAATGCCGGATGCATCAAGGTTACTCAGCGTGCCACCAACAACAAAGAGGTAACCCAATACTCTATCAAAATCAATCGCAATCACGATGCACCAGTCAAGTTTGCGACGCTGGCGCACGAACTGGGGCATCTTTTTCTCGGCCACCTAGGGTCAGACACGAAGCTGCGCGTTACTGCGCGATCAATGCTCACGGAAAAGCAGCGGGAGCTGGAGGCAGAGTCAGTTGCGTACATCGTCTGCGCACGAAACCGTGTTCAGTCAAAGTCACATACCTATCTGTCTCACTTCGTCGATGCGAACACTACGATCCAGGATCTGGATCTCTATCAGGTGATGCGAGCGGCCGGACAAGTAGAAACTATCCTTGGACTGACCGCCCGTGCTCAGTTTGACCAGCCCGCGACTGGTGTACAACGGGTCAATTGAATGGATAAGGGTTAACGGCCATCACTTTTCATAGGATACCGTTCGAAACTGCTCCGATATAACGTTTGTATCCGGCAAAATCATTCAAAATGCGCTGCGCGTGCGGGTGAATGGTCACGATCAAAAACCGCCATTTCTTCATCGGTCAATTTCACCTTGTGCCCGATGTCTGCCAGCAAGTCGCCCAGCTTTACCCGGCCTTCCGGCTTCACAGCGGTAGCCAATATTTCGCACATCTCCTCGGCTTGCAATGTACGACCGTTCTGCGCCGCCCTAACCCGGATGGCACGATGCACCTCTTCCGGCACATTCCTGATTGTTACTGCGCTCATGTCTGCAACCTCCTATTGATTGCTGTGAAATCAATAGGACGAACTGCATTCAAGTAGTTCAAGGACTACTGACTTCGCCCCTTGAGCTGGTTCAGCCCGTCTTTCTTTCGATGATGGTGTCTCTCCCCGACACAGCATCGCAGTTGGTGATCTGCACCTGCCCCAACCGATGATCCTTGGTTTACTCGTCGGCGACGCAGTTCACCAGGACGGCAAAGCCGGACTTGCCCAGCGACGCAGAGGTACATCATTGGCGATCATCAGCAGGCCTTTGAATTTTTAGCGGCTTAAAATTTCAAGGCTCGGCCATTGGCCGCACCACGGCTTTCATGACGCGCCCCATTTCGTCCTGCGTGGTCTCAAACCTACGGACGTGAATCTGCTACCTTGATAAGTTGCTCAAGTGCCTGCGTGATCTGCTGCCACTCTTGCTGTGCTTGCGTAACATTGTTGGCCTGAGCATCAAGCATCCTCTGCTTTGCGTACTCCAACGACTGTGAGCCTCGCTCATTCCAGAGCGACACTGCAGAAAGCCAGACTGAACCATTGCAACGTGCTGGATCAAACTGCCAGTGTTCGCCATTAGTAGCAACGCGACGCACCAGGCCACAACGCCGGTCTGGATCAAGCGCAGCAGTAAACAGGCTCAAAAGATCAGAAAGTGCCGATGCATCATTGGCAAAATAGGAGTGGCCCAATACATCCTCACCTAGTGCCGTCATGTCAACGGTGTCGATCGCATCAAGCACCAAGATTTCATTGCCAGCCTGCCCTGCCCGTGGCCGGCTACCGTGTAACCTACGGGAAACGGACAGTGCCAAGTCCTGATCAGACGTGTAGAGAGTCAGGCGCTTGGCAATAGGCTTGATGGTCTGCACCATTTCCGAGAACAGCCCTGCATCAACATCGGGTGCCGTAAAAATAATTTGGTCAAAGGTCGGTTGTGGTTCCTGTGCATGGCGAATGGCATAGAGCTCAAGTGCATCGGTCAGCGCCCGATTTCCCATCGAATGGGCAACCAGATGGATACGCTTGGCACCTGACTTCTGCACAATTTCTTCCAGAAACCGCAAAAGATGACGTCCGCTGTGCCGTACAACGGCAGTGTCTGCAATGTAATCCAGTGTACTTGCGCGTGATGGCCATGAATACAGGATGGGAAGTCCTGGAAAATTCAGGTCGTAAGCAATCTGTGCAGTGCGTCGGGCCGCATCGGCAAAAGACACGTTGTAGCCGTGCACAAAGACAAAAGCCTGGTCGGAACCCTGCTGCTCAAGTGTACGTCGCATCTCTTGCAAAGCTTCTTCGCCATCAAGCACGGTCATACTCATGAGCACCATGTGGCGTTCGGGACTTTCGCGGACTTCAAAGGACACAATTGAGGGACGCTCCACAGCGCCGGGCTTGTGCGTGCGAGGGACACTGACATCCACAGTTCCCCAATTAAACTGACCTCGTTCTCCTCCAAAATAAGTATCAGGTTTGCGTGAATTGGTCACATTCCTGTCGGTCCCAAAAAACACTTTTACCCGGGCAAAGTTATTGGGATTAACCTCACCAAAATCGACCGTAATCTTGTCGATTGGCTGCACGGGTACTGTCGGGGCGCTGGCATGGCGGCCGCGTCCACGCGACAAAGGCTGATAGGCTGCGACAGCTTCAACATCCCCTAGTTCTGTTGCCATGGCCAGCAACCGCTGGCGAGTAGGCACAAGCGCTGGATGCGCTGCGCCCAGATTGTCCTGATCAACCGCAAACGCGGCACGCGCCAGCGAGAACGCCTGCTGTGTCATGCCAGCCTGCTCATAGGCTTTTGAAGCCGCTTCGTACCATTGTGACAGTTCAGGGAACCGGGAACCCTTCCATTGGGCCAGTAACGTAGCACCTTTCTCCCATGTCTGTGCGGCATCTGTCCAACGCTCAGCCAGCTCATAGACCATGGCCAGGCGCTGCAACAGATCGAGTCGCACCTCGGTATCTTGCTCAGGCGTGATTGCCAACGCATTGGTAATCCTGGCAATCGCCTGGTCAAAGTCCTTCTGTGCAATCGCAGTCTCCACATCACCAACGAGCAACAGATCTGGCATAGCCTGCACATTTGTCAATGCCAGACCGCCACTGATCAACATCGCCGCCACGATTGAACGTTTGAATATCATCATTGACTCCCAAATCCATACTCAAAGGCATTTACCCTGCTTTTTTGCGGACTGGCAAAATTTAAAACTGACTTGAATACCTTCGGACTATAAATCGACAACAACTCTTTATGAAACTCTATTGATGTTACTGGCCTGACTGGCTCGTCTTGTCGGCATCCTGAACGGGCATAAGCCTCCATGACACAAGTTGACCTTGGCGATCAAGCGAGACAAGACGCTCGCCATCCGGTGCAAACGCCCATGGCAATATCGTCAGAATGTTGCCTCGGTAGGCCCAGTCAACATCAAGGCCATTTTGCAGATCGATGACACGAACACTGGCCCCATCGAGAATGGCAAGTCTTGGGGATGCCGCAATCTTCATGGCGAGCAAGATCGGATTCAGATAAGCCTCCAACCCGCCCGGTCTGGCATTGGGCAACGATGTCAAGTCATCATTCTTTCCCAAGGCACGATCAAACAACCACTCTTTTTTCTCAAGATTCCAGACACCTAGCATCTTTTGACTGCTTGAATCGGATTGCACGACCTGATACGTGCGGCTGAAATAGCGGCCATCAGCCCCCAAAGCCACCTTTGCCTTGTCTTCAAACTGGGCTTGTTCGCCATGAGGTGTCGAAAGCCACCAACGACTCAAAACCTCTCCGGAAGCAGCATCCAGTTCCACCACCTCACCCTGATCTTCAACCAGTCGCACCCGGGATTGCGGTAAACCCGCAATCGCATTGACGAATCCCTGAAGTTTGATTGGTTCACGACGCCATTGCCTGTGATCCGAACTCGGTATCACCAATAGTCCGCGCTCGGGAAATCCCCCCTCAATGACAAACCACTGGCCATCGCCTGTAAACGCACCAGTCAATTCAGGTCGAAAAAGTGCAGGTGCAATTCCGATCTCGTCAAACGGGGTGATCGCAAGACGCTCCAGGTCAATCCAGTAAAGCTTTCTGTCCGAGAAGCGCTGCACACGCCCTGCGACAACCGCGTAATGTGCATGTGGAGCAACCACGACCGATTCAATATCAGACAATGACAGAGGTAGTACTGTCCTGTGTCCACTGTGTAGATCCAGGCGAACAATGGATTGACCATCTGCGATCACAAGAAAACGTCCTGTCGGATCATAAGCCAGGGCACTGCCAAGGCCTTGATGCGCCTTCACATTGACAATCCCGTCTATCCCGGGACTGGGTTCGCTGGCCTGAGCAAGGACAACAGGCAACTCATGGTTCACCGCCCTTGCCGTAGGCAACTGACGTCCCTGTGTCAGCTCCGCAACCCGATTAGCGACATACTGACGCAATTCGTCCACAAGGATACGGCGATCCAGGTCAAGGTCAGCAGAAAAAGACCCCAAGCCCTCAAGCACTGCAGCGGTAAACACACCGTTGGACCAGCGTGGTGATTCCAAAGCGAACTCCGCCGCTCCCGCTGCAGCAATGACATGCGCACCGCTTCCAACTTGCAAGTCCACAAAAACATCTTCCAGCAAAGGCCTACGGATTTCCGGCACGCCTTGTGGAATTGCGCTCACGCGCCTTAGACCACGCGCACTCACCTGCTCATGGGTGGATTGGCTCGCCGCTAGCAATTGTGGTTGTGGCTCAAGACCCACCTTGGCATCGTCGTTCTCACCCGCATGGCAACTGTCAAGCAGAATCAGGCGTGATAGCGCTGGCGTCGCATCCAGAAGCCCCTCGATTTGCGCAAAACTCAAACCCGTGCGCTCGGGATCCGCAAAATCCATATCGGTCGGCGCAAAGAAATACTGCCCGCTCTCGGATAACAAACCATGGCCCGCAAAATACAGAATCACCCGGTCAGTCGGCCGTGCCTGTGCCAGAAACTTGCTGGCCGCAAGGACATTGTCCTGGGTTGCCACCGAATCCAGGAGCAGGTGTGTCCTGAGGTTTTGCCCGAGCCTCTTCTCAAAGAAACTCGCAACATCGCGGATATCCTTGGCCGCATAACGCAGGTCATACTGCGATTGCTGATATGACGAGACACCAACACCCAGAAAATAGGTCAAGGATTGCGTATCAGGCCTGGACAGATGAACGAATGCGGCCAGAGGGGATGAACGTACTGATTCCGCGTTCTCAAAGATTACCGTGACTCGATTATCTCCAGGAACCAAGGTCACAGGAACATCGACCGTTCCCGCACTGACTTTCATACCGTCTCGCGGCGTCACCGAAACACCCGACAAGGCAACGTGCAAGCGACCCTCCTGCGGAACTTTTACTGAAAGTGTGTAATCCGGATCCAGCGTCTGTAGCTTTGGCGGCCGTGCCCAAGCCAACGGAGCCCCAACAGTGGTGGCACTACCCTGACGTGACAGGCGACGCACCCGCTGCTCATGCAGCCTGCCGAGGGAGTCCAGATACGCAGCAGAGGCATAACCAAGCCGGGCAAGAACCTGGTCCGGACGGTTGCGTTGCAGATCGAATGCGGAAAATTCCTGCAATCCTGTCTCATCTACACGAGTCAGTGCACTGACTGCAGCACGCGAAACCGAGTAAGAACCATCGGGCGCAATCAGTGCACTACCTTGCTCGCCTATCCGGTAAGCGCTGACGACGAATTCACCCGTGGCGCGGTCATAGATGCGAAGCGCTGAATCTGGCATCACAGCATAAATGCGCTTGTCACGTTGCTTGAGCGCAATCGGTGCCACGCCACCCGTATCAAATGTTTTCCGGATCATCCGCGTCTGCAGGTCAACGACCACAATGCCTTGATCTGTTCCCAATGCCAGATCATTGCCCAACAGGTCATGACTCTCTATCAACCCTTCAAACACGCTCTGACCGGTGGCTTCCAGTACACCATCACGCTTGATAAACAAAAGAGTGTTTTTGTCGGTGAAGTACACATCCAGGAACATGCTCAACCAGATCGGTGAGCCATGGCCTGCTCCTGAAGTCGCTTCAGAACTGACCGGTAACCTTTGCAGGTGTCGTCCATCCGGAAAACTGTAAATGGACATCGCACCATCTGTGTCTGTGGTGAACAACAGCGCCGGTAATGACTGATCACTTGTCTCGGAACCGTCAGCTGGGGATCTCACTCGCAACCAGTTCACAGGAGCACTTAACCCTTGCACAACAGTCTGCACCTTGCCATGTGCACAACGCACGATCCTGTCAGACAGCCCAAGCCACAACTCACCTTTCTCTGAAAGCCAGCGGTAGCTCACCGATGGATCATGAAGCGGTTCACACCAAGGCGGATAGTTCCGCTCAAACCATGACATCAACTGATCTTCTGCCAGAGGTGTTTGCTGCCCTGTTGCCAGGTCCCAACGATACAGACCATCGCCAAGATAACGTCTGGGTGGAGCACGATCTTGCCAAGCCAACAGATCAGGATCCGTCAAAGCAGGAGAAACAGTGATGACCACCTCCCCCTTTGTCTCATCAATCCTTGCAATCTCATATTGCCTTGGATTGATCGGCAACTCTCCGATCACAGTACCCGTCTGCACATCAAAGAGCCTGCGCGCTGCCAAAACCACATCATCATTGAGCACCACGAACTCTGACGATGCATCATGACGGCAGGCGGCACTAGACGGGATCACGCCATCCACAGCCGACCAGATGTGCCAGCAACCTTTTTCATCGAGGCCCAGCAAACGTCCATCCTTGAGAAACTGCCACTTACGCATGCCAGCAGGAAGGTTCGTGCGTTTGCCTGATTCCACGGAAAACAAGGCCGAAGGTTCTGAACTGCTCCTGTAAAACGTCACAAGCAGTGATTTCTGGTCGGGCGAGAATTGCATCTGACCAGGCTCAAAAGGAGGGTTATCAGGTACCTGCCAAAGCGTCTCAAGATCCGGTACAGACAACATGCGCAACCCATCGTAGCCAAAGACGGCAAGCAACTTACCCTGGTCATCAAGTGCAAGCCGCGCACCGGCCCCTTTCGGTATCATCTTGGGCCGGTTCTCCTGGCCGCCTGGCATCGTGTCCAGCAGCGCTGCCTCAGACCATGAGCTCAACGCAATCCAGCGACTGTTGTTGCCGGTAGCCAGATCAACAAGCCCATCATCCCCGAAAAGAAATGCCCGTGGTTCCTGCAATACAGGCTTGCCTGAGACACGGTTCCAGATCGCAAACTGCTGGTCTGAAACCACCAGTATGTTTGAACCTCCTGCGAGCCATTGCAATCTCCGTACTCCGTTAGGCTCACCGCGCACAGCATGAATATGGCCTAGGCGCTGGCGCCGTGACATGTCCCAGAAACTGACATTACCACGCGAATCCCCTATAGCCACGGTCAAACCATCACCAGCGACTGCCATGGCACTGGCACCGCCCAAACCAGCTGACAGCTCCGCAGTCTGGACCACTATGTCGCTCGCCCGTGCCGGCACGCTAACACAAAGCCCCACCAAGACGCAGGCCATGCTGAACAATTTGGCGCGAATCACGAGTCAGCTCCTTGTCTCGTTGTTATCAGGGCTTGACTGTAAAACCGAACACCTGCGCCGACATGGGTTGCCCGCCTTGTCTGGCGGGCCGCAAGCTACGGGTTGCCACATTTCCAAACCCGGCGTCCATCATGAGTGCCGTAAACGGATCTTGTTGACCTCGGGTCCGTACCGACGTATCAAGGTTATCCTGCGCCAAGAACGCCAGGCTGACAGGCTGGGTAGGCTGGATGACCGGCAACCCCAGTACCAGCAGCCTTTCGCGCCCCCGGCTATCTGAAAATGCCTCGTACTCACCAATAGCCACCTTCGCGCCTGCTTCGATCCGAGGATTGAACATCTGGGCAGCATCCGGCCAGAGCGCACTCATCCCGAAACCGGAGTGCACCATCATCACAGTCATATCGACAGCCAGCGAGCTGGTGTTGTGGACAATAAGACTCAAGCAATCACCCTCTTGCAACTCCATAAAGGATCCTGGCTCATAAGCTTTGCTACCTGGCAGCGGCGCAGGTTGAGCGAGCTCGCCACACGCTGGCTCATCGTGCTTGGGTCGTGGCCGCACCCAGGTCTTAACTTCAAGCCCCTTGCCCATGCCTGCAGCCTGGGCAACCTTGAGCACACTCAGAACACGCGATGCCTTAAGCAGAGCATCGCTAATGGTATTTGCAATTGCAACAACATCAGATGACTGCAAAGAAATCGCTGGCGCAGGAACATCAACCGTTGCCTGGGAATCGAGCAATTCCAGACGTCCTGAACGCAAGCACAGCGTTATATCCACTCCGGGGGAGTTCGCATCCACCCATTGCACCCTTTTGGCCAGGTTGTCTTGCTGACGCAGCTTGTCCATCGCAGACTCAAGCATTGGCGTTGCAGGCTCGCAACCGCTGCTGCCTCCTTGTTGCAGTGCCACCTTGAGCCGCCAGTCGACTTGAGTCTGCCATGGACGTGCATACATGATCTCTGGCAGGTTGTTGACATCAATCGTATGACCATCATCTTGCAGCAGTCTGATATCCGCATCCACTGCCCTGGCCAGGCTCACGACGACGGTCGCCAGCACTTCATCTTCCTGTGCTCCTGGAGTCTGGTAGAGCTTCAATGTTGAGCCTGGAGTCTGGTCGTGCATGATGCCAGCCGACAGAACCATGCGATCGCCTTTGCGAGTGACGCGCCACTGGTTAGACTGGGTTTGCTGACCCCCCCAGACCTGTTCCGACATCGCCGTGCCTTCGGCCATCGGTACAGCAGTTGCCCCGGCAGTTGCCTGGAAGCGTTGCATGATGCGTTCGATCAGCTCGTTATAAGAAGCATTGGGTGCCTGCTCAAGTACCTGCAGCAATGTAAAACTGAAGACACCGTGTTCTCGTGCATCGGGAGCACCTAGTGGAAGAGCAAACTCCGGTGTTTCCTGATTACTCTGTGCGGCATAGAAGGCGACCAAATCACCAGCCGGCCGGACGCGCTCCTGGCTTGTCTGCTTCCCTGGCTGCACCCACGAGCTTGCTGTACTTGCATTCACCGATCGCGAGCGTGCTGCTTGCATCACATCCGCCGGGATACCAAGTTGATGCGCAGAAACCTGACGGTATCGCACAGTCGGCGGCTTGACAGCACGAGTCATTGTTGCCGAGTGACAAGTGTCAAACACTGCCCAGACAAATGCACCTTTGTCACGGATCTTGTCGATGGCCTGCTTAAACTCACTGTCAGCAATGGCGTTTTCTACGGCGGCGCTGGCTGAATCCCAACCTCTGGCATCCCTTGGAAGGAAGATCTCATCCAGGCCATCGGGCTCATCTCGCAAAGATTCTGGTGATGCAGGCTGTTGCGCTCCATGACCGGCAAAGAGAAGAAAAACGAAGTCACCCTCACGGGCTCTGTCGGCAAGGCTGCCAAGCTCCTTCATGATAGCCTGGCGGGTAGGCAGAACTGCATCCTGAACGCCATCAGCCAGCACGGTAATGGAGGCATCAGGCCTGGTACGGGTCAGGTAATCACGCCACAAGACAACGTCATTGCGTGGCCCCAACAGCTGTGCACCGGGGTCAAGAAACGGATAATCAGACACTCCAACCAGCAGGGCATGTATAGCGCCAGACGAGCCAGTTACAGCAGCCAGTCCTGACCTTGCATGGCCAATCAGAAAAACCAGCATCACCCATATAGCGATCCATTTCAAGATACTCGAGCTGCCTGCCACCAGTTTATGCATTTGCACCTCGCTTAGAAAACAAAAAAGGTATGCCGCCTGATCCTATCATTGGGCGAGCCAAATGTAAGGACTGCAGACGTCATAGCGTAAGCTCCCCAGCAAAGTAGCCGTGCACTTGCAGAATCTTGGGATATCTGTGATGAGGAAATTCCCTTGAAGAAAAGCAGATTTACCGAAAGCCAGATCGTAGCTGTGCTCAAGGAAGGAGAAGCCGGATTGTCCGTGGCTGAACTTTGCCGCAAACATGGGATCAGTCCTGCAACGTACTAAAAGTGGAAAGGCAAGTACTCCGGTGTGGGGATCTCGGCGCTGCAGTGATTGCGCGAGCTTGAAGCGGAGAACACCAGGCTCAAGCGCATGTATGCAGATCTGACCCTGAAGAATACCGCCATCATGGAAGTGCTTAACCGAAAATCGTGAGTAAGCAACCAGAATGAACTTGCGCATGGTGCCCCCCTTAGTAGCTCTTGCTCTTACTGCGGTTGGTCTTTTCGCCCATGTCGAACGCCTTTTCGCGGGCGGCCTGTTCCAGGGCCTGGCGGTCGGCCTGCGCCTGCATCTGCGCACCGATGGCGTTCTGCTGTGCAATCAACAGGCCACGGATTTGCAGGAGCTAGTTGGCCTGCTGGCTGGCGAACTGGTTGGCGTACTGGATCGCTTCCATCTGCCCTTGCGCCGTACCCGCTTTCGATTGCAGGCGTTCGAGCTGGCGCGCGTCGGCGGCGAGGTTCCGCTGTTGTTGCTCCAGGCCCTTGAGCAGCGCGTCGTTGGCCTTTTTCTGCGATTCGGATGCCAGGCGGCGGTTCTCTTCCATCGCCTTGCGCTCGGCGTCCGTGCAACCGGAGGCCGTGAAGCATGGAGAGCTGCGGTAGTAGGACACGTCCTGGAACTTGCCCAGGTAGGCGTCGATGCTGCCCGCCTGGTTCTTGTAGTAGTTCAGAGTATCCACGGCCTGCATCAGCCCATTGATGGTGGACTGCGCCTGGTCCCAGATGTAGGCGGCCGGCGCGACGGTGTTTTGCAGCATGTTTTCGTACTGCTGCAACTGCGTCCGGTATTGCTCGATTTGCTTCTGGACCTGCGCCACCTGCTGAATCGCGGTGACAGTGGTTCGCGACCGGTTGGTGCCGTCGAGGACCGGGATGCCCGCGTGCGCAGGCATCGAGGCGACGCCAACAGTGAGGGCTATGGAGAAAGCGATTTTAGCCGCTAAAACGTGCTGCTTCATGGTCATTACCTCGCGATAAATGGCTGCCCCCTTGAGCAAGCGCGCTTGTTCAAGGGTTCATCGCGTAGCTGCGCCACGGAGCTACCGGTAATTGACCTGAGCGACACCGAAGCCCGGCTTTTTGATCAGATCACGGTGTCAAGTAGTGATTGGATTTACTGATGGTTCCAAGGATTGATAACAGTAAGCCCAGCCGCTTCGAAAGGGCTGGTGTCGCGTGTTGCTACGATAAATCCCTTGGAGGCCGCAATAGCCCCAATATATCCGTCGGGTGTTGGAAAACTCTTCCCGGCTGTGCGGGCCTTCACCGCCAGCTCGGCATAATGGCGAGCTGCTTCGGTGTCGAACATCAGCACCCGCTCGCCGAACAGTTCGAGCAAGCCGTCCAGGGCTTCGCCAAGGCCTTTCTTACGTTTCCCGTTCGGTAGCGCGCCGATGCCGAACAGCAGTTCGGCCAGCGTCACGCTGGACAGGTAGAGGGTTTCCGCTACCTGCTCATTCAACCAAGCTCGCACGGCCGGGTTGGGTTCGGGCTTCATCGCCTCGGAGACGACATTCGTATCCAAGACAATCATTCAAACCTCATGGGTTCTGCCGGCACCTTGTCGCGCACCTGGTCCAACACTGCAAAATCATCGTTTGTCAGCCCTACGCGGCGGCCAAGCTCCGCCAGAGCGTCGCCCATGCGGATGCGCTTTTCCGACTTCACTGCACTTTCCAGAATCTCGCGCACCTCCGCCTCTGTACTGCGGCCATGCTCGGCGGCCCGTAAGCGCAGAGCGCGATGCACCTCATCGGGCACATTCCGCACTGTCAGGATTGCCATAGTCAAAACCTCATCCGTGACTTCATTGACTGCAATCTTACACAATTGACAGCATAAAGGCAAGGACGGCTGCGCCCTTCTCTCTGGCGTTACCCGTCTTCGGCGGTAGCCGGCCAGTCTCGCAGAGCAGGATTCCCGTTGAGCACCGCCAGGTGCAAATAAGGGACAGTGAAGATAGATGACCGGCTCGCCGGTTAGGTAAGGTCTGAACAAGTCCATCGAACCTGTCAGAATAATGGTTATCGATATCAGCCCGATCAGGAACACCCCGATGAGCCAATTGAGTTTTTCCGAGGCAGAGTACACCGGCAAGCGTA
>Ga0180217_1002791_pt1 | contig 15488 bp, 9 predicted proteins | sample eDN3rd37CBELigOP_FD_128521 | JGI IMG/M metagenome (GOLD analysis project Ga0180217, IMG submission 128521) | Enriched Organic Plus compost microbial communities from Emeryville, California, USA - eDNA 3rd pass 37_C BE-Lig OP (version 2) (version 2) ... | reverse complement strand
GTGCGGTGGTCCGATGCGGGGCAGTGCTTCCTGACGCTCGCCCGCGCCCTGTCAGCGCAGGGGCACGACGTCCACCTGATCACCGAGAACACCGGCGCGAAGCGGCCGACGCTGAGCGTCGAGGGGCGGCTGCGCATCCGGCGGCTGAGCGTCCCAGGCGAGGGCGTCGGCGCCCCGCGCCGCGCGATGGACTTCGCCGTCGAGGCCGCGCGGGTGTTGGCCCGCATGGCCCGGCGCGGCGAGATCGATGCGGTCGAACTGGTGGACATCGATGGGACCGCGGCGCCGTGGCTCCTCGGGCGCGCCGCGCTGCCGGACGCGGCGGTGCCGACGGTCGTCTCGCTCCAGTCGCACGCGCTCGATGCCCGCAGCGCCGGCGCTGTCGCGGCCTTCGCCGACGCGGTCGTCGCGCCCACCGAGGCCCGCGCGCGGGCGGCCGGGGTGCACACGGTGCTGCCCAATCCGGTTGAATGCGGGTCCCCGCTGCGTGGCGCGCAGGGTGGCCCGCCGTTTCGCGGCGCGTCATCCCATCTCACTCGCACGATCCTCGCGATCGTCCGCCCCGACGTTCCCGGCGACACCGACCTGCTCGCCAAAGCGTGGAGCAAGGCCGCCCCGTGGTTCCGCGGCTGCACGCTCGCGGTGCTCGCCGCCCCGGGGGCCTCGTCGATCGGCGCTTCGACGCTGCGCCTCACGGTCGAACGCTCACTTTCCGACGACGCCCGCCCCTCGCTCGCGTCCGTCGCCGTCGCTTCCGACGCCCGCGCGATCCGTGCCGCGGCGGCAGACGCGATCGCGTGCGTCGTCGCCTCGAGCGTTTCGGCATTCTGCTGCGCATCCGCGGTCGCGATGGCCGCGGGGTGCGCGGTCCTCGCCGACCACGAGGAGGCGACGTTCCCCTTCCGCCGCGGCGACGCCGATGCGCTCGCCGCGCGGCTGGCCGAGGTCGCCCTGATGTCCGACGCGGCCCTCGCCGCCGCCGGGCGCGACGACGCGGAGCACATCCGCATGCGCCACGACCCCGCCGCCGCGGCCCGCGCCCGCGTGGACCTGTATGCGCGGCTGGCCGGCGTCCGGCCGCTGGCGGCCGCCGCAACCAAGCAACGACTCGCCGCCTGGCGCACCTTGCGCGGGCTGGCGGAGGCCACGGCATGACCGCTTCCCCGCTTCCTCCGGCTTCGTTTGTGTCATCGGCTGCCGCTACGACGGTCGCGGCCCCGCCGCGCGCGGTCACGATCGCCGTCGGCGTGCAGGACGTCCGCGCCGACGTGCATCTGGCCGTGACGCGCACCGGCCCGTGGTGGCGCTTCTTCGGCCCCTTCGACCTTCCCGACGGCGCAGCGCTCGACACGCTCGCCCGCGCCGCGGAGTCCTGGGGCGATGCGCTGCCGCGGCGGGTGGATCTGGTCGGCTCGCCGGCCGCGTGCCTGCTGCCGGCGCTGTGGCTGCGCACGATCTGGCTGCCGCAGGGAACGGCGGCGCTTCGGCTGCGCTGGGAGGTCGTCGAGCGTCCGGGCCCGGACGCCCGCGAGCCGCTGGCCGCGCAACTCTGTGCCCAGGTCGTGGACGAGATCGTCTGCCCCGACCGGGGCGCGGCGGTGGGGCTGTGGGGCATCGAGCCCGGCCCGCGCGCCCCGGCCGGCGCGGCGGTCTTCGACGCCATGCTCGGCCTGGTCGATGCGTGGGACATCAACCTCCGCGGGGCGGACCACCAGTACCCGGTCGAGTGGCTCGTCCGCGCCCGCGGCGCGATCGAAGCGTGCGCGGACCGGGGGTACCGGCGCGTCGCTCTCTACGGCGCCGGCACGCACACCCGCGCCCTGGGCCCACTGCTCATGCAGCCGCGGGTCGAGATCGTCTGCATCATCGACGACAACGCGTCGCTCCACGGCACGAAACTATGGGGGTTCCCGATCGTTTCGCTGGAGGCGGCCGCCGCGCTGCGCCCGGACGCGGTCATCATCTCCGCCAACAGCATCGAGGAGAAACTGTGGGCCAACGCCGCGCCGCTGCGCGAGGCGGGCATCCCGGTGATCCGGCTCTATGGCGGCGACGATGATTCCGGAGCCTCCTCCGCGGCTGGCTCACGCACCGCCGCTGCGACCGCGAGCCCTTCGCCCGCACCGGCTTCGGACCGCTACGGCGTGCGCACGGCGATTGTCGCGCCGGGTGACGACCTGTCACCGCCTCGCGACGGCGCGATCCTCGGCCTGCTGGCCGTGCCTCCCGCGTGCGACGTGTTCTGGGGTGAGTGCGACCGCGTGCTGCGCTCGCGGGGGGCCGCGATGTACGCGCTGGCGTACCACGTGGATGCGCCGACGGCGCCGCTGACCGGTCTGGCCGGCTCCTTCACCAACGCGGCGACACTCGGGCAGACCTGGCCGGCGGACGGGCCGCTTGGCCCCGAGCCGGACGACGAACTCTTCCAGAAGTGCCTTGCCTACGACCGCGTCTTCCGGCGCGACGCGGCGGACCTTGAAGACCTCACGCTGCGGGGCATTCGCGTCGCGTCATGGATCGCGGTCCACGCCGTCGAGCGTCTGCGCCCGCGCCTGGCGGTGATGTGGCACGGCGGCGGGTCGTTCTGCCTCGCGGCGGCGGCGGTGCTGCGCCGGGCGGGCGTGCCGGTGGTTTACGCCGAGCGGGCGGCGATCCCGCCGACGGTGCTGCTGGATCGCATCGGCTGGGACCGCTCCGAGATGACCGAGGATCCGGCGTGGCTCGAGCGCATGCGCCGGCCCGCCGAGCCGGACGAGGTCCGCATTGGCCGCGCGATCGCGAGCCGTCTCCTGGAGGCCCGCGCGGAGAACTGGGCCCACGTCCGCGCGTCCGGCGAGGCCGCGGCGAAGCACACCGAGCGCACCATCGCGCTGTTCCCGACGATCGAAGCCGGGGCCGAAGTCCTCTCCGACGCCGCGTGCGCCGCCGCGGGGATGCCGCTGGGCGATTCGCCGCGGGCCTGCGCGGCCCTGCTCCGCGCCGCGGCGGATGCGGGCGTGCGCGTGCTTTTGAAACTTCACCCCAACGAGCCCGACCGCCAGCGCTACCAGCGCCTCGCCGCGGTGTACCCCGGCACGGTCGAGATCACGGACAACCTGAGCATTCACGACGCGATCGCTCGCGGCATGCCGATTGCCACGACCAGCGCATCGGTCGGCTGGATCGCCCTGGCCGCGGGCGTGCCGCTGATCTCGCTCAACCGCCGCGGGTACTCCGCGTGTCCGGCCGTGCTTCAGGCCGACACGCCCGTGGACCTGGCCGGCGCCGTTCGCGAAGCCTTCGCGCCGGCCGATGCGCACGTGCGGCACGAGGCCGGCCTGGCCGCCCTGGCCCGGTACGCAACCGGGTACTGCTACACGCACGACCCGGCGCTCATCGCCGAGGGTGTGCGGCCGGTCGCCAGCGCCGCGGAGTGGCTCCTCGGCCAACTGGCTTCGGCCACAGGCCCGTGCGATCCCCGCGTGTGGCTGACCGAGGCCTGCCGCGCCGCCGGGATCGCCGCGCCGCGCTGATCACCCGGCGTTGTCGGCCACCGGGAGCCGCGTTCCGCCCGCGGAACGGGCGGGGTGCGCCCCCATGTCGCACACCTTGGGCACGCTCGCCATCACGATGAAGAAGTCCGGCCGCGGCCACCCCTCGCCCAACGGGAACATCCCCGGCGGCAGGTCGCCGCTGCGCACCGCGTCGCCCGCGACCTGGCCGTACCACTCCAGCCGCAGGAAGTGTCGCATCAGCAGCGTGCGGAACGAGTCATGCGTGAAGGAATGGAAGTGGTGCGGCGTGGGGCCGCAGTCGTTGGGGGTCGAGATGATCAGCGTCCCGCCGGGGGCCAGCAGGCGGGCGAAGTGGGCGAGCATCAGGTCCGGCTCGCGGAGGTGCTCGACGGTCTCGAAACTCGTGATGAGGTCGAAACTCCGCGAGGGCATGTCGATCCGCGTGACGTCGCCCTGGTGGAAGGCCACCTTCCCCGGCCGCGCGAAACGCCGGCGGGCGTAGTCCACGGCCGCGGCGTCCAGTTCGATCCCGTCCACGGACGCCGCCCCGCACCGCGCGAGCAGCGCTGCGCCGTAGCCCGTGCCGCTCGCGGCGTCGAGCACGCGTTTGCCGGCGGCGAGCGTCGCCGCCAGTTCGTACCGGCGCAGGTGCAGTTCCGTGCGCTCCGGGGGGAGCATCGGCAGCATCGCGTCGTGCCGCTCGGTGCGGTTCTCGATGAGCCAGCGGGCGTCGTGGACGCTCAGGCCGAACTCCGTCGTCAGCCGCTGAAGCACCGCGTCGGCCTCGGCCTCGCGGACATCGTCGCCGTAGATGCGGACGACCGGGATCTTCCGCGGCCCGAAGACCAGCCGCGCCGCCGTAGCGATCTTCGCCTCGTGGGAGTCGGAACTGACGACCACCGCGTCCACCGGCTCGCGCAGTTCCTCCGGCCGCACCACCGGCACCCCGCCGATGTGGGTCCGCTTCGGATTGTCGTCCAGCACGGCGACGACCTCGACCCCGCGCCATTGCCACGGCTGGCGGATGATCGGCGGCGTGTGGAACCCGGCGCCGTACAGGGCGATCCGCCGGTACCCGGCCTCGGCGCACCGCAGCGCCGCCTGGTCCAGCAGGCGCGACCGGAGCCACTCGGCGCGCCGCGCTGCCGCGTCGCGCTCGGCCCGCGCGGCATCAAGGTCTTTCTGGAGCCGCGCCAGCGCCGGCAGCGCGTCGAGACTGAACAGTTCGCCGCGCTGCGACAGTTCCGCCAGCCGCTCGATCCGCTTGACGACCGACTCGAGGTCGCGCCATGCCGCCTGCCCCACGGCCTCCGTAGTCGCGGCGGACCGGCCCGCGTCGATGACGGCCCCCTGCGCGGCGGGCGTCGCCGGGCCGAAGCCCACCGGCAACTCGGCCAGTTTCTCCAGCACGAGCATGGACCCGGCGGTCTCCACCCGCCGCGCCACGCCCGCGCCGATCAACTGCTCGCACAGCCGCAGCACGCCCTCGCAGTGGTTGTCGGCCCCCTCGTGCGCGAGACCCGGGTTGGGCGCCGCGTCGTGATACACCGCCAGCGCCGGCCGGCCGTCGAAACTCCGCAGGCTGCTCCAGTGGGCGATCGTGTCCGCGAGCACGCCCTCGTAACTGTGGTCGCCGTCGATAAAGAGCAGCCCGAACCCCTCACCGTCCCCGATCGGCACGCGCGAGTCGCCGATGCGCAAGTCCACACGCTCGCGCACCCCCGGCCGCGACAGGAACGCCTCGGCGTCGGGGTGGTGCCGCGGGTCGATGTCGATGCTCACGATCCGCCGCCCCGGCGCGGCCATCGCGAGCAGGCAGGTGGATCCCGCGTGCCGGCGCCCGATCTCCAGCACCGGGCCGGCGGTGCGCTTGCAGGCCCGCCACAGCGCCGCCGCCTCGTCGAAGTTCTGCCGCAGGATGCCGCGGTTGCGGTTGTCGCACGTAAAGAGCCACGCGCAGTCCTCGAAGCCGGGCGCGGCTGTCGGTTCCACCGCCGTCCGCGTCGGCGCGTGCCGCGTGGCCAGACCGTTGGTGCTGTGCATCGTTTGTCGCTCCGCCGGCGCATCGAAGAGTGTGACCGAGTCGATCGGCTCGCCGCGCAGGGCCGTCAGCAGCCCGCGCCGGAAGGCGTAGCGCTTCAGCGGCAGGTGCTGCTCATACAACGCTCGGATCAGCGTCCGTTCCGCCGGCCCGCTGACGGCACTGGCCGGCGTCGAGCCCCAGGACCGGAAAGTCTCCAGCAGCCGCTCGGCCTGCGCGCGCTCGCGCCGGGTGAACTCCTCCGCGTAGCGCCGTTCCTGCTCGTCGAGGATGTCGCGCCCGAACAGTTCGCGGGCGCACGCTGGCGCCATTTGGGCGAACCCCACCGCCGCGTGCCCCAGGCGCATCTCGCGGTCGAGGTAACCGTCGGGCGTGATCCGGTGATCGTGCCGCGCCACCGCCGCGGGGCGAAAGAGCACGGGCATCCCGTGCCGCTCGCGGAGGCGCCAGGCGATCTCCGTGTCCTCGTACCCGTATTTCTCCGGGAAGACCGCGTACCCGCCGACGTCGCGCACCAGCGCCGCCGGGTACGAGACGTTGAGCCCGAAGGCGTGGCGGAAGCCCCAGTCGTGCGCGGGATCGTCGCGTCGGGGGCCGGTCATCTGGTCGTAAAAGAAGATCATGGACGTCTCGCGCACGAGCCGTTCCATGAGCGTGTCGTCCGCGTGAACCACCCACGGCGAATCGCCCACGATCGTCGCCGGCCGGTCCATCGCCAGCAGCGCCAGCCCCTCGCGCGCGTGCACGGCGCACAGGTCCGGCTCCGCGAGCACGTCGTCGTTGAGCGACAGCAGGATCGCCCCCCGCGCCCGCTCGATGAGGCGGTTGCGCACCGCCGCGAGCCCCGACCGCTCGCACTCGACGACCACGAGTTCCGCCCGCCCGCCCGCCTCATGCCATGTGCGCCGGCACGCCTCGGCCGTCGCCGCGTCCGGCCCGTCGAGCCCCACGAGCACCTCGTACCGCTCCGGCGGCATCGTCTGCCGCGCGAGCGCGCGCAGGCACGCGGCGATCTTCTCCGGCCGCCGGTAGGTCGGGATCACGACGCTGAGGTCCATGGCGCTCGTCGGGTGGCCTTGTATGGCCTCGGGGTGGTCGGGGCGTTGTCAGTATCGTGGCAAAAGGACCGAGAACTTGAGCCCTCCCGCCGTGCTCGCCGCCGATCGCCGCAATTCTCGGATCTCGCCCAACCACCCCCCGGCGGCGGCCGATAAGCCGACGTCAGGAGGCTCTCCCATGCCCCGGACGGACACGCTCCCGATCACCATCGGCCAGGGGGACCGCCGCCGCTCGCCGCGGCACCAGGTGGTCCGCCCCTGCAAACTCTTCCGCCACGCCACCGGCCGCTACACCGCGGCGTGCACGCGGAACGTCTCCGACAGCGGCGTGCTGCTGGAGATCGAGAGCCCGCGCCCGCTCGCCGTCGGCGAGCGCGTCGGCGTGGGGATCGCGTGGACGCGCTCCGCCATCCTCTCCGACGCCGCCATGCTCCCCGGCGAGGTCGTCCGCATCGAAGACGGCGGCGAGGACCGGCAGGTCGTCGCCGTGCGCTTCGCGGAGCCGGCGGCGCTGGCCATGGCGGCCTGAGGAGCGAGCAGCGGGGGAGGGGGGGCGCACCGCCGCGGCCGCGCGCTCACGTCCCCCGTGTGTTGCCGAAGAGTTCGATGTGCAGCCGGTGCGCGTACCGCCAGCCGCGAGCCAGGCACATCCGCACGACGGCGTCGCGCTGGGCGAGCGACGGCGCGGCCGTCCCCTCGGGCATGAGCAGAACGTCCGCCGGCGTCCAGCCCGTCAGCCGCGCGAGCAGAGCATCGATCTCCGGCAGATCCTCCTCGCCGCGGACGACGAACTTGAGTTGGTGCCGCGGCGAGGGGAACCGGTCGAGCAGCGCCTGGAGCGCCCCGACGTTGATCCGCCGCGCCTCATGCCGCGCGGCCCACGCGGCCTCGATGCCGCGCTCGCGGCACTGTTCTTCGGTCGGCGTCGAGTTCGCCAGTTTCGGCGAGATCGACATCAGGTCGCACGCCAGGCCCGCCTCCGGCGCGACCGTCCCCGCCGTTTCGATCGTGATGTGCATCCCCGCCTCCGCCAGCGCCCGCGACAACGGGACCAGGCCGGGGAAGATCATCGGCTCCCCGCCCGTGAGCACCGCGTGGCGGGCGCCAGTGGCGCGGGCTTCGGCGACAAGGTCGTCGATCGTCCGCGTGACCGCCCCCGGGCGCCACGAGGCGTACGGCGTGTCGCACCACGAGCACCGCAGGTTGCACCCCGACAGCCGCGCGAACCACGACGGCGTGCCCGCGAGTTTCCCCTCACCCTGGAGTGAGTAGAACGTCTCGGCGATGGGCAGCGCGGCAGTGGTCATCGTCATCACGGGGCGGCGGCGGTCGCCGGCCGCGCGGCGTAGCGCGTCGGGTCCGCGACACCCGCCTCGCGGAACCCCCGCGCGCGGATGAGGCACGAATCGCACCGCCCGCACGCCAGGCCCTCCGGCGTCGGATCGTAACACGAGCGCGTCAGCCCGTAGTCCACGCCCAGGCGCGTGCCGAGTTGGATGATCTGCGCCTTGGTCAGCGTCACCAGCGGCGCGTGCACGCGCAGCGGGCGCCCGCCCTCGGTTCCCGCCCGCGTGCCGAGCGTCGCCGCCGTCTCGAACGCCCGCAGGAACGGTTCGCGGCAGTCCGGGTACCCCGAGTAGTCCACCGCGTTGGCGCCGATGTACACGTCCGCCGAGCCGAGCGTCTCCGCCCACGCCGCGGCGATCGACAGGAGCACAAGGTTCCGCGCCGGCACGTACGTCACCGGCACCGGTGCACCCGCACGCCCCGCGTCCGGCGAGTCCTTCGGCACCGCCACCGCTTCATCGGTCAGCGCCGATCCGCCGAACGCCCGCAGGTCCACACGCACGACCTTGTGCTCAACCGCCCCCAGCGCCCGCGCGACCGCCCCCGCGGCCTCCAGTTCGCCCCGGTGCCGCTGCCCGTAGTCCACGCTCAGCGCCGCAACGTCGAACCCCTCCGACCTCGCCACCGCCATCGCGGTCGCCGAGTCGATTCCCCCCGATAGGAGCACCACCGCAACCGGCCGCGCGGCCATCACGCCTCCCCCGCCGCCGCGGGCGGCTGCTCGGGCGTCGGCGAAGGCGCGGGCGAAGCGGGCCGCCCCAGCGCCGCCGCCAACTGCGCCAGCGCCGCGACCGGGAACCCGAACCCCTGCGCGCCTCCGTGCCCCGCGTTGAAGACGACGTGCTCGACGCCCCGCTGCCCCAACGCCGCCGCGTAGCGGATCGCCTGCGGCAGCGGCATGCGGATCACGCTCGCGACGCGCGAGCCATCCGGCGCCCGCACCGGCCGCGGCGCCTGATTCACGAACCGCCAGGCCCGGCGCTCATCCGTGAACGCGAACAACCGCGGCTTGGGCGGCTCGCCCGCCAGCAGCAGCGCCGGCGCATCGGGCCGCTCCAGCGTCGTCACACCGTACCACGCCGGCAGCCGGATGACGGCGTTCCACAGCGAACGCCACGAGGGATCGTCGTTCCGCTCACGGGCCAGGCGCGCGAGGTTGTCGATGTTGATGGGGACGCTCTGGGCCATAATCGGTCCTGGGCGTGGGCGGCTCCCGTAGGCGCTGGGCGCGGGCACGTGGCGGCGGCAAGGGGGTGAGGGGGTGGGGAGGGTGGGGGGGTCAGAACCCCATGCGCCGCACGATGGAGTCTACGTCGGCCCCGTACGAGGGGCCGAAAAGCGCCGCGTGCACGAGCAACGGGTAGAGGTTGTACACATCCCGCCGCGGCCGCGGCCCGTCGTCGAACCCGGGTGGGATCGGCCGCAACTCCCGGTACCGGTCGAAGAACGCCCGACCGAACGTGCCGAACAGCGTCGTGAACGCCAACTCCTGCTCCGGGTGCGCGTACGCGATCGCCGGATCGATGAAGGCCGCAACCCGCCCCTCGCGGCAGAGCACATTCCCCGACCACACATCTCCGTGGATCAGGGACGGGTGCGCCGGCTCGTTGATCAACTCCCCCAGCCGCGCCGCCAGACGCTCCAGCCGCTCGAGCGTCGCGCCCGAGATCCCCCCGCGCCGCCGCGCCGTCTCCGCCATCGGCAGCAGCCGCCGCTCGCGGAAGAAGTCCGTCCACCGGTCCATCCACCCGTTGGGCTGCGGCAGCGGCCCGATCACCGTGTCCCGCTCAAACCCGAAGCGCCGCTCGTTGGGCGGCTCGGGGGAGATCGCGTGCAGGTCCGCAAGCAACTCCGCCGCGTGCCGCTGCGCGTCCGTCGTAATCCCCCCGGAGGTCTCCACGAAAGACAGCAGCAGCACGCCGCGCCCCGCCGCGAGCACCTCCGGCGCCGGCAGCCGCGACCGCCGCGCCAGGTACCGCAGCATGAACGCCTCGCACTCCAGCGTGGACGCCGCCGACCCATCGTCGTGCTTGACCACCGCGGGCGCCAAGCCGTCGGCGAAGTCCACCCGCCTCACGTCCGCGATGCACCCACCCCCCAGCGGCGAAAGACGCGCAACCGATCGTCCGGTCAGTTCCTCAATCGTGCGGCGGAGGTCCATGATCGCCGGGACGGTAGCCGCCGGCGCCGGGCGCAGCAAAAAAGGCGGCGCCGCCCGCCGAGGGAAAGCGAGCGGCGCCGCCGGAGGAGGTACCTGATTCGGCGTGCGGGACCGCCGGCGTCAGCAGTTCCCCTGCACCGCCTGGAGCCATGCGGTAAGGAACGCGGAGATGTCGCTGGAGTTGACGGTGTTGTCGCCGTTGAAGTCCGCGTCAAGCGTCTGGTTGTTGAGGCTGTCGAGCCAGGCGGTGAGGAAAGCGGAGATGTCGGTGGAGTTCACCTCGCCGTCACCGCTCCAGTCCGCCGGGCACGCCGGCGCGATGTCCCCGGTGTACGAGAACGTCACCTCGATCTCGCCGCCGACCGGCTCGGCCCACGACCCCACCAGCAGGTAGTAGGTCTCGCCCGCCGCCAGTTGCGTCTGCAGCGTGAACCGGTTGGTCAGGAAGAACCCATCCGCCGGGTTGTCGCACACGACCTCCGTCAGCGCCCCGCACGAGCCGCTGAACAGCGCCCCCGCGGGCGAGTAGAAGAACGGCCCGTCGGGGTTGCCCTCGCCCACCACCGTCAGCGTTCCCGCCGTCTGCGTGGTGAACCGGTACCACACGCCGTCGGAGAGCATCCCGTCCATCCCGGCGCACGAGGGCGCGGGCGCATCGTGGTTCGCCGCGGTCGTGTCCGTCCGGAACGTCACCGACGACTCGCCGATCCGCTCCGCGCCGGCGCACGTGTCGTTCGCCGGCACCGCCGGAGCCGTCAGCGACACGCTCAGGTGCGTGCCGTACGGGATCGCCAGCGAGCCTTCATCGCCGTTGCGCGCCGGCGACAGCGCCGCCAGGATGTGGTACTCCGTCCCCGCCGTCAGCCGGAACCGCGGCGGCGGCCCGAACAGCGACTCCGGGCACCCGATCTGCTCCAGCGCCCCGCATTCGCCCGTGAACACCGCCACCACGGCGCCCAGCGGATCATCCGCGGCCGCCGATGCCCGGAGCACGCGGTCCACCTCCGGCGTGTAGCGGTACCAGATCCCGCCCGGCGTCGGCACGAGCGGCATCCCCTGCGCCTCGCAAACGTCCTGGTCCGGCGTCGCGAGCGTCACGTTGACCTCATCCTCAAACGGCATCGACCCGATCGCGATCGCGTCCTCGCACAGGTCGTTGGTCACCGGCGGCGGGGGCGGCAGCGGCCCCTCGGCCGTCAGCGTGAACGAGCCCGTCTCGCCGTACGCCATCGACACGCGGATCGCGACCGTCTGCCCGGCGGCCAGTTCGTACGTCGTCGCCGCCGCGGCGGGGTTTTCCGAAAGCCGATCACCGCGGTACGAGCACGTCAGCGCCTCCCCGCCGCACCCGTCGTACAGCGCCACCGTCGTCAGGGCCTGGCTCCCCGCCGGCAACTCCGTCGCGATGCGATACCACCCGGCCTCGGGCGCCGTGAACGTGTACCACAGCGGGTAGATGTCCGCCAGCCCGCTGCCGCACGGGGTCTCCTCCGACGTCGCCGCGTTGAACGTGCTCACCGGCATCGGCTCGCCGGCGCTCAGCGGCGTCGCCGTCGCGCACGTCGTGTTCGCCGGGGCCTGCCCCAGCGGGCTGACGTACAGATCGAAGGCGCCCTGCATCCCCTGCTGGCCGGCGACGCGGATCACGACCGTCTCCCCCTGGTCCGCCGTCACCACCAGCCGCATCTGCGGATCCACCAGCGTCGGCGCGTGGCACGAGATCAGTTGCCCGCCGCACGCCGTGTACGCCGCCAGCGTCCCGGCGCCGTTGAACGTCCCCGGGGGCAGCAGGAACTCGTACGCGTTGACCCCCGGCAGATTCCCGGTCCACGTGAACCACACGTCGAAGACGTCGTCGGCGCCGCACGGCCCCTGCTCCCCGAGCGAAGCATGGGCCGTTGTCCCGCTCGCGAACAACTCGTCGGGAGAGATCGCCACCGCATTGGCGCACTCATCATTGGGCGGCGGCGCGGCCGGCTGTCCGTTGCGCACCACCACCGTGAACGGCCCGCGGCCGGGCTCCCCCAGACCGTTCCACTCGTCCCACGGCAGCACGCTCGCCACCCGCACGTAGTACGTCACCCCCGCGGCCAGTTCGACCCCCGAGACGTACGCCCCGAACGGCATGTCGCACGCGCTCAGCGGCCCGTTGTCGTTGCACGCGATGGCGTTCGCCTCCGTCGCCGGGCACCCGCTGTGCACCGAGATCACGCTGTCGAACACCGAGTCGCACGCCGAGAAGTCGTAGAACCCGTCCGCCGGCGGCGTGAACGAGAAGAACACATCAGCCCCGCCCCCGATCCCCGGGGCGATGCTCGAGCACAGCGCCGCCATCGGCAACTCCACGCTCGTCGTCGCCGAGATGTTGTGCGTCGATACCGGCACGTCCAGCGTCAGCGGCGTCGCCCCGCTGCACTCGTCGTTCGCCGGCGGCGGCAGCGGCCCGCCCGTCACCGTGACCCCCTGCCCCGCCCCCGCCGTCCCCACGCGCACGATGATCGTCTCCCCGGCGAACCACGACAGGTACTCCAGCCGCGGCCCCGAGCCCCCGGGCCCACCCGTCCCCACCGCGCACCCGTGGATCCCCATCGGGAAGTCGCACCCGCTGGTCAGCGTCAGCGACAGTTCGCCGTTGTTCGCCCCCGTCGCCGTGAACTCGTACGGCCCCGCCGCGGGCGTCACGAAGACGTAGTACACGTCCGCCGCGTCCGAGCGTTCGCACAGCCAGCTGAAGTCCTGGTCCAGCGCCGCCCCGACGGTCGTCCCCGCCGTCGGCACGCCCGAGGCCAGCGGCGCCGCCGCCTCGCACGTGTCGTTCTCGACCTGCCCGTGGGCGGCGCCCGCGGCCAGCGCGAGCGTCGCGGCCAGGGCGGCCCCGGTCCGTCTCGACCAAGTCAATCGCTGTGACCACATCGGAGGGCTCCTTTATGCAGGAAGTGGAGTTGAGGGGGGTGGGGGGGCGGGCTCAGGGAGTGGGCGTGGGCGGCCCGGCATCCGCGCCCCGACCGGCGCAGTATGCACCGCCGGATCGGCCGCGCCAAGTCTTTTCTTGAAAAATGCGTGACAATGGTGCGACAAGACGGATCCCGCTGTATATTGAGGTCGGCAGGCCGCGGGCCGTGACGCCCGCCCCCTGCCCCAGTTCCCAGTCCGAGGCCGTCGATGACTCCCCCGCCCTCCCCTTCTCCCTCCGATCCCCCCGCGGCGACCCCTCCCCTCCCCCCCCTCCCCGCCCCTGTCGTCGTCCCGGCGGAATCGGGCTCCGGAAACGAGTACCTTGCTCCCACCATGCCACGCACCCGGGCCGCCGCGGCCCCGACTGCCCCTGCTTCCGGTTCCGACTCCCAGTTCCAGCAGGAGACCGTCCGCCTCGTCACCCCCCTGCGCGAGACCCTCGCCGCGATGGTCCGCGTCCTGGCCTCCAAGTCGCGGATCGACACCGCTTCGGACCTCCAGCGCGCCACCAAACTCGACATGAAACTGTGCTGGAAGGTCTGGCGCGTCATCACCGCCCCCGACGGCCTCGCCGCCGCCCGCTACATCCCCGGCCCCGCCAACATGCGCGACCTGCTGCGCACCATGGGCCGCCTGGGCATTCCCGAAACCCTCCTCGAGCGCGCCGCCGACGCCAGCGCCCGCTTCGAGCGCCTCGTCGCCGAGCACGCCGGCGACCGCCGCACCTTCGACTCGATGGTCCGCTCCTTCGCCGGTGCCGACGGTGAGAAGGAAGACCTGCGCCAGCGCCGCGCCGCCTTCCAGGCCTCCAGCCACATCTGGGGCGTCCAGGCCGAGGCGATGGCGATGTCCATGATCCTCCGCCCCTCCGACGACGACCCCGACCGCCTCGACGAGATCGGCATCCGCGGCGAGTACGGCGTCCGCCGCCTCCGCCCCACCAACATCCCCCTCTACGAGCAGATCTACGCCACGCTCGACAAGGAGGGGAAGGAATACTCCGCCGGCCGCCGCAGACCCCTCTCCGGCGACGGCTCCGGCGTCGCCCTCATCCGCGAGTTCTCCACGCACCCGCTCCCCGACGTCGTCGTTCGCGAGGACGCCGCCGGCCGCTCCACCGCCACGCTCATGCACTCGGCCCTGGGGATGAAGGCCGCCGTGGACCTGGTGATGGGCTTCGTCCTCCGCTGCGGCGCCCCGCGCTACTACGGGCAGGAGACGCACTCCTGGAGCATCGCCCACCTCACCAAGCCCTTCCGCGTCGCCATCATCGACCTCATCCTCGAGGAAGGCACCTTCCCCCGCCCGCCGCGCCCCCGCGGCTTCATGACCACCAAGAACAGCCGCATGGTTCCCCCCGAGGAACTGTGGACCACCGACCAACTCAGCGACGGCGAGACCGTCCACCACCTCGGCCGCGGCCCGGACGTCCTCGCCACCGCCGAGGTCCCGCGCTACCCCGAACTCATCGCCTGGGCCATCGAGCGCGCCGGCTGGAACCCCCAGCGCTTCGAAACCTGGCGCCTCCGCGTCGAGTACCCCGTCGTTCTCTCCTCCGTCGGCCTGGTCTTCGACATGCAGCACAAGCCCTGAGCCGGCGCCGCCCGCTCACCGCGCCTCGCGCGAGCGCCGCCCCTGCTCGACCCACGCCCGCGCCAGCACGCACCACCGCGCCCCGCGCTCGTCCCCCTCCGCCTCCGCACGCGCCTCCCACTCCGTGAGCACGCGAACGGCCTCGTCCTCCTCCCCTTCCATCGACATCAGCGCTCCGCGCATGTGCCCGGCTGTCACGCTCATCTGGTGCGCGAGGTGGACGCTCCGCAGGATCCGCAGCCGCTGCTCGAGCGGGGCCGGTGCTCTCGCCAGGGAGTACACGACGCTCGACGCCTCGTAGTGCAGCATCTCCTGGTCTGTCATGCGTTCCACGGCCGCCAGCGTCGCCGGCGTCCGCGGCCCGTCGCGGGCGATCGCGGCCAGCGCCGCCACACGCACACCCAGGTCCGTGTCGTCCCGCCCCCGCAGCAGCAGCCGCTGTGCCCGCTCCCGGTCCGGATCGCGCCGGGCGATCGCGCTCAGCGCCGCCGCGCGGATCCGCGGCTCCGGATCCTCCGCGCTCGCCAGCAGCAACGCCATCACCTCTTCCGTCGGTCGCGCGGTTCCCAGCGTCTTGACCGCATGAGCGCGGACCCTGGCGACCGCCGACGACCTCGCCAGCGCCACCAGTTCCGCCGGCACGTCGATCCCCTCCGCCGAGTCCCACCCGATCGCGATCAGCGCGTTGAGCGCTCCCGTCACCACCCACTGGTTGGCATCGCCGAGGTTCGCCACCGCGTGGGGCACGAGCCGCTCCGGATTCGGCACGAGCACGCCGGCGAGGTTGAGCGCCTGTCCCCGCACGTTCGGGTCCCGATGGTGCGCCAGCGCGATCAGAC